>Ga0179593_1623775_pt1 | contig 15754 bp, 14 predicted proteins | sample CZODoug2_1_08_16_FD_185931 | JGI IMG/M metagenome (GOLD analysis project Ga0179593, IMG submission 185931) | Vadose zone soil fungal communities from Angelo Coast Range Reserve, California, USA - CZODoug2_1_08_16fungal (PacBio error correction) | ecosystem: Environmental > Terrestrial > Soil >... | reverse complement strand
TTCCCCCTCTTTTGAGTATCGCCAAAGCCCGGCTGCGTTCAAGAAGTTACCTTTCGCCATCCACCCCGTTTTGGGATTTTTTCGTAAACGTCCCTTGAACCGAAATTTGCACAGAGTGCAGGGGTCTCCCTCCCAAACAAACTCCGGCTTCCCCCTTTTTTTTTTGTCCGGTCCCCAGAGAAAAACAATTTCTTGACCCCCTTTGTCCAGAGTTTCGACAGGAAACGACACCTAAACACCCCCCTTCTGTTTTCTTCTCCCAGTTTAGTAGCATTTCTAGACTTCCCCTTTTTTTCCCGGCCTCCCTCCCGATGACGCTTTCCCCCCTCGGGTCTCCTGCTTCTTTTGCTTCTTCACCACGCTATTATGCCGGTCTCTCTCCTCTGTCCAAACTCCGGAGAGGGTCTTTCCCATTTAAAGGAAATCGATGGACGTTGTAATCTCGCTAAGTAAGTCACCGCGCCACTCCGGAAGAGGTCCGAAGGACAGTTTAAGATTCCCTGCTCCTTGGACAAATTTTCTCCCCCCCCTCAATGGAGCATGAGGGGTTTTCGGGAACGAACTGTCCCTCATGCCTCTTCCGCACCTGGGAAAAAATTTTGCGATCTGGTTAGCACTTCCCCTTCCCAACTCCGCCTCCTCCCCTGAAGCACTCCTAGCAGCACTCCGGCCCATCCGTTTATTTGGGATATAGTTGATCCGGTTCCTTTTTTTTTTTTTTTCTTTTATTGTAATTGGGAAATTCACGAGAGAAAATAATTCCGCCTCCTTGCGTTTCTTAGACCTCTGAAGAGACCCACATTTTCCTTCCCCTGCTCTCAATTTGCCAAGAAAGAGGAAAAATCAAAATAACTTTTCCGGTCAACTTCCTATAACGCTCCTCATTTTTCCCCGGACGAAGAGTCTCTTCAATTCCCCCCCCCTCTGGAGGGACGAAAAGTTGAGAAATTTACCGCACCCTTCTGGCCTCCCTCGTACCCAAAGGCGGCTTAGACTTCTCCTTCTCCCCTGTTTGACCCCCCAGAACTTGAAATTGAAATAGTAAGGGCCTAGGAGTTAACTTCCATAGACCTTATAAGAATGACCCCCCTCCACTTTTGAAATTTCTCCCTAGTTAGCCTACCCCTAGTTTAGGAGGGAACCCAGTAATTTTTTCTCCCGGTTTGGCTTCTTTTAAGGTTTGAGATTTCACTTTGGCCCTTCCCTTTACTTTATTGTTTTGGAACCGGAGACGGACTATGCTTTTTCCGGCTTTTACACTGGCTTACGCTCCCCCCCCCCCTGACTCTTGAAAGGTTTGTAATAATCAGGAGGGTAGACCAAGATTGTGCCTTCTTTGTGGACGCCCTCCCATAAGAAGTTGTTTGTTGAGTTGATTCTCCCAATATACCCTTGACCCGCTGACCCCCTTTCACAGGTATCTCCTTGCCGCGTAGCGCTTCACGATTCCTCCTGTTTTCGCGGGGTCGCCCCTCGCATTCCCTCACCTAAACTTCCGCGTCGACGTTGAGTCCCTCTTCTCTTTTTCTCGATTGTCACATACTTTTCCTTTTTTCCCCAAAGACCTTTCTCCTAATATTATACAGAACATCGGAGTTTTAACCCACATATTCCTGTTGTGGATTTCGGACAGCAATTCTGTTTCCATTCCCTTCGTAATTTCTCCCAACGCTTCTTCTGTACTAAAGGCCGGAGAGGTTTGACGTCGGCGATCTTTCCCGACGGTTTTTGGGGATACGTCCAGCCCTAGGGATGGAATGTACCTCGATTGAAGATTCGGGCGGGTCGGTAGTAGGAGGTGGAAGTGAAGCTAAAACCATTAGTTCATTTGATTGTTCTTACGCAAGGAGATGTTCTTTTGGAAGACCATCCGGCGCTCTTCAGGGAATAAGAGGGAGGGCCCTTTTTCCCCTCTGTGGATTTATTTTCGGACCGTTTTTTGCCTGTGGTTCCGGACCATAGTATCAAAGATAAAACGATCAAGCATTCCCTCTCCCCCGATCTGGAGTTCTGTCGTGAGCATTCTCCCCGAAAACCTCTTCCAGGAACCGGGGGTCGTCCGGACCGCTTTTGACGGAATGCTGTTTTGCTCAATTCCTGCGACTTTAGAGATCCTTTCCCGTAATAGCCTTTAAAATCGGGTCACCTTCCTCCTCTCGGATTTTAGTTGAAGGATTTCTTTTTTTTAGCTCACATTTTTTCTCAGTCCGGGGCAGTATCCCACTCTGTGGACTGCAAGGAGATTCTGCGTTTTACCCCTTTGAAGACTTGTTGGCTTGTTTTCCTTGGTCGGGAGAGGGCGTCTACGCTGGCCGCTTGACCTTTGGAAAAAACACAATTTTTCTTGGCCCCCCTTTGACTCGGTGAAAGCCCCCCTTTAACGATGAGGATCACGGTAATCTGATGTCCGTTCCCCTTTGCAGGAAGGACCCTTCTTTTTTTTTTTGAGGTCTGGTAGGTTTTTTGAGAGGCACCTCCGCGGAGTCGGTGTCCTTTTGTTTCGTCAACGGGCTGGAACCCAGTAAGTCCTTTTATTGGCTAAGGCTTGATTTTTGAAGGTAATAGAAAATTCTTGGACTTTTGTCTATTTCCTCCGACCTCTCCTCTTCCTCCGTTGTTGTTGTGAGTTCCCCGGGTCCTCTAAATTACACAAACCCCTGCTTCGAGACCTGCCGGGCCCATTAGTTTACCTCAGTATTTCAAGAGGGGCCCCTTTTTTTCCCTGGCGTTTGCCTTGAAGTGCTGGAGGGTTAAGCCACTAAATACCAATTAAAAAAACCCTCCCAAGAACCTTCTTCCCGTTCTGGACGTGAATGATGCCTTGACCGCTGGTCCGAAGTGTGGACCCTTCAGGGACAGATATGATCGTTCCCGCTCTCAAAAATCCCGGTAACTACAGAGTTTATACGAATTTTCTAGGGAGATCTTGGCTCCTCCCCCCGCTCTGAAAGAAATAAAAAGGAGAGTCCGGGGCCCCAGTCCTTTTTTTCCCTGAATTCCCCCCCGGGACGTGAACGATTTTCCCCAAAGCTGTTGGAAGACCAGACGCGTCAGCCCGATCTCCGTACTTTAACTAAGCGGACTATCCCTTCGAGAAGTTTGGGTGCAGACGGAAGAGGTTGGGACGTGACCTTCGATATCCAGTTATCCCCCTCGGAGCGGCAGATTTAAAATACAAGTCTTCAGTACCAGGCAGGTTCTATCAATTTTTCCCCGAACGTTGGTCTGAACAGGGGGAAATCCGCTCAAGAAAGATGAGCCTGATTCCTGGTTGGCTCCTGAGAGGGGGGGCCATCTAGTCTCGATTGGGTGTTATTTCCGGAGAGTGATGCTGCCACGAGGCCCCCCCCTAGTTAAGAAAGAGATCTGATTCCCCACTTTCAAGACATCTCCTGAGTCCCCCTCAGTTAACACAAAGGGTAGAAGGACATTCTTTGGCAAATCTATTCTACCTTCTCCCCCCCTCCCTTTAACCTCCCATAAAGGTTCGGATCCTTTCCCTAGGTCCCCGTCGCGCTCCACGGTCCCTCCGCGCGGCGCTGGCCCCCTTTTGCCTCACAGTTCCAGCTTCTTCCTGCGGATGCGCTTCCGATTTTCCCAGCACCTGCTGGCTTCCGGCTCGACTTCTGAACTCGTTTGCCCCTAAGAAGGTTTGGTTCTTTTACATGTTTTGGCTCTTTCAAACGCGCAAGAAAACTCTTTCCAAAAAGGCCATGTGTGATCGTTGCAATTTGTAGTAGTTCCCCTTTTTAGTCTCTTAATGACCAAGATCCGCGTCTCCGGTACTTTCACGGGGGACTCCGACCCCTAGCGGGAAGTTTAGGTTCACTGCGTGTCCCTTTTTTGAGTTTTGGGGTAAACCCGGTTCCACTGTTCTTCTTTTTCTAGATTCTCGACTTGGGGGTGGAAAAGTTTTTTTCTGGACCCCTCCTCCCAAGTGTAGATTGAGAAGGGCTGTGGAAAGATTTCTCTCTTTAATTGTTGATTCCCAGCTTCCTCCCCAAAATTACCAATTTTACAGGCCCTTTGAGTTACCAACCTTCCCATTTTACGTCCTTGTCCTCGCTCTAAAGCTTTTTGACGCGCGAATGACCAACTCTCTCGTGCTACTTTCTAACGTCCTTTTTTTCCCGGTTCGGCAGTGTGAATTCCAATTTCAGCGGGCATGCACTGTCCTTGTTTCAACTTTATTTCTTACAGAAATTTGCACTCTTGCCACCCTTTTCCCTTTTTTTCTTTTTTCTTAGTGTTTTTTCTCAGGGTTCTTTTCTGAAAGACACTCAGGAAATGACGACCGTTAAGTTCTTTCTTTCACTTTGTTTCATTCTGATCAGCGGTGGGTGCGGGCGTGTCTCCCTATTCGGAGTCCCGACGTCCCCCCCTGAGGGGTCTTTTGATGAAGAGACAGCTGGCGCCGAGGGGGTGACGTTTCTTTATAGGTGGCGGTTGTCCCCTTTTCTTGAAGGCTTCGTTGCGGCGACTCCTTTTGGGGACTTCTGGGCCATGAAGGGCTTCCACATTGGTTGACTTTCCCCAGATTTTTTAGGAGACCGTTTGCTCCCCCTCGATTCCGATTTCTTTTTCCTCCCGATGTCCTGAAGGAAAGCACTCTTAAGCGGACCCGATCGCCTCTCCACGACGGCTTGAAGCGTGGCTATTCTCAGTTTCTGGGATGGGGTAATCCCCGATTGACCTGGTCCCAATTGGTCTTCGGTTTTTTCGTGGAAGATGAGGCTAGGTGACCCGAGACTGATCGGTTCGTCCGAACTCCTAGACCTTCGATATGGCGTCTCGCCTTCGAGTAACAAGGCTTTTCGTTCGAGGATTACTGTTCTTCGCAGGACTCTCCGCTTACTTTCCAATAGGGTTGACTTCCTTGGTGTGCAGGACTCAAACGGGCCGATTCTGTCTTTCTCCCGGAAATTAGGTTGAAGACCGCCCCTAACTCTTTTCTTGGACGGTTCGCCTGATTGGGGGGAGTATCCAAAAAAGTCAACCGACGGCCGCTTGCCTTCAGAAAAAACCTTTTCTGACGGATTTTCAGTTTTTTTTGTTGAACGTTTTACGATTGCGGAGTCGTTTCCGAGGGTCATCACCGGCACTCACGGGGACCGGGTCGGCGAATTCGGACCCCTTTACCTGTAAAGGTTAGGAAGAATCGCTTCTTCAGCTTTACCTGAAGACTTTCGAACGAGAGAATGACATTCCCTTTGGAAATAGAGTCAAGGCCCCTTCTGTCAACACCTTAGTATTTAATAATAATAAGTTGTTGGTCTAATGAAAAAGATTGGAGGCCTCCAACCGGATCGCCCGGATTCCTAGTTTAGCCAATTTTCTTTTAACAGGGCTCTCTATGGGCAAAGCGGTACTTGACATTCCGTAAGTGTGTGAAGAGGCGGGTAAAGCTACCCCCCCCCCTTTACCAACCTCCCGCCGACCTTTTTTCTGTGTTGACGGCCCCGAGGGACAACCAATTTGGGGTTACTTTTTTTAATTTTCAAGAGTGTGTTTTTTTGTGACCCGATTCCTAATCCGTACCGGCCCCGCCTCAGGTTTCAACCTAAACAAGTCCCTTTCTCGAAACCTGGATTTTCTTGACATTTTTTTTTCCCTACCTCGACTTCCCGAAATAAAGGAGATTTCCACCACTAGGTTTATGAGTTCCGTCCTCTATCTTTCATCCCCTCGCCCATCAATCGGTTCCGGGTGGCCCCAAGAATTCCCCAGGCCCGATTATCCTGTCGGCGTCTTTTCCACCTCGATTTAGAAGGATTTTCAGATGTTTCGGTTCTCCCATAGCCTTTTCTCCCAAGGTTAGACGGATTGAGGGAAGGGAGATCTTCCATCCGCCTCCCAAAATTTTTTACCTCATATGGGTTAAGGAATGTTCCTTTTTTTGCAATCTCTCACGTTTTCCCCTTCATAATAGGAAAGAAATAATAAGGACTTTCTGTGTGCGGCGACTTTCGAAGGTGTTCTCCCCTTCCGTGATAAGCCGCTGGGTCTCTTCAGGAGTCCTTCCCTAGGAATACGCAAACAGAGATTTCTCCCAAACAGGGTCCTGCAGGGCCCTCGTTTTAAAAAGACTTCGACAGGGACCAAATATTCTAGAAATTTAGTAGAAGCTTTGACCCAAGTCCACTCCCCCCCTGATCCTCACCTTCACGTAAAGTATTCACCCCCTTGCTTTTTTGGCGCTCCTCTTAATAACCGAATGGGAGGGACTCTTTCCTGGAGCCACCCGAACGCCTCCCTTCCCCCGAGCCCTCCATAGGTACGGACTAGAGTTTTTAAGAAAGGGTACCCTTTCCTTCTTGTCCTGGGCCTGGATTTGCTGGCCTCCCACCTTTCCCCGAGCCAAACCGGCAACGTGTGGTTCTATTTCCCCCCAGGCCTCCCATTCGTCTTCCGGCCCAAGCAAGTTAATGTGACCCCAAAGGATCACCGCGAGATGCCCCTCTTCACTATCTTTTTCACGATGGAATTTCATCGATTTTTTTTATGTTCGGGAAGGCACCGAGTTCCCATGTTTAAGAGGGGCGGTTCTGGGAGCGTTCAACGTAATGACTTTTTCGTTGGACAAGTTGCGAATCCTTTTGTGTTTTAACTTCGCCAACTCTTTGCTGATGCTAGGGGCTTTGGGGTCTCTTCTCTTTTTCTCTAAGAGATTCTTCCCCCTTTTTTTGACTTCTTCCACCTCACATTGGGCGCCCGCCTTGACCTTATTGGACTCTCCCCCTCAAGAGGTACATAATTTCGACGGTTGAACGCGCAGCAACGCCGCTTCGCCCCCTCCCCCTCTGCTTCGTCTTTCTTTTTCCCCTCGTTATCCCTTCAGCGCTTTCTTGGGTCCCATCCTGGTTCCTAAACTCTTTAGCAGGTACTGCTACAAGAATTTTCCTAGTACCACGTTGCCGTTTTTTAGCTTTTTTTAGCGCGCCAAAATCTCTAAATCTTTTCCTTATTCGTCCAAATCTCCGACGTGAGGAACGGATCAAGAAGGTGAGTTCAGCCTCAGTCCTCCAGACTTTTCTGGGGCTCAAGTTAGGTTTTGCCCGATCTCTTCGAGAGCCTCCGAGTCTTTTCGGTAGGAGGGACCGGTTTACGGGATAGTCTTGACGGTTTTTTCTTTTATCTTGCCTGGGCGGCGGCTTGCACCTGCTCCCTCCGAGTTCGGACCCCTTGTGACGGCGTTAGGCCCTGGTGTCCCCGGTGTTGCGCACTCGGCGGTTTCTCGAGGACATTTTTTTTTTTCAAATTTGAACAGCAATCCTAGCTTTCACCTTTCAAGTCTCAGCGCAGATGATTGTTTTTCGGAGGCTAGGTAGCGCGACGATTGACATTGATCCAGAGTGCTTCAAGACATATTTGTGTTTAGCCTGCCGATCGGATTTCCCAGTCCTCAGCCGGTCATTGGGCGCCACACCCCATTGAATGTCGCTCTGGCGTCTTTTTCGTTTTCCCTCACACCGGGCCCGCTCGAATCGTTTCTTCGTTGCCGTCTTTTCCTGTTTTCGACGATTACGAATGGGGTGGAAGACAAAAGCCTTGTGGAGGGACTCCGGTTTTCCCAAGGATAGGTTTTTGCTCCCTTGGATACTACCGAGTTTCGGCTCGCTGGAGGGCGGAAGTCGCTTGCGTCAAACTCTGCATCTAAGCCCGGTCGAGATCACACCCCCTTTGAGTGCTTTGGACGATTTGAAGGTTACCCTTGAGGAGATTCGGTTGTCACGGCATTGTCAATGCCGGCCCAACTCTCGGGCGGTTGTTTTGACAGGTCGCTTTTGCCCTCATATCCCCCGGTATTTCTTTGTTAGTAAGACGCGTGGAATGGAACCAATGTCAAGTCACGGTTTTGACTGTTAACTCTTTTCCGGCGTTTTCTCAAATTAACCAGGGGATTGTCGTGTCCTCCCGTAGTCTTTTTTAATACCCTTGTTTGGTTTAGAAGATGGTTCAACCAACTCGCTGTTTTGTCTCTCCCCCAGTTCCCGTCGAAAAAATTCTACCTCTTGCTGCATGCCGCGCGTGGTCCGAAGAGAGGATATATCCGAATTGAGAGAGGAAGGTCCCGCCCCTACCCCCACCTTATCCCTGACACGTTTTCGTCTTTTTCAGATGGTGACTGGCCCCTGAAAGTGTTGAACACAATAGTCAGAAAACCGATTTTCAGCTCCACAGGTCTTCCCACATTAAAAAAAAGTCCCCCTCCTTTTTCCCTTGGCAGAAAAACTAGAAGGACCCCGTTTGGATTTTTCCAGCGTCGAAGGGCAACCCCCCCACTTTTTGGAAATTCTTGGAGTTCCAAACGGAGGCGGTCTTAGCGCTGGCATTCCGCTTTTTTTTCCTGGGTAGTGGATAATTACCGCAACTTTTTGGAAATTTTAGGTAGTCTTGCCCAGCCTTCAAACTCCGACCCCTCAGGCCTTTTTCCCTGTCCCTCCCCCGACCTCGAACTTATCTGTTTTAGCCTTGGCGCAAATGAAGTGCTCGGTCAATACGCCGTCTTTAACCCAGGTTTCCCCTGTTCAACCCCTTTTTGACCAGGGCCTTACGTCTTTCCCTGAGGACCTTAGACGACCATATATTTTTTTAGTTCGTGCCTCTGGCCTGTTTCGTAATTGATTTCTGGTCCACACCGCGGCACGTTCCCATCCGGCAATTAAGCCTCGACGCTTTGCCACCGTGCTTCCGCCTTCCGCCCCGACCGTCACCACGGCGGCAATCGCTTCTCCCGCGTCCGCCCTCGCATCCATTTTTCTTTGCCGCCCGCGAACCGTTCCCCCGTTGATCGGCCCGCGCTAGTCCCAGCATATCCCAGAATCGGGGGGCCCCCTATTTCTCCCCCCTTGGGACAGCGAAGACTCACTTCCTTCTTACTCTGAATTCACTTCCCCGAACTGAAGGACAAGGGCAGGGCAATAGAGTGGCTTGGTTTTTAAAAATCCTTTCTCCATCAGACCGGGCCACGTTGTGACTGTCCCTTAGACCTTTCTCACATTTTTTTTTGACACTCAGGAATGGCGTTCCAGATCACGAGATGCGCGGTCACTGATTTTTTCTTTAAGACAACCGTCCGAAGCTTTCATGAGGACAATTTCGGGAGATCGGAAGGTTATCCCAGTAAGGGAGCTCAACTTTTAAACGCTGCGCTGGCCCCTTTCCTTGTTTTTCTAAATTTTAGTAACCGGTGAAATTTTTATTTATTGAGTTGAGAAGGGATGTGGCATCCTCTCTTTTCCTTTGTTCTCATTATGACAAAAGCCGTCTTCCCCATGGAGGACCCCCCCATTTCCCCACTTTCCGAGACTTGTTGCCGCGTAGCAAGATAAAGAAAGGCCCCATGATTTAGCCGTACGCTCCTTCCAACTCAAGTCTGTTACGAAAGGTCAAGATTGATTTCCTTTTCCCTAAATCCCGACTTCAATAGTCTTTGAAAGTTCCTTGCGTTGGTATCCTAAGCTGTTTTTGAGGCCGATACTACAACATCCACTCACCCCAAAGTTGCCTTTTTCTTCGTCGTATTTTTTCGCGATTTTCCCCGACAGCTAAAATCTCGCCTTGGATGACGGGGACGCTACTTTTTTTTTTTTTTTTTTTTTTTTTTTTTTTTAGTTCCCCCTGTGATCCCTGAGAGGTTGGTTTCTGAGATGAAAGCTTTGCTATTTACAACTTTCTTGCCAGAATGAGGGGATATGGCTGCCGCGAGGTCCCATGTTTTTCACCGATTTTTTTTTTTTTAGGTTTGTGCCGCCGACCCATGTCTTGTTTGAGATGGAAGCCCTTGCCGCGGCGACTCTGATTTTGATTGCAGACACATGGTTGAAGGGCGCTTTTCAGCGATGGAAAGGAAAACTGGAGAAAAGATGTTGCGGATTTCCTTTCGTTCTCTGTTGAAACCGAAAGGCAGCCCCCCTCCTTTTTCCCCGAGGAGAGCAAAGAGACCGGAAGACCGAAGATGACGTCGAGGGGAGGATTTATTGCCGTTAGCACTTCATCCAGATTTCCACCCAGCTTTGGGTCTCCTTTTGGTCGGCCTGGCGGGGAATCGCGGCTGGATTCCTTCCTCTTGGTTCTTGTATGAAGTTTTTTTCTCGACCTCTTGAAAAATTTGTTTTTGAATGAGTGCGGGAGGCCGCGGCAATGCCCCCTCAGAGATTTCGACAATCGGGTTTTTTTGGAGCCACGCGATGTGGCTGGAGAGGGGGGTCGCCGCCCGGCCCCCCCGAGCTTTTTTTTCAATTGAACTGACATCTTTTTTTTCCTTTCCCCATTCCCCGGGGGATGGAGCTCGGGCGACCATTCCGTTCGAAGTTCTGAGACTTTAGATAACAAAATTCGGGAGCTTTTATGTGGTCGGTACGATTCCCGTTTCTGGCTCTTTTTTGCAAGGCAACTCGTTCCACCTTCCCCTTAAGCCACCGGGCGGCGGGCCGGTTTTTAAGTGTGGTCTTTTTCCCAGGGCGGCGTTGGAAGAGTGCGTCGTGGGAATTGCCCCTGGTTTCCTAGAAAACGAGAGAATTGCCGGGGGGTATACTTCCTTCTGGCTTTTGGCGAGCCGACTCTTTATTTCCCCTGCTAATCCTCTTCCCTATCGGAAAAATTAGAGTTTTTGCCCCCCCCTTCCCAGATGGTTCTATCTAGAACAAACACGTTGTCTGGGTATAACCCTTTTACCTCCTTTCTTTGCTTGGAAGAGGAGTACGATCCCTAATCCCCCCAGCGCTTGTTATGGGACGGTGGCATTAAGCTTGGTTTTTCACCCGCCCGAGAAAGGACGGCCATAGTCCGCAAAACTAATAAGCAAACGCGTCCCCTCCGGCTTTTTTTTCTGCCCTTCCCGACCGATCTATCCTTTCACGCCCCTCACCTTAGAAAATTGAAGGACCCCCACTACGTTTTACTTGTCAATTTTCTTTCGGCCCCTCTGAAGGGGAGATCATTCTTCTCTTTTGGCTCGGCCCCCCCGAAGTAACCTCGAGTAGATCGTCGGAGTATGCATCCTTTAAATTACCTTGCACTTCCTCTCATTGAGACTCAGAAGACGTATCTGTACCAAAATCGGACGCAAGAAAATCTCAGGGCCACGATTTTCCACCTTTCCGAAGAATCTTCAGCCTGGTTTTTTTTCCCGAACCTTTCCTCTGGTTGACCCCTAGTAAGTGAACTGTTCAACGCTCCCCCCGTTTAATTTCAGCCTCCTAAGACAATCATTCCTGCTTCTTCTTTTTTGTGACGATTGATGAGAGAGTGATAGGTATATCCTCTTGGTTCGGGGAAGTGAGTTCTTCAACGGTTAGAAAAAAGAGGAACCCTCCAATAGCTCTGGCCTCCCCTGGGTTTCATTATGACGCCCGAAGGCCAAACTGTAGAGCAGGGGCCCAAATGACCCCCTTCTTCCATTGTTTCCCTAGGCTTCCCCAAAACGTTTGTCCACGCCTTAAGAGAACCCGTAGAATAAGACCCGCACTGTCCTCAGTTTTTTTTCTGTCCTCACCAAAGCTTTCTACACCCGTGCGCCCCAGGGGGGGGAGAGCCCTTCTGGGAATGGCCCGTCTATCGCACTCCCTTTGCCCGACTTTGACTTTTCAAGCAGTTGGCGTGCAGGGCCGATTGCTGGTTCTTTCCAACCCCCCCCCAAAACGGGGGACCCGCCTTCCCGGACGCCAACGTTGTTACTAGTGACCAAATTTTTTTAGGAATCTTTCTGGCTCCCCTTTTCCCCGCAAAGTCACTTTTCTAGGACGCTTCCGCGATTATGAGCGGAGTGAATTGATTCATTTTTGGAAAATCCTTTTTCTGAATTTCTATGACGAACGGGGCGAGTTCCCCTCTTAGGTTCTTCAACTAGGGATTGGAGATTCTCAGCAGGACAACCTCGTTTACGCTCCTTGGTCCTTGGGCATGTTGAATGTTTTGAGTGCGAGGGTTTCAGATATCTCTCCTCCTTTTTTTTGTTTTTTTGGATCTTCCACGCATTCGCCAATGTATCACCATCACATTGGCCGACCTTCCCTTGAGTTACCCCCCCCTTCCTCCCCTTCAGCTCCAGTCGGCCTATGGCTTTTTCCCTAGCAGATGCCCGTTACTTTAAAAGTTACGGCTTCACGGTCGGATTCCCCTAATCAATTCACTTGCTCTTTTGGCTCTTTGGTCTCCTAAAACCATTTAGCTCTTACAGAAACAAACCCAAAAAGTTTCCGTTCGGAGGATTTATTGGGACCCTCTTAGAAGGGGCTTTTTTCTTCTCCAACCTCCCCTGACGGTTCTCTTGGCAAAAGCTTCGCCTTCTTCTTCCCAGACTGGGCGATATTCAAGCCCTCCAAGTGAGGGAAGTTTTTTTTTCACGTTAGATCCCCCCCAGGCTGGGATATGTCCTCGGGAGACGATTTTTGGCCCTTTCGGCCGATCGGGTGGCCCCACTTGAACGCGACACTAGTTCTTTTTTCTCTTTCCCGGCCGGAAGCATTTCTTTTTGCATGGCGGAGACCATGGTGTTGGGGACCCAGGGCGTTTAGAAAGTTATGGCCGAGGTTTCCTTCTGCCCGAGTGAGGATTCTCGATTTTTGGACTCCCATCCGTCTGGAACTTTAACGAGTTCAGGCATTCCTCCGAAGACTCCGAGGTTGCTAGTACAGCTAGGGTTGTTGAGATTCGAGATTGACCCCTTTTTCCCTTTCGGCCCCCTAGGTCAGTGGTCCTGGCTCGATGAGGAGGATGTGGGAATCTCTGATCGGGGGCGCGCTCCCTGAACTTGCGTATCGTATTAGAAAATTTTCAATGTTCGGAATAGTAGATAAGGCCTCTTTTTCTGCTTTCGACGCAGATTTGACAACCTTCTTTTAGTTTTGTCCAGGAACCCAGCTATGTGGGATGCCGAGGGATTCCCCGGTTCCCGCGTTCCTTCATGGATTGACCTTTGATCTTCGGGCCTTGTTCTTCAATTCAGCCGGGCGATGCTGATGTCATTCTTCAACTGGGCGCCCCGTTTGAGGTTACCGATTCGAATCGGTTTTATATGCTTTTTTTGTTTTTGAGCCCCCCATATTACACTTGGGTCCCCTTCTTTTTTGGTAGGTAGGGGCGGAACCTCCCTACAGGCGGATTTCCTCCTCTTTTAAATTAACCTACGCATTTTTTAGAAACCTCTATGCTTCTGAAGGGGGGCCTTTTGGCAGATGAAGCCCCCCCGAGAGTGTTTCCATCCTTGTGGAAGAGAAACCCGCTCCTTTTTCTGACGTCCCCTGTTCACTTTCCAGGAAATTCTTTCTCGTTCCGCCAGAACCCCCTTCGTTCTTTGGTCTCTTCTCCGAGCGCTGTTACCTCCTAGGAGGTCCGCGCCCACCCTACCACTTCCCCCTCGCAGGTGTGCTTGATGTTTGTCCCTGGCAAGATGGAACCAAGCATTCCACTTTTCCATCGCAAAGAGCCCTCGTCACCTTCCCCTCTGTTATCACTTGGCCTTAGAATGATAGGCCGCTTTTGACTCCTTTCCCGCCACTCAAGCCGGAAACCCCTCTTAGTCCCTTTCTGCTTAGCGATCTGTGAAAGAGGAGATTTCCAGGCCCTCTTCCGACCACGACTTTCTTCCCCTCTGGAAATCGTGAGTATGGCAAAGCCTTAAACTAAGCCTTTCTCTTCCTGTCAGGATTTTCCAGATTCCTCCTGTGAAGAACCCCTTCTTATACTGAGGCGCCCATGAGTCCGGGCGATTCCTTTTCCCTCTACGTTGACCCGGTGTTGCGTCCTTTTTTTCACTACCTCCACTTACGACGCCGCGAGGCTACTCCTAGCCGCCCTCCTTCAGCTGTTGTGTCTGCTCTTTTCCCTACGGCTTATTTGTTTTTCGTGGTTTCACGCGTTCCGCGCGAAACACTTCCCTCTCCCTCTGTCCCGGGCTTACAAGTTTTTCCTCCTGCATGCCGTAAACCTTTTAGAAGAAGAATTCCATTGAGTCTCGACCTCGCCCCATCCCGTTTTTCTTGCCAGGATGTTAAACGAGGACTTCGACCGCCCGCTTTTTCGGCCCTTCCCCTCGAAGCCACCTCCCCTTACCCTTTTTCCAAACACGACCCCTGCGGTGTACAGGCCTTGCTACTCCCGGATCCTTCTGAATTTCGGGTGTTCCCCCCTCGAAGGCTTGCGTTGGGGCCTGATTGCTCGAGAAATCCCCGCACTCGCACACCATTCTTCCCGGGTTTGTTAATCGTGTCAACCTTTTCTCCATCCGGCTTTCTCCCACATTAGTAGACACCACGCGGTGGCTTAGGCCCTTGCTTCCCTGGTACTCCGCGAAAAGGCGGTACGTTATATTTACGGAGGTTCCGATTCTCGTTTTCGGGGCCGATTCCTGCCAACCTTCTCTGTTTCTTGCTTGGACCCTTGGTCTCCTTGTGGAACCCTCCAGTGGTTTTTCCGTTCGCCAGTGTTGCCGAATGGTTTCCGAGTTGCGGCCGTGGTGTCCTTACTCCCTTCCTCGTTTTTTTTCTCTCTCCAGCACTCCTCCAAATGTTCTGTGTTGACCCCCCTTTCCCCAGGAGTAGCTTTTTCAGCGTCGCACTCATTCTCTTTTTTTTTTTTGGACGCGCCCGGGAAACAACGCCTTCTTCTAATCTGCCTTTCTGACATAGTGAAATCAATCTTTGCGCGAATTTTCCTAGAGTATCTGGGCGCCCTTTGAGTGTTTCTCCCTACGAAGCCTACCCTGAACTTGACGTCTCCCTTTGCCGTTTTTTGCAGGGGGGAATGTCCCTTAAAGAAAATCTCGTCTGCCGCATGGCGTCTTTCCTTAGTTCCCCCCTTCGCTCCTTCCGGATTAGAGGGTTTTTGTGCGTCGATCTTCTCCAAGAGCATTTCTTTCTTTTGAGTTGAAGGGAAAGCCACAATTGCGGGGATGCCGATTGCAGGCTTGTCTCCGCCCTGGCGAGACCCAGTGAGGACTTGATCGCCCGGGTGGCAGGGTTGGGGAAAGAAGCAAACCTTTTTGGTCCGAGAGGGACTAGCAACATTTCTCAGTGCTGCGGCGACCGGTGAAGGCTCGAGAATGGGAAAGGGGCCGATTCCGGTTGGATCCCAAATTCTGGAGGTTGCGGCTGGAAGAAGACCAAAAAAGAAGGTTCACAACCCCTTGAGTTTTTTCTTTAACAGTCCGGGTTGCCCGCTCACCGAAAGCTTGCCGGAGGAGGGTCTGCTAGGAGGGCTCGTTTTATTTGCACCTGGGCCCCTCCTTTCACATTTCACCTGGTTCGGGCATGGCGGACCCCTGCGGCTGACCGGTCAATCTCAGGCCCTTGATCTTGGTAGGTCATCCCTCTTAACATGGGGCAGGCTGCAGATTCGTCGTTTCAGGCGTATGTGAAGGATGCCAGGCTCCTCAGACCCTAAGCAGGAAGAAGACCACCTCCCGATTTGTGTCTTGCGTAGCCGGACCGTATCTCTTAAACTTCATATGTGCCCGAGTGGTGGCCTCTAGAAGGGAGGGTCGGTTCTTCGAGGTCCCAAAAACCGGATTTTCCTTGGAATGAAAGGGTGATTACACCCGGGTTCAAGGTCGGTGACTTAGTGGGCGACAGTGTTTTAAGATGCCTTTTCGTACTATTTTCCCCCATTTACTTAAGTTTCTGGAGGGTTAGGTTCGTAGGTAGTTTTAGCAGGACTAATAGTTTTCCGTCTTGCAGCTGTCCGAGGGGGAAGACAATCTTCACTTCTTGTTTGGTTCCTAGAAGGGGCCGTGGACTTTGTCAGGCAGTCCCCT
>Ga0179593_1455913_pt1 | contig 15754 bp, 20 predicted proteins | sample CZODoug2_1_08_16_FD_185931 | JGI IMG/M metagenome (GOLD analysis project Ga0179593, IMG submission 185931) | Vadose zone soil fungal communities from Angelo Coast Range Reserve, California, USA - CZODoug2_1_08_16fungal (PacBio error correction) | ecosystem: Environmental > Terrestrial > Soil >... | reverse complement strand
CGGGGGGAGAATTTCCCCCGGCAGGGGGGAAGGGCCCCGGGGGGGGGGGGGCCTTTGTAGTTTTGGGGAAGCCGGCTTCGGGGGGAAAAACGGGCGCTTTTGGGCCCGTTTTTGTTTTTAAACGGCTATTTCAGGGCCTTCGGGGGGCCTGCCCCTCCTTTCCGGCTTTTGGGGAAAACGCCCTCAAAAAACAAAAACACAAACAAAAAATTTGGGTTTGGGGTTTTCGAAAAAAAAAAAACCAATCCGGGGGGGGCCCTGGGGGGGAGGTTTTCCCTTTTGCATTCGGGGGGGGGGGGGCGGCGCCAAAAAAAAGGGGGGGGCCCGGCGTTCTTGCATAAAAACCCTGTGACCACACCACCATCCAACCCCACGATTCCCCGGGTCCCAGTCAAAAGCTTTCCCAAAAAAAAAACCAATCCCCATTTCGATTTGCCGATTTTGCACCTACGGGGTTGCTTGGCCGTTCTTCCGCCCCATTCGGAAAAAGTTCGGGGGGCGATGGACCACGGGGGGGGGGGGGCATCGGGACCCACCCGGGACATATTGTCAAAAAAAAAACTTTTTGCTTTTTTGCCTCCCACGGGGGGGCAAAAGGAAAAGGGGGGGGGCCAGGGGGGGGAACAAAACCTCCCAATTTTTTTTTTGGGGGTTTTAGGGGGGCCCCCCTTGTCTTTTCGGGGGTTTTGAAAAGGAAAAGGGGGATTGGTTAAAAAAAAAAACAACGGCCCAACGGGGCCAAAACTGGGCCCCCACCGGGGCGTCCGAGGGGGGGAAAAAAATTTCTCCGGGGCCCCAAAAACAAAGGCTTGGTTTACGTAAAAAAAACAAACGTGTTTGGGGCGGATTTTGGCGCGGGGGGGAACGTTGGCTTTGAGGCAGAAATGAAAAGGGAAAAAGCGCTTCGAACAGATTTTGGGCGTTTTTTCACCAAATAAAGAGTGGCAAAAAGGTTTTTTTCCGGACCTTCCCCGCCCTTGGATTTTTTCGGTTTTGGTCCTTGGGGGGGGGGGGGGCGGGAAAAAAAAATGGGGAACCGGACGTGATGTTTTGTTTCCCCCAACAGGGGGGCTGGGGGTGAGGGGAAGGTTTCCGGACCCGGGACAAAAAAAAAACGGGATTCGGGGGGGGGGGCGGGGGTTCATGAAAAAGGGGGGGGGGGGCTTTTTGCGGCCCAATCCAAGGCCAGGAAACTGGGGGGGGAGAACGGGGGCAAAAGGCCCCGGGCGGTGTGGATTTTATTGGGGCGGCCCGGGGCCTTAATTGTGTTCCAAGACCATCGGTCCGACCTTACCGGGTCGGTTCATCACCCCGCCCCATGTCTTTTGAGGTTGGGGGGAAGGGGGGAAGCGTGTTTCCGCCCCGGGGCGAAAAAAAAGGGGCGCGGGGGGGGGGTCCGGGGCCTACACGGGGTTCCTTTCCTTGGAGGGGGGCAGGGGTGGGGGCGAGTTTTTTTCCACCCGGCGGAACCGGGGAAAAAAACCCAGAGGCAAAAAGGGGGCTTTAAAAAAGGAAAATTTGGGGGGGAAAACAACAACGGGGGCCCCCAATTTTGGGCCCCTTTCCCAAAGTTGGTATTTTTCCCGAAAAAGGGAAAAAAAAAAAAAACAGGGTGGGCCGCGGGGCCGTGGCGGGAAATTTGGTTTTTCAGGGGCCCCCCGGTCGGACCAATTCCCGGATTGTGGAGGGTGGGGGGTTCCCCCCCAATGGGAGAAAATTTCCTTCTCCAAAGTGGGGGCTGCGGGGGGGGAGGGGGGATGGGCCCACCATTTTTTTTTTCTTTTTGTTTAACAACCCGTGTCGGCTGGGGGGGGACTTATGGGGGGTGGGGCAAAAGGACTCGTTCGGGGGGCTTTGGCCCAACACTGGACAGGGGGAAAAATAAAGGTCGTAAAGGCCCCCAAAATTTTGGCCGTTGGTTCAAAAAGGGAAACTTCGGGGGGGGGGGGGGGAACAAAAGCGGGAAAACCCGGTCTTTTTTTCTGGTTTTTACCGCGTTTGGGGGGTGGGGAGCATACAAAGAAAAGGGGGGGCCACCGTTTTCCCGGACAACACCCGGGCCGGTTTCGTTTTTTTTTGTCATGCCCCTGGGGGATAAATTTACATCGGGCGTTGTAGGCCTGGGGGGGGGTGCCAAGATTCGAAAACGTTAATCCAAAATCATAACCCCGGGGGGGGGAAAGGGGGGGGCCTACGTATTTTCAGTTTTTTTTTTCCCAGGTTTTAACCAAAGTTTTACTGGCATGGTCCAGGCTTTGGTTTAACCCGCACAAATTTTTGCACAAAAATTTAAGGAAAATTGGGGTGCAAGGGGGGGCCCGCCCGAGAATAAGGCGATGCTGGGTCTCGCCGCTGCATTGCGTGTAGAGGATGTACGAGGATCGAGGCGTGGCGTCTTGAAGATGCCCGGCGGGCGCGATAGCCGTGGGGGGGCCGGGTGGAAAGGCATGTCATCAAAAAGACCTTCCCTACTTCCGGGGGGGGGAGGCAGCAAAGGCGTGGACGCCCCCCCACCGGAATCCTGGGCGTTGGTGACCCCAATGGAGTCCCCAGGGGGGAGGCAGCAAAAACCCCGCCAATATGCGCAAGGCGGGCCTTGTTTTACCGGCACACGGGGGCGCGGGCCCCCGGGGCCGGGGTGCTGCTGGGGTGACCCGCCACCCGCACGTCGATAAAATGGCGGTGCTAGCTTCTGGCTGTAGCCCGACCGCTATAGAGTCGGGGTTCCTAGTGCCACCCCCCCCACAGCCGCTGCGGAGCTCTTTGTGTTGGCATCGGTCCCACCCGCGTTATGTCCCGCGAGAAACAACGAGGCTTGCCAATAAATTCACCCCAGTGCCATTTCTTTTCTTTGTTTTTCGGTCCCCCCCGGACCCAAAACTGAGGGCCAGGAAAACGGCTGTGTATCCGGAAGACAACGACTGGGCGAAGAAGTACAGCCTACGGGGGGGGGTGAGGGCCAGGGGCCACGTAAACCAACAGATTATTTAAAATGTGTAAGTTTGTCGCGTTCAAATTTTTTTCTCAAAACCCGTGCTCACCGCCGGTTTTTTTTTCGGGGCTTCCCCCCGCAGGGCTTTGGGGCTTAGGGGAGGGGTGAGGAACCGCAAAGTGCACACGGGGGCCGAGGGGCTGGGCGTTGGGCTTGCCGTTACGGGTTATTCGTGACAAGTTGACCGGGGTGCGGAGCGCGGGTGGGCGACACAGGGAGTAATGAACAGACCGACCAAAAGCCTGAAACCATGCCGGGCTGCTACACGGACCAGAACACATCGCCCAAGAAAAAACCCAAGCCGGGCCCCCACCCCCGGCCCACCCCTCCATCAGCTATTCGCCACATCTAACTTTCTCTTCGCACCCAAAAGGCGGAAGGGGACGGGGGGAGAAAATTGGTCCGTCGTCCAAAAATGTTCGAGGGGGGGGCGGAAACCCCCCCAACCGGGGACAATGGGAACTTTTTCGTCCAGAGGTTGGATCCAAAGGCACAGGGGCTGAGGTTGGGAAAGGGGGACCCGGGGGGGCGGGAAAAAAAAAAAAATAATTAACGGGGGGGGGGGGGGGAAAAAAATGCACGACCAGAAAAAAAATTGAAAAGTAGTTTTGTTTTAAAAAAAAACGTTGGCAATTTAAAAAAACAACAGGGCGGGGGGGGGGGAAAACCTTTCCCCGTTTTCCCAGTAAAATGGGTAGCGTCAAAAAGGGCCGGCCCCGCTCCACTCATTTTTCTTTTCCGGGTAATTTTTTTTTCGGACAAAAAACCCGCATTCAAAAAAAAAACCACAAATTCACTTTTTTGGGATGTTTTGCAGGTTCGTTTGAGGGGGCGGGGGGGGGCCAGGGGGGGGGGGGGGGCCCGGGCCATTCCCGGGACCGGGGGGGCTGCGGGGGGCTTTTTGGGGCCCGAGGCGGCTTGCGGAAATAAAAAAATTTTTTTTCCGGGCCCGCACCCGTTTTTCCAGGGCGTTTTGGCACACCAACCCGCGGGGGGGCCGGCAAAATTTTTCCAGGGGCGTTCAGGGCGTTGCCCACCACTGACGAATTGGATCCGCATTTTTTTTCAATGGAAAAAAACTTATGTGCAAGGGGAACTAGGGTTTCCCTCGTGCAAACCGGGGACGGGGAAACCGGGCTCGGGGGCTTACACCGGGGCCGGGGGGCGGAAAATCGTGGGCGTTGGGCTTTTTAGGGGGGGGGGGGCCCTGTGGCTGGATGGCCACTTTTTGATGGGGGCCCGAGCTGATGCTTGGGGGGGGGGGGAAAAAAAAAAAATTTGGGGGGGGGGGGGCCCCCCTCGAGGGCTACCCGATGGGGGGGGTGGGGCGGGCCGGAACCAAAGGAACGGTTTAAGGGGGAGGGTTTTTTTTGGGGGTGGGGGGGGAGGTGGTTGGGTGGCGCTGTTTTTGGTGCTATGGAATTACCATTTTGTGTGTTCCCCTGTTCGCCCATTCGCTCGGCACCCCCACTCAAAACCCATCATTTCCGGACTTTGGTTCTGTTTTGGCAAAACCCACCCGAGAGCCCGTTGGAGTTTGTCACCTGCCCTGAGTATTGGGGCTTGGGGACGCCGGATTTCACCACGTGAACGCGTGGGCTTTGGCATGGAAGGTGCGGGATATGATAGGCCCCAACCAACCTTTTTTCTTTGGGCGGGCTAACACCATCAGACTGTTAGCCAGGTGCGGGTCTCTTGCCGGGAAAAATCGAGTCTTTAGCACTGCCACGCACGGACAGTGTTGTCGGGCGGCCATTGTAGCGGGGTCCCGGCCAAGGAAAGACAACCAAAAACACCTCGCTCCTTTTCGGGACCCAACGTAAACCGCCGGGGTGGGGGCCCCCAATAGTCGGGGCCTCCTGTGCCGGCACCGGGAAACCCCCGAGGGGGGCCAAGGCCCAGGGGTCCGAAAAAACAAAAAAAAAAAAAAACAAAAACATATCAAATAACTCATTACATTTTAAAAAACCATACCACTCCATCGACCAGGCAAATTTTTGCAGGGGTTTTTTCCCCGCGGATGCGTTTTTTTTTTTCGGGGGGGCAAGGGCAAAAACAGGGGGGGGGGCCCTGGAAATGTGATAAAAAAAAACGGGAAAGGGGGGGGGGGGGGGCTTTGGACCCGGATTCATTCCACGGGGGGGGGCTCAGGCCCGGGCACCCTTTGGGGCGGCCGTCGTTCTTAAAATGTAAAAAAACGGGTTTTTGGTATCGACGGGGGGGGCGGCGGGGTTTTTGACGGGAGAGGGAAGGAGAGGCCCATTTTTCCCATCCGGTCGGGTGTGAGGAACCATGTTTTTTTTTCTTCTCCTTTCTTTTTTTTTTCCTCTTCCCTCCTTTCTCACCGTTGGGTTGTGTTCGGTTAGAGAGGGGCGTAGTTGGATTTGGCATCGGTCATTCCTTGCATTCGCTGCTGATGAGGGTGTCCAGCGCCGACGCCGGGGATGAGGGGGCGATCCTTCTTTTCCGGCCACCCGGGCAGGCGGGCGCCAAATAAATCGTGCCACGGGTGGGTTTTGAATAAGGACAGACGGCGGGACCACCGTAGTTTTTTGGGCCCTGGGGGCCTTTTTGTCGGGGGAGAGAATCCGGATTTTGGGGGAATTGGGGGTGGGAGGCCCGGGGGGGCGGGGGGTCCTCAGCCCCCTATTTTTTTCGTTTTTCCGGCGCGGCTGCACTTCTTTGGCGGGAGCGAAACCCGGGACAGATAGGTGGACCTTTTACGCGCTGTCGGCACTGGAATGCGGTTTTTTTCGAGCTTGCGGGACCTGGGGGGCTGTTTTTCAGGATTTGCCGGGAGGGGAGGGCCACCGGAGCGGCCTTGAGGGCCCCAGCCCCCCCCCGGCCTTCTTTTTGTTGCGTCAGGGACGGGGGGTACTGTGTGTTTTTTCCCCATTTCGAGCGGGCTGGCCCCGGGGGCGGACACACCGGAAAAGGGGGAAAAAAAGGAAGGGGGGGGGGCCCGCCACCGCCCCTCAAGACGCGGAGTCTTCTCTGGCGACAAAACGGAAAGAACATCTGGGAAAAAAATTTGAAATCAGAAGAAGAACGGGGGTGGTTTGGGGGGTTTTTGTTTTTAAGGAGGGGGGTGCCCACTGGAGTGGCGACGAGGTAGGGGGGTGGGTGGGCTTCCCGCACCGGGCCCCCCAGGTTCCCAATACGGTTTTTTTTTTCGTCACCCCCTACCTAAACAAAAGGTCTGTGTGGTGGGGCGCCCCCCAACCCCGAGGGGGGGAAAAGAAGGGTCCACAAACCGGGGGGAGGGCGGAGGGCACCGGGGTGAGGGGAGTGGTTTTTGGGGTTTTTTGGCACCAAACCCACATAACACACCAAGGGGCAACAATGAGTTCTTTTCGAGAAAATTGTGGAAGGGGGAAAAAAGGGTATCCGGTTTTTTTGGCGGGGGGGCGAGGGGGGAGGGAATGTAAATCCAATAATTTAAGCACCGACAAAAAATACCAGGGCCCCCGGGGGCCCCCTAGCCCAAAAACCTTCCATTTACGTTTCTTTGGTTTCGTTTCCCTTCCGTGGTTCGGTTCGCGCATCTCGTGTTAGGGATTCGAGGGGGGGGGGTCATTTATTTTTTCCAAGGGCATTTTCAAGGGCATCCGGGGGGGCCATTTTCAAGTGAGGTGGGTCATTCCAGCCAAAAAAGCCCCCTAGAGATATAAGACGGCCGCCAGCCACCGGCCCCCAAAGAGATTTTTTTTTTCCGAGGGGGGGGGGGGAACCATCGGCGTTAACCTTAAATTGAAACAGGGTCGTGGGGGCGGTTCACGGGCGTCAGGCAGCAGGTCTGGCAACCCGGAAGGGGGGAACTTAGGTTCCCTTGGGAAAAAGGGCCATTTAGGGTTCTTTCTTGGGAATTGCGGAGTCGCACAATTCGGTCCAGGGTTTTGGGCCACCAAAAAAAAAACGCGACCCCGGGGGCTTGGATTGGCGGGGGCCGAGGGCTTGGGGGGATGTACGCGGTGGGCACACACGAAAAAAAAAAAAACAAAAAAACCCGGATTTTTTTGGGGGTTGAAAAACAAAAACAAAACCCGGGCCTGCCACAAGCGGGGGGGAATTTATGTTTCGGGGCCCAGGGCCCGGCCTTTTTCGGCAGGGGGTGGGGCCGGCAATTGGGGGGGCCGGTCGGTGGATTTTGGGGGGGTGGGGCCCCCGTTGGTGCCCCTCCTGGGGGGGGGGGGCCGCCCCTGTCTAGAGTGTGTATTCGCGAGCCAAACCCACAACGGCATATCCCCGAAACCGTTTACATTTTCATGGTGTTTTTTTTTTTTGTGTTAGTCTCTCACACCCCCCCGAAGGGATATATTGGTGTGTGCTCGGGGACAGAGACTGGTTGCGGGCCTCCGGTCCTCAAGCACGCGCGGGTTTCGGATGGGGAACAACCCGTCCCTGGTCCGGGGGGGGAGATAACCCCGGGGAACACGATAAAGGAAAAAATTACAGAAACAAAAAAAAAAACAAAATTGAGGTGGGGAGGGCCGGCGACGGGCCTGCGTGCTCTTTGACGCTTACCCCCATTACTGGACGGGGAGTTTCCCCCCACGGCATGTTGGTTTCTTTTTAAATGGCAAACCGTTCAAAACCAAGAAAAAACAACAAAAAACTATTTCAAATTTTCTTGGTACGTCATTTCCGTTACAGAGATTACGCACTCCGCCCGGTTCTTCCCCCAAACCTCCTTTTTGCTTGGAAAGTCCACAAAAAAACTTTCTTGGGGAACGAAGATCGGTTTCACGCCGCGCAGGACAATGCGTGGCTGCTCGTCCTTTGAGGGTCGTATTCGCGAAAAAAGAAAAAAACACAATTGGCGAACCGAACCGGGGGGAACAAGAACATTTTTCTTTGTGCTTTCGGGTTTGGTCCACGGGCTCTTGTGGTGTGTTGACAAGGAGGAAAAGGTTTAAGGAAACAAGATTTAGGGGCTTGATGAGCTTTAGAGAAGGGCGGAGGGTTGGGGGGGCGCGCTACGTTTGTCTGTGGGGACTACGCCGTGGTTACGGAATTTTTATCACGGAACAAATTACAAGGCGACGGCCCAAGGGCCGGGGGTCAAACAAAGGCTTGTTAAAAAAAAGAAACCAAAACAACAAGGGGGGGGGGTCGGCGGTCTGGGCGGGACGTTTATCTTCCATGGAAAAAAAGCAGCGCGCGAGGACAGAGAGGGGCAGGGCAGGGGGGGATCACCGGGGGGGCGTTGGCTTTTCGGGTTCTAACTCGACCCCAAAAAAGAAAGTGGGGCCAACGTGGGGTGGAAGCACCGGAAACGGGGCGAGAAGGGCGGTATGGAAAAGGGAGAAATTTGAAAAAACGGCCGGGGGGGAAAAAAAAGGGGGGCCTTTAACGGCTTGCGCAAGGGGGGGCCAAACTTTCCAGTATTTTTACCTTTTTTCCTTTTTTTCGGCCCGGGGTTTTTCCCGGAACAAAACAAAGGGGTGGGGCCCGTTGCTATTGTGGACGAACAAAAAGAAAGGGGGAAATTGGGACGGTTTTCCGGTTAGGTGACGCTGGTTGGGGTGACGATCACAGGGAGATGATTTTTTGCGCCGGGGTGGGGGGGCCTAGTGTTTTTTTTGTTTTTCGACGTTGGGCGGGGGGGGGCCGGGATTTAGATGATCCGTTGTATCCGAAGGTCCCTTTTCGCCAATGCAAAAATGTCACCGCCGAAGGGGGGGGCGGCGGAAGGGACGCTGGCCCCCCACACCCCCCCAGTGACAAGGGGGGGCAAGGGGCCGCCGGGGCGGGGGGGGGGTGGGCCCGGGGGGGGCGCGGGGAGGCTTGGGGGTTGTTTTCTTCCCCCGGAGGGGGCTTTTCACCGCCCAAGGGGGGTTCGTTGGTCACAGAGAGACAGCAGAGCTATTCCGGCACTGGGAAGGAAAGTTGACAGGGAGGTGGTGCCTGTTTCGCGCGCGCGGGAGCCCCAGTATTTTGAAAGTTGCCAGTTGGGCGTAACCCCCCAAAAAAAAAACGGAAGAAAAACCGGCGGGGACAGGGACATACAAGGACTTTGGGTACACACCTGGACCCGGGGACAAAAAACGAATACTAGGGCTGTGTTTTCGTATTGATTTGGGAATACTGTTCGAATTTTCGTTGCCCAAAAAAGGCATTTTAAACCCAACCCCGGGCCCACCGATTGAGTGATTAACCCAGAGGGGGGGGGGGCATTGGGTGGATGGGGGAAAATGTGGGGGAAACAATAACCCAAAAAAGAAAAGTAATTATAAAAAACGTACGACAGGCCCCAACCGGGGGGCGCGGGGGCTTGTTTTCACGAAAACCGGGGCTTTTTCTAAAGGCGTTCCCCACCCAACCAAAAGCGGGAAAAACCAGGGAAAAGTGGGGGAAAAGGGGAAGACGGGTTTCGTGCCTTCGGTGTCCGACCCGATTGGAGAAGTAGATCTTGGGGGGGGGACCCGGAAAAACCCCACATTTGGGCTTACCGGGGGGGGACTAATTTTGGGGTTCCCTTCCCCCCCCCCACCGTGGGGCCCCGCGAACGGGGGGCCTGCTGCAATTAAGAGTCAGCGGCCGGGGGGGTAACACGTAAGGGGATTTTTGACACCACTGCCGGGGAGCTCCGAAAAGGAGGCAACAAGATAGCACACAAAAAAAACTTGGCGAAAAGGGACGGGGAATGTTTACGGCCCCCCCCCATGGGGTGCGCTGGAACAAACCACATTGCATTGGACGGGAATTGGTTATTGGTGTTGTCACTTGCAGGGGGGATTTTTTTTTTTTCAACGGGGGGGGGAAACCGGGGGGGGGGCTTGGGAAAAAAAAAAAAAAAACAAAAAAAAAATTGTCCGGGGGCCCCCCCCAACACGCCCCGCCCACCCCCACCGCCCGGTTTTTTTCTTTGGGGCGGGGATGATGACCCCAAACCTGGGCACACAAGGGCACAATTTGGGGGGGGGCCGTGTGTACCGCCAAAATTGCTTTTAAAGGCGGGCGGTTTTTATTACAAGGGGCTTGGCTCTTGGTTTTCGTAAGACGGGGGGGGGGGACGGGTGATATAAAATACTTACTACGGGCCGGCCCATAACCCGCACCGGGGGGGGCCCTTCCAGGGGGGGGGGGAAGGAACCCCGGTTTTAGGACCCCCCCCGGCCGGCCGGGGGGCCCTTTTTCGGCCGGCGGGGGGGGGGGAAACCAACAACACCAAATTTTTCCGCCTCCACCTCCAAAAAAAAAACAAAAAGGGAAAGATGGGGGTGGCACGGGGATTTGGGGGGACGGGGGGGGGGGGGGTATAATCTCGCCGATAAGGCGGGGACCGGGAATAGGGTGGGTCGGGAAAAAAAAAAAAACACAAATTAAACGGCGGGGGGGGCGGGGCCCCACCAAAGAGGGCAAACCAGGGGGGGGGCTTTGGGGGGGGCCCGGGGTCCGTGTTTCTTGGGCCTTTTCCTTGCATTGGGGGCGGGGGACGGGAACACAAAAAAAGGGGGCTTAAATTGGGACGGGGGGGGGCCGGGATTTTTTTCCGTTCCCGGTCCGAAAAAAAAAAAAAAAACTATTCTTCCAAACCCAAGGGTGGGTAATATCACCAAACTCCCGGGGTCAATTTTTGTTTTTTTCCGACCCCCCCCAAGCCCCCCAAAAAACCCGAAACAACACACCCAAATTTTTTTTTTTTTTTCTTCCCAAAAGCGGGGGGGGGGGGGGCGGCGCACCTCGGGGGGGGGGCGCCGTTGGGCGGAAGGGGGGAGGGGGGGGCGGGGAGTTTGTGGGGGCGGACACTTTTTTTTCCCGCACTCCTAAATTTGGGTTTTGTGGGGGAAAAGCCAAAAAAATTCCTCGGTTCCGGAACGGGGCCCGCCTTTCTTTCCAATTCTGCTTTTTTTTTCCAAAAACAGGGGCAACTTTCCCCGGCGGGGCCCATTCCGCCCCCACAAACGGTTTTTAAGAAAAACCGGGGGGGGAAACCAACAAACCAAAAAAAAAAGCTTTTTTTCTTTTCTCTCCTCGGGGGCGGAAGGGGAAAAAAAAAAAAAAAATTTTTTGCATCGGCACCGGGGGCAGTTGCAAGTTGGGGCTTGGCCGTTTTTTTACAAAAATCCCCTCCCTCAAAAAAAAAAAAAAAAACTGGAATTACAGGGGGGGCCCCCCCTTTTCCTAAAACCAAAAAAAAATTGGGGGGAGGGTTTTTCCACCCGGGCTCTGGGACGGGGGGGGCGAAAAGGGGGGGCCAAAGGGGCAAAAAAAAATAGGGTTTTTGGGGGGAAAAAACATATCCCCCCGGGGGGGGTTCGATTTGCCCCCCCGGTCAATTTCCGCCTCGCGAAACTTCGGGAAGGCCCGGGAAGGGACGGGCCCCAAGCCAAAAACAAAAACGGGGGGTAAGGGGGGGGGGGAAAAAAAATCGCCATCGGAATTGGGGGATGGTTTGGAAAAAGCGTGGACTTGACCCCGGGGGGAACAATGCGTTTTGTTGGGGTTTGGGCCACAGGGGTTAATGGGCAAGACGCTTTGGTTTGGGGCTGGGCTCGGGGGGGGGGCACGGCCCCCGGGAAAGCCCCCAAAAAGGGGAAAAAAAAAAAAACAACATCCAGGGGGGGGGGGCGGGGGGGATTTGTTCGGAAACCCCCCCAAAAAAAACATTTTGTGTTTTGGAGGGGGGCGGTTTTTTCCTCTTCAGGGGCGGGACAGGGAGGGCCAAAAAAGCCCGCAAGCTTTGAAAAAGCTAAAACACGGGGGGGGCGGGCAAAAAAAAAGCACGGCTTTGCGAGGGCGGGGGGGGGCGGGCTCCCAAAAAAAACTTTTTTAAAACAAAAGGCCCCCGGGGGGGGGCGCCTTTTTTGGCCCCGGGGGTAAAAGGGAAAGGGGAAACTCTCTCTTTTTTCCTGTCCTTCCTTTTTTTCCGGTTGGGTTTTTGGTGTGTTTGGTTTGAGGGGGGGAAAAGGGAGAATTTCCCCCCGGGGCCCCCAGAAAAAAACAGTGGGGGGGCCCCGGGGGGCTTTTTAAGGGTTTTGGGGGGAAAAAGGGCCCGCTTCGTTTCGAAAAAAAGCGGGATTGGGGGGCCCATTGGTAAGCTTTTTTCCCAGGCTTCGGCTTGGGCCTTCCCTTCCGGGGGCCTTTGAGGGGGAACGGGCCTTCAAAACATTGTGTGTCGGAAAAAAAACAATCCGCCCTGGAGTTTTCCCCCCCCAAACCCCCCTTGGATTGTCCGGGGGGGGCGGGGGCCCGGGCCAGCCAACAACCAAAGGCGTTTCCTTGCATAAAAAACACACTGGGCACCCACCCCGGGGACCGGTTTTCCAGGTACCACAAAAAGCTTTTCAAAAAAAAAAAAACCGAAATTCAAAAATCGGATTTTGCAGATCTCCCCCTTTTACGTTGGGGCTAGGAGGTTCCTTTCGGGGGCCAATTTCCGAGGGGGTTCCGGGCGGGCCGATGGGGGGGGAAACCCGGGGGGGGCATAGACCACCCGGATATGGTTCAAAAAACTTTTTGGGGCTTTGCCCTGTTCACCAAGGGGGGCAAAAGAAAGGGCCGGGGGGGGGGGGGGGAAACTTTCCCATTTTTTTGTTTTTTTTAGGGGGGGGGGGGCCCTTGTATTTCAGGGTGAGGAGGGGGGGGATTTGTAACGGCAGGCCCAAAAAACTTGGGCAAACCGCCCGGGGGCGGGGAGGGGAAATTTTCTCGCAAAGGGGCTTGTTCGGTACACGTGTGGGGGGGCGTAATGGGGGGCGGGGGCCGGGGGGAAAGGTTGGCTTGGAGGCAAAGGAAATTGGGGGGAACCAAGGGAAAAGGCGCTCGGGACAACCCCAGATAAATTTTTGTTTGCGGTTTTTCAAACACAAAATTAGGGAGTGGGCGAAATCGTCACCTTCCGGCCTTGGAATGTTTCGGTTGGGCCCTTTGGGGGGGGCCGGAATGGGGGGGGGGAACCGGAAAGGGTTTGAATTTTCCCAACCGCTGGGTGCGGAAAACGTTTTCGACACCGGGGGAAAACGGGATCCCCGGGCGTCATTAAGCTTTGTCGGGCCCAAATTTCCAAGGGGCCCCCAAGAAAACACTGGGGGACGGGGCCCAGCCGGGCGGGGGTTTTGGGGGGCTTCCCCTTGGGGGGGGACGGGGGGGCCCCGGGGTCTAAAAATTGGTGTTTTCCAGAACCATTTGTTTTCTGGGGGTTTTTTTTTTTTCCGATTCGGGTTCGGGTTTTCATCCGGCCCAAATCACTTTTGGGAGGGTGGGGGGAGCCGATTGGGGTCCGCCCCGGCGGAACAAAAGGGGGCCGGCGGGGGGGGGCGGGGGCGCGCGGCCCTACCCCCACGTCCTTTCGTGATCCCACGGGAGGGGGGGGGGGGCCCCAAGGGGGGTGGGGGGCCGGGAGTTTTTTTTCACCCGCGTTTTGTAACGGAAAAAAAAAAACAGGGGACAGGGCAAGCCTTTCAAAAGGGAATTGGGGGGAAAACCAACCACCGCATTTTGGCCCTTTTCCAAAAGGGTTGGTAACATCCGCAAAAAGAAACCCGGGCCGGGGCGGGCGTTGGCCGGGGGGGGGGGGAAATTTTTTGGTTTTCCCAGGGGGCCGGTCGGGGAAAAAAAATTGTTCCGGGCCCAATGGGGAAGGGTTGGTTCATGGGGGGGGCGGGAAAATTCTTCTTCAAAAAAAAGGTGGCTCGGGAGAGGGGGAATGGCACATACTAAGTTTTTGGGTTCGGCTGACTTATTGGGGCACAAAGGGGGACGGTTTTTCGCTTGGCCCCAACTGGGGGAGGGAAAAAAAAACAAAAAAGAGTTGTCCCGTAAAAAGGCCCAAAAAATTGTTTCGTTGGGTTTTTCAAAAGACCTCGGGGGGACCAAGCGAAAAAAACCCGGTTTCTTTGTTTCTGTTTCCCGGCCTGTGGGGGGGGTGGACCCGGGCATAAGAACAACAGCCGGTTAGGGGACCCCAAACCCCCCGGGCCGGTGTCGTTTTTTTCATGGGGTGCCGAGGATAAAAAAATTCATTTTCGGGGAGGGTTAAGCTTGGGGGGCCCAAAAATAGGAGAGGGAAAAGTATTTTTCAAATTTTTTCAAAGTACCGAACAAAAGGGGGCCCTAGGGTATTTTTCCCGGTCCAGGTTTCCCCAGCTTGGGGTGATGGGTTTTTCCGGGGCTTTTGGTTTGTACGGACAAATGGCAAACCCTTTTCACAAGGAACCTGGGGGGCGGGGCGCGAAAAGGCGGTCCAACTTTTCCAGGGGGGGCGGGGGGAGGTTGAACCCCCCCCCCCCCCACGGGGGGGGGGGGGGAAAAACCCCCCTTGCGTTTTTTGGAACCCCCGGGGAGGGGAAAAACCCCACCCCAAAGCATTTACAGTGGCCGCACAGGGGCCGGGGGGGGCGGGTGCTGTTCCACCGTTTTTTGTTCGATAATTTTTACGGGGCCCCGCAACGAAAAAAAAAAGGGGCACCCCACGGGCTCTTGTTGGAATCGCACCCCGCTAACCCGGGGAAAAAAACCCGTTCCATTTTCTTTTCCGTGTTTCCGTCAAAACAAAAAAGGGGGGGGGGGCCCCAAAAAACGGCTTGTTAAACAGCCGAACGGGGCGGAGGGAGTACCGATTTTTGGGGGCGAAACGGGGGGGGGACCCGGTAAACAAGGCTTTTGTCGGCGGGTTTCAAATTCTCTCAAAAACAAAAGCTCGGCCGTGTCGGGCTCCCGCTTTGGGTTAGGGGGGGAGTAGGGGCACCGGACAAGGCATCAGAAACCGCCCGAAAAAACGGGCGGCGTGGCTCGCCGGTGACCGGGGGGGGGCAGAACAGGCCCTTGTGTTAAAAAAAAAACCCAAACAAGGGGCTGAAAAAAACCGCGGGCTGCTATTTGGAAAAAAAAAAAAAATTCGCAGGAAAAAAAAAACGCTCTCTGTTTTTCACATCGCCATTATGCGTTACATATACGCTCATCAGCCTTCTCTACCTAATGCTCCTTCAAAGCGAGACGAGAAATGGGTCCGTCGTGTCAATGTTTCGCGACACGACATTGGACTAGTCAGGAGGTGGATCAGAGGAGTGGGGGAAAAGACGGGGGCGGGAAATTACGGGAATGAAGAACAGGGAAATTGAAATTAGTTTGTTTAACGTTGCATTAAAAACAACAGGGCGGGGGAACTCCGTCAGTAATGGGGAGCGTCAGCCGGCCTCACTCATTGGCTTTCCGGGTATCTCGGACACCGCACTCACCACACAAATTCACTGGGATGCAGTTCTTGCTGCGCGAGGGGGCACGCCATCGACGGCTGCGCTGCCGGCGGCTGCGATATACATTCGCGCGTTTCAGGCGTTTGCACCCGGCGCCACGCAAATCAGGCGTCGCGTGGCAACTGACGATTGATCCGCATTCAGAAGGACTATGCTTTCAAGGACTAAGGTCCTCGTCTTGCAACGCCGGAAGGCTCGCTTACGCGGGCGGAAATCTTGCGATTGCTTTAGTGGGGGCTGGCTGGATGCCAACTGATGGCCGATGCTGTGCTTGAAATTGACCTCGAGCTACGATGGCGCGGACAACGACGTTAGGAGGGTGGCGGCGCTGTTCGTGCTATGATTACAATACGTCATCGCACAACACATCCGATGTGCTGGTGGCAACACCCCGGCCACCGTTGAGTTCCCCCCCTGCGGGTTTGGGGGCGCTCACATGTGCGATCGTGGCGAGCACCTCTGGCGCTAACACCTCATCAAAGTCTCTTGCGAGAGCGGTGGCGGCTCGGTCCGGCAAAGGACAAAACCCTCCGGCAAGAACGCCGGCTGGCCCACGGCGCCG
>Ga0179593_1298743_pt1 | contig 15754 bp, 24 predicted proteins | sample CZODoug2_1_08_16_FD_185931 | JGI IMG/M metagenome (GOLD analysis project Ga0179593, IMG submission 185931) | Vadose zone soil fungal communities from Angelo Coast Range Reserve, California, USA - CZODoug2_1_08_16fungal (PacBio error correction) | ecosystem: Environmental > Terrestrial > Soil >... | reverse complement strand
TTGTTTTTTGATCGAGGTGTACAGCAGCGTTTTCTTTCTTCTTCCGGCTTTGGGCGGCCCTTTTCTTGCCCCTTCTTTGCTTTTATCTTCCCTTCCCCTTCCAGTCCTTTTTGGTTGTCCGTTTAACTGTTCTTCCCCGCGGCTCCCCCCGTCCTGTCTTAGGCCGGCCTGAAGTCATGGAGTCTAATCTCCTATTTGGATCCCCTTTTGTCTACATTCCCTTGGATTGTTGAAACCCCAGGTATCTTCTTTTTTTCCTTTTATTCATAATGGGGTTCCTCTTTCACCCTCCACCAAGGAGGATTGTGTGATTCTTAAACCCACCATGGGATGGTCCCCTCTTGGACGGGAGGATGTCCAAGTAGATTGTCCATCGAGCTCTTCTGGGGTTTTTTTCTAGTTGAATAACTAGTTTTTTTGTTGCATCTTTTCCTTCCGGCTCATTTCTTTTTTTTCCTCCCCTGCCACTTTCCCCCCCACTGTTGATTTTGCGCCTCCAACAACCCCCCTGCCCAGCCTTGTGCACGCCCTCAATTTCCGTCGGAACGCTCTTTTTCGCCTTTGGAACGTTATTATCCCCCCAGTTCCCGCCTAAGCTGTATATGGGTGGCTTACGCTCCCTTTGCGGCACCCAAGTCTGTGCCCATGCAGTACATTTTTTGTCTGATCGGCGGCGCCCCCCCATGTATAATTGTTGGCCTTGTACTACGGTAACCTAGGTCTTTCCCTGCCCTCTTGTTTCCTATTTCGGCCAAATTGCCGTCCTACCCTGCGTCGCGTGCCACCTGGACCCCTAGAAGGCGGGCCCCCTTTTCTTTTTTTCGAGGATTGCTGATTTTTTTTCCAGTTTTAAGAATTGGGTGGTTCGTTTTTCAGGTCCTCGCTTCCCACAAACTTTTTTCCACTTTGTCTTGTTTCACCTCTTTGGATTTCTGAACACCACTTTTTTTGCCCTGGTGGTGACTCCCTCCGTTAAAAACTGTTCCACAGGGGGTTGATCGGACCGAACCTATTTTGTCATTCAACCCACCATTTAGCAGTGTGTCGGCCCCCTTTGTTCCCCCCCGGGTCCCTGTCCTGTGTTTCCCCCCCGTCCTCTTTAACATTTGTTTTTTTCCCTCTGGCGATTTTGGCGGGCCCTGATCTATTTCTGTGCTTCACCTTTTCACCTCTTACTCGTCCCTCGTTGCAAGGCGTTTATCTTTAGGCCCTTCCCCTTTCCCCTTTCCAAACCTTCCTCGGCTATTTCCCCCCCTCCGCTACCCCGGTTCACCGACAATGCCCCCCGTTTTTTCCCCACGTTCCCTCAAGGGGACCTTTTTTCTGTGCTTGAACCCCTTTTTGGTCTATTGGTCCTTCCCTCCAGCTCTTTCTGGTTTCCCTCTTTTTTCAATGGCTCAAGACTTCATTTTCTTCGGGTCGCCTTTCCCCGTTGTGGAACTCCTTTCCCCGGGACCTTCCGCTTTTTTCTTTGCCTTGGCACCGGGTGCCCTGAGCGGCGGCCCATCCTTTTTGCTCCTCCAGGCATGGGACCGTGTTGCTCCCGACCCTCAAGCCTGGAACCCCTTGGGTCCCCTTGTTGTACAACGGACCGATCATCGACGGGCTTCGGTCTCTCTCGCCTGCCCCCGACCGGGATGTTATCTCCCCGGAATCCTCCAACGGATCCTTTTTGCCCATCCACTGGATTCTTCCCCCCTTCGTCCTGGTCTTTTTTTTTCCTTTACCCAGTCTTTTGACTTTTTACCGTTGTGTCATTTGTTTGCTCTTGGCCCTTCAACAATGGGATAGGATTTTTGCTTTTTTACCCTTTCTTCGCGGATGTGGCGATTTCTCGGTTCCTTTTTTTTCCTCTGTTTTATTTTCCCCCATGCCATTTCTCTGCCTTGATTTTTTTAGGCATTTATTGCCTCGCCTTGTTTTGTCATCTCCGCACCCCTTTGGCCAGACCTCCGTCATACACGGTGCCCCCGCCTCACTTATGTTCCCTTAGAGCCCCCTTTTTCTTTCGCGGTTTTCCCTTGGCACGTGAGATGTTTCTTTCCCGTGCGAGAAACTCTTTTTTTTCCCCTGGGCTGCCCCGCCTTTTTTTCTTCTTTTTGGTTCCACCGTCTTTCTTTGAAAGTTTTCTCATGGGCCTTTTCTTACTTTTTCCTCGGGGTTTTCTTTTCACTGTCCCAAGGGGCCCAATTTTTACCACGCACCCCCCGTAACCTTTCCACCTGTTCCCAGCCGGTTTTTGCCCTGGAAAACCGCATCCCCGGGTCTTGCACTGGCCTATTTTGTCACCCACATTTTCGTTTATTCTTGATCATGCACGTTTCACCCATTCCACTCAGCCCTTTTTTTTCACCATTTGTTATTTTCCCCCGCCCCCCCCCCACCGCCAGTCCCGTTTGTTCCCCAGATCTTTCCTCCCGGCCCGAAAGTTTCCCCGTCCATCTCCTTCCCCGCCCTGCTGCAGCGTCGTGACATCAAGCCTAATTTGTCCTGTGTATCTGCCCGCCACCCACCATTTTTCTCACCCGGTTATGGAAACGATCCCACCCTGTTTCCCACAAGTTCCGGCCCCTTCCGTAACAGCCACTGTCCCGGCACCCACCAAGACGACTAAATGTCGTTCTTTTTTCCAGCCCGAGATTCCGGTTTTTTTGTTTTTATTTTTGAGATTGTCTGTAGGGGGGGTGTTGAAGCCAGGAATTTGTCCTTTTTTCTTCCGTTTTTGGTTTTTTTTGATTCGTGGTTTCTCTTTTTTCTGTTTCCTCTTTTCCATGGCCACCAGTTTGGTTTTTTGAGTCGTTCTTCGTGGTTCATGTCTCTTGGCTAGTGTCCCAGCGCTTTCCCTTCTGCCTCTTTTCCCCCCTGGCTCTTGTTTTTTTTTCCTTTTTCAAACCGTTTTGTGGATTCGGCCCCTTCTTGTCCTTGGGGCTGGCTGGGTGTTTTGACCCCCCCAACGTTTGCCCTTTGTTTTCGTGAAATTTTTCACGTTTGTTCGTTTTCTTATTTTCGATCCTTCCAACTTGTTGTGTGGTTAGATGGGCGTGCCCTCCCCTTGTCCTTTGTGCCTGGGTGGTTTCACTTGTCCCGTTTTCGCTTTTGGGCGTTGTTCTTGTTTTTCCTTACCTTCTTTTTTTTTTTGGGAACCCTCCCCCTTCTCAAAGGCCCATTTTTCCCCTCTCGCCCGGGTTCCATCAAGTTTGTGGCCGTGTGCAAACCGTTCCTTCTTGTTTTTCCTTGACGGTTTTTTCAGGGCGGCGTTCTCAATTCTTTCCCCTTTCCGTCCTTTCAAGATTTTTGTCTCTGCTCCTTCCTTGGAGGAGTTTGTGTGTTGGATATTTTTTGTTTCTGGTTCCTGCTGTCTTTTTTTAGTTGCCTAGTGCCCCGCGATACGGTCCCCGTTCTTTGATTGTTTTTTTTTCGTTCCAACCAGGAGGCAACCCTCCCTGTTCGCCCTTTCTTGCGCGGAGTTTCTCCGTCTTCCTCCTTTGTCCCTTTTCGTGGCTTTTGTTCTTGTTTTCCTTTTCTCCCCTGTTTCCCTTTCTGATTTCTTGTCTTTCGAAACCGACCCCAAACCCAGTTATTGTGTGTTCCGTTTCCAAGTTTTTTCATTTTTTCCTTTCCCTTTCCTTGTTCCTTCCTCTGCCCCCCAGGGGTGCCCTTCTTTCCTTCCTGGGCTCTCCCCCCACTTGCCGTACTATTTTACCTTCCATTTAAGAGCACAGGGCTTTTGTTTTCTTGCGAAGTTCCTTTTGCGGCTGCCCACTTTTTTCTGCTTTTGAGGCTCCTTGCCCGGTGCATGGTTTACGCTTTGGAAGGGCGGTGGTTCCGTGCGTGTTACGGTGTCCACATTTTTTTTTTTTTTCTGTCAGCCCCCTTGCCTATGATGTGAGCCCCTTACCCTTTCTTCCCAAGTTCATTTTTGTCTCTTCTTTTCCGGTGTGAATCTTAGACCTTTTGTACCTTTCCATAGAACTTCCAGTGCGGTGACTTGAACTTTTTATATTGAATTTTCCCCTCTCCTTTCTGGTCCCGTAGAATGGTAATTGTTGTCCCTCTGATCCTTGCTCTCTGAGGTTTGACTCCTTTTCCTTTCTCAACGAGTGACTTGATGCCCGCTTGCTGTTATCTGGGTATTCCCAGGGTCCCTCGCACTGGGATGGTCCGCTTTTTTTTGCGGTCCCCCAGTTTCCGGTCCTTGGAAAAGTTGGTTTTTTCTCTCCGTTTAGTTTGTTCACCTACATCTTTTTAGCTAGGCGCATTGCCAGGTGTCCTCACCCTCCTTTTCGGACCCCCCCCTTATCCGGTAATCTCCCTTTTTTTTCACCTTCTCATCCCCCGTGAGTTGGTTTTGTCAGGCGCCTTCCTTTGACCCCCACCGTTCCACGGATGGATGACCTTTCTCACTCCCGCCAATCCTCTGACACGCTCCCCCCCGTTGTTATCTGTGCCCCCCTTCCGTGACCGACAGAAGCGGTATCCAGTCTCCCTGGGTCTTTTCGTACTGCCTGGTGCGTCAATGCGTTCCTTAGAAGATTGCCCTGGTCTTATACCCCCCTTTTCCCCTTATTTTTTGTGTCGGCCCTGCAGACTCAGCATGTTAACACTTCCCCGTTTTCCCACTATTTTAGCGCATCCTCCTTGATTCAACTCCCCCAAGTCTTATCTTCCGGGTTCAGTTTTTTCCGGCCGTGGGCCCGCTCTTTTTTTCTTGCTTTGAAAGTTCTTATGGCGTTTCCCTTGTTGGTGTCCTTTTGTGAATTTGTTTGCATTTTCACTTGCATCATCCTTTTTTTTGGCGGGCAGTCTTTTTTTGTCGAGTTCCCCCCCCCTCAGACGCCTCCTTCAAATTTTGTTCCTCCCGTTGGTGAAAGCAAGGCAGTCGGCGGGTCCTCCCCTAACCTGACGCTCCGGTTTTCTGTGCCAGTACTCCCCCCCCCAGTCCCCCCCTTTTTTTTAATTTTTTCTTTCGATGCCACATTGACAGGGATACCTCGTGACCTGAAATGCCCCCTGGGTGCCACTCCCTGCCTGGAGCCCTGTATGGTTTTTCGTTATCTTTCTTCGGCGATTTCTGGTCCCCCGTCCAATTTTTGACGTGCTTGTCCGAAACCCCCGAAGGGTTTTAGCAGATCAGTACGTTTTTTGTGACTCCCCCCAGGTTTCCGAAGGGATGCCCCCCCCTTCCCTCCAGATTATAAAAATTCCGCATCCTCCCCCGCCCCAGACTTGATGTTACCGCTTCTCGAGTTCTCGTGGGAGTAGTACCCCAGTCCCAAACACACCAACGGTCTTGATCTTTGGTCTGGTTTCTCTGGTTTGAGGTCTCGGACGGGCTTCAGGTTCCCTCGATCAGGTCCCTCCGCTCTTTCTGCTGTGGTTTAGTCGGCGTCCATTTCCTTTAGTTAGTCGCTCTGAACGTTTTTCAGCCATCGCACCCTTTTTTATGTCTGGATCACGCTGTAACCCTTTTTTTGAGTACAGGATTCCCCGGTGTTTGTCAGTCTTTTCACTTGTCACCCCTTCCAGAGAGACACTCCCCGGGGGCCCCCCAGCACGCCTTTTGTCACTTTTTCGTTCGTTTTGGTAGCTAACCCCCCTTTTTTTAACCCCCTTCTTCCGCTTGGTGCATATATAAGCCCCACGTACTCGTTTCCACACAACACAGCCCCTTAACACCGCGCCGCCCATGCAGCCCTTTTTTCCCCAAACGCGTGCCCCCCCACTTCGGATCACCCCCCCCACCCCTTCAGTTCCAATTCGCGTCTTTTGTTCGTCCGACCCTGGACTTTTTTCCCCCTTTTTACTTCTTCCCGTCGGGACGTCTCCTCTCTCTCCTTTCCAATAACCCCCTTTTTTTTTTTGTTGTTTTTTGAGGACGATATTCTTGGCCCCTTCAGTGGATTATTTTCCCTCTTTTCGAGAGTGTAAGCGTGTACCTTTTAACACCAGTGGATTTTCCCCTTGCGGGTGAGGCGTGTGAGCCTCTACCCTGTTTTTTTTTTTTTCCGAGTTCTCCGGTGTTGGAGGATGGGGGCGTTGTTTTCCGGGCTGTCTTTCCTTACTTTTTTCCTTTTTGGCTTATATATTTTTCTTCCCTAGTTTTTACTTCTCTGCGTCGGCCTTATTTTGTAAGCTGAGTCCCCTTGGCCCTCCCCCCCCTTTTTTGTCCAGGATCTGTGCGCCTTGCTTGGTTGTCCGGGGCATTTTAGTCCTGTACTGATTCCCTGAGTCCCCTCTGGGCCATTTTCCCTGAATTTTTCAAAAACAAAGGTGTTTTTTTTTCTGTACGCGATGTTTTCCTTGTTACATTAAAGGGGTTCTGATTGATGCAACCCAACTGGCCCTGTCAGATCCTATGTCTGTCCCCTGTCCAGTCTTTTAGCCCAGGCTGCATGGGAATGATACGCTTTGTTCTTTTCACCCCCGGAACATGTTGCAAGTTGGCACCTCCTAAATACCCTCCCTTCTTCCTGGGTAGGTTGTTCCCTTGGGCTGCTCCACACATAGAGCCATTACCGAGTCCGTGGTAAGAAGTCTTTTCTGGGCAGTGCTGGTCGGGTTGTTTCTTGGACTTTGGCTGGCCATCGCTGCCCTGGGGTACGCCCGGGCCCGCGTTTAAGTGTTTTTAGTTTTTCCGTACTGAGCTTTACCCTCTGAGGTTTGGCGCATCCCAATTTTCTACGGGAAGTCGTCGGCTAGCCCTTTTGCGAAGGTGAACTGGTCATTTGACCACCATCTTTTCTGGCGTTGGTTTCATCTACCCCCTATTTCTTTGTTTCCCTTCCCGGTGATTTTTCACGAATCACCTGTTACCCGGCCCGTCCCCCCTAGGTGGCGGCGGCCATTTTGCTCTTTCTTGTTCTCTTCGTCCTGTCTCCCCTCCTTTTTTCCGCCCCTGGGACTTGTCCTGATTTCCGCTCCTTTTTCGTGAAACATTTCTGTCTAGTCGTTCCCCCCCTTCACAAAACAGGTTCCCCTCCTGCTTCAAAGCAAACCCGTCCCTTCCAACTGATTCGTCCCCTTTTTTGTGGACTTCCCCTGTGGAACCCTCGTTGATTGGTTCTAGGTGATGTTAAGGGTTTAGGTTTTGGCGCCGCGGAACTCTTTTCTTCTTTTTGCCTTCCTGAACCCCCTGTTCATTGGGTTCCGCCCCTTGGGTTTCCCTGGTTGCATTGTAATTTCCGTGCCCCCTGCGTATGGTGAACTTCCCGCTTTCCCCGAGCGCCGGTGAGTACGCCTTTTTTTTTTTTCTGTCTTACTTGGCCGCTTCTTCGCCGTACTGTCCCCATTTCTTCCCTGGCGATTTTGCTTGTCTGCGGGCTTGGCTTCTTTTTTTTCGGCATCCAGTTTCTTCTTTCCCGGGATTTTTTCTGTTTTTTTCCCCATGTTTGGGCCTTTTTCCACTTTACCCCCCTCTGGTTGGCCTGGCTTTTTCATGTATCTTCCCGGATTTTCACTTGTGGGTCCAGAAAGCGTCTCAACCCTGTTTTTTCCCACCACGGTTCTGCGGAGGGTTCCCTGACCATCGTTGTATTTCCCCACGTCGCATTTTTTTGGTCTATTTGCCCCCTCCGTGGAATGCCCTTGTCCGACCCTGTCACAGGCGTTCTTCCCCTTTTTTCTATGCCTGGGCTTTTTCACCTAGAACTCTCAGTCCTGCATCCTCTTTTCTTCTCGACCTTTGCTTCTGCTTGCGTTTCTGTCCTCCCTTGCCGCCCCTCCATGACCTTCTAGGCCCTCCGACCCCCCGGTGCCCCCGTTTCCCTACCCGTTTCAACGTCCCGTCCCCCTTGGGTTCTTTTTCTCTGTGTTAAATGTTTTTTTCCAACCCCTTGGCCTTCTTTTTTTCTGTGCTACAGGCTTTGCTTCTGGTTTCCTTTCTTCAAGGTGAGACCAAGCATTTTCCCCTCGGTGCAGTTTTTTTTCCTTTTCCATGCCATTTTTGGTTCACCTACCCGGAACACCCCCCTTGCATTTATTGTTTTTTTTCCGGACGTTCCTTTTCAATTGCCGACTTTTGTGCTTCCTACCCCACTTTTCACTGGATTCTCCGCCATTTTACAGCTGGGTCCCAACCCCCCGGTTTTACTTTGTGGACTTTTTTTCCTTAGTGCTTTTTTTTCTTTGGAGCACTGGTAGTCAGTCTATGACCCTTCCCCGGGCCTTTTTACCCCAAGTGAGCCCCCCCTTAGGACCCCTAGTCAACTGCCCTATCCTTTTGCCCCCCCCCCGCAATAAACCTCACCGTTCCTTCCACCAGGCGACTTTTTCAAAGTCACCTAAATTTTTTCGGACCACCTCCGTTTCAACTTTTTCTTAACAAAAGTTTTTCCCTCTTGGAATGCTCCCCCATTGGTGAGGATTTTTTAGGCTACCCAATTAGACGTGATGACTCGTAATGTTTGGGACGGTGGGAGCTCAACAGGTCGTGCTTGACTCAGTGTCTTGGCTTCACCCCTGCCCAGTAGTCGCTCTAGCTTCCCTAGCTTCCTGGGGCCCCTCCCAGATCCCTAGGCCCCCCACCCTAATTGCCGAATCTTTCTTTTGGTAACTCCTTCCCATTCACTGAGTTTGTCCAAGATTTCCACTCTTTTCTCCCTTGGTCCCCTTATCGTTTTCTCCCAACGGAAGCCCTTTTTGAATGTCCTTTCACTACGTTCTGGACCTTATTTGTCTTGTACTTTCTGGACCCCCCTTGGCTTTGATAGTCTTTGGCGGGATTTGAATTCCCTTTTGTTTTAGTTATGTCCCTTAAACCTTCGACACATTTTCACCTTTTTTCCTTCAAGGTCCCGGCCCACCCCCCCTGCGACCTTACTGCACCGTCCCTTCTGTGTTTTTTTTCCCCCCAAACCACCTTTTCCCGCATTGTGCTTTTTTTTTTCCCCCTGTCCAAGAACAACCATTGTCCACCTGCATTCCAAGGTGGTTCAGTTTAGGTCCGTCCCCCACACCATCTTTGACCCTCCCTCCTTCTTGTCACCGCCGTAGATAACAGACCTTGCTCCCGACCAGCCCAACCCCCCCCTCGTCGCCTCCTGCCCCCCATGCCCCCTGTGGAGCCAATCGAGTGAACCCCCCCGGGCCCAGCCATTTTAAGGCGCCCACCCACCACCACACCTGGTCCATGTCCCTTCTGTTTTCACATCCCCCAGCTCAACCAAGAGCACACTCCCTCTGAAGCACGTCATCAACACCTAACGGACCCAGACCTAAATTGGTCTGAGTTATACCTAGATTTTACCTTTTTTTTTTTTGTTTGCCTAGAGGTTTTATCTGTCGGTGTTTTCGTCACGTATGGGTGTTCTTGTGGAAAGTCCTTCAATGGTGGTTTTCCTAGTTCCGTTTTTACAGATCTGGTTGTCAGCGGTTTTCTTCCACTTCTTTTCATTCTGGAACCGTGTTTTTTTATTCTTAGGGGTGCTTGTTTGGCCATGTCGGGGTCCTGGCACTTGTCCTTTTTTTTCGTCCGTGCTCTTTTCGTGAGGGGGGCTCCCCCCTTCGGGCGAAGGAGTTCCTTGGATTTTCGTGTTGGTTGTAGTTTCCCTGTTAATGCCCCTTTTTGGATTCTTGCTCACTTTGGCCCTTTGACCCATTCTAGAATGGTATTTCCAATTGTTTTTTGTTTTATCCCAGGTGGGATTCCCCCGTCAATTGTTTTTCAGTTGTCTTTTCCCTTATTTTTTTTCCCGGACTTTGGACCTGGGTATTGTTTTTTCTGGGCCCCTTCGTTTTCCCCCCGGTTCTTTCCTGACCCCCGTACGTCGGTCCCGGGCCATCCTCACTATTTTTGCCCCGTTTCAGAAGTCCTGGGGCCCCTGTCAGTCATACCTTTTTTGCCGTTCCCCCGTTCCCCGGTTTCGGTCAGGGATGCACTATTTCCGGGGTGGCAACCGGCCCTCTTTTTTCCCTCCAATCTGGGATCATTCTCCATGGACGCTGATGTTGGCAGGATGACTGTTTTGATATGGTGTTTCTTTTCTTTTCTAGCTTATTTTTCGTCCTTAGGGGTCCCCTTTTCGTGCCTTTGTCTCCTTCTGTTCCTTTTTTTAATAAACCGAGGTCCCACCGTAGTCGTCATCGGTCTTTCGCTCGGTGTTTATCAGGAGAGCACTCAGTTCCCCATTTTTATGGATGTTTGGAACACTTTGTAAAGTTTCTTCCCCTGTGACACAATTTTCTCCTATTTTTCTGTCGATTCATTCCACTGTCGTTGTGGCCGCCCTTTTGTTTTTTTTTTTGCCTGGCCCCCTCCTCTTTTTTCTGGTCGATTCCTTCTTTCCAGTTGCAAGGCGGGACATCCCTTTTTCCGCTTTCCCTCCCAGGTCAAACAGTTTAGTCCTTAATTCCAATGGAACTTTCCCTTCTTTGTTCTTCTTTTCTCCTTGCGTCCCCTTCCCCCCTTTTTCCCTGGCCCCCAGTCCCCGGGTCGTTTCTCACCCGTTTCCTGTTTCAGAAGACGGGTGTTCATTAAGTTGTTGTTGCCGTCGTTTTGGCCCACCCCCACAAAATGAGCATGACGTTCCCCCTTTTTGTCCTTTTCTTTTGTTTCAGCCCTTTTTTTTTTTTTTTTTTTTTTTTTTTTTTTTTTTTCTTTTTTCTCCTTGGCCCCCCCCACAGAAGCTGTACTGTTCTTTCCCCCAAGGTTAGGATTTAGACCTTTTGCTCAACCTTTTCCCCCATATAAATCCCCCCTTTGCTGGACCCGTTTCCAACGTGGTACTTTCCCTTTTGCGTTCCCAGTTGTTCTCTTCGGAGTCCCGGGGTATTCAGTTTCATGTTTTTTGTCTTTCACTCCCTTAGTTTTTTGGACTTCCTCCCCTTTACTGTCCTACTTAAAGTGGATGTCTTCCCTAGCCTTGGCTTAATATGTTTTGGCCCTCCTCAGAATGACCTCGGTTGCTTGCGATTGTCGGGAAAGGTTTCCGTTTTCCTTTCACTTTTTCTGTGATCCTCTGGGCTGTTTTTTTGAATAACCATGATTCTTCCCCTTCGTCGTGTCCAAATGGGGTTGTACTTGCACGTTTGCACCCTTCCCCCCCCCCCTTGTACCATGACAAACGTCGGCACCCTGGTGTTTTTTGTCTTACTCGAGATTACTTGCCTTTGAACACGAACCGACACTTCTTCTTTTCCGAACAGCAGAAGTTAGACCCCTCCCTCATTTAATGGGGACCATCTGCTTCCCTCCTTCAGGTGAGAGACGGATTTTCGCCTTGCGCGCTTTGCACTCGGCCGGTTCCTGCCCTGTGATGGGAGTCCCAGCCACGTCCCCTGTTATCCTCCCCTTACCTTTAAGTTCCCCTTGTTTTCCTTTCTTTCAACCAAGGAGGGTCGCTCTCCGGTCTCCAATACCCGGATTACCCTGACTGGTTTTTCTCGGGCGGTAGTGCAGTCCGCTCAGGTGCTGGATCTTTCTGGAAGAGGTTTTTTGGTTCTTTGGTTGATTGCTGGGTGTTTTCGTGTTGGAGAATCTTACTTTTCCTCAATTGGGCATGGTTGCCTTTCGCTAGAAGGAGCACATTTCGGCACCCACTCTTGGTAGCAGTTGCCCCCCTCCCTTCCAGCCTCGTTGCTTCCTTTTTCTGAACTATCTTTCCCGCCGTGGGCTATCCCCCCCCCAGTCCGCTTTCGTTGAAGCGACAATTTGAGGGTACTCCCCGTCTTCTTTTTTTCTCATCTTTTGCACCACCCCCCTCTCTGCTTTCAACTGTTTTATCTCTTCTTCCTTCTTTTTTCGTAGACCATTATGTCTGTGCCTGTCCAATGCCTCTTTTGGCCCCGTTGCCACTATAAGGCAAAACAAGTTCTCCTCATTTTTTGAAGGGAGGACAGGCCCTCAATCCCTTTCCTCCTCCTGCCATGGCCTGAAGCTTGTCTGACTGCTCGATGCTCCTATGTTGTGCGAGTGTGGACCCACCCCCCAGTTTCACCGCCGTTCTATTGAGGTAGTGCTGGCGTTTCCTTCTCCAGGGCCTTTCTTTTTTTTCCGGTTTCAATGCGGCTCTAATTTCTTATTTTTGCAGACACTATGAAGTTGTTTCCCCCTTTCCCCCCCCGTTAAGCACAGTGAGTCCCCCTTTTTTTTTTTTTTCTTTTTTTTTTTTTTCATCTTTTCCCTTTTTTTTTGGCAAGTTCCTTTTATCGATATTTCTTAACGCCAGGTGGGCCAGCCCCTTTTGCCGGAAGAACGGTTTCCCTTCCCCCGGTGTTTGTTTTCCCCTTTTTTTTTCTCGCTGAAATCTTGCCTCTGTACGCGGTCAATACCTCCCCCCTTACTGTTTACCAAACCAGTTTCCCCACCCTTCGTTCTTCCATGACAGTACCTCCGTACAACCACTGCCCACCCTTCTTGGAGGTTTCCCCCGGCCCAATACCGTCTGCCTCTTTGTGGGAGTTTTGTTTGACACATCTTTCTCAACGAAGTGCTTGTGTCAGATATTCTTTTCTTTCTTTTTTCCCCCTTCTTTCTTTTTTTTGTGAGCCGATGAATAGTGACTTCAGCTGTCTATTTATTCCCCGCTTGGGCCGTGAGGGTCCTTAACAACCCCATAGAGACTGATGGTTTTGTGTTTTTGGTGTGAGGAAGGCCACTCTTTTTTTGAGGAGGTTTCTTCCTCGGGTCTTTTAGGGCTCGAACCTGGTCCTTTTGTTTTGCCGTTTGTTTTTTTTTGTCACTTCGTTTTTGGATGAATATCTTTTCCATGGCTTACCCTTCTTGATCCCCTTTCCGGCCGCTTCCCCCCCTTGGCACTGGCCCTTTTCTTCCATTGGATTTTTCTCTCGTTTATGGGCGTGACATTTTGGTTATTATTACTCTCCTGTGGTGCAAGCCGCGCCCCCCCGGACGAGATGATTTTTTTCCAAGGACTCACGTGGTTTCTCTTTCTGCAATGTGGCCCTTTGGTACGCACCTTCCTTTCCTGGGATCTTTACAGTCTCATGTGTAGCGGCTGGTTTGACTTTTCTTCCCTGGATTACCCGGATTTGAGTGACCCTCCCTTTCCCGCCTCAATTGGGCAGGCCGTGCTGGTGTTTCGAGTTGGCACACTCGTGCCCCCCCACTTTCGTCTCTTTCTTTTTATTAGGAGTTTTGTCCCCTTCCCCCCTTTCTTCTTTTTTGGGGAGGATTCCTTAGGGTTCATTGTAACTTGTTCTTCCATTTTTTTTTTTTTTCTGGTCCCGTTTCCCGGAGTACATTTCGTCCCTGGTGTGGCATAAGTACTTCCTCCCTGGTCTCCCCTCTCTTTGACTGCTTTGGCGCCTGATTTTCCCCTCTGCTGAAGGAATGGCCTAGCTCTTGGGATCCTCCCCCTCTTTTTCTTTTTTCCCTTAGGGTGGGGGACTGTGAAAACCCTGCATTCGTTTAGTGTTTGGAGACCTTTCCCTCATTGGGGCATTCCCCCCCTACCCAGGCGGCTTGTTTTTATAGAGTTCCACGTTTGGTCGTCCCCCCCGGTTGACCTTAGGCTTCCCCTGCTCTTTCTGGTCTTTTTTCCAGGGATTCTACTTTTTTTCGTTTGTGTTTTCTTCTTTTTTTCTTTTGCTGTTTTTCCACTTTTCTTAAAGGACAATGTCTCTTGGTCGGTGGGCGTTTTTCTGGCAACCCCTTACCAACAATCACACAAAATCCCAAACCTCCCCGTGCGCAACGCCACCCTCCGTGACACGAAGATTTCTGTGACGGTGTCCGTAGGCACTTCCCGCCTATTAACCTCGTTTGGTTAGTCTATCTTTTTGGTCGAGGGCGCTTTTTTTTGGTCGTTTGCACCCGTTTGTCGCCAGGCTCCATTACCCCAACTTCTTTGGACTTCGGCTTCCTCCCCTCTTGACCTGGCGGGGTCTTTTTCCTTTTCCACTGCGTGTTGGGAAAGGACCCCGCTTGCCTTTTTTTTCTTCCCGGCTTGCCGACCGTTCGTGATGCCCTCTTCTTCGCGGCGGGTGCCTATCTCTTGATTTGCTCTCTTGTCTTTTGCTGGAGTTTGTCGTGCTATTCCGGGCTTTTTCGTTGTTCAGTTTATTCTTCTCTTCCCAACACATACCAGTTTTCCTTTGGCGTTTGATTATCTTTTTCAACCGGTCCCCTTTTGTGGCCCCTCCCTTTTTTTTCCCCTTGACCAAGGTGTTTTGAGCTTACCTCCCCCGTAGTTTGCTTCACCCCTGCTTTTTTCGTTGGCCCACCTGTTCAGGGGGCAGTCGGGTTTTTCCGACTTCCAAAAGCTCGTTCATTTTTCTGTTTTGGTTCCCCTCCCCCTTTCCTTCCGTGTTGGCTCCCCCTCCCTTTTTTTTCCGGCCGTTTTCATTACTTTTGAGACTTTATCTTGCCTTCCCCATGACTGCTTCTTGCCGACCCCCAGGTTTTCAGGTTTTTCGTTTTGTCCAATTTTTGACCGTTTCACGTCCCGCCTGTGTTTCCTTTTCTGTGATTTGCGTGAAAAACTGCGCTCTTTCAGACATGTCCCCGCCTTTTCTTTGTTTTTTTCCCTCTTTTTCAAAGGTCTCAAGTTTCGTTCCCTGTAATTTAATGCTCTTTTGGGCCCACTTGCCGGCCCCCCGCCTTCGCTTCTTATTTTCCCCGCCCCCGGGCAATAGCGCCGCTGTGGCCTTGCCGATTTTGCCCCCTGTCCTTGATAGACCACTCCTTTTTCTTTTTTGAACGTTTTTCCTGGGACAGTTTCAGCCGCGTCTTCCCTTTTACGAGTCTTTGCGCTTCCTCCCCCGTCCCTTGGACCATCTCCCCAGGTAGCGACTTGTGTTATCCTTTTTTTTTCCATCGTTCCCACCCTCTGTTCCCCCAGCCCATTTGTTCCCAATGTTTTGAAAAATTCCTCATAACAGTCCCTCACGTTCACCTTTTGGCCCCTGGTGACCCCCCCTTTGTCCATTGGTAGTTTTTTTTTCCATGAGGCGTCCCCCCCCCTTGCTGTGTCTAGGCTACCTTCGCCTTTCCTGTGAATCCCTCCACATTCGTTGTTGTTTCATAACCTTGCCCTTTTCCTAAGATAGATTGCATTCCTATTTTCTGACCCTCCCTATCAAGAGCCCCCCCACCGTAACATCTCCTGATCAACCTTGCCCCCCCTCTTTCACTTCTATTCCTGGCAGATCCCCCCCTTTTGTTGACTGGGGAGTTTCGTTGGGTCGCTTTTTTTTGATTTTTTTTTTCCTGGCCGCCCTTGTTTGGCGGGTATGTGCCGAGGACTTGTTTTTCTGCCCAGGTGGTCACTTCTTTCCAACCCTTTCAATTCTGTTCTTTTTCTGCTTACTAACGGGCTTTCACTCCACCGTTTTTGTGCCCCATTTACTTCCATCCTCCCCCTTCAACCGTTGTAACAGGGGTTGGACCCCCCCCTTTTTTTTTTCTCACACGGAAAGGGCTTGGCACGCCATTTGGGACACCACACACCCACTTTTTCCCGTCCCCCTTATTTCTTGCCCGCCCCAAGTTGACCTCCAACTTCCCCCTCACCCGGTTTTCCTTAATTTTTCCCGTCCAAAACAACTCCCAGCACGGTCCAATTAAGACTAGGACCGCCCTTTTTTTCAGGCCTACCACCTCGTCGCGCCCTTTCCCTCCTGTCGGTCTCCTCCACCTTTTCCGCCTTTTTTTTTTTCAGTTTTTCACATTGCCCCCCTGCACCTCCACTCACAACCCCCACCTTTTTTTTTCATGACTTGCGAAAACCTCACCATGCTACCCTTCCCCCGTTCCTCGAGCACAGGCACTTTTCTTCACCCCCCCGCTTCCTAAGTC
>Ga0179593_1272679_pt1 | contig 15754 bp, 21 predicted proteins | sample CZODoug2_1_08_16_FD_185931 | JGI IMG/M metagenome (GOLD analysis project Ga0179593, IMG submission 185931) | Vadose zone soil fungal communities from Angelo Coast Range Reserve, California, USA - CZODoug2_1_08_16fungal (PacBio error correction) | ecosystem: Environmental > Terrestrial > Soil >... | reverse complement strand
GAGGGTGAACATGAAACAAGTCTGCCTCCCCTTCGCCCGTTATGGAGAGCATCTTCGTTCCTCGGTTTCTTATTTCCACCCTTTCCTAACCCGCGCCGACCTCTGACATATTAGAATATGTTTATAATTGCGCGGACGGCGTTCTCTCTCTGCCCCCCTGATTTTTATCTTGAAAACCCCGGATTGCCTCTCGCTACTTTTTTCCTTCCCCTCCCTTCTCCCCTTGATTCCTATTATGGCGTTCCCCCCCACCTCCCCGCACAATAGCCAATATTGAAATCGATGTTGTATTAGGATTGAGTTCCACCACCTCCCTCTTCCTCTCCCATCTTTCGGAGCTTCCCCTCCCCCCCCCCCCAAATGCGTGTTTGTTGTCCGGGGCACGCATGCCGAAACCTGCCCAGGGCGAGCCCTAGGCAGCCGCAACCCGGATTGTTTTTAATGCGCGAGTCCCCCTTTCTTCCTACCTCTCGGTTTCCATGACCGTCTTGCGTCGTGGCCCTTTTTTCGAGGAGCACTCGTCGGACCGCCTCGCCAATGTAGAGATCTTTGCGCCTTGCTTCTGATCTGTCGCCCCCCTCGGCGAGAGCGCTCTGAAGGTAGCGTCTACAGGGCAGGCCGATTCCCTTCTTGTTTTCCCTTTTTCCGGTGCCTCTCCCCCCCCTTCCGCTGCCCCTCAATGCACTCGCATCAAATCTTCCCTCTTTGCAGGCTGTGACCGTATTCACCTTTTTCCACACGCGCCTTGGCCTGACGGATGGTTTCGTCACTGCCCCTAGCGAAGATCCCCGCTGCACTCGTATGGAGCGGACTAAGAGTCTGATCTCCACCCCCAATTATCATTTGGGCAATCTCCTGTCCGAACGACCCACCCCACCCCTAGACAACCCCCCCCCCCCCCCCCCCAGAATCCTCTATTTCACCGGTCCGGTTGAGTTTTATGCTGGAGTTAGCTGGCCCCAGGAACTTCTCGCTGTTTCGTGGTCTCTTTGAATAGTACTGTTTCTTTTACCCTCTGTTTATAGTGCCCCCCCCTGGTCCTTCTCGCCCCTACCCTCCCCCGTGTCTCTTGAGACCCAGGGGTCCCCCATGCATTACGATCTTTCCACGCGTCCCCCTTTTCAACCTCCTCTCTTCTTTTTGCCATTTTTTTGTACCCTGACCTTTTTGCGTTTCCAGTCTTCCTATGATGTTGCCGGCCCCTTTCTTTTTCTGTCGGGTGATCATGGACAGCCTCTTCCACCACTTCGGCCTTTTTGCGAATCCACCCCAAAATCCTCGTTCGGCGGCTGCTTGGAGACAGCTTTTCAAATACTTTCCCCAGCGTCCCCCCATTGAACATCGTGTGTCCTTGGTCCTTTGCTCCCGCACACTTTTCTTTGCAAGTCCCATTCCCCTCCCCCTAGGGATCGTATTCTCAAAAATGCTGACAAAGTTGAATTCCTCCCCCCCTCGGCCGGGCACTTTCCCACGACCCCCACCAGAACTTCGTTTTTTGCGCAGAGGCGTCCTTCCGCGACTATAGCAACAACCGATGATGCCCTCGCGTCCCCTCTGACCGTCTTGTGCGCCTGTGAGAACCTTCCCAAGGCTCCCCCCCTTCTCCTTCCATAGCCTTCTTTCCACGCCGTGCGAGATCAAATAGGGGTGTCTTATTCCGTCCCGTGATGTTCTCTTTCCCCACACAGGTCCGTTCCGGTCGGTAATGGTGTGAGACCGTCACGCATGCGCTTTCCCCTCCCCCAGCAGGATATGGCGGTTCTTTTCTCCTTTCAGAGTTTTCTGAGCAGACCTGCCACAAAACCCTCTGACAGGTAACCCTCCTATATTCCCCAAAGGCAGCACGGCCCCCTATCTCCCCGACCTCCGGGATGGAACCTTTTTTACTTTCGTTCCTAAGCCCGTCTCACATACCCCATTGCTTTTTCCTTCGGGCCGGGTCCGCCCCCCGAAATAGGAGCAATCGATTCTTTACCTACGTCACTTGTCGCCTCTTTTTCTTCCCCGCTTTTCCGATGTGGTGATCACACATCTCCCTTTTCCTTTCCACAGCATTGCTGAGCGTTCATAGCCTAGGCTTCCAAACGTATGATGAATCGCCATGTTCCTTGTCCTTTCATCGCCTCTCTTGACCTTTTGAGTTCGCTTTCGCAAGACCTATGGGGAGATTCCCACTTGGGGATGTTCATTGGACCCCACAACACGACCATCCTCCGCCGGTGCTGTGCCGCTTTTTATGTCCCATACTGCCCTGCAATTGACTTGCACTTTCTAGCCTCCTTTCAAAAGAAACACATACAGAATCCCCTTCCTCCCCCCCCATCCCGCCTTTCGTTTTTTTCTTTTTCCGAAACAGTCCTGTTACGGCGACCCTGACCAAGGTAAGAAATGTGCTCCACTGACGCAAATCTTCCGGCTTCGATGTCCGGTGTTTGGCTTTCGACCTTGCGGGCCTTATCTTATTCAACTCAATCATTTGATTGTGAGATATCCTGACCCCTCACTTTCCAATCCCCCCCTTCCCTAGAAAACTATTTGCGATCCTTTTTCCTTTGACCTGATTGCCCCTTGAAATGGGCCTGTGTCAATAGATTTCCCCCCTCTTTCCTTTTTCAGCCCACTACCCACTATTGCGTGGTGCATAATGGTGCGATGCCTTGGTCGGCCCTCGGGCGTTTCTTTCCTTCACTCCGCACCCCTGTACGGGTTCACGCAAACTGCTGTCTTCTTTGAGTTTAATACCACCCCTGGATTCCCTTTACATAGTTTTCACACTCCCGATCTAGTCCGATAACGACGCGGTGAGGAGATTACGTCAGGGTAGCCTGATTCCGCCGGTTTTTTAACAGATTCTCTCCCCAAACCTTTTCCGGTGCCCACCTCCCCTTTGCCTTGGAGCCCCCCCTACCGGGTAATGCGCTCGTTTGTAGTGAAAAGTCCCCTCTTGTTAAGGACTTCTCTACTTAGTTTTTTTTTGTGGAGCCCAATCTCTGGCTTTTTCTTCAAAAAATAGGCGGTTGTTTATTTTTCGCCCCACACCTCCCGAGGATTCGTCTTTTTCCTCCCGTGCTCCTTCGGTATTGATGTGGCGTGCTGCTCTTTTTCACTCGTTTGATTCCCTATGACCTCAACTTTTCCCTCCCTCACTGCTTTCCTCTCCTTGGTTTTGATTTCTCGCTCTCACACAGACAAACGGAGAAGGTGACTTTCTTTTCCCGCCGAACATACCCTTTACGGATCACTTCCCGCTAGTGAGTTTCCGACTCAACCAGGTCGGACCCGCCTTCTCGCCTGGCCCAAATAGACATTTGATCAAGATGTTATTTTTTTACCAGGCCCCGAACGTCCGAAACAGGGTCTCGCCATTAAATCACCCCGGATGACACGTCCTACCTTGAGCCCTTTCTCAGGTGTTTTTTCTATTCGTATTTTTCTCCCAGTAAACTTCTTGTAGAGGGTCTCCAGCGCGCTCCCCTTTATGTTGAGAGGTTCGCTGGTACTCCCTTATCGGCCGGTATGGCGAGAGCTGTTGCATTGTATTTCCTTTCACCTCTTCCATCATGTCTGACATTCTGTCCCCCCCGACCCGTTTTTCCTCTCCTCAAGGGACGCCGACTCTTTCCATTGACTCCCAGGACACCTTCTGGTGTCCCTCTATCCCCAATCTCGACGCGATTGTTGGTTTTTTGTTGTGTTCATGCCGCCATGGACGATGTTCCCGCTTTTTTTTTCCTTTTTTCTCCAGATCCACCCCCCGCCCCCTCCCACCCTCCTCCCTCCCTTCCTTCCGGCCACATCCACTTTCCTGCCGTAGTACCTTGCACGTTGCTCTTTGGTGGTCCCCGCAATCCACGCGACCTCCCTGATCTTTCTGTTTCGCTACCCGTTTGGGCCTCGATCGACAACCCTGTTGGCCCCCTTTTCTTCGTTTCCTATACTGATTTCCCGGTTGTGGATCCGGCTCTCCGTTGGCCCCAGAAGAATAATCCTGACGCTGCCGCTATCCGGCAAGATATATTTTTTAGCTGGTCCCCTTTCCCCCAAGGATCGCATAAGGCTTCCCCTCAACCCTTATCGGTTTGAAGATTTCCGTCGACTTTTACTGATTACCTTTCTCTTCCTAATGCTTTCCACTGTCCTTTTTTTCGATTCAACGGTGAAGATTCACCGTACGACCTCCCAGCGTGTACCCTTTGCCGGATTCGGTCTGCCTCTGATCTAGAAATGAGCACTCTCTTCAGCAATTTTTTTTTTTTTTTTTGAAATTTTCCTCCAGGTTCCCCGATGACACAGGCTGCATATTGATGCGGTCCTATATGCCAGTGTATGTCTTTTTTAGAGTGTATATCTCGCCCTACCCCTTCAAAGGAAAGACTGTCCTTCTTGCCTGGTAACTTCCCCCTCAGAAGAGCCTTCCTTCTGAGGACCCGGATCACTGCTCCTGTCGTGTAGAAAGGTGTGACATCCCCCTCCTTACTTCGAGAAAGTTTCCTTTCTGATTCTCTTTTCTTTTTTTCTTGGGCTTGGCGTCGCTCATGCGGACCGCAGGCCAACCACTCTCTTTTTCCAGTTTCAAAACCCGTCCCCCGCCTCCCTTCTGGCCTCTTACGCCGCCCCCCTCATCCCCTCCCGGTTGAGTGCGACCAGCGCACTTGATCGCCCATTTGCCGGGTTCCAGGTTCCTCTTTGCCTTTTTTTTCCAGTTGCATGTGTAATTTCCCCTAAGCTTTCGTCTTTCTCTTTTGGCACTTTAAAATCCGAATCACACTACTATTTTAGCTTAGTGCCGGCTTTTCCCTCCGCAAATTTCGCCTATACTCCCCCTAAATCTCCCCTTGCATTCGGTTACTCTCTCCGAGATTTCCCCCCCTCCTGTTCAGATGAGAACCCACACCATCGGGGGCCGGAGAGAAAGCGGCCCGTTTCCTGCCGCCCTATTCTTCCTTACCAGTGACAGTCAGGCGTTTCTCCTTTTGCATCATTGCCCCCCCCCGAGAGTTAAGCCGATTCGCCAACCCCGGAGATTGATGGCTCTTCAAGGACCCCAATGTCATTTGCGTGCCCTCTCTTTTTCTATCTTTCCTTTCTCCTCTTTTTGTTCTGTTTTTCTAGAGATTTCTTCCCCCCCCGAAACATCCCTGAAACACGCCTCGACCCCTTTTTCCCCACCGGTATGGAGAGAAGTTCGCAGTTGGCAATCCCCCCCCTGCCGACACCCTCGCTGGCCTTTTAGTAGTCCCGTTTTCTCCCTCCTTTTTTTTCTCTCCCTTTCCCTTCTTTCTCCCAGTCCCCCGGAGATTTGATTTGGTTCTCCTTGTCAACGCAATTTCCGCCTTATCCGAATTCGTCCCCTTTTTCCCCCCTTCCGGGCGTCTTTTAGGTCAAAGACCCCTCATAAACAATCTTGATTCTAGTGTTTTTTTTTTTTCTTCCGGATTTGACGCTTCCCACATCTGAATGCAATAAAATCTTCTTAGACTTCAACTCCCCCCCACACCATTAGCGCGTTTACCGTCTCCGGGGCCGTCTCTCCGCCTTGGGCCAGGCCTGCCCCAGTTCTCTGTTTGCAGAAAGCTCCTTCTGGGATCCAGTCGCGCTCAATTCGCCCCCCCCCCGGAATTCCCCGCTGTAATGACCTTTTCTTTTTTTTTTTTCTTTGCCTGGTCCCCTTCGCAATGTTCCCCCTGCTCCCCCTCCCCCTCTTGCTCCTGTTTTCGAGATGTTTTCCGGCTCCTTGGATGCCCTATCGACCATCAGGATCCCCCTTGTCCCTTCTCCTCCTAATTCTTCTGTCGGAGACCTTGGCATGCCGCAGGGCACAGGTATGGTGACTCGCGAGGCTATTCTCCGCTCTTTGCCTAGGATATCCCCTTTTCACTCCGGGTTAATCAAATCTTGCCCCGGTGAAACCTGTTTCTCGTACTCTATTACTCCCCCCCCAACCGCAGAAAAACGCATTAAGCAGTCTCATCAGGGGCGTGCTCTTCCCGCCCGCGACTCACGCCCCCACTCGTTAAGAGGATGCGATGTCCTCCTCAAGCTTCTCGCAAAAAAGCTGACAGGCGTACGAAGACCGTCATCTAAATAGGCGGCATCCTTATATTTCACCTCCCTTTGGATTCCTGTAAGAGGCGCCTTGGTTCGTGGTCCTTTACGCCATCTAGATTTTGGGCATCTACTATTAATTCTTTTGGCCCTGATTTTATTTCCCTGCCCTCTTCTCCCCTCAACAACAGTGATCTATCGACCAACCTCCGGCTGACCCACATCCCTTTCCTTTATTCTTCCCTTCCCAAAGTTTTTTTTTCTGAACAGATATCTCTTTGCTTGCTTTTCCCTTAGTAAAGGAGTGCCGACGGAATGAAAGCTTTTCCTTCCTGTTATTTTGCCCTTCCCCGTTCTTTTTTGTGTGGATCCTTTCCCCTTTAGCTCCACCCAGAATCGGAATCACATAGTACCTGGAGCACCGACCCCCAACCCCCATCCCTCTTTCTGCCGGCTCTCTGATCTAACATAGTTAGCCGTCCTTTCAACCCTCCCCGGAATTTCCTGGGAAGCTCCACCTTGACCCTATGAGGGTTTGCAAGTGCCCGGCGCCCAGCCTTTCGCGATTCAGGAAGAAAGCGAGTTTTTAGCTTCAACCCTTAGTGCCGCTCGAGACATTCTTCCGGCGCCCCCCGGCTTTTTCGTCCAGGAATATCCCCAGCACTGGGGAGAGTGCTCCTAAAAGCCGGGGATTCCCCTAGACTCATTCCACCCTCGTGGTATGATTCCGCGCGGAAAGAGTTTTTGGTCTGTCCCTCGCGTAAGAGTCGTTATCACGGGAGCTAGGTGTGGTACCAGAAGCAGGGCCCCGGCAGTTGTTGTATATGCGATTTTATGGTTGGATTGACGACCAGACGAGAGAAGGGGCTTTCGGGGAAAGCTGAAAATGTATGGGGGGTTTTTTTGTTGAGTGATGGGGGGAGTTTTTCTTTTTCGGTATAACCCTGTTTCGTCTCTCCTCATTGAACCGCTTCGGCAAGGAGGTTTCAGATTCCCTTCGCGCACTCGGCACAAGCGTTCGCGGCCCCCTCATTTCCTTGCTTCTCCGCCTCCCCCCCTTTGATGTTTTTCGTGAGGGAGAAATAACCGTCCCTGCCTGCCTAATGTGTCCGAGCGATCCTTTCCGTTAGGCACAGCAGATTGGTTTGGATTTCGTCAGTCCCCGATGTGCCCGACGTCTCCCTGCCACACAAACTCTTAGTGCAATACTTATACCAACGATTTTTCGGCGCGATCCGACCGCCAGTCACTTGCCCCCCAGGTTTTTGGCAGTACATTTACTCTTGATAAAATAAACTAGTATGTGTTTTCCTCCCGGCGCAGAACTCCCTTTTTTCTTTCTAATTGGTTTTTTTTCCTACCGAAGGCTCGAATCCTATGCGATTGCCGATGCGGAGATGTGGTGAAGAATCCGCTTTTCACCACTCCCCGGAGGATGAGGTCTTGCCCTCTGTCCCTTTCTCGCCTTTTTTTCCCCCCGAGCAGCCCTTTGAGTAACTCGCCCTCGGGAGTGGAGAGTATCGTCGATGTGATATCATCAGGGCTTATCCACGTTTGCTGTTTCCATTCCCCCCACACACCGACATCAGTCCTCTTTGCCCCTTTTTTCATTCGGCGCCTTAATCGCCCCCGCACCTCCCCCCCCCATCCACTCCTTTACACATGGTAAAACATATTCCCCTCCCTCTTTTTTATCGGCGTGGCAAGACCCCCCTGTTTCCGGCGCCCCCCCCCCCCTCCCAAGGTTCCATCAGTGAACGCTGTCCGCAAACCCTTTCTCCCTTTCTATGCAGGTTGGTCATTTCGACCCCTCTCTTGCGAAGACTCTTCTTTCCTTCCCTCCGTTTTTTTTGTGTTTGTTTTTTTTGGTGAGATTTTTCGGACCCTCCCCCCTGATTTTTTCCAACCTCAACCCATCTCGAAGCCTTCCCATCTTTTTTCCAGTTCTTGATTGTTTCGAGGACCTATTTCTTTGCGCCGTAACAGCATTTAGGCAGCAGACTCCACCTTGCGTTTGGGATGTCTTTCTGCGTTTCTTTTTGTTGTTTTTTTGTTTTGGGGGTTGGTTTTTGTGGTTTTTTTTCCTTCTGAATCTTTGCGCTCCATCCTTTCTGCGTTTTCATTCTTGAGAGTTCTCTGATTTCCCTTAAGCCGCGATGTTTGCCCTCGTCTTTCCGTCCCGCGTTTGATGTATTGACCATAACCTGCCCTTTTGTCTAGCCTTATGTCCCTAGAACACCCTTTTTTCGCTTTTAGACTCCGCATATTTTCGAATTGAGGCCGGCAGGTATAGCATTTTTTTCCCACGCCCCCCGTGTGAAGCCCGTCCTCCGTTCACACTACCCTCAAAGACTCCCTTTTTTTTTTCCGAGAATGCGGCACACCCCCCTTTTCCCAGCTTTCCATTTGAGAATCGAGGTCTTCACGTTGCCCCTTCTCTCATGTCCTTCGCGAATGCGACGATTTCCCTTTCTTTGCCCAGCCTTTCCCATACGATGGTGAGTAACCGCGCGAGTATGCTTCACACCCTTCGAGTTCGGTATCCTCGCTTTCTTGTTCAGACGGGACCTTGCGCTTTTTCGTTTGGTTTTACTCCTACATAGGTGCCCTTCCGCATCGCCGACCAGTTCAAACCTCCTCCCTTAATGTCCCTCCCGCATGTTTTGAACGTGCCTACTTTTTCCACCATTTTTTCATTTTCTGCCGGGTCCTTTTACGGTGTTCTTCCCCCTGCCGAAAACCGTACTTATCACTCCCGCAGCGTCTTTCTTTTCCGTCTTTTGCAGGATAGAATGTTTTTCAAATTCTTGACGGAGACTGCGAATCTTTCTTCCATTCGACTAACCCGTCCGGTTATAGCGTGTCACTTTAGAGACGGACGTAGCGCCCCCTTTTATAGTTGTCGATATTAGTCCGGAAAGACCTCTTTAGTTGTCAGTTATAAAAAGGTCTGTTTGGAGTTTTTCGAGGGCCATCCGTCACAGATGGCGCTCCCATCGTCAGCCTTTTTTTTCGATCTTTTCCCGAGGTGCATCGGTCGCCTCACGTTTGGCCCCCCCCCTCAAAGGGCACTCCGCCCTCGATTTTCCCCCATTGTCACCAGGAAATGGAAATAGTCAGTCGTTCCCCTATCGCAGCCGACCGTCTTTTTTTGGTTTTTCATTGAAGACCATGGATGATTTTTTTTTCTTTTGCCGTTCTTCCATGACCACAAAGAGAAAAGCAGAAATGGTTCCTCCCCAATCCCCTCAGCCCGTAGTGCGCTGGTGAGGTTCCCCCCTGCCAAATAAATAAGACGCGTATGTATGAAAGACGACCCGTTTGGCCCCCCTCCTCTCGACTCCATTTTTTAACGTGTGTCGTCGATATCTCTCCCTATTAGGCGGAACCCGTTGGGCACAATAGACCAATCGCCCCGAATATTTAGCTTGAATAGCGTCCTTTACGGACCAGAGATTTTCCCCATGGTAAGATAACCTTCCCCCCCCCCCCCAAGTGATTTTTGAAGAGGCCGAGCCTAACAAGCGGTATACGGTTGTCAATATCTTCCGTCCCCCCCTTTTTCTCTTTTAAGTAGAAAGTTTCTATTGACATCTACGTGAGATACCAGGTGAATATCCGAGAATAAGCCTTTTTTCACTTCTTTTTATTTAGGATTAGCCTTATGACATTCCGACCCCTTTGCTCCCCCCGACGCGGCCAGTTTTTGGATTAGTTTTTCGAAATCTTTTCCTCAGGTCGAGCCTTGCAATATTTTTTTGGATGAGAGAGATTGACCCCCTGGATGTCGTGAAGAGGATATCTCCTCCCCGAATTCCCCACTTTCAATTAATGACATGGTTCTCTCAAATAGCCTTGGCAGAGAAGACCAGGAACTACGGTTTGACGATAATCCAGTCCCTGAGAAAGTCTATCACCCCCCCCTTCTTCTATTGTCTGGCGAATTCTTTGATTTCTTTTCCCGCCCATTTATAATAGAACCGTCTCCCAAGAGCCCCCCTCTGGTAATTTCCCCCCCCAACACCTACCCTACCTTCTGCAGAGGTTACGTCTAGTCTTTATAGTTGATCTGGGCCCTTCGAACTCCCCGTTCCTCTCCTTATTCCCTTTCCAGGTCGTGCCGCTCCTTTAAAGGAGCACCCCCAGCCCCCAACTTTTTGCTTTCTTCCTTAAGATTTAGATGGAATCAGTTTTGGAACCCCTCCTCCCCCTCTCTCACCAAATGCTTTTTAGTGCAGGCTTTGACTCCGACATCGCCCTCTCCTTTCCCATCTCTGCTTTCCGAATTCACCCTCTCGCGAGATTTTTCCCCTTGCTTTGGTTCATGTTTGAGTCCCCCCCCAATAGCCAGTAACTCCGACGTTGGAAAGCCAGACACCTTGATAACCCCATCTTCTCCTCTTTTTCTTTAAGGCGACGGGGTCGCAGGAATTGTAAAACCGCTTCCCGCCTTCTCGCCCCATCCGTGCGGAGAGTTCGGCGGTCAGGAACATGCTCTGTTTTCTCCCTCCCTCCTCTTCTCCCTAGTAAGTTGGTGTGGTTTCGAGCTCTTGCGGGCAATGCACCCCCCCCCCCTCCAAGCCCCCCCTTTCTTCCGCCCGCCTCCTCCACTCGCCCCCCCTGTCTTTTTTCGCCTTCCGCGGTTTCAGGAGACACCTTGCAGACGTCGAAGAGACATAGTCGAAGCCTTTTCTCTTTTTTTTCTCCCCCCCCCCCCCCCCAAATCTACGGCGTCCTCTCCTTAGGCCCTTCCTCTGCTGTGGTTCGCCCCCAGTTCCCCTTCTATGTTGGCCTGCCCTCAGAAATTCCGCAAGTGTGTCTTGACGAATTTCGGTCTTCACCCTGCCGCATTTATCACTTTATTGAGTGTGGTTTCGTATAGTTCCCACCCTCCCGATCTCCCCATTGAGTTTCTTTCCAACAACACCTTCTGTTTCAGCGCCGGACGCGGAAAGTTCCAAGGTATTGCGTATTTTTTTTTGTCCTCCGGAAAGCGGGTCTTGTATCCTTCTTTCGAGCACTCCCCCTTCCGCGGATGAGGAGTGTTGGAAATTCCGAGCTTGGCCTTGGGCGACATCCTAGCGCCTTCGCACTCCCCTTTTAACCATTAACTAGAGCTGGAGAACGTGAGTGCTTCCATAGTTCCGCAACTATGAGCGTGAATCTCCCTGGGTCCCCTTCGAGAACTCCTTGGCAGGTGCAGCTTCAGGCCGTGCCGTTGATGGGGGACGCTTGGAGGCTCTCCTCCTGAGGAATCGGAGCAGGGCAGTCCCGCGCAGCCCAAGATTTACCGGGGCAGGCGTCCTTTCCTCAGGGAAAAACCAAAGCGAACAACGATTAAGGCTGCTGCTCATGTGACGGGTAGTCAGCGGGACTAATCCCCTCTTTCCTACGATTTGGCGTCCTGACTCGTAACCATTTTTACCCTCCAACATTATAGGTCCTCTCCTTGTCAAGTCCCCTCACTTTCAGACGTAAACTTAAGTTCCCTTCCACAGATTCACCAGATCCGTTTTTTCTGAGTCTTCCGGGATGTACTACAGTCAACCTCTATTTGACGATATCGTCCCGTTTCTGATGGAGCATCATCGTCCCCCACGGCTCGCATATCGACCCAGACCTCAACCCCTTTTCCTATGTCCATAACCATCCGGGGTCCCACTTTTTTTTCCTCTTTAAAAAAGTCTCGCTTTGGCCGAAACATGACCGACTCGAGTTTTTTTCTTTCTGATTTTTTACCCGCCCCTGCTGGTTCCTTTCCAATTATGAAAGGCTTTTTCACCCCCGATACCCGTCTTGCGCTGGTGTCGTTTTTTGGACATGGACAAATCGGCAACCCGTCCGGCCTCCTTAAATTTTACAGTAAACCCCACCAACACTCTCCCTGACGATAGTTCAGCCGCTATATTCCCCAGCCGTCCTTTCCTGTTCAAATTTGAACCTCTTCTGTATAATGCTGCGGCGCGTCAAACGTTCTTGTCTCACAAGAGTAATTTACCCTCGAGGATAGTATTCGAACTGATGACCGCGCCTTCTCCCCCCATCTCCCCCGCCAAGAAGACTTAGCCCTGCCGCTCCAAGAAATGGTCTCATCCTGCTTCCCACTCACAATCCGGGTCTCGAGCCCAGAACACTCCTCCGTGCGCATTCTGCGCGAGTAACTCTTCCGGCGTACCTGTTTTCCTGATAAAAGTTGGAGCCGTTCTTTGAATTTTAACCTGCGAGACTCGAGGGCACTCTGGTCCTCCTTAAAAGTAAATCGAGGGCTTTGATTTGATAACGGCTGTATGGTAGGACGGGATTTTACCACAAGCCCAAGTCCCCCGGGCAGGAGAATTGGGGAGTAGCCCCCCCGCATACTAACCAAAATTATAGGCAGACCCTCCGGATCTTTTCGGTGAGCCTTTTCGTCTCGGAAAAAATTTGCTTCGATCCCGACACAAGTCTTGAAGGTTTACACATCATATACTAAACCTCCAAGCAGGCGATCCTACCGCCCACCACCCCCCCCCCCCCCCCCACCACCAACCCCCCCCCCAGAAGCGATGGTCCCAAGATGCCAAGGACACACTCCGCCCCTGTGTCTACTTCCCCGATGTGAGTACGGCCTCCCCCTGAAGACAACCTCCCCTAGTAGCCCCCTCCTGACTTCCACCCCGCGCACTTGCCCGACTCCTCGTGCCCTGAAATGTCGCTCGTCTCTGTGGGTCCCTCGATTGCCGCCGGCAAAACTGCAGTGTTTCGGTCTTTCCCGTTTTTTCCTTTCGGCGACACCGGCTTGGTAACCCCTTCGCTATCTCTCATTTCCGCATTCCGAAAGATTGAGTGTCTTGTCTCTGATCATTCATTGATGGGATAATTCCGGGCGTTCACTTTTTTTTTTCTGTTCCACACGCTTTTTTTCCGTTTCGTCTGCCGATCACTTAACGGCTTATTCAGGACATCCTCGGCCCGCGTCACTCCCCCCAAGACTTCCCCCTTCCCCAGCACACTCCCCAATCCATAGTTGTTTGTGGAACCACGCGGGGACGGTTTCGCCCAATTTCAACTTTAAGAAATAATCACTGACCGATGCCCCTCCAGAGGCCTGCTCCCGATGCGGGTTTCTCTACCATTTCCGCTCCTTTGATAGTGCCTCTTTCCTTATCCGTTGTTGTTGAAGTTACTTCCTACCCTCTATGTCCCGTCCATCCCCCCACTCAGTCGACGCCGGCCTTTTCCTCCCCCCTTGACACTGCGGCCCTGGTTCTTTGCGCCCCGTCCAGCCTTTGTTGTCGTACCGGCCTCTATTTGTGATTTTTTTAGCCTATGCTTCTGAATTCTGGCTTTGACGGGGCTCTTTCTTTCTGTCGCCGTCCCCCTGACTTTTCTTCTCAAGTCGATTGTTTTTTCCCCCCCAGGAACGCCCCAGGTGGGATCCTCCCCTGCAGCCATATAGCTAGAGACCAAATACCTCGGGCATTGACGGGCATGATGTTATCCCCGCTTCCCAACCCAGGAATCCCCGATGAATATCAGCAGAAAATCCTATGTAGTCCCTAGGGATTTTCCCAAATATTCCCCTCATGTATGCTACCTAGAGTCAGTGCAATTTCCTACGCGTACCAATCGCAGAAGACTGCTCTATTTCCTTTCTTGCACAGATTCCTCAAATCGAGGGTGAGCCAACATGTAGAGAGTCTTGCCTGGACCCCCAATTCCCTGCCCTTCGGTCTGATCCCTCGCCACTGTCGGCTTATATATTGTGACCTTGTCTCGCTGTTCTCTGGACTGTCCATCCTTGCGTATGCCGTAACCCCCTTTCCTCAGATACTGATGCCGCTCGCCAGCGGGATGTTTCCCGTCTCTCCACCATTCCGCCTTTTCCCCGACCTTTTTTTTGTAACGGTGTTTTTCCGACGAACACCAAGGATTCACTCCCCAATAAGACCGGGGGTTTTGTTCCCCCCTTCCCCTATTGGCCCTCGTCTTCCCTTTTTGGGAACCATTTCGACGTCGCCTTGGCCGACTGCTTTCAAGGCGAACCCTCCCCCCCTTTATCTCCCGATCCTTTTAACGGGTATCATGTCCCCGTCTGTGTGTTTTTGGGATGTCTTTTCGTACTCGGACCCCTCCCCCTGCGTTGTCCGCATTTTCACCAAATTTATGGTTGGGCCGGCTCACCGGCGTGGCGATATTTTGGGCTGGCCTGTAAGGGGTTCCATTATTTTTTCAATATGATTGTCTGTGCATAATCTTGCTCCCTACCTTTGCGTTCGCGCTTTTCACGGGCCCTCCCTCCACTTTTCTCAGCTTCCATGAAATACGGAAGTGCAATATCTCCGTTCTTCCCCACCAGACGTTCATAACGCGCTGTTTTTTTTTGTGAAGTCGTGGCCCGGCTTTTGAGTCCTGTCCCCTCCTCCCCAACAAGCCCTCACCCAGCCGCAATCTCCCCGTTATCCTTCTCTCCTAGGGGCCACCAAACCCCTCCTTGGCTCGGGTCAGTCCCAAATAAACTCCCCCCCCTGACCCCCGGACGCTATCGTTCTGTTTTCCGCGACTTTTCAGGAAACCGGCCCTTCGTAACAGTTGTCGTTCCGATCTTCTGAGCCAGGTTTCCGGAGGCTCGACCCCCCCTCTCCCGGAGAAGACGGATTTTCAATAGGAAAGGACCAGCTGCTGTCCTATGATCGCGCAGTCCAAAGCCTATATCTGCGATCACCTCACAGGCAGAAAGGATCATGACTCCCCGTTTTCTTATGTTTCACCATTCGACTGTAATCTTTTACCTATTCAGCTCTTTTTGAAGGAACATGATGCCCTGATAATCTTTTTTTTTTAGGTAAGTCTCTCCGAACCTTCCAAGCCGTCTATGATCCCCTTTCTCATGATTTAGATCCTCCCCCCCTGCTTGCCGCGGTCAGGCCGTTGGTTTTTGTCTTTCCTTCTTGAATAGGTGAATTAACGGAGCATTCTTGTCATTGTCTGCTGAGTGACATTCTGCGTTTTCAGAGTCGTCTCCGCCCCCCCTACTCCCCCAGACCAAGTCCTTCCGCTGGCAGTTCTCTCCCCCCGCCTTCGTGCTATAATTGATCGCTACGATGTTCTCCCGGCCCGATGGACCCCGCTCGGCCCAGTCTTTCTGCGTTGAGGAGGACGTCCTTGGGCGGTTCAGCCCTCTCCTTTCGCATCAAGGCACAGCATCCCAATCGCCCCCCCCTTATCCAAACGCACCGCCTAGTTATGTAAGATGTAAGCGCGCCATGACTTTTCCCCCCACCCCTTTCCGCTGAGAGCTCCATGCGCCTGGGCCCCCTGCCTGCGTTCCGTCGGCGCTGTCCCAACCCCCCTCTCCTACTGTTTTTTTTTGAAGGCACTAAGATTTATTGTGGCATTCTTTTTTAAATCCGAAATACTCTTTAAATAATATTGGTGCGGCTTTTTCCTCCGAACTTCTCCGATTCTGACCCTCCCTTGCGACCCTTTTCGCCCATTTTAGTAGAGATGCGGGCAATTTGTCAGCCGAGAACCAAATCATGGGGCAGAGAATGCTTGTCTTCATGCGAGTAAAGCCGAGAACAGATTCTCCTTTCATCTCTTCCTCTTGGCGCATTTGGTCATTAATTGCACCACATTCTCTTTCTCCGATTTTAGCCATCCTTTTTTGGCTGACTTGTACGAATCCCCCGTTAAGCGGATCTGGTTCTCCGTGCATCAATCCCCCTTT
>Ga0179593_1536248_pt1 | contig 15755 bp, 17 predicted proteins | sample CZODoug2_1_08_16_FD_185931 | JGI IMG/M metagenome (GOLD analysis project Ga0179593, IMG submission 185931) | Vadose zone soil fungal communities from Angelo Coast Range Reserve, California, USA - CZODoug2_1_08_16fungal (PacBio error correction) | ecosystem: Environmental > Terrestrial > Soil >... | reverse complement strand
TGACCTGAAATTTAGCCTACCCGAAGACAATCTTCTCCCCCTATACCGGCTTGGTGGACCCTAGAACGTTTCCTTACCCATTTTTTCATAGTAGTCCGTTTTCACCTTTATTCTTTTCACTCCTTTCGCATCACTTCTCCTGGCCGATCACTCTCATCCCTGAATTCTACTTTCCTTTTGTCGATTCCCCTTTGAGACCTTTTTTCCCAGTTGACTTTTGGAGTTCTAACATAGGTCAACCCTCATAATCGCTCCGTGTTATCCTCCTTGATTGCACCCCCCCGCCCTCCCTCGTCGTTCTTGCAATAAAGACGTACTTAATCTCTCTTTGGGCGATCCGCTTTGCTTCCCCGCTTACGATCATCCGTGCACCCCGCGGAAGCCAATTCTTCTCCCTCGCCCCTCTTTCCCCCCCTCTTTGAGTTTTCATATTAGTTATGGAAACTAGATCTGGTTTCGTTCAACTCGATAGCTCGACTGGCGATTATTCACAGCGTATGCCCGTCCCCCCCCCCCCTTTGGTTTTGCTCCTGCTGTCCCTTTTCTCCCTATTCATACGTCCATTGCGCGTTGGCGGGTCATGGCAACGTGATCCGGCCTCTTCTCTTTATTCTTTTTCTGAAGCCGGACTCGCTCTCCCCACCGCACTGCGCCCATTGCCGGTAGCCGACCCACATGTAATTGTTTTCTAACTTCCAATCTACTCGCGAAAAACGAAAAGGCACGCTCTGGTCCCGCGTCCTTCCGAGACCATAGAGCGCCCTGCCATCTAACCCCTTGGCACCTCTCTCCCTGCTGAAGATTGGTCGAATCTGTCCCGATTTTTATCTCGCGGCTCAAAAGGTGTTCCCTCTTAACTCTTCTTCCCCCCTTAAATCTAAGCATACCCTTCCTTTTCCCCTATCACTCCCTCCGAAAGATGTTTATGCATGTATCGTCCTACCTTTTCCTACTGAACCCGAGATAGGTCCCACGTCCCCCTTTCCGAGACAACTGGACGATCTGCGTGGTCTCTTCTGTCTGCAGCGCCTCCTCTTTTTCAAATCTTGCCAATTGGGTCGTCTTTCCCATTTTGCTTTGGAGACAAATGTTGTCCCTCTCCTTCCAAATTATTATTTTTGACGTTACAGATCCTCCCTTCAGAAGATTGATAATGACGCCACCCCGTTTTTTGCTCACAAGGTACCCCCAACCCCCGCCGATCTTTCTGTCCACCAGATTCCTGATCCTTTCCTTTGTGCTCATTTCTCGGATCTCGACCCCCCTCTTTTCTAATCCTCTTTTTTCAAACTCTACCCGTCTTGTAGCCTAGTCCTTATTCCGGGCTTTCTTCCTCATACCTCAAACCGAAACTCCCTGAGTCTCATGAAAGCTGTGCCTTTAATCTCTAAAAAACCCTTCCTCTGATTTTGTTACTTGTCTAATGAAGCTTTGTCGCAATCCTCCTTGAACCCAAACCCCTTTGCTCTTTATTTGAGCCCCCCCCCCCTTCGACGTGTTTTCTTGTTAAAACTTAGAATCCCTCCCGTTGTGGGTTGACCAAGGGCTGGCCGTTCATTTCGACTCCTTTGATCCCTAACCCACGAACCCGGTCCTCGCTTTTCACAAACCCCCTAAACCCTTTCCGGACTTGTACCTTGAGACTTTCCCCCGGTCCTCCTACCGAAAACGGTGAAAAAGAACTGGCCCAACAATAGGCAAGGACCCTGACCGTTGCCCTTTTTTTCCCTTCTCCTTGCCTTATTTTCCAAACTAAGGTCACCGTCCCACCCCTGAATTTCTTCAAATCCTCCTTCTCTCTCCTCCTCGCAGTGTTGTTTTTTTGATCTTCTTCCTCTTAGACGATCATCGATAATGGACGGTCCTTTGTTTCCCTTTTTGTGTTCCTGGTCTTTTTAAATATGACTTTCTCATTGCCCGGTCAGCCGACAGTTTGGCGAAGCCGTTTGGTCCACCTACTTCTGGGTGTATGGAAGGTACTCCTCTTGCCCGGCCTAGTGGTGTGAGCCCGACCTGTTTCGGTGTTTGCGGCAGATCCCCGGAGCGCCGTGTTTGTCGGTCACCCACCCGTGATGGTTTCCCAAGGGTTCTTCCACACCCTCTTTTCCCCCATTCCCTTTTTCTAACAAATTTTTCAACGGAGGTTCCCCCGCTTCTCTTCTTCCTTTTTCCAATTTCTAAGGTGAGAGGGAGGTTGCTTAGTTCTTTTTTTTCACCCGTCTGACAGATGTGTGACTTCTCTCTTTCTGGTTGGTCCCAAGGCAACGACCGGTAAATATGTCCTCTTCTCTCACGGTCTTCATCAGAAAAATCGGACTTTAGAAAATTTTTCTCGGAATCCTGACATTTCGCCCACAATATGACCCACTTTCCCTTGTGCATTCCTTTTACCTGTCTGGAGGGGCTTAGGAAACTGATTTCCTTTTTCCAATTTTTCCCCCCCCAAATCATTATGGAGCTTCTTCCGGAGGTAGGTCTTTTGAAATCCACAGAATATCCTTTTTCGGTGCTCCCATTGCCATGTGGCTACACTTATCCTTTCAGTTCCCTCCTTTTTTTGGAATCCGCCCCAATTCGGAGATTTGCAAAAGGAGCTGCTTCAATCTCTTCCTCCCAGCAGTTCTCCCCCCTTATCCCCTCCTTTGGTTCGAGAACGATTCAGCTGATCGAGCCCTTTCGTTTTTTCTCAACAGGTTCTGGAAGTCCGTGTCCTTATTCTTAGCGGGGGGTCTCGGAGGTTTTTAATTGATTGGATCTACATTTTGCAGCCTCACGGATTAAACCGTGTGAGTTAGGAGAACTCTTACCTCTTCTCCGTCGGTAAGTCTTTTTTTTTTCCTTGGTGTCTTGCCTTTTTTTTTTTTTCAATTTTTTTGCGATCTTCCCCCTACGTGACATTGGGCGTGTTTTTTTCCTCCTCGTCCCCTCTTCTCTCCGTGGCGCCCCCATTCAGTTTTTTTTTGGCGTAGGCCCCTCCGGAATGGTAGAGAGTTTTTAAGTCTCTTTCTTGCTTTGGAGAGAAGGCCCTTCGTCTCTGGAGGACCACGTCTGCCTTCTTGCTCCCCCCATGACCCCCAGAAACGCTGCAACTTCGCCTCGGTGTCGTCATCCTCGTCTTTTTAACTTCCCAGAAGTCATTTCCTTAATGCCGCTTTGTTCTTCTTGACTTCCCTCCTTGCAGGATATCGTCCTGTCTTACATCTCATATCATTCAGGTGGATCGGCCCAGATAGCTTTACTTTTTGCCATTTTTTCCGCGTTGAATTGAGTTCGTTTGTTCGGCTTTTTTTTTTTTTTGTGACCGTTTTTTTGTGTTATTTTCGGACGTACGCCGCTCGCGCACCCATCCCCTCTATTCTTTTCCCCCCTGTCCTCGGCGAGGGGCAATGTCCCTTCTTTCTTTTTTGAAACCCCCCTGAACGCTCCCGCAGGTGAAGCTTCTTTTTTGCGGTTTTCGCCCCCAGGCTTTTTAGAAGTTAGCCTTTTCAAATGGACTGTCCTCCTTCCTTCCCAGATTTTGAGACCTTTCCATCCCCCTTGTCAGGCGGACGAGGCGGACCCTTCGTGTCCTTTGCTTTTTTGAGAAGTACAACCTGAGTGTTCATTTCCCCCCCGATCTTACTTCCTGATATTCTTTATTTTTCCTAAAATTCCAAAGACCATCTTTTACCAGTATCGAACAATAGTTTTGCCTTACCGAGTCTTACTCAATGGCGCGACCTAGGGCTTGAGACGTGAAAACGGAAAATTCGACTGCGTAACATCCCTATGTAGGTTGCCTTCCTGACCGCTTGAGGCCTTTTTTCGACCCCCAAGTAAAGGCGTCCTGGGTAGAAATTTTCGTGCTATTGGTTTAGCTTTTTGTCTTTTTCCAGGGACGTGGCTGTGACTGTTGTTCTGGATTTGCCCCCTAAGTCGGCCTGAGACATTTGGATCTGCCAAAAGGAGATTCGAATTTCCGCTGTGGTATTCCTGAGTCATGAGTGATCAACCTCCTCCCCCACTTTTTTTTTTTTATTGTTCCGGTTGATGGGACCGGATTACCTTGATCCTAGCCTCCCCTCTCTGTTGAGTCGATTACAGGAGGCGATCGTCAACGTGGCCCTTTTTTTTTTTTCCTAACGTAGACTACGTTGCGAAATCAACCTACGCTGAGCCCCTCTTCTAAACGGGCAGCAGAGTTCATAGCGTAAATGCTTTCAGGTTTTTTGTGTCGCTCCCACTAGTCCTTTTTTCCCAACCTTTTCTACAAGTTTTGAACGATGTGCACACTGCTGCATTCGAGGATCTGAATGATTTAGTAATAGGGCCCCCCTTAACATTCTAATATTTCCTCCTAACCTTTTTTTGTTTGTTTTTGATATATCTTCTGTCTTGCCCGATGATGATCCCTACCCCTCTTCCCTTGCGCATGTTTGCCCTTCCCTACTCTCCGGAGTTTCCTTGATTAACCTTGAAAACCAGTTGCTTAGCCCACAACCACCGGGCGAAAAAAGCGATACCCTATCCCGCTGCCCCCCGCCCTTTCTCTCCCTCACATTTTTCAGTTTCTGCGGGCGTGCGGAGACTTTGCTCCGTTGACCTACGGTTCCCTCATAGACATCCCATCTCTTTTGAAGCTTTTTTCCATAATCAATTACTAAATTCCGCCCTTTTTTGGTCACCCGACTTTTCTCTTCTCACCAGCAAATCAAGTTCCTCCGTTGATTTTCAACATCCCCCTTGCGATTTGAGTCTTTCCTTCCTAAACCTTTTCCTTCTCTCAACAAGTCCCCCGCGTCCGCACCCGCCCCCAGCCCCCGAAAAAACGGCTAGCACTCCCCCATTCCCTTCCCCCTCCTCCCCCTTCCGCCTGTTCGAATCCCCGCCTCCAGCGTCGTACCCGTCTCTGGTTTTACCTTAGAATTTTCCTTGTTCTTCCCCTCCTTCCCCGGACAAACCCTTTTTTGAGCAGCTTCATCTTTTTTAAGGGTAGGCGGTACGTTTTCAGAGGGAGGGAATTTGCCACGTAACAAGTACTGTTTTCAACTATTCTATTTTTTCCAGAACGGGTTCAATAAATTGATCAAGGCGGAGATCAGGTTGCAACCGGATTTCCGACATAGTTTTCAACGAATGAGCATTTTCTCTGGACTGTCTATGCCCTAGAAGAAGCCTTTTAGCTTTTTTTTTTCACATAGAAATTTTCTCGACACGTATCCCCCAATTGCTCGGAGCCTCCTCCTCGTCAAAGAAATATTCAATCGTTTACCAGTGATCCTCTTGATTGCAAAAACCACCCTCCCCGCTCCTTTCAGCTCCTAGAATCCTACTCCATGTTGCTTGTGGTACTTGAGAGGTTCTTGCTCTCTTTGGCGTACGCCCTCTAAGCCCCTTTTCCTTAACCTTTCAGAGCGAGCGCTTCCACGCATTCACATATTTTCAAGATTCTTCTGGTAGATCACCACTATGTTTCCTCTGTTCCTTTCCTCGAAGGGAGATCTCCCTCTCTTCGGCACCCAAAGTCTGGTTGGAATCTCAATACTTGTCGCAATCTTCTGCGACGCAGAAGAACTCACCTTCTTTCCGTATGTGTTTCCTTTGTCCTTTTCACTTTTCCCTGGATTCCCAAAGTTTACACTGAGCCGTCCGATGCTCTGCTCGGCCCAGCCAGATAGCACTCGCCATGCCGTTGTCAGACGAAACCGATTCCTTTTCTTTTCTCACTCCCACCCGCCCCTCCCAACTCCCATTTCCCCGTTTTTCTTTCCCTAAGGACGCAGAACAATTCCCGCGCCAAGATCACTTCCCAACAACGACTTTAAACAGGACGATTTTCTCATTTGTGCATCGTTGTTAAGCCCGCTGCTCCACTGTTGTCCCTTCGGCCTCGGCCTTCTTCAAATGGACCGCGTTCGTTATCATAGACCTAACCTTTTCTTATCGTGATAATCTTGTCGTCGCTGCTCCCCTACTGCGCCCGAATATGCGATTCCCGCATTTTATGGAATCTTCTGGCGAAACACCACCTGGCGCTCTCCGTTGGCTCAATTCTGCTAGTCCGTTGATGAAGCTTAAGCGTCCCAGCTTTTTTTCCCTTGCGGTGCGTCTTTAAACCCCCTCCCCCTTTTCTTCTTTTGTGTCTACATGGTGCAAGGTAGCCCCCTCGCATAGGATTCTCAGCTTACCGCCGTAAGAGACTTTTATGATTAAGTAACTTTCCTGTTCGCCCCCCCGTGAATTGTGTCACTTTTTTCCCCCCAGTAACCCGCAGACGAGCAGGAGGAGATCCTTCCTTCCCCCTCCCCCTATGTCGATTTTGTCCCCCGGTACTTGGGGGGATCCGATTGACCCTTATTTTTCTCCTTGTTCTGTATGCCACCGAACCTCACCACCTCTTTTTGTATTATTCAGGTCTTGTACTAACCTTCCCACACGAAACCGCCCTACTTCGCCTCTCATCTGATGACCCGCGTGCTAAGCTACTTTTTAAAACAATGAACCTTGCTGTATGTCTTTAGATGATTTCTCTTTACCAAAAAATTCCCTCTTTGGCGGCTTTTAAAAAATGTGTCCTTTTTTGACACCATGCGGCTCGGCCACCCTGCGAGCAGGAACCTCATGGGTGTCCGATACCAACCTTCTCCCATAGGTTTTCCCCTTGTGTCTAGAAACTTCGATCGCCCAAAACACCACTCACCATCCTTAGCCCCGGAAAGCTAAACTGAATTTACCAGTTCGTGATGAGAAACCCATTTTTTCCACTTTTTTTTTCCTCTCCAGTAGGCCCCAGATAATTCGCCTGCCCATTCACGCCTTCTCCACCCCCTTCCCTGTAATGCTGATCGATCTGGACAGATCTACTTTTTCTTCTTCATCCTCCATACGGTTTTCTTTTTTTTCTCGCTCTCTCTGGTTTTCATTGCCTACCAGATCCTGGAAGGTGCGTGTACCTTTCTTGCGTGGTCTGAATTGGCATTAAAATCCTTCTGGGCTCCCTGTCTTTCCTTGCTTCCAGTGGACGAAGCCGGTATCAGTCCGAGCGGGTCTGTTTTTTCTTCAGGTGTTTTTCCTTCGGGTGAATAGGTTTTGGCCGATGGTCGGTGTTTTCTCATCTCGGGCAATTAAGGATGCTCCTGTTCTTCCTAACTGATGGTCTGCGCAGGGCGCTACGTCGTGACGATCACCCTTCAATGATCCTTTTGGCAAGAGTTCTTCCCGCTTCCTTTTTTCATTCCCCCTCTACTTCCCTTACCTCCCTTTTTTGGTTGTGCCTCCACAAGCTTCATGACCGATGTATGAATCAACCCTAATGGCGTCGGGTGGGTTATGTTAAGGAACCCGGATATGAGCTGATCGACTTATTTTCTTCTTTTTTTTTAATCGACCCACTTCGGATTTTCCCCCCTGTTTCCCATACCTGCCGACCGGAGGAGCCAGCCCACTTGCATTATTAGTGGATTCTGCTAGCCTGGGGCTTTAGGAAACTTTCCTTTGTGTCTCACCTCACTTTTTGGCTTAAAGTAAACTTTTCCTTATCTTTTTCTTCTTGGTTATGATCGGGAACCCCCAAACTCCCGATCTATATGTTTATTCTCCCCCATGTGCTCCCCCGGAGCTAAAGTGTCTTTTTGTTCCTCCGCATCCCCTCATGTGCCCCCCAGGCCCTTTTCTTTTTTTTTAATCTTTTCTCAGAAGTTTGCTTCACCATCCTCCCCTTTTGTAGCCGGATTCCAGACTGATTTTTCGAGAGATTTCGGGCTCGCCAAGTTGTAGGAAAGATCATCCTCATGTGGGTACTCTTGCGGGTCTCTGATACAGAAGGGGATTTCGCGAAGAAGGGTAGCTCGAGGACGTCGTACAACTGTCCCGCCCGTCAGAACCCCCCTCCCTTTTTCTACTATTCTTCCCTGACTTCCGGCATTTGCTGGCGGGCGCTATGGTCGCGGGGTCTGCGGTCCGAAATTGGGTTCTGCGCGATCGATGTTTTCGTTTAGGAAGAATTCTTTTGTCCTTTTTCCCCCCCGGAAGGCATGGTCCTCTCTTCGACTTCCTTGCGCTTTTTCGTTTTTTTTCGATCGGAGGAAACTTCTTCATCTGCTGTCGCCTCCTGGGCGATCTTGCAAATGAAGTAGGCCTCTCCCTCATGGTAACTCAGCAGATTCGCCCCCCCTTTTCCCCCCCCCCTCCTTTTGACAATCGAGGCCGGTACTTGTCTTACAATTCTCCACCTGATCATCCTGTGGTGATAGACCACTCTTTCCCCCTCTGACATCTTCGTTGGTTTTGAGTGTTTCTTGGCCTTTTTTTGTCTTGGCGCAATATGGGTGCCGCGGTGGTGGCAGGGATGAGTAGACGCTTGAGCCCCAAGCCGCTTCGCGTACCAAGAACTGATTTTTAGTAAGGAGCGGGGGCAGTCGCCTTTTTTTGTTTTGTTTTTTTCCTCCGGGATAACTTAGCGCGCTACGTTTATTCTGTTCTTCCGAGCGCGTCTCCGAGTAAACTTGCTTCATGGTGATCCCGTGTCGTCCTGCCCCCTTACCCTGGAACCGAAATCAGTTGCACCCCGGCGAATGGAATCATCGGTTGGAAGAAATTGAATCTCCTTCCTCTGACATCGTGGAAAAGTCCTTCCATAAAGTTAGATGAAAGGAGATAGATAGCTCTCTGGTATTTCGATGTTTCCAATTTTCCCTTCTCAGTTTTTTCCGTAGCTCTCCCGGGGCCTTCACTGCTCCCGACTGCTGGAGCGAAGTTTCATCCTTTCTGGCCCCTTCTGAACCGGTACAAACCTTCTCTTCGTCCCCACCCTTTCCTCTGTCGCGGTCAAGCTGTCTGTTCATTACACCCTGGGGTCGCTCGGTGAGGCGGGTTTTCCGAAATGTTCGTGCCTTTTACTTTGGGTACTTTTCCCCTTGCTCTCCGGTGATTGTTGCTACCGGGGATGAAGTCGTTTCGGGAGCGCCCATGAGGCCATTTTTTTTTTTTTTCACCCTTTCCCCGGGCGAGACTTGGCCTTTCTTTGCTTTCTGCTTTCGCAGTGATCCGAGACAAGGGCTGGCGTTTGAAGGATTCCCTGGAGAAATCGTCTCGCAGCCTCTGTGATGTCGTCTTTACGCCGTCGGGCTTAAAGTGCCCTCACGCCCGTCGCGAATGCGCCTCCTGGTGTTGAGCTCAAATAGGGAAGTCCGCCCCTCTGGATATCTTTGGGCGCCGTTTTGGTTTCGCCCCCCACACTCTTCCCCTTTCACATTCACGGAGGAACAAGTTCGTAAAGATGGACTCCAGGCTGGGAGATACTGCGGTCGTCATAGGTGCACCTTGTTCCCCCGACGCGTATAATTTTACTCCTCTTCTTTTTTAGTCCTCTGGTGATGGTTGTTTCCCGCTACGACAGCTTCATCCCCCCTTCCTCCTGCAGTTTGCCTCTTGAGCCGCCATTTCTTCCCTTTTTTGATCACACACCGGTTTCTCCTTTTTTTATTTCAAAACCACGGGCGCCAGCTTTTCCCGCCACTGCCCGATTTTTAGCGCGCTAACATTTTTCAGTAGGTTCTGCTTGGTTTTTTTTTCTTTTATTCAGGGGGCCCCCCGCGGTTCGTGACGCTCGACTAAGGTAATAATAACACCCCGTTTCTTTTCTTTCCCCTATGCCATTACTTTAATCCCCCCCCCGAAAGGCGTTGTCGTAGTTGATCAGTTTTCCAACCTACCCAACACCGAGAAAATTATTCCTCCTTTCTTAAAATGGCTCAAATGGATTTATTTTTCTTTGGATTCCCTTCCATCGTCCTTGTCCTCCAACAGGCTCCCTTTCCCGCACCTCCCGCAAAGACTCAAATGAGATTGCCCTCAACTTTTCTTCTAACACCTACACCGATCGACGTCCCCCCTTACTTGAGCCCCTTCTTTCGTTCTCGCCAGCACCTTCATATTCATTGTTACTCCGTCCTTCCTTAACCGCATTCCACTTTGAAATATGGCCCTTAAGGCTCGTTTTCTTGTCCCTCTTTTTCTTCTCTGTTCCATTTTGATCTGAATTTCCTCTTCTACAAAGCCCCTATCCTCCCTACTCGGGCGGGGACTTCAACATCGTTTTCCAGCACTCCTAGTTTCTTCGTCCACCTTTAATGTGCCATTTTCAGCATCACTCCTCATTCAATTTTCTTCCCTTCCCAGATGCACGCTAATCCCCTCCTCCTATTTCATGAGTTTGTCGTCCCACCTTTCAGAACTTGATCATTCCCGTCCTCTTGTTGATTAGCCGCCAGCCCTTTAAACCCTCTCCTTCCCCTTCGAGTGCTCTTGTCGTTTCCTCCCTGGCACACAAAAGCAGAGTCGTCTTGCCCCCGCCGTCCTCGATCCTTACATCAGTGCTGTGGTTCCGCTTTTTTTTTTTTAGCTCCGGAGCCGCGTCCTCCAACTCCCCCTTTTTAACATCCCCTTCAGAGAGCCGCTTCCCCCAGAGAACATAGTCTACGAGATCTGGCTTTCCCCCCTTCTTTTGTATTTTTCTCCGCTCTCACTTTTCCCCCTCTCAACGATGCCTTCATGCCCCACGTCTCATATTTCCGTTTCAGCCCTCCCTGTCGACGCACCCCCATTGCCCTCTTTCTGGTTTATGGTTTGGGCCGGAGGTCTCCACTTTGCCTCCTTGCCGCTCGCCCCCCCGCCGCCCTCTGAATAGCAATCCCTGACTCCATTCTCACGACGCCCCTGATTGGCGCCTTCCTCCCCACTGCACTCTCGCAAACTCCCCCCAATGCAGTATGGAGATCTGCCAGAACAATTCTTACCCCCTCTCTAGCACTTTCCCCCAAAACCTATCTCCACCCCTCTTCCTCCGTAGTCAGGGTCTGCTTTCGTTTCTCTTGCGATTCACCCTTGTCCTAGATCTCTATTCAAAATGGACCCCCCCCCTCCCCTCATAGTCTCCCCCACAAAAACCTTCCATAAGCGTCCCTATTGTCTTCGCCGCTCCCCTTTTTCGCATTTGTTTTCCCCTTCCGCAGCTGGGAATTGACCCCCCCCCCTGGCGGATCTTGCTGGTGATCAAATGCTGACTTCGATTCCTCATCTTCCCTTTTTCCAGCTGCCGCTTGTTTCTTTTCCACCGCTTTTTAGGCGCCGGTTCCACACCCCCCCTCGCGAATCCATGATCGTGCTGGTTGATGTTCACCGATCACTCTTTCCCGCCTTTAAGCTTACTTTTTCCGATCCTGGACGGGGGCCACCCGTGGCTCACCAGGGACACCAGTCTAGACGAGCAGGACCCAGCAACCATTATTGTACCCTCTGTCTCCTTTTTTAATTTTACACAAAACCTATTTTCTCCTCCCTCTTTTCTATTTTGCCCTTATACGGTCTTTCGCATCGTCATTTATTGTCTTGCCGTTAACCTCCCAACCTCCTTTTTAAAAATCCTCGGCTCTTAGTTTCATGGAATGACAGCTGTGCTATTCCCTTTTTCAACACTCCGCATTTAGTTAAATTCTTCTCCTGTTACCCCCCTTTTTATTTGATCTTCCTGCCGTTGCAAAAGTTGTGATCATTTCGAATCACTTTCGGTGTCCGCAGTCGGGATCCCCCCTCTGCTGACCCTCACTTTTGGAACTACGGCGCAGCGCATGCGAATCCATCGTGAAGACCCGTTCATATCTACAAACCCCCCCTTTCCTCGATTATTTTTGAATTCCTCGCGACCTCCCGGCCGCTTTTCTTCAAATTACGTTTCCCGACCGGCTTCGTCCACCAAAAACTGTCACGTCCTTTGAAAGGCAAGTTCTGTCCAGAACTCTAGAGATTTTCGCCTTCCCTCCAGCCACATCCGTATCCGCCTTCCCAATCCCCCGCCGGTTCCTTCTCCATTCACTGGAATAAAAAGGCACCCGAAGCTATCTTTTCTTCGAGTCTTTTCGGTCTTTTCTTGATAGATAAGACCTGATCCTTTACGTTTCCCTTTTTTTGATATGCTTTTTGAATTTCCGTTGTGCTCACCTTCTCACGAAAACGTTTTACACTTAACATGAGTGACCATTTTGGCGCACGCCGGTTTGGTCCCGAGATTTAGGTCCTCCCCTCTGTAAATTCATCGTTAGGGGTGGTGTTCCGATCCCCCTCCTTTCCGTGTTGCGGTCTCCCCCCCTGTGGCCGGCGCCCCCCCTCCCAGGTTGTGGCCGGTTTTTTGATCGAGTTCAAAACCCTTTTTTGCGCGCCAGCGGTTTTTCCGGACGGAGGAAAACCCCTCACTGTGTCACCCTCTAATTTTCTTTCCCCCCCCCTCCAATTAGGCTCAAAGCTTCATGTTGTAAATAGCCCTCCCTTTTCAGTGGTGGTTTAAGAGATTAGTAACCTTTCATTTTTTTCCCCTCTGTTGACTAGAGCAGATATTCCTCCGTTTTTGCGGCCAAGAACTGAAATATTGTTCGGTCGTGACTTTTAATTCGTTCGTTCCATAAGAAAAACTCTGCTTTTTCGTTCCCCTTTTTTTTTTACTTGAAAACTGTATTCTAACCTTTCCCCCCCCTGTTTTACCTGCACATTAGTAGCGATGGAGTAATGCTCGATCTTCTTTAGGCATGTGTCCGGTGGAGACCCGGGTGGCGTGCCCTTTTCCCATCCATTATAGTCTGAATTTCCCCCCCCCAGGGCTGAAAAGAACGCCCGATCTGGATGACTTTCCCATGTGGTTTTTCTTTACATTGATACCCCCCAGTGGAAAAGCGGTGAACGTCCCTTCCCCCCGCAGTCCCTGGAGCGAGCTAGTGCTTCCCTCTGGCCTTTTTCTCCTTTTTTTCAACAATGATAGCCTTTTTAGAGACAGATCCAGCCGGCCCTCTCTCTTGCGAAGGTGAGTACCATAAGAATACCTCTTAACGGCTTTTATTTCTTTTTCCATGTTTCCCTAGCCGAGAGGCTTTTGAAGAATGCGAGTCTCTCATTTGGGTAAAAAATTTCTCGAAGAGGTCCCCTATGCCGTATGCCCCGACAGTTCCCTCTAGTTTGTAATTTCTGGTTTTTGTAGTGCGTGTGCTGGATTCCCCGCACCTGCCATTTTTTTTTTCGGTTCTGTTTTTTTTCTCTTTGAGAAGACAGACAATGGTGTCGGACTTCCGGTTCTTTCCTTTTAGACGGGTGGCGTTTGGGGGGCGAGTGGATTCTGCTTTCAGAAACGTTCTTTCCCTTCTTTTTTTACCCCCTTTACCCCCGCACAAAGAACACGCGGCAAATTCTTCGAGAACGATGTTTTGGAAAAGGACCGCCCTCTATAGACAGTGCAAAACAGATTTTTTCTCAAGGCATCGATTGAGATCGCCCTAGTCCTGCAAATTCAAGATAATTCAGGGCTCACTAGACCCTCGCTCACAGCGAATATTCTCTCTGGCCCCTGTTGTAGTAGAGGGTACTTGATTTTCCCCCCCCCGGTTTTTTTGAGGTTAGGCATCTGGTTTCATAAGCCCACGCGAGCACCGGAACCAGGATTCGGGCAAGGGTCGCTGACGCTTTGGTGGGTGCATCTTACGTGCACCAGCGCCGTCTTCTTGCAGGATTTTTTTTTCTGGTGCGCTCGCGAAAGCCGTGGGGATGGATCTGTCGAGGCCATTTCGCAAATTTTCATGACAATAATTTCCCCCCTCCCCTTCTACTGTTAGGAGAGTGTGCCCTATCCGAGATCCTGCCGGTGAATGGCGTTCCCGTGGCACAGTTCACGGACTGTAGTACCAAGGTTGGTGATTTTTTTTTTTGTTTTTTCAAGCGCTTCCTGCCCTATAGATAGGGGAGATTTTTTTTTTGCAATTCACCCTCAGATCACGATATTGGTCTAAACGTATCCCTGCCGATCGGCGATTCCCCGCGGCTTCGCTCTTCTCTCTTCTCGGAATGCGGGAGACGGGGAACAGTGACGGCTTTCACGAATATGAGGTGTTTTTTCTTCCCTCTGAGTGAATTCGACCCGTACCGGTAGCGGGACCACCGGTCTTTTTGGGCGCAGTTTTTCAGACTTTTTTTTAAGGGTGCTGTCGGTTCCCCCCCTCGACTTGCGGTTTCTCGTTCTCCTTCAAGTTTAAGCCGACTTCGGAAGGCTCTTTTCGGCATGTTGACCTCACGCCCTTGAATTGTGGGATTTTTTTTTCCGGCGCAAATTCGGTGTTTTTTTCACCCCCCTTCTGCGCGCCTTGGCGATTACGGTTGGACTTTTCTTTCCCCTGGCTCCGCCTCCCGGTAAGAAGATGTTTTCGCCGGAGCGATTCGTAAACGACTAAATAAAGCCCTCCTCAGACCTGCGACTCACTACGCCTTTTTGAGGGATTCACATGCAGTACAAATAGCGTTATACTTCAGCCTCCACCCTTCACCCACCCCCCCCCCCCCCCCCCCCCCCCCCCCTTGCTTTCCCAACCCCCTCCGGAAAACCGGGCGGCGGTATTTTTTCCGCTGGGATCTGTAATGCGGTCGTCGAGGGCAGACCGCCACCAATTTTCCGTATTTTTTTTTCTTTCCCCTCCTTCTTTGTGTTGTTGAGTTTTCACAGTTTGAAGTTATTGCACGCTTGACCCGAACCGCATCTTTTTCTCCCCCCCGTTCCCCGCATCCGTTTGAACTTAAGACGAAATGTTCCGTCCCCGAAATGGATTTTTTCCGTTGAAACACTGATCGCCCAAAAACGGTCAAGCGATCCCGCTATGTTTGCCTCTGCAATGACCTCTTAGTTTCACAATTCGTAGGTGCTTTTCGCTTCCGTCTTTTATTCCTTGTGTGTGAAGGCGTGACGATAGCGGTCCCGCCCATTCGTGGATCCTATTGGATTAAGGTATCCCCCCCCCTCCCCGTTCCTATTACAAGGGCGCTCTGTCGTTTGATCACGAAGTTTTTCAAATCACGCGCAAATTCTTCCTCGCCGTGATTACAATTTCTGTGACTTGCTCTCTTCATGGAAACGAGTTCCTCCGCTCTCATACCCCTCAAGACCGTAGATCGCTACCTCCCCCCTTCCCCCCGTCCAAAAACTGCGAGACGAAAATTTCGTCCTCCTCCCTTTTTCGTGACGCCCTTTAACTCCCTGAATAAAGCCTTCGTAGTTTCTCCGTCCACCTACTTAGGCTGTTTACTAACGTTTTCAACTTTCCCCCCTTCCATTAGTCAGCTCCCAGGATGAAACTTACGCGACAAGCTGAGGCAGTTTTCAGGGCGTGTTTTCAGTTTAGACAACTTCCCCCTCCGACCCGCCAACAGAAAGACATATCTTTATTCTATCTTGTCCGTTTAAAACTCCGTGTTTACTTCGTTCTTTCCACTGCCACGATCCGAATAGCCAAGACTGCTCCCCAATTTACTGATTCACTCTACCGCCGCCTCAGGTGTAATGAGTGGGTAGATTCCCTTTTGAATCCACCGTTGATCCCTCAAAAAGGCCTGTTCTTCCTCCTGGCTTCTTCTGAAGATCACCTACCCCCCTCCCCTCACTTCCGTTACGCTAATATTGGCCCACCCTCTTCAAGAGTAGTATTTCACCCTCGACCTTGCAACCTAGGAATCCTCCTTCCCCTCTTTTCTCTTTGGTATCGCGGATTGAGGCTTCCTAAAGATTCTTCGCCCCGCCAACCACCGTTCCCGCCCAGATTCCCGAGCGAACGTCCCTGCATTAACACGCGATTCCTTTTTTTGACAAGCGATGGCTCCCCTTTTCCATGCTTCTCGATAGCAGGGCGATCTCAGTTGATTTCATGGGTTTAACCCCCACGTCTGGTTCGGCATTACTCCATTTTTACCGTTCA
>Ga0179593_1319471_pt1 | contig 15756 bp, 12 predicted proteins | sample CZODoug2_1_08_16_FD_185931 | JGI IMG/M metagenome (GOLD analysis project Ga0179593, IMG submission 185931) | Vadose zone soil fungal communities from Angelo Coast Range Reserve, California, USA - CZODoug2_1_08_16fungal (PacBio error correction) | ecosystem: Environmental > Terrestrial > Soil >... | reverse complement strand
TTTTTGTGTTTTTTGTCTCAGCGATTCTTTTGACTTACCGTTCTTTGCCGGGTTGTGTATGGTTCTTGGCCTGAGGCCCGATCCCCCGTGGCCCTTATACTCTTTCTCCTACGATTTCTGAGCGACGTTGGTGCTTTTCCTGACTCTCCTTCCAGAAGGGTTGCGTCCCGCTCATTGCCTTCTTTACCCCTCGTACATTCATTATTTCAGCGGCCGTCTCCTTTGCACTCAAATGATCTGACCAAACCCACCCCCCTCCTACTCGGATTTGTTTCTGTCCCTCATCTGTTCCGACCCCCACCCGATTCTAGTTTTTGGACCACCTCATCTTTTCACCGACCGCCTCATAAAAGGATGTTTTTGCTTATCCCCTGACCCTTTTTCCGGTCCTCCGCGATGAGCGTTTGTAACCCAACTGTTCACCCGAAAGCGGATTGCCTTAATCTGTGATTTTCATTGTGGGGCCCGTTCACCCCCCCCCCCCCCCCCAGTACCCGTCACGACCTACGGTTCAGTGCTCTGGTTGCGACCCCTATGTAGTAGGTCTTCGGCTTTTTCCTGCACCGCCGATGTCATCGTTTCTCGCCGTATTTTACCGATCTGATTAGGAGTTCGCCCCTCCACTTTAGTTATGTTTCCTCTCGCGCTTTTCAGTTCCAGGCCCGGGTCCTTCTTCCCCCTGCTTCAAAGTCTAAGCGTATCCAGGTATGTATTACTTTCACTTTTTGGTTGAAGTAGGCGTGATGTTGCGCTCCTTCGCGCGTTTCTTTGCCCTCCTCAGGGCCCGTTAAGTCCCTTGCCCCACCGCCTTCGAAAGTTCATTTCTTTACCCAGAGTCAGTGCCGTTCGCCTTAAGTAGGAGAAATTTCCCCTCCCGTTTTGCCTGGTGCGGTCCCTGTTTCCCCTTCCGTCATTCCCGCGTTCAAGCTAAGGAGTACTGACGGTTGGAATTTTCCCCAACAGGGACTCTTTCGAAAAGTTTGTTTTCCTACCTCCTTTTATCACTCCAAGTCTTTCACTGTCCTGGCCGGCATTTTGACTTTTTTCCGTAAAGGTGTTTGGGATCCTGCCTCACAGTTCCGAAATTTTTATTGTTCCCCAGAAAAGGTTGTTGTCCAGACCTGAAGAGTTCTTAATGTCCCTGTACCTGCCTTTTTTTCGGGACCTGCCTCCTTTTTCTTTAATAGTCACGAGGCCCTCTGGGCCGCCGTTGTTGGAGGGATCCCTTCTCTTCCCGTCCACTTGAAAGGATACCCGTACGCTTTGACTCCCCCGGACGACGATCTTTTTTGCGTCTTGAATTCCTCAACGTGCCCATCTCCCTTTGATTTTCACGTCAGATTCAAATCTTCTAGGCATTTGCATCCACGATGTCCTTGTGGAGTCTTCCCTTGTTAACGGCAACGTGAAGAATGGGCGTCCTTTTCCTAGAGTACTGCTTTTGCCTCCCCGAATATGGTGTGGTTTTCAAACCCGTTGCGCCTTTTCCCCCGTTCTTTTTTTGATCTGGAACTTCCCATCCCAGATTTTTTCCTTCTCTTCTCCCCCGATTTGTTCCGATCCCTGGATTGAACGTTTTGTCTTGGACCTTTTAGTGAACGCCCCTTGATTTTTTTTGTCTAACCGACGTGTTTTCCAATCCCACATTGGCCTCCTTGTTCTTTTTTCCACCACGTGTATTTACTCTTCCAGATTTTGTTGTTTCGAACTGAGGTGTTCGTTTTCAATCGCTGCAGTTTCGTCCTTCTGAGTATGATGGAAATATTTCGGCGTTTGTGTTTTCGGTTTCTTTCCTGTGACTGTGGGAAGTCCCTTTTTTTGACTGACCTCTTCAGTTTCTTTTACTGGCGTAGTCTGGTTTTTCCTCAACCTTTTCATTTATGGCCGGATATTCTTCTCTCTCTCTTTCCCTCATAATTTTTTGTTGTTGTCTATTTCCTATACCTCAACATTTTCTGGTGTCCATAATACGTTAATGTATCCCACCTCGTACCCAATCCCAGTAGAAGACGGGTGGTTTCCACAGTTCCTTGTATAACCCCTTCCCATGCCCCTCTGACCACTAACCCTACAGCATGTCCTTGAAGGGTTCTGAGTCCGACACGGTTCTTCTTTGTTTCCGATGTTGAACATTGTGTCCATTTGTGTTGGTTCCCTCATTTGATCATGGTTTAATTCTGGGTCCCCCTTTTTTCTTTACCTTCTGGTTTCTCCCCCCCCCCTTTTCCTCCGTTCTTTCTTCGACTGTCAAAAGCAAATTCCCAGTTCCCCTGCCGGGCCTACCATACAGGTCCCTGTCCTTTTCGCTCCTTCCCCCCCTTTTTTTGTTCTTTGCCAGCGCCAATCTAATTTCCGTTCTTAAGGGTTACTACCCCCCCCAAAAATGAGGGTTTTTTTCCTGGTGCTTTTGCTTTCCTTTCTAATTGCGTTCGTAAACAGGGGCCCCCTCGCCCACCACCTTCAATTTTCCTTTAAGTGCCCTGTTCGGACTTTTACAGTTTTCCCCCCTGGCGTGATCTTTCAAGGTCGGAGATTCAAGTTTTCCTTTGGATTTTGAAGAACTTCGGATCGTCGTATGGTTTCCTCCCCTTCTTGTTTTTTGGCACGGGCCCTTCGACTTAAATTTTCATCCCCCTACCGCCGCCGTTCCTAAAGAGGGAAGTTTTTTCTCCCAGTCGTTCCCTTCCCCCCCCCATACCCCGCATGTTACCGAATGGAGAATTTTTTTCCACCCAAAAAGTTCTTGGCTCACCACGTCTCTTCCCCTCTGACTTTGAGTTCCTTCGTCGCGACCCTCCCCGTTTTTTTCGACCTGAAACTGCCCTTTCAAGTACCTTTGGAGTGCCAGACTTGTCCGTGCGCAACTTTTTACCCCCCGCGGGTTGCCAGTGTGTTTTGGCTTCGGGCCGGGACCCCACTTGACCTGTTCAATCCTGGGTATTGAGATTTTAGACTGTGTATTCACCCGCACTTCGGCTGGACATGCTTTCTGACTTCCCTTGCAAGTCAAGCTGGCCCCCCTTTCCCGCCCTTGCGGTCCCTTAACTGTTGCTGCGTTGCTCCGAATTCACTTTGACCCGTCGCGTCTGTCACCATCACCCTATTCAAGTGGTTTCCAAAGCTATTCACAATTTTTCAACAGTTTCGTGTTGGCGTCAACCATACTGGGATATCGGCTCCCCGTTTGACGAGGGAGCATTGCTTCCTGTTTGTTTTGGGGGAATTTTCCTATGATTTGCGACATCTGCCACCTGACCCCTAATGAGGTGCCTTTTGTCGCCTTTCGAGCATCCCTCCCCCCCTAGAAGACCAGGATTTAAATCCTTCCGTCTTTTTGTGCCGTCATGCCCCCGTTAGAGTCCATACTCCCCATTTATGGTACAAATTTTTTCTGCTTTGTTTTGATATGTTTTGGGTGCCTGAGCACCCCCTTCTCTGGGCTCGACTGTAATGCAAGCCGTCCGTTTCAGGGGGTACCGTGACCCGCGCGCATGTTCTCCGCCATTTTCTTTTTTGAGGAGGTCTCCCCAGCTTCCACAAGACTTTTATCGCTTCTTTTGTTTCTCTCTCCCCCTCCCTTCTGACATCGTAGTTGGCTAGGACCCGTTTTTCACGTGGCCCTACGTAATCCCGATCTTCCCTTTTTTTTGTTTGGGTTTGCCCCCTTCTTCGTCGCGCACTCTTTTGGCCCTGGGACGCTTTCCGACCTTTTTGAGCGTGTCTTCGTCCCTGCGTAATCGTCAGGTTCACTTTTGATGGCCCCCCGCATCCTGGTACCCTTCCCTTGGATCGGAAATAGAAGTTCCCCTCCCTTCCCCCCAAAAACACACCTTTCCCACTCTCCGGTGGGCACGGCCCTTTTCTAATTCTCTTCTCTCTCCGTTTTTGTTGTTTTCTATCTGACCTCCTGCGGGATTTCCCTCCCTTCCTTTCACGTTTTTGTGTTGGGAAGGTAGACGTTCCTCTCTCCAAGGGAGTTCTTTGGGCTCCTCTGTCGGGCTATGCGATTGCAGTCGCGTCGTCTTACGCCTCCAGTGGGTGCCGCTCCAGAATTTCCTGTCGATGCTCCAGGGCAGTGATCCCTCTCGTATATTTTTCCTCAACAGCTCGGACCAACACCCCCTGTCGGATAGCTTTCATTTCCGCACCCGCCGTCTATTTTTTTTAGTTCCGCCTCTCGCCCGTGTTGACCGGCTTTGGGCCCTGCCCGCGCCCCCCAGCGGGCCGTTTTTTTCACGAATGAGCGTCTTGTCCCCCTTTACCAATTTACCGGGCTCTCTTCCGCTTGATCTTGCGCGTCCCCTTAAGTTTCCCCGGTCGCTGCAGTTAAGCGACTTCTGTTTGGATACCCTTACGCGAATGTCTTTTTTCCACATCTCCCCTTTATGTAAGAGAAGTCTTCCTCTTTCTTCTCTGGGATGACTCTTCACCCCACCCCCGCATTCGTTTTCCCTTGTTTTGAGGACTACGGTGCCTTTTACTTGGGCCTCAATGCTGTACAACCCTCCTGATCCCAGGTAAGGGTCTTCTCCTCCGCCACGAAACCCTGTTGACACGCTTTTTAACGTATGAGTTGTTTTGATGGGTTTTTTTGCCCCTTCGTGCATATGGTCGTATTTTTTGGTGTTTCGAATGGTTTCCCCCTTTGGACGGTCTGATGCCCGAACTTCCCCCCCCCGCAAACGTTCCTTTTTTCTACAAGTTTTTCTGCGTAGTGCATACTTTCGTTCTCTCAATCCCTAACTTTCCTTGGTTTTTGAATCAGTCAGTGTGGCCTTGCCGGCCATTCAGGGAGGAGACTGGTTCCAGTCAGTTCCGAGGCCCAACCCCCCGCGTGACAGCGGTTCCACCTTTTTCCAGTGGTCCCACTTGTGTTCCAGCCACGCTAAGGTTTTCTGGGCATTTGAAATATCAATTCGGAGACGACTGCTCCCCTTTTTTCCAGCCGGTTTCCTCACATGTTCTACCAGTACCGTTTTTTTTCTCCAGCCGTCAACTCTTCTTCCTTCCATGGTTCCGAGAGCACCCGGTTGTGAAGTTTAAATTCACCCCGTTTCTCCTTTTGCTCCGTGGAGGCGTTACACTGTTCTTCTCAAGATAAGACTGCCTTTTGACTTACCCATCCAGGCTTTTTTTAGATTTAGTCCCTTCTTTTGAAGCCCTTCCCGGTAATTCCTCCCCCCGTCTGCCAACGTTCACGTCCCTAGTACCTCGATCTCCCCGATTGTGCTGTACTTTTACCGGTTTGTTCTTTTCTTCACTTTTTTCCCCCGCGTTCAGCCTTTGGCACCCCCTTGCATATGTGTTTTTTGACACCACCCCTGTGCGACGTTTTGCCGTTTTTAGTTCCTTTGGCATTGTCCAATTGTCAAGTCTCTGAATCTTTTGCCCATTCCACCCCAGATGGTTACCTTAGGCATGACTCTTTGTTGGACAGGCTTGACCGATTGCTTTTTTTTCCGAACCCGCCCTCCCTCATTGGCTCAGCCCTGATCCCCTGAAGAGTGAGTCCTTTCAAGTGTTGCTGAATTTTTTTCGTAACGGCCGACGAATTTGCCCCTTCATTCTTGCAACGGTTTGTTTGTTTTTGTGGTACATTTCTGTACGTCGTGGGGCTTAACGTGCGTGCCCCCGGACAATGCTTTGGTCCCGCGTGACCTCTCTTAGTCTTTATCCATGTCTAAATTGAGCCTTCCTGTATATATATTTCAATTTTGGTGTTTTTTGTTATCTGCCATCTCAGTATCCTGCACATTTTTGTCGCAGGGTCTTCAATCAACTAAATGGGCCTTGTACAAAAGCTTTTCCGCCTTCTTGGCTACGTTAATGCCCCTACCGTCACCGTCTCCAATTGTCCCTCTTCTGCCGACCTCGTGCATTTACTGGCGGGTGCTGGTACATGTTTGTCCTCGCGATTCTACCCCCTCGTGCAGCAAACGTGTTTCCTCGGTATCTCTGCCCCCCTTTCTCCCCTCAGGCAACCTTTTTTTTCTTGTTCGCAAACTTTTTCGCCAGTTCACTACAGCTTGTCCACCGACAGGCACCCCGTTCCTGCCGAATTCTCACCCCCCCCTATGTTAATTGCGCCCCACTGTCTTCCGATTCCCTAAAAGCGGTGGTTGTGATGTTTGCCCGTACTGCCCTGAATACCCGAGCTTGGCCAACTTTTTTTTTACGTACACCCACCCACCATATGCGGGAGCCAAGAGGTGCTGTCCGGCCATGTCATCATTGCGCCGTTTCCGTTTTAACCCCCCGTTCTCCACCTTAGTTTGTTTTTTTGTGTCTTTTAATAGAGTATCTTTTTTCAGCCTTGTCTCGGGACTCACCTTTTTTCCTTACTCGATTCCAATCAGGTTAGCTTTCACCCCCCCCCCCCCTACCCCGCGGTTGAATGTCCACTGCTTGATTTTCGTCGCATGGTTTCCTTTCTAACCCTCTTGTCGTTTCGTTTTGCCATTCGTCCCTTTCCTCCTTTCACGCTCCACATGTTCAGCCTCTTCTCCCGCGTCCTTTCTCTGTCCCTCTGAAGTTGCAAGGGCTCTTATCTACTTGTTTCCGCTTATCACGGCCGGTTCGGTAGGCCCCCACAACCTGTTATGGCTCCATTTCTCGGACCTTTCCTTTTGGTTTTTTACTTTCCCGACATTCCGTTCCCTCTGCAGAAGGGTCCATTGAGAAAGTGCGGAAGACTTTTTTTAGTTGAGCCCTTCGGTAGGAAAACTTTTTGGTTTTGACCGCTTTAAGATGGGTTGGGAATTTCTTTTGAACATTAGTTTCCCTTGGTACTGGGCCGGGTCGTTCCCCTTTCCTGGGTTGTCTTCCTGGGTGTCCCCGGTAGGATGGCTGGTCCCTACCGTATGCCCCCTCCGCTACGGGCACTTCCCCTGCAGTCAAACACCTGCTTTGGGTTTTGTCCCCAATGTTTTTTACTTCAGTCTGTTGCTCCTCATCCCCAATTTTTGGCCTTCCCGGTTTTCCTCACCATACCCTCCATGCTCCCCCGCCGGGCCGACCAAATCCGCCCTTCCAATGAGTGGGAAACTTTTTAGTCTCCTCCCCATTACTGGATATCTTGAGGTGTGAAGCGGTTAGCAGCGCCGGTACTCCTTTTCCTATTCTCCTAACTCCCAGACTGCTGTGGGCCATTGTTCGAATCCTTTAGAACTCCCCCAGCATCGTCACCTACGTCTTTCCTACCGGCGCCCCCCTTCTTCCTGTGGCCGTACCGCCCGTGGGACCCCCCCGTTTTTTCACACAAACCCCGTAGGAACGTCTGAGTACCTGGTGTGGGCCTTATGTTGGTTTAGACTTTTAGTCCGTAATGCCCCGTCTGTCCGGGGGTACAACCCCGGTGACCCCCGGAACGCTCAGTCGTCTGGGTTTTGCTCTTTGATCTCGGAGTAGACCAGCCCTTAATCATCCCTTTTCTGAGGCGCTATAGCCCCCTGACAGCGTCGTTTTTAGATCTTCCCCGACCTTTTCCCTTGAAGACGATCGCTGTCTTGTTTGTTGGTTTTGGTCACTTAGCCTTTTCGCTTACTTTGCACTGCCCTTTACTCCCGGAACTCCTGACGGGTCGGGGCACACTTCCTGGTGAAGGCTTTCCGGTACTTCTCTGGCACACGTCTTTTCTCCGTATAGGTTCGAACCTTTTTCCCACTCTGTCTTGGAATAGGTCTTTCCCTCCCACACCCTTTCCCCCTTTATTGCACGGCGGACATTGCGCTTTCGTTTTTTCTCTCTCTTTTTCATCTTCCCCTGTTTGTTGTTCTCTTACCCCCTTATTTCCGGTGTGCCTCCAGGATTGTCACCCTTTTTGTTTTTAATTGTTCATGTTTACTCTCTGGCCGATACTTCCTGAGTATCCCCCGACGGGGGCTCCTCCGATTAAGATGGAGACCGTTTTTGCCTCTGACCTTTAGGTGTCTCGCCTTTTTGGTTCCTTCGAATGAATGAGCCCGCTCCCTTGAGCCAAGTACTTTTTCCCGACGACTTCTAACAGTCTCCTCCCCCCCCCCACCCCCTTTTACCAGCCAAGTCGTATTCCCGTAGGGAACTTCAGATGCCTCTTCGACGATGATATTAGAGCCTCCTCGTCCCAGATGCATGTAAAAGTCTGTGTGTTCACTCTTGATCTCCGCCTTCCCACAGCTCAGCGTGCGCCGTCCCGGTGCTCACTGTTGTACCCCCGTGACTCGTGCGATTACGCGTGCTTTTCTATAGTTTGAGCCGACACCCAGTTCAGATTTATGCGCCCTTTTTTTTACCATACGCTCTCGTCGCTTTTTTCGGTACCGCCGATGTCTGTCCCCTTTTTGTATTAGGTATTGACGATATTGCGGCCCTCTCGTCCTACTGACCCCGCTGGTTCTTCTCAGAAGGCCCTTGTCATGGACCGGCCCCCCTCGTCTCCGCTTCCCCACCCGTCTCTTAGCCAGGTAAGGGTATTAGCCCTCCGGCCAAGTCCCTTGTTGACGCTTTCCTTTTATGGTCCGCCGTAATCTTTTCGTATTTGCTTGTGATCTGTCCCTCGAGGAGCCATTTGCGGCGGAGCCAACCCTCCGCTTCCCGTTTTCCCCGAATTCTATTCCGACGTTTTCCCCTTTTCGATCCCCTTCATACGGTCTGTCGACCGCGTCCTTCCGTATTTGTGCGGTGCCCGCCCCCCTTCAGGTCGGGCTACATGTTAAGTCCTCTTTTCTACTTTAGTACTTGTTTCCTTTCCCCCCTGCCCTTCACGCCCTGTCCCCGTGAAAAGTTGTCAAGCCAGTTGCTCCACCCCTCAAGTCTCTACCGTTCCTTTCCGGCAGTTGCCTGCTTTCTTTGATGTTTCGGTTCCCCCTATTGAATTACTTCACGACCCCGTTTTTGCCTCCCCCATGATTTTTCTCCCCGAAAAATGTTTTTTTGCGACCGTAACCTCGCCGTTCTCTTTTCCTTGCGTTGTTTTTTAATTCACCGCGCCCGGTTTGATTTAGTTACGCGTCCATTCCTCCCCCCTTGCCGGTTGGCCGTAGGTGAAGAGTCCTGCCCCGCAAAGTGCTTACACGTTAGACCAGCAACCCGACTACCGATCCGAGTTAGTCAGCATCCCCTTTCCTTTGACTCCCGTGCCCCCCGGTGCCCCCCCGTCCTTCCTTCCGAGCAGGTTTTTTCTTCACCAGATCGCGGGCATTGCCTCCAAAAACGATGTCCCCGGCTGCCCGGGTCCCCCCCTGCAACGGTCCGATCATTTCCGCAGCACCCGTCATGCCTCCCCGTAATTTGGAAGGTACCCCCAAGTTGACAGATACTGTGGCCCCCGTTGGTCTTTTTTCGGCACCCAGTTTAGACATCACCTCGTGCAGTACTTCACTGCTTGCTTACAATTTTTATGGGTAGCTCCCCTCGATGGAAGGGTTTGTCGTTTGTCCCTGCTGATTCACTCCAGTGAGGCTTTGGCGAACTCCCCCCATGTCATTCCCACTGCATAAGTGGCGTTGCCCCTTGCGTCAGAGTTTTGTGACTTCTTAACTTTTTGCTTCCCCCTCTGTTTCATCAACGGCGACACTTTTTTTCCCCTCCCCCTCATACCAAGAGTAATCCGGCACGATGGCCTGGGCTGTGGGGCAGGGTCCCCCCTTTAGGTCGCTTGAGGGCCGGCCCCTCGCTTCGGTGTTGACAGCTGTTTGTACGCCTTTTTTCAATATCGTAGCTTCCCTCCCCCGTGTCATTGATGGCGTATCGGATATCTCCGTTCTTCTTTCTTTTTGTTGTTGATAATTATCCCGTACTTCCACTTTCGTTTCTTCACTACCGCACCATGATTTTCTCCCCCCCGCGCCCCAAAAGCAGTTCTCCTCGGGCAACTTGTTTTTTCCAGTCACCTTAAATGATCCCTTTGCCCCAACGTCGTTGCCCGCCTGTCTCGCAAGGGTTTTCCTGCGGCGACAGTCTTCCTTGCGATTGACTTCCCTTAAGTTTTTATCCCACCCGTTTCACTTTAGTCTAAGTGGTTCCCCCCCCCCTGCCCATGTGATTGCCACGGGCTTTGTCGCCCAACCCTCTAAAGTCCTCTCCCTTCCAGGTACTTTGAAGAAGATATACCCCCCCATCTTTTACGGCCGCATTCCGCTTCACCCTCTCCTGTCTTTCCCAGATACCAGCACCCTACCCCTTGGCCACGAGTGTCCAGGTTTTCCGTCAACACCCCCCTATTTTTTTGGGGAGGCCCCTGACCTCGGATGTGCGGCAATTAAGTTTCTTCCCCCTTTTTCGGGTTAACTTTGGCCGCCACCCCCAATTTCCATTGGCGGCCACTTATCGCTCTTTTCGTTGTCTCGTTCCCTTGCCTTTCCCTTACTTTCGGCGTCTGGCACCCCTGTGACGGAGCTACTCACCTTTTTCGCTAAGAACGGGATCGTCGTCTTTGTGTAATGTCTCCCGATGAGTGTTTTTAGGCTGGCAATTTTTCGGCTCCTTTTCACCGGACCTTTTTCCACTCCCTCCGCAGGCTGTTTAATTCATTTTACCCGATGACAGCACCGGGTCGCTGAGGCTTACCCCCCCCCCTCCCCCCCAGTGCGATGAAAGATCCCGGCCTTTGCTTCCCCCACCCTTTTTAGAACCTTCCACTAGCCGTATCCCCGGTCTTTCCTGTTGAGGCTTCTCACCGTTCCTTGAACGAAGTTCTTGGCCAGCGTGCGTCATCCTGGCTTGCTCGCTCTTCCCCCAACTGGTCTGTTTCCCTCTTCTTCCGCGTGTGTGTGTAATTAGGGACGGAATCCCCCCTTCCACGCCCCCTAGCGGGGTTTACGTTGCACGGTTCACAGGGTTTTGTTCCATGCACCCGGCACTGTATTTGACGGTGCCTCTGCGACATCACGTATGCAAGTCTCTTGAACCTATCTGACAAATTTTCGACCCTTCTCTTCGGTTTACGTCCACTTTCCGTCGCGTCAGTTGATAATACGACAAGCCATCTGAATGATCGACCCAACGACTAATTCACACCTGGAGTGGCACCTTTTTGGCGGCTTTCCTAATTGAGTTTCTTGGCGTCGTCCAGGTTTTTAACCGGGCAGCCTCCTTTGGCGACTGTTACTGCCTCTGAGCCTTCCTCCTTCCCCCCCCCCCGACCCCTCCCCTGTGGGGTAATTGTCGCGCATTGCCCCGATAGTAACCTTTTTTGAATCCGGTATGACACTCGGCGAGTGTTCCCCCAAAGACAGCGCTTCCCTATAACATTTCTGGTCCCCACACTGGCGCTGCCCCCGGCGTCTGGGACTTCTGGTGGGGGGCTCCTCCCCCCCTTCGTTTATAGCAGCCTACAGTATAAGCCGCGGTCCCTTTTAAAACCGTTGTCCCCGGACGCGATTCCTGCTCCTTTTTTGGGGGCCGTTTAAAGCTTCCCCCCCCTCTTTTCTTTTCTCATCGGGTCTCGCAGCCCCCCAAGTCTTTCCCTTTCCTTTCGTTTGAGCACCAGATGACGTTGCCCCCCCTCCCCGTTCCCCATGATCGCTACGTTTTTTTGGTTCGTTCGTGCCCCCATCTCCTTAGCTTACTGCACTACCTTTCCCGGACGCTGTCCCTTATTCTGAGCGGGTCGGGCTTCCCACTGATTTTCGGATTCTACGCTTTTCATGTCTTGGCACCACGTCCTCCCTCGGATGACACCAGGCGGTTTTATACTCGGCCCCTTGTCCCCCTCCTCTTGAGCACCCATTAAACACACCCCTTCCCCTCCGGTATTCCCTCAAGGCCCCCCATGCTTCTTGAGGTCACTCTCTCCTTTTTTCCCCTCCCTAATCAGTTGTTTTCTCTTTAAGTCCCAATGTTTCCGGGTCTTTTCCCCTGGTTTTCCTGGGCATGTCTTTCCGTTGAGACATCTTATCCGCCTGGTGGCTCCTTCTAGGTCGATGAGCTAACGTTTCTTGCAGCTGATTGACGGTCTGAAGAATTCCTTTTGTTTTTTCTGATTCCAGACTTCATGTAGACAGTCCGTCCTTCCCAGTGTGCTTCATTGCGCCCTGATTACGTTCCACAGACTCGGACCCACCAACCACCCCTGTCTTTGGATCGTGCCGGGTGTAGATGGTTATCCCCCCTGCTTTTAGTGTTTATAGAGAAGCATACGCGCCGATTCCCCCCTTCCACGGCGGGTTTCCTTCCCCAAATGCTTCCCGCTCACTCGCTTCTGGTCAAGGTTTTCTTGACAGCGGTTAACCCGTCGCTTTTCAGATCGCGCCCCCCACCCCTCCAATTGTCGACGCGTTCTCGCTGGTACCATACCCGGTAGTCTTGTCCGCTCTGGGGCCCATCTCCTATTTTCATCCGCCTGTATTTAGCGTTTTTGCTTATTTTTTTTGATGCTTCTCAAAGCCCCCTCCGGTCTTTTCCCTTTTGCTGTTTCAGATTTCCCCGGTGACCTTGAACCCTTGGCTCCCGGATTCCCCACCGCCTATCCAGGTGAAGTTTCCTTTCCTCCAGCCCCTGAAGGCAGTTGTGACTTAGTGCGTGGATTTGGGCTCAGTCTCCCTCCTGTCGTCTCTTTGATGCCTACTGTTCCTATGCCGGAAGGAAAAACCCCCTTGGGCGCCCCTCAACCGTTCTCCAAGAACTTGTTTTTCTTCTCATTTGCCCTCGCTTCCGTTTCACGGTTGTCTCCCGCGTCCCTCGAAAGTCCGGGTTCGTGTCCCTCCCCCCCTTCAGGGCCCGCCCTTATTCGGGCCGGGCCTGAAGTCTTTCCTGCACGAAGGCCCCCCCCACCCTCGGCCCGCGGTTTCCCACCACCTCCCAGGCTTTTCGAAACGCCACTTATATGTCCCTTCCGGCAGTTGCCTTTTTTGCCAGCGGTTTAACTTTGGTCTCGGCGAAGTCACGGCCCCCTCACATTCATGACAGGGCGTTCCTTTACCCATTTCTGTTACCGAAAAGGGTGTCCGCCCTGCCTTCGCGTTTGTTCTTTAACTGTCCCGCTTTACGTCAGCGGGTTTGCTGTAATCGTTCCCGAGAAATTCACGCTTCTCGGAGGCGTGTTTGGAGGCCCTGGTCACCGGTTTTCCGCACCTTGCCAGATCCCGGACAGTTGCTAACCAGTACCACCCCTGTGACGATAAGATTTTCCCCTGCCCTTTTTTTCCCCTTGGTTCAGCTAAGTAAGTTTCCACGCCGACCCCTCTGATTCTTCAAAGGCTTCACAAGGTCATTGCCGCCACTTTTAACCTTGTTGGCGCCTTTATTTTCACAGGGACAGACTGTTCCATGTCCCGCTCGTCGGGTCGCTGCATATGTTGGTTTTTGGACGTACAAACTTGGCCATTTTAGTGGCCCCTTCCGTTTTTTTCTGTACTTTTGGCAGAAAACAATCCACCGCTGTGTGCTTTTAGCGAGCGCGGCCAAACCAGATCTTATAGCTTAGGCAGCGTGTACTGGGCTTTTTACAAAGTTGCTCCCTTGATTCTTTGTGTGCTTTACCAGTTTGGCAATCAACATTGGCTCAGTTTCCTTTAGGAAAAAATGTTCCGTCCAGAGTGAGCCCGCTTTTCCGTGTTGCTCCCGTCTTTTTCGCTGGCCGATGCGACCGTTCCCTTTGCCCTTTTTTCCCCCTTCTTCAACTTTTCGGGTTGGGGGAATCGGTGAGGCTCCCTTTCGTGCAGGCTGGCCCCCGCCCGCTCTGAACACTGGTTGTACTGTTTTTGGATTTCCCCCCCCATTTCCCCTTGTTCTTTAGCAGGGCACTTGTCTTCTTGACTTTTGTACTCTTTCTTTCCCTGTGTCTTTTGATGCTAGTATCCGTTCATCAAGGTCCTGTCCTTATACTACTCCCTGAGATCACCGTCAAACAGCAGTTTTCTCCCTTTTTCCCCCTCTCCCCTAAATGGCCTAACCCCCCCGATCCCACTAATCGTTCCCCCCTCCTTTTACTCGCGGTGAGAGGCGACAGTGGTTAGGCTTGTTCTATTGACGACTGTGCCCAGTCCACTCCCATGTCCTCCTTCCCTTTTTCTTCCTATCTGTTCCCCACTGAAACTTTTCTTGCCAGGTTGCTGGTTCGACAAATTCCCTCACCCCTGTTCACACAGTGTCAAACTCCCAGTCAAGTTGATAGTCTCTTTCCCCTTTTTCTGGGCACCGCCGCTTCCTTTACTTCAAAGCTTTGTGAGTTTTCTCCCTCCCATAAAGATCGAACTTTTCCCCCTTCTCTTTTCCCCCTTTTTAAGCCCACCCCCCCCATATGACCGTTTTTTTTTTCCACGATGTTCTTCTTACTGAAATGACTCCCCCCCATTCTTCAAGTTTCCAGGTAAACAGGCTCCTCCCCCCCTTCCACCCATCGGTTTTCTGCCCTTTTTCGATCTGTTTCATGTACCCGGCCAAGGTTTCTCTTGGCACCGGGACGTCCAAGACCTTTCTGCTGGCAGTGATTCCCCTGGATCGTCTTCACTGCTGTAGGTCCGCTTCCGTTGGCCATTGCCGGTGTCCGCCCCCCCTCCCCCGCACCGGCGCCATCTCGTGAATTTCGGATGAACTTTCACCGTTCGTGTCTGTCACCCCATTACCGACGTCCAGTCAAGCGCCAGGTCTCTGGGTTCCCCCTGTCGGGGAGCCACGGACGGTCCCCCCCCTTTTGAATGTGAGGCCTCTTTTTTCCTTCCCTCACTTTCACTTCCTTGTCCATGTCAACTTGTCCGGCCCTACCCCTTTTTTGAGAGATTGGTTTTTTGTCGCACCTGGTAGGGAACACCTGTTTCTTGTTGCCCTCTTTCTTCGTGGGTGGGTGCCTTCGGGTGTTTTTGGTCCTCGCCCTCCCCCTCTTCTTTGCCTTTTTTCCTGACCTGGTACGGGTCCTTTGTTCCCCCCTCACCCTTCGGTCTGTAGTGACGCGGGGACCTCTTCTTCTGAAGCGCAGTTTTGGCGCCGCCAAACAGCTTTTGTGGCGTTGTGTGCGGCGGCTTTTTCTCCTCCCCCCACTGCACAGGGCCCCGTGCTCCGGGCCCACTTCCTAGGGCTCAGCCGGCGGCCCCAAATGGACGGCCAAACACTTGGCCCCCCTTTTGCCCGGAGTCTCCTCCCTTTCCCTTCCCTCTTTTCTTGACTGGTTGTGGGCGACGGGGAAGCGCCTTGCGGGTCTCCCTCCATATGTCTCGGACTCTGCACGTCCCAAGACGTGGGTATTTGCCGTGCTCCCTCTCTTGCAAATAAGGTCAACGGAGTGAATCTTGCGATGTGTGCGTTTTGAACGCCCGGCGACCTCTTAATACCTTAGGTTTCCCCCCCCATTGTATGGTTTCCCCGGCGCGACCTGTTTCCACGTGGTGTCGGCCACGTCCTGACTCCGCCTGACTTAATGTGCCTTCGCTCGTTGGTACACAAGTTGACCAGATAGAAGATGAGAGTCCTGTGAGTAGCTCCCTTTCCCAGCCGTTTCATAGAATCTTTCTTATTTCGCTTTCCTCTCCCCCAAGCCTTAGTCAATCGTTCTTTCGCCATTGGACTTTCCCCCTCCCTTCCTGGACTGCCGCACGGGTTTTTCGAGCTTTTTGTGCCACTTATCCCCGTCGCTGATATGGGCTTCCCTTCTGTCGACCTGAATTGAGAGTGGTCTTCTTCCCAATGCGTTGAACGGCTTTCTTCCCGTCTTTTTTTTCACCCGTTCTAAGCTCCCTCTCGTCCCCCGCGGGATACTCGTCCTTTCCGGCCGCCTTAGTCCTCAATGCACAATTAAACTTCCCCCCACAGATCCGGGTCGTTCAGGCCCGGCCCCTTGGGCTT
>Ga0179593_1298876_pt1 | contig 15756 bp, 13 predicted proteins | sample CZODoug2_1_08_16_FD_185931 | JGI IMG/M metagenome (GOLD analysis project Ga0179593, IMG submission 185931) | Vadose zone soil fungal communities from Angelo Coast Range Reserve, California, USA - CZODoug2_1_08_16fungal (PacBio error correction) | ecosystem: Environmental > Terrestrial > Soil >... | reverse complement strand
GCCCTAAACCCCAGTGACCACCCCGTTCCGAGTCCCCCCCCACCACCATTACTGTCTTTTCGATACTGAAATACATGACCCGGGATCTCAGACCCGCCCGTTTCTGTAAAAGCCGTTTCGACGTGCTTGCTCCACCCCATCCCCCCTCGTTTTCCTGGCTAGCATCTGCCACCGTTCGCGCTTTTTACAGTGCTCCTCACAGTTTGAAAGGTGGTATTCTCAAAGTCACGGTTAGGCAGGAGCGCCATACGCGATCCTCTCCTAAGCTCCCGAATCGTTTACCTTTTGTTTGCCGCCCCCTGCATAAGTCTAATTTCTGTCTACTCCCCTTAAGTTTTTTGTTCTGAGAGATAGAGTATTTCCATGTTTGCGGAACGCACCCCTTGAGCCATCGCTTTCGGGAGTTCCTCTCGATATCTCCCCTCGTCGCGACATTTCCAGAGGTCTTGCCCTTTGCGTATCCCCTAAAACGGTCGTGTTCCCCCCCTCGCCCCTTTCACACCCACTCGGAGAAAGGGCAGAAGGTTCTGCCTTGGGCTATAGTTGGACAGCGCGAGTTCAGTTTCCCTTCGCACGGCGTGTTTTTTTTCTCTATATTCCCGTTTTATCCCTTTCTGTCAGGTCGCTAGATGTCGGTTACAGGTTGTGGGCTTCGGACAAACTGGTGGTTTTTTTATTTTTTCAGAAGAAATAGACCCGCTTGAAGGTGATCTTAAGTCTGTACGAGAAGAGTGAGATGCTAAGTCTGCACCGCGAAGACCTTCTCGGACTCTCTTTCATAGGTCTGTGCACCCCATTTAAAGTGTCGGCTAGCGCACCAGCTTCGACCGGATGCGAAGAGCTCGCCTGTTATTTTTTCGCACGATACTCGAGCCTTGTGGTCCCCCAGGGGTGTGAGATATCTCGCCGATAGCGTCTCTTTCCCCTGACCCCCTCGCAAGAGGAGTTTTATCTTGTTTGGATAGAAGGTGGGAATCTCTCCCTGAAGTAGTTTCAGTCCCCCCTGGAGGATGTTATTGCGTTTTAACCTTAATGGTCCATGCTCTGTCAAGAATGCGTATGTACTTTTTCCGGGAAGATTGTACTGACTCTCCCCCCCGGGGGACCTAATGTGAAGAAGACGGGATTTATTGCCGTAATAATTCGCAACTGGCTGAACCTCTATGGCCCCTTTCGCATCCATACCTGAGCCGTAATGCAGATTGCCGAGTTGACGAGGGCGCGTCTCCCCCCTGTCCTCCCCTCTCCTACCCGGGATGATTCTCTTCTCTGCGCGTGGCGCCGATCTGCTCCGGCGGGGAGGTCATGAGGATGTAGAGTCCCCTCATAAATACTATGAGATTCAACCCTTGGCCGCCACGCCCTGGCTTCTCGTGCCACGAGGTTAGACGAGTCCAGTACCGCAAGCTAGTCTTGCTACCTGACCTCCTCTTTGGCTTTACAACTACCCCCCCCCCCACCTTCCTATTACAGCTCGTCTCATTTTCTCGTTTAAGACCACTCGATCGGAAGCCTCCGGCCCCGCTCCGCTTTTGTTGGCTGCCCTCTTTATCGGACCCCCTAACAGTGCTCCTCTGCCCCCGTGATGGTGGCGGAGTCTTCTTCCACGAGTACACCGCTCCTAGCTTTACACTCGATACCGGCTTCTTTTAGAACGCAAATTTTTCCTTGGCCCTCTCCGTTATTCGGTCGAAGCGTTCCTCGCGTTACCCCACACCGCACGTGGACCGGTGCTCTTCCAAAAGTGTAGCTACTGTCCGGTCTTAAGGGTCAGGTTTTTTCATGGACCCCAGCTCTGACCAACGCCCTTCTTCTTTATGTTTTTCTCTTCCTCCCCTCGTTGCTGTTAATCTAGGACCTCCCGGAGCCCCTCCTCCTCCCATCCATTTCTAATTTGGACATCCCTCCCGGAAACCACCGATGAGTATTAAGAGAGAAGCTGCCACCGCCCGCAACCCTTAGCGATCTGAGGGAGCTTACGTCGCTCTCCCTAATCTATTCGTCTGGATTGGTCCTATGCGTTACTCGATTTTACACACTTGATTATTAAATGTCGGTTCTGGCGGACTGAGTTGGGAGATTTGCACCTTGTATTCTTTCCGGGTAACGAGGCGTTCTTGTTTCCGTTTTTATTTGATGCGCTTTTTTTGCTTGCCGCCACTTGTTGCGTTCGCTTGATGACGCAGTTGCCAGTTGGTGTTTGGACTGTCCAGCTCGTGCTCGTCGATTCTTTTTTTCCCAGCTTTTTTCGCTTTCGTTGAATGGCGAGAACGCCGTTCCTGTAGTGCACCTGTTGACTGAATCCGTCGCCACACCTCTCCCTTTTGTCGAGCGATTTTCTTCCCTTGCAAGGGCTCTCAAATTTCCCACGAGTCTAGTTTCATGGCCCTCTTTGGATTTACAGATCTGAGCGCTTTACGATGCCCTCCGCCCCCCTTGTTCTTCGCTTTCCTAACCCTCCCTCCCTCTCCTATCTAAAGAACCCGCATCTAGCGTCCTGTAGGAGACGTGTTCGTTCTCATCGTTCTGAATGAATTTCTTCTCCCTAGGGTTTTTCGGGGACACGCTTAGAGAGATAGAACAGATCCGATCTGGCGTCTGAACCGCACCCCCTCCCTGTGTCGTAAGTCTTACTTCTTGACCCCTCGCGAAAATCGAGTAGAAGGGCGGCTTCTTTCGAGGTGTGGGGCTCCTTTAGACGATCACTTCCTAAACGCAGGCAGATTTTTAACCGCCCCCGATGTGACTTGCCTACGTTAGGGCTTCCCCTCTTATGTCATTCTAATTGCTCAGGAGTAACCCGAAGTGTGCGGCTCCGGACTGATCTCACCTTTTAACTGATGCTTCCCTACAAATGAAAGTTGGTAGAGCTTTTCGAGGGAAAGCGGCCAAACAGCCCCTTGGATGGAATGTCTTCTTCAACGCTTTTAGCGGTCGAGCCCTTCGGCCTTTGTGTCGGACAGAGTGTGACGGGTTTCCAGTTAGCGGAGCTCGCTTTTACTTCCCTTTTCCAGAACCCTGATCCGTTCGCTCGCGTTCACCTCGCGCAGCTTTCCTTGCTTCCCCCAGGACCTTTCCATCTTCTAGGACTTTCTCCCATGTATGTTTTTCCTTAGTGAGCGGAGATTGTTGGTGTTCTATCCAAAAGGTGTCGATGACGATGCTGTTTGCATTTCCCCGACGCCCGAAGCATTATGCGTCGCGATTGATCCAGGGTCCCATCGCCACGATCCATATTCGCGTAACCCTTAGCACATAACTAGTCTGACTTTCCTACGTTATGCAGGATTCCCAGTTCATGAAGGGCACTGTTAGGAGAAAATTTGTCTCGCATAATGCTTTCCCTAGGGCTTTTGCCTGCGTTTCATTGAAAAGTATTCCCACTCGGAGTTCCTTATCGATCAGATTCTTCACGTCCCCCGTGCCCACAGTAATCTTCCTATTATTCAGTTTTGTTGTGATTTTTTTAGTAGTGGAACTCTTCTCTCTCTCCCACGACTTTAGCCGAATTCCGTTCCCCTCTCAGCTCCGACATCTTCTTTCCAGAAGTAGCGTGTGATCTTCCGACTGGTTGCTTACTCCCCCATTTGGACCTTCCTCTCCCTGGTCTGCCTTCCCGAACGTCGTGCAAGTCGTTTTCAATCGTAGAGAGAGGCAATCGTGTGATGTTAAGAGGCTCAGCGTAGACATGCAGGTATGGTCCTCGATTGTATAGGCCAATTAACCTTCGTCATCTACCGTTTTACTAGTCCCCTAACTGTCCTCGACTCTCCATTCAGAGGAACAGACCGAGGGCCTCAGATAGAGAAGCTGAATGATGGTACTCATGGAGAGAGAGAGTCTTCCTTTCTCTACTTCTTTCCTTCGTTCCATTGCTGCCCGATCGCGGCCCCTTCCAGTCAAAGATTTTCATCACCCCCCCAGTCCCTAAGGGCTCTCAGATCAATGCTCAGCATACTCCAATCCTGGGGAGGGGAGCCGTGACATCCTAAGGTAGGGGTGCGATTCGATCTGTCCTTTTTTTCTCTCCGTCTATCTACCTGCCCGGCTTTTCTGTACTGCTCTCTCCCCCCTTCTCCTTCCCCTAATTTGGTCAGACCTAACTATTCACGCCCCCCTCCTTTTGCCTCAACTTCCGGAGAGGAGGATGACGCCCTCCATTTTTTTTTCTGAAAGGACACCCCCCTCAAGTCCTCCCTGTTTCCCTCCCTCCTTTTTCTATAGTTCTTCTCGACACCGTGTGCCGGGTTTTTTTTCTCCTAACGGACTTAGATTCTTTATCTGATCCCCTGCGCCTCTTTTACAATACGAGTATCGTCCAGAAGCGCACGTCATTATTGTAGATGATTAACGCTTGTCCCCTCCACAGGAAGCGATGCTTGTGGTGCTGGCTCTTTTAGCTTTGGCGCATTCTCTTCGTCATCTCTCTAAACAATTTGGAAGGGAGCTCGGAGCAGAGAGCAGGAGCGATCTTGCACTGCCCCCTACTCGTGCCCCCTTTCTCCGCTTGCCTTTTTCTCCTTTTCCGTCGAAATGTGGAGCGGTTGTTTCTAGATGGCAAGTCCCAAGTTGTTTTGCCACGTGATTCGGCTTTTCCCCCTCCCCAACTTGCCCGCCCTTTTTAGATCTAAGCGCCCACTCTCTTGAAGAGCTTACCGCAACGCACCTGGCCGCAGGCTGAATCAAGCCGTTAAGTTGCACAGGGCTCGTCCACCGCCTCTCATCTTTCTTCACCTTCCCAGAAAGAATAGGGTCCCCCCCTCCGCCTCCCGAGTTGGAGCAACGTATTTACATCTGTTGTTCCTTCCGGTGTTCCGAGTACCTCCTGATGCCAATCTACGACGCCGAGCGAGCCAGCGGCCTCTTCCCGGCAGTCCGCTTCGCGTTGACCAAGCGTCGCCGATGTCCTCTCATTTTCCCAAGCGGGTTTTTAGTGGATGACAAAAGGCGAGGCTGTATGGCTTAAGTATATCCAGGACCAGCTATTTGTTCCAGGCACTGATCACAAACATCCCTCTCTTCGTGTCTCGTTTTTTTTACATTACCACTTTACTCGAGCCCTGTACTCGCCCCTGTATCTTATCCAGGAGTTACACGTTGGCAGAGCATCTTTCACGTCGGTTTTTTCCTCATATTTTCGTTTATCTGTGAGGCGGATCCTTTAGACTGCGAGGCGTCTTTTGTCCGGGTATCGAGTGTGTTCCTCATCTCCTCTCTTCCTGGGCGAATAGTGGGATAGAAGATAAGCAAACACTGATTACCTGACTTGTTCGCTTTGAATCTCCGCCAACACGCGCGTTAGGCTTTTTATCCGCTCGAGGGGGACTTTGCCGACCCTCGTCAAAGAAGATTGACCCATTGGCCACCTGACGTATAGTTCCGGGTGTGTGCAGAACCCAAGGATGATTTTAATTTCACGTTCCCTTTCTTTCTTTGTACCCTTCAGCGGCTACCCCTCTTTCAATCCCCTTAAGAGTTCTGACAGCGGATTGATATTTAATTAGGAGGGCGATTCGGAAGGTTTAGAGCTCAGAATTTTAGCCCTGGCAATCCTAATCTCCCACACCCCCACCCCCCCCCCCCCCCCCCCCCCCCCCCCCCCCCCAATGAGAAGGAGAGCTGCGCGATCCCGCCCCTCGTCGTGCGCGGGAGTTCTCTCCTCCGGAAAGAGTAGTTTCGCCTGGTCTTCATGATGACGGGAAAGTACAATCCCGGTCGCGATGAAAAGTTCAGGAAAACAGAGAGCCAGAGAGACAACAACACACCACACCATTTTCGTAGACATGAAGTTCGAAGTCCATATTTTCCGTCTTCTTGTCTTTTTTCTCCCTGACCTTTCGCTTATAACCACATCCCTTCCTAATTCCCTATTGTCTTGACCGATTTCCACCCTGATAGGTCCTGACGAGGATTAAAAGAGCGCGTCCCAAGCGCGCAATCCGTTCTTCCAAGGGCACTGGACGACAGCTCCTTCTGCTCCGCTAACACCCTGGTGGTTCACTCACGTGCTCTCTTCAGTCGTGCGACGATCCTTCGAGCTCTGCTTTTCAAGTGATGGCCGCCGCCCTGTAAACTGTGGTCATGACCCGCGGGCAGCGACATCTTTTTGCAGGTCCGATATCCATCTGCACTCCCCTTTTCTATTTTCCTCTGCCTCTTCCCCCAAATTTGAGGGCGATGCGTCGGACTAACACAATCCCCCCCCTTCCTATTCCAAAACCTTCCCTCCTTCCGCTGCTACTAAGCCTGGATAACACAGGTTGATCTTCTTGACACTCCAAAGAAGGACGAGTCGCCTCCTTTTTCTTTAGACACTATTCCACGTTGCTCGCCCCTTCCCGTTCTCGTATTTTGTAATTGGCTCGCCCCTGACGGTTCGGATCGCCCTTCCTCCCCGCTAAATGTGAGAATCTCTCTTTTATTTATTCACCCGAATTCATGATTATAGCTTCAGCCATGACCCTCTCCCTATATTAATCTCCGTTTTTTTTTTGATATAGCCGATTAGTTCATTTTGGCTGCTCCCCCCCTCTCTCATCATGTACCGTTTCGTGAAGCTTCCCTAGATAGCAGCGAATTTTTTTTTGAATAGGTCGTGCCCTTGCTCATAGAACCCAGGTTCCGTTGCAGCCCCTTCACATCTTATCTTGCCCTCTTCTCTGCCATTCCCTGGGTTTATTTCTTTTCCTGTCTCAAGCTCCCCTAGCAGAATGATGTTCAAGTTTCTCCCCAGGAGTCTAGAGATCGAAGGTGTATACCTTTATTGTTCGCCGCGCATGAAGGTACAGGTGTGGCCTCTTCCCTGTTTTTGTTCTTTTTTCTGCTCGGTCCCCGACGCATTTTGATCTCAGATGCTTGGACTGGATTGTGCGCGGATATCGTATGAACAAAGGGCGAAGATGTCTTAGTTCACGTTATCCGAGGGTAATAGGTCTTTGACCCCCCTTGTTTTCTGTCAGAAGTTGTCCCCAGGCTACTCCAAAGCCCAGTGTTAATATCTCGCCCGATGACCTCGAGCAATTTGCGTGTACCCCGGGTGTTTTCTCCGAGAAGTCCTTGCCATTCCCTTTCACTGAGGAAAAAAACGATGATTTGCTCGCAGTTTGATCTGCAGGCTTTCCTCGAGTCGGCGAGATCATTCCTTTAAGTCCCCCAGGAGTCAGTTTCCGGTAGTGTTCGATACCTTTCGCGCCCCTTGACAATACTTCTTTTACTTCTCCTCCCCCCCCTGCCATTGTCCTCCTCTCCCCTGGGAATACTGCTTTCAATGAGTGGTGGTTGGTCCTCACCAACGTTGTATGACTCCTCGGATGGCAGTTGGGCCCTTCGAGCATTTCTGCGATTCCCTGTCTGATGCCGCCTCCTCTGCGCCGTTCCTCCTGCTCACTCCCCGGTACGGTCTCGGCGCTGGCCCTTGTTCTTTGCTGCTTTGCCAATGAGTTTGGCGAGTGTCGTGACGCTCCATCACGAGGAGCGTCCTCCAGGCCGAACGCCGTTCTGGCTGTAGTGCCCCCGGGGAGCCGCGTCCATTGGTCCCCTCAAGAATTCGTAGGGCACCTCAAATACGTTGCGTCCACGCCACCGGAACGATTCCTCTTTTGCGCTTATTCTCCGGTTTTCTATTGCTCTCCCGTCCCCACCCCCGAGCTGGTAAACTCCCAACCTTAGACGACGCGGTGTTTGCGTCCTTCTGACCTGAACCCTGTCAGAGCGGATTGTGGCGTCTTCGATCCCCCAAGAGTCCCCCCCGACCACCTATCCGCTCGATCTGATAACCCCAAATATTACCGGCGGTTTTCGACAAATTGCGCCGCGTTCATTCGCTCCATGCGAACCTCCTTATGAGGCAAAACTTTTTCTGCTCCCAACAGTCAAGGTTCCATTCTGATGCCCCCCCCCGTTTTCTATACTTTTCAGAGCTAGGAGCTACTGCTCGAGTCACAGTTTTTTTTCCGGGAACCAAGAGTTTCGTCCCCCCCGAAACTTCTTTCTTTTTTGATTCAGGAATACGACCCTTTTTCGCGGTCCTGCCTTTCACATACTAATCCCCCGGATAGCCCTTGTCCTCCCTCGATTCCCCCCACAGATGAGTCTTCAGGAGATTTGTTGAGCAGGGCGCGATCTGCCGGGGCTCAGTCCATCCTCGCGCTCGCTGACGTCTTGCTTGGTCATACATTTGCGTGGTACTCTTATGTCACACCGGAAGTCGCGTGAACAGATCGTTGGTATTTTTTTTCAGTTTTTCGAATATTGTGTTAGTCTGGTCAGATTGGTCTGTGTTTAAGTGCTAAACCCCCCCCCCCCCCCCCCCCCCTCGCTCTTCTTGTTTTCGGCCCTCCAATGGTGCGACTTAAAGACGTGATGATGAGAGCGGTAGTGGTTGGATGGTGGTGTCAGCTTCGTTTTCGATGTGTTCTGTAGCTACTGCTTTTCGGCATGTAGTCTCATCTGCCGTCCTAGTAGAGAGACCGTGGAAGTCAAACCGATTTCCCCCCTTCTAGATGAGATGACATGAATCCTTTGCGCCACAGGTTGGTTTCACGAATTCGATTTTAAGGACCCTCTTTGAGCTCTATCTGCCTCGCCTCTGCCAAGTTTTGAAATTCCCCGTCCCACTTGTTGTTCTTTTATACTTAAGTCATTCGCTCCCGATATAGCGCAAGCCACAGTGACCCTCTCTCTTCCGTTCTGTCAAGTTCTTGCTTAGAGCACCCCCATGACCACTCGATTAGTCGATGCGGGACAGCCGTTATTTCCACGCTCGCGCGCTACTCTCCCTCTCACTTTTGAGAGAACGACCGCACCCCTCTTTTTACGATCCCCAGATGGAACGCGCTCCCCTGTCTTTTGAACCCGGTGTTGTAGGGTGGTGGGTAAATCTGTTTTCAGATAAACCCCCTTTCTCCCTCTTCAATCTTCAGATTTTCCCAGCTTGGACTGCGGCGTAGGGACGTATTTTGGCCCCCCCCTCTTGCTTTTTAGGAGTAGAACCAAGTTGACGTTGTGGGCTCGAAGCCGCGCGTGAATTAAATGAGCTAATAACCCCCTTTCTTTTCCTATTTTCTCTTTGGCCGCGTCCCACCAAGCAAACCTTTCTTCAGGATGAGGTCAAATTCTTGTTTCCCCCCTGTCTTCAGAGGCCTCGCCTTGCTGAGTTCCCCTATGATACGGTTTCGAAGCGAGCTCGTTTTTAACCGAATGATCATGCGGAGGAGTCCAGCGCTTAGTTCCTACTTTGAGATAAAATTCCTTCTCTTCTTGCCGACTCTCGATATTTCGTGAGCATCTGAATGATTCCATGCTGTATTTGTTCTCGATTCTGAAAACAGGTTTCGATGTCATTTGTGGGGCTTGGACTCTTCTCGCCACCTCTCATTTCCCCCTTTTTTCGCTTGAGCCCTTCCCCCCCCACTAAGACCGAGATAGCCTCTTAACGTGAGCAAATTTACAGCTTTAGACTTGCGATTTCATAGCCCCAGGCGATGACGGGAAAATTGAGCATTCACAGGCGGACGATCACTCTACTTGCTTAGGGATTTCTTTTCCTTTCTTTACTGAAACGAGTTTCATGCAGGGGTGTCCCTGAGAAGAGAGATGCGTCACTTCTGAAAAGCTATATCTCATCTCCCTCCTTTGTTGTTTGAGATCTTTCTTTTCGTCTTTGCTCCTATACTCCTCGCGCGGACAACGCCGCAGGACGTCCCCCCCCCTTACTTCCCCTCCGCGCTTCCAGCCTTCGGTTAAAGCAAGTAGGAGCTCGGCCTTAATTTTCCCAAACCCCCCATGTTGTTACTTACGACCATGGTCGGCCGCGAACGTAGGCACGTCGACGAAGTGCTCAAGGGTAAGCGCTATTCCCTTCTTTGTAGGTTCAATTTCTACGCTCTACCTTAAGGATTTTCCCGGGTTTGTATAGGCCCTCAAACATCACGTACCCTTTCCCACTGGGTTCTCTTCCTCGATTCCCCCGCGGCATCTCGCCAGATGCGCGCCCCATCCCTATTTCTCTCGGGTCGCCGAAGCTCCTGCCGGTAATCCTGGACTGCTGGTGGACTCTCGACTAATTCTTTTTCATTTTTGGTCGCTCTTGAGAATCCTTGCCGCCCCCTTTCCCCAGATTGCAGTACCCAACAGGCTTCTTTCTTAAGACTTCCCTAGTTCCGCTTTTATTACCTTGAAATGGGGCTTTTGAGAAGATTGAATCCTAGGAAAATCCTTGATGAGAGCTCATGCGAACGGGTTGCTCGCTGTTTTTCGCCCACCCGTTCTGGTTGATGACTTGAACCTACGCACAGATGTCCCTCCATTTCTGACCTAATTCTTCCCTTCCATGAGTGAATAGATGATTAGAGGACGTCGTTCTTGAGCCCGATTTCCTTAACCCCCCGCGACAGCAATAATTTTTCCCTTAGTTAACTCTATTTGAGCTTTTCTTCTTTTTCTAGCAAAGGGTTGGGTTCTTTTGAGTCGATGTCGGCCTTATGGAGTAGAGAGAAGTAGTCCAAACACCAAACCCCCCCACCCCCCCCCCACCACACCCCCCCCCCCCCAAAACAACCCCCAAACCCCCCAACCAAACCCAACCCCACCAACAAAACCCCAACCCCAAAAACCCCAAAACCCCCAAACACCCCAACCCACAACCCCCCCACCCCCCAACCCAAAAAAACACCCCCCAACAACAAACCAACCAAAAAACCCGTCCTGCCTCCTCGACGAAGCTAACTTTTATGGTTTTCTTTTGATTTCCTCCCAACTTTTTCTACGAACTTACTTTGCTCGTTGGCGGTCTGGATCGCGCTGGGGACGTAATCGAGATAACCACACTTTGGGACGGCCCCCCCGCTGCTACAGACTTCTCGTCAGACTGCTCTACAAGTTTCACTGAACACTTCCTTCGTTCCCTTTTCTCCTCTTCACTCTCCGCGCCGACATGGATCGTTGGTGGAGCGTGTGATTCATGCGCCTAATAGGCGGCGATGTCGCTCCCTGCGAACGTCGCGCTGTCGCTACCTCTTCACGTCTTTCCCCCCTTAAAACCATCCCCCACCCTTGGTACGCGGCTTTCTCCAGATGTTACTCTCCCAAAAAGGAGGTGCAGTTCCAAAAGACAGCCATCGTTTCCCACGGCAACCAGTCTCTTACCGACGCGAACGCTTTTCACTCTCAAAACGTATTCGCCCGACCTCGAGTGTCTCGATCCCGGTTCACTATTACAGAACGGAGGCAGTCCAATACGATCAAGTCGAGTTCCCGCCTCTCCTTCCTATAGAGCCTTCCCAGTCATTTTCCCCCCCCCAGAGTCTAAGATGACATCCCCCATCTGGGTCTTTTTGATTGCCAAATGCTCTCTTCTGTCCTTAGTATTTTCGTTATCTTCCCCAGATTTTTTCAGCTAAACAATTGAGTCGTGGGTAGCGCTCCCTTCCCAGGTCTTCCTCTAGGCCGTTAGCCTCGAGCTCGGATCAAATTACGATACCCGTTGGCCGCTCCTCTTTCCCGGGCTGTGTTTTCTCCCCAATTTAGGATGGCCGCGGCGCTTTGGAGGCGCTGCCGTATCGTCTGTTCGATCAGAGCTATTGGTGGCCGCAGAAGATCTGCCCCAGCTCCCTCTAAGGCGTCCTTTTGCCATCATCTCCCCCAACAGCTTTGGCCGGAGGTTTATTCGCCCCTCTATTTGTTTCCTTGACTCTCATCGCACGCAGCTCTTCCTTCTCCAACATCATAGTGGTGACCAACCCCGATGCGGGAAGGATTTCGATTTTTTTCTCTTTCATGTTGCCCTTTTTCTCCCCCGAGGGCAAGACGCAGGAGCCCCCCCTTCGGCCAGCGGATTAATGCTCCCGGATGGTATTCCTCCCCACCTTCGACAGCCATCAGTTCTAGCCCCGCCCCTAGCAGCTCCGGCGAATAGCAGTGCCGCAGTAACGGGTCGGGCTCACGTCGCTCGAGAGCGATAGCGCTCTCCTCGTTGTGCTAAAGCGTTTCCCCCCATTCTTTTAAGAAGCTTCGACTTTGCTCCTTACAAGTCAATCCTGGGCGCGCTGTCCCCTTCCTCCCAACCGGGGCGCGTCGCAATAGGTCCTCTATTCCTTCCTAAGAAGTCTTGAAGTGATTCTAGGAGCCCCACCAGGATCCTTATCGATGGTCTAGACGGATGCTTGCTTAAGACGAGGATTAAACCCTTCCTTATCTCCCCCTCTCTAAATACTCTTTCCCAGCGTCCCTCCTCCTGAAGTCTTTCTAGTATCGAGCACACCCTTTTGAGTCGCTTGACTATTTCCTCCTTTGCGACACATCCCCTTACGTATATCTCGAATCACGGTTCCTCTGGTGCGCCGAACTTCCCCCATGTGGCACTGACCGTCCCGTTGAATGAAAATCTATTTTCGGGGACGGATATCACGCCCCATTTCTCTGAGCAGCTTCCTCTCACATGTCGTTTCTTCGTTTTTCGATGCATAACCATCCCAAGTTCCGGTTTCCCACAACCTGACCTGCATTGAGCTCTCCTGACAGACAGGAACACCGGAGTCTCGATCACGTTTTGCCATCCTTTTAACTATGCTTTCCCGCTTGCATCCTCCCAGATCCCCAGAGTGGTGACTGGTTCCCATTTTTTTTGGGCCCGTTTGATCTCCAACTTAGGTGCGTTTATTTCCCAATGTCCACTCCCCCAGCGGAAACCATTATCGATCGACGGCTTAGTTTAGTGAAATGATGATAGCTTGAATCCCCCCCCCCCCCATGTCACCTCTCCTCTATATTTTTCTCATCCTCCCCTTGTGTGTTTCTCTCTATAGATCTTATTCCCAATGTTGGCGCAGCGAGCATTCATGTCTATAGGAAGTCGTGATTCCTCAGCTTTTCTCTTGGAAGAGTTCTTAAATTGTCCCTTTTTGAATCCCGCACCGTTTTCTTTCGCCTCCCCCCCCTTTCCCACTCTTCGCCCGGCGAAGGCGTAAAGGACCACTCGTTTTCATAGCGTAGAGACTGCTGGGCAAATTTTCAAATTGATGATCTATCACCCCAAACTTGTATCCCGGGTCTTTCCTTTTGTCTTTCCTTCCTGTAAGGTTTTTCCTCTGGAACGGTTGTTTCTTTTTATGTCTTAGCCGCATCTTCCTCCAGCATGGTGTCTCTTCAGAAGATTCGGCAGTAGCGATATTTCACTGCGCATTTCCCTTCCGTGCTGGTCATATTTATTTGACCAGTGAACTCACTTTCCCCGGCGGCACCAGCTTGAACTTTTATTTATGAATGCTTCCTCGCCCCTATCTTCTAACTTTCCCTACTATCACGGAGTGCTGTGCTCATCCGAAGATCGTCGTCGCTTGCTTTGAGTAGAGGGAGGGTCTAGTTTTTCCTCTAGTTGGGTCCTCCCTTCCTGTAAGTACGTGATCAGTTCCTCTTCACAATCCATCTTATCAGTATTCCTTGTCGGTTTTCGTCCGTCCGCGAAACGGAAGACCTGAGATGGATTATACGTTAGATGGCGACGCGCCTCCCTTCTTTTCAGAGCCTCTGGATGGACTTTTCCTCCTGCTTCTAAACGGCTGAAACCGATCTTCCGATGAGTCGCCCTTCCCCAGAATAGAAGATGGCGCTGCCGATCGCGCGTCTAACCCTCTTGTTCCTAAGCCTAAGCCGTGTCCTCTGCATCGTCCCCCCTATGCATTGGGCGCCTGCTGCTCTCGTGTTCTTCCATCCCTTCTCTTGATAGGTCTGGAAGGTCCCCTACGAGACGGTTCTATGAGGACATTTCCTCCGCGGACGGAGTTTTTTTTTACGCGGTAGCGCGTTCCCCCCATTGGCCAACTGACTAATGAGTTTGTCCCTTCCCTTCCCGCATACGTGGTTGCCCAAGAACACCTAAGATGAAAGTCTTGTTTGTCGCCGCTCTAATATGTCTTCGTCCTGCCATGAACAACTAGAGTCTTCATTCCCCATCGCCCCCCCTCCTCCGGTTTTTTCTTTATCTAGTCAAGACAGTTGCGCCTGTTTTTTGTTATCTTCTGATACCACGTTCGTCAACCTCTAGGATCGATCTGATCGTCCGACCCCTCTATACCGGCGTTGCCCTCTTTGCGCCTCGCACATGCCCAGTCCTCCGCATCCGCGACTGCGAAGCGTAGCTAGCCAAGAAACACCCCGTTTCAAGCTGCTCTGCCAACTTTAGTCCTGGATATCTCTGGTTCGCCCCGTTCTGTAGCCTTTTTTAGGGACTTTAACCAAAGGTGACCCGAACAAACTCTCTCTGTTGTTATTCAGGCCTCCCAGTCTGTCGCTGGTCCTGATAGGGACCCCATACCTTCTTTGAGCCTCCGCGATAAAACCTATTTTCTTCGAAGATTTTCTCGCCCTCCCCCCAGGAGCTCTTTTGGCGAGGCCCTTCGCTCGCTATTTTTTTCTTTCTTCTTCTTTCATCCGTTTTTCCTCTCTCCCCCCCTTCGTCGCGAAATAGTAGGTTGATGAATACGGTATAACGCGTTAGTTTCTGGTATCTTGGTTGTTTGTTGCTAAACGCCGATCTGCGTTTGGCGGCCAAGACATGGTTCGCCTAACGCAGTTTCTGCGTCCTTCAGAGTAAAAGTGTTGGTTGTTTACGGTCAGCGCGTGATCGGTTTTCGTCCTCTTCCTCGGAATGGCGCGCATCTCCTCCCTTTTCGCACCGTTTCTGCACAGATAGAAAACCCCCCATTGTCTCTTTCGTTTCACCCATGACAGCGTTGCTCCAAGGGAACGAAGGACTATTGCCAGATGGCGACTGCTCGGCTGCTCCGCGTCATCACGTCCCCCATTTTTCTACCTGATTCCTAGAGAATAGACTCGATCGAGCGCCCGCCCCAAGCCTCTTCGCGTCCTTGTTCTGCGACCCGTGTGTGGCCTATTCAATAATGACCACGTTTTATTAGTGATAGGATTGAAGGTTCTGTTTCTAGCGCCCCGCTGACCGATTCCTCTATCCTGTGAGCGAAGTCCCGACCAAGACGGTGGTCTATCCTCCCGGAAAGGGCTACCCTTCGAAGGGCGGATTTTCTTTTTTTTTTTGTGTTTCTTTCTTTTTTTCTCCGCTCCAGAACTCCTCTACCCCCCTTTCAGGAGATTCCCCCTCGTGGTACTTTGCATTTTTTCTTTCGGCCCTGATGATTGCTATAGAAGAATGGCGTCCTTTTGATCGTCATCCCCAATGGGTTCTGCCCCCTCCTCCGGTTCCATTGAGCTACTTTTTCGCACACTACGTGCTCGAGGCTTTTTTTCAAGCGTGCTCACCCTTTTCAACCGGGTCATGGGACGTCTGGCTTCAACGAGTGCGAGGTAGAGTCCCCATTACGTTTGTTTAGATCGCGTGCACGAGCCTGCAGCTCGCGTTAATAACCTTTATTTCCTCTGCTGCCTCTGCCATCGCGATCGTCTTCATTGTCCAAGGTTTTGCGAAGAGATCTTGTTTTAGATATTGAGCTTAGATGCGGTCGTTTTCTCTCATACCACCGGTTTCTCTAGATCTTGCGTCCCTTTCCCCCCCTAGACGACCCTCACTCCTTTACTGACGTTCCGCGAGTGAGACAGGGCAAAAAGCCACTTGCACGTAGTAACGTGAGCCCTTCCTGAGTCGACTTGCCCTCTTTTCTTCCTTCCTCAAAGTTCTGAGATGACGGGCAAATTATTCTGTGAAACCCAGGCGGCCCGCTCCCGCTCTTCTTTCTTCGTAGTTTCGGCTTCCGGCGGTCGGAAGACGTGATCTTTTCCAGACCC
>Ga0179593_1258283_pt1 | contig 15756 bp, 21 predicted proteins | sample CZODoug2_1_08_16_FD_185931 | JGI IMG/M metagenome (GOLD analysis project Ga0179593, IMG submission 185931) | Vadose zone soil fungal communities from Angelo Coast Range Reserve, California, USA - CZODoug2_1_08_16fungal (PacBio error correction) | ecosystem: Environmental > Terrestrial > Soil >... | reverse complement strand
TCTTCTTCTCTCGCGCGGCGCGCGCTCGTCCTTCAACTGTTATTCCCTCTCCTCAACACTTTTTCTTACGAAAGACTTCGGACCCTGGTGATACTCGAATCTTTTCCGAGGACTAGCCACTTTAGTCAACAATTTGCGCTTTCCCGTAAACGATTCCCCTCACGAAATTGCTCATCGACACCTCTAACCCGGCACCATCAAGGTTTCCCTTACCCCCACAAGGGTTTTTTTCGGGATGGGGGAGACTTGAAGATCTCACTTTCCTCTAGGTTATGGCCATTTTTAAGGTGATCTCTGTGTCTCCGTCCCACTCCACACCCTACAGAGGTTCCAGCTCCTCAATTTATAAGAATTGCTGTTGGTCCCCTGAGGTTTTTGCTTTCTAGATAACAGTTGTTTCTCGAAGGTTTCCCTCCCTTGAAGGCCCGAAGCCCTGCTACTTCCTTCTCTAGGCTCCTCCATGCAGGTGGTCCTAGTCTCTTTTTCCCGAGTCACATTCGGCAGACGGTCTGTTCCTTCAATACTGCATCAAGGCTGTCCCCTCCTCCCATCGGCCTCTTACCAGTCATTTTCTCTCTTTCCTTCGGCCTGATATTGTGCGGACAACCTCCGCTCAGACGCCGCCGCCCTTTGCATTTGTTTTCACCATACCTGCACCTGGTAGGCTATTCCAGTTCCCCTTTACCCCACTGCCAGAGCCGGTTCCCCCTCTCCGTGAAGCCTCCCCACCAGGTATCCTCGAGAGGCTCGGGGCTCTTACATATTCGTCCCTCCCCTGAGGCTTTTTATGCTCCTTCTCTCCTCAAAGCCTCTCAAACCCCGCCTTTACCTCTCTCTTCAAGTTTATTCCCAGTGGGAATCGGCCTTGGTGGTGTGGGCCCACCTTTGAGCGCGGAGTTGACTGCGGCTTCCAATTCGGGCTGGGGCCCTGGCAATAGCTCGGATGTTTGGTGGTCCCCTCCTCCGCGGCTCGTTCCCGCGCCAGGGACCTCACCCCTTTTCCTCTCCCTTTTTTCCCAATACGGACTTTGCTGGCACCTCAAGGGCTATACTGGGCGGACGCCCTCGTAATATCTCTATTTTCTTCTCCTTCCTTTCTGGAGTCTCTATGATTCTTCTTGTCTAATGGTGGGATACACCTCTGTGTTGGTATTAAGAGTATATGACCTCTTGATCTGTTGTCATCCTTCCTCCCAGATCCGTTGACCTGCCCGTCATGATTTACTTTCCCCCCCTCTCTCTTCTTGTGATTTGGAGCTTGCCAGCCTTCTCCGACCACACCTCACCGCCACAGAAGCCTGTCTTCTCTTTTTTGGACTGCACTTTTTGTGTACCTTAGGCTTGATGTCTGACCCTTCTTTTTCCTGACTCCTACCCCCGCTTCGATGACGGCGCTTCCCTTGTATTTCCTTTTCAGGTCGAAATGGGTCCCGATCTACGCGTTAGTTTTAACTTTCTCGGAAGAGTTATAATGCCAGTCATTGTGTCTTTGATCTTTCTGAGTCATAATACTTCCACCCCTCCCACGTGCACGAATTTCACGGTTTTGTTTTAACCCCCCCCCCCCCCCCTACACTGATGCTGGGATATCTTACAGGATTGTAGTATCCCCCTTCCCCAGATCCGCGTGTTGACTCACACCCATAACCCCAAGGATTCTATTTCATTTTTTTCTGATATATTTTCCCCCATAAGGGAAAGGCATAAAGCTTTCACTTTCCGATTACCACCCCGATGGGGCTGGGGCGTCCCAGCCCATGTAGCTCTGACCGGTTCCCCCCTCCATCTTCGTTCAAATGGGGTAACTCGTTATGCTGTCTGAAGAAGCCGTCTTTTTCCGTGCTATTAGAATCATCTGTTTTCTTCCCGATGTACGGACGTCTTCCCCCTGACCTGGACTTCTCGTCGCCATTTGCGCCGAGGTTCTGAGACGCTCACTTCCGACTCCCCTCCGCCGATTCCACCATCGTTTTTTTCTCTGGTATAACATTCTAGTCTTTTGAAAGGACGTGGACAGGGAGTCTCTTCCAGCACTTCAAGTAGTCCCTTCCCATCGAGGAGCCGTTCATTAGGTCGTAGCCTCTGCCTTTAAGTCCCGTTCTCATTCTTCCTTGCCCTATATTCCTTTCAAGTAATACTACCATTTGTTTGTTCTTCTACTATGTTTAAAGGAAGACCCATTCATTTCACGCCTACTGTCCCAGTTTCCCTCAGGCCTTTTGTACTGAACTCTAATATTCCTCTTGTCATGTCTACCCCTGGGACTCGACATAAGGAAACCGATTCACGTACCCAGATTTCTAGATTAACGTCCTTCTTTCGAATGAACTCTACAACGTGCAGGTAAAGCTTTCCCCTTTCTCCGTTCGATTGTCGCGCCGATCGTTCACTGTTCAGTCCAATTTGTGCGACGAGGCCGCTCTCGTGAATGCAACCACTCTTATTTTCAGCCTCTTGGCCTATCGGTCCTCCTTCTGCTTCTCCCACTCATCCTCGTGATCCCCCCTCCAGGCAGGCAGCAAAGTCACCTTAGTCCTTCTTTGTATTTCATGGCTTCCGATGGCTGCGCTGGAGGTTTCTGTAAAGGCTGTTTTTTGTGAAGCCGAGCAAGTCACCTCCTTTTCGCCTTACAGCTTTTTGTCCTGATGTTTCCTAGCGTTATCGAACATCTTCCCTAGACAATTTCCCCCCAGTGTATCTGCCTACCGTGATCCTTGAAACCCCAACCAATCGTGACCGTGGGATTGTATATGTAGCTTGCTTGAAACCTCATTACGATCGCCCGGTTCACGGGCTTGGTCAGACTTTCTTAGTTTTGAATTACTTTACCCTTTCTCCATCTTCGATCTGTTTCCTCGCGTCCCGGCCATGACTGTTGCAGTTTCTCATTCCCTCCTTTTTCTTTCGGCGTTCCTTCACCAGATCTCCCTCCCTTATTCCCCCCTTTTCCCGAACGTTTCTACCTAGAGTTGATTTTTTTTCTCCCTTGGGTTGTTACTTGAAATGACGTGGCGCGTTGCCTTAGGGCATTCCGTCCTCGTACTTTTCTTCGTAGACAGTCCCTCTTTCGTTAAATGTCGTTGTTCTCCTCTTCCTGAAATAAAATTGTATTCTTTCCGATCTCTCCCCACGTTCCAGCTCCCCTCCTGCACACTTGCAGCCCGGACGGAGACCGAAAGAACCCCCTCAATCTTTCTTCCTTTTTCCCCCACCTAACCGATGAGTAGGAAGTTGATGTCCCTCCCCTTGTATTGGCAAACCCATACGTGAACCCCTCGTCGTTTTTTGATGCTGTCTATGTTTTAAAACAACTCCTTACCGTACCTTTCTTCCCTGTGACCCACACTTACTCCATAGTTCTTCACTCTTCCCCCCCTCTCAGCTTTGGGTCACGTTTATCAACGACTATATCCTCCATTTCCCCGCGCTTGATGCTGTTTTGCTAGCGGTTCTTTGATACGAGCATACGATCTTTTCTCCGGAGATTTTTCCCTGCCAACTCTCCGCGTCCTTTTCCTCTCTTTTTTTTCCTTTCCCTTTGGCGTTCAGTCTAAAGGAAGTCTGAACGTTCTGGCGTGGGTTTTTTTGTCGGCATCCTTCCCCCTCCCCCCCTTTGCTGAGATATTGCCCTTCTGAATAGGATGCGGCGCCCGCCCCGCCGCGTGTCTCCAACGAACCCAACTTCCCCCTACTTACCTATCCAGGACTTCTTTCGCCCTTTTCAGGACCAGATGTATTTTTTTCCCAGGGTGCTGTCGCAGGATGGAGCGATTCTTAACCTTCGGCCCTGTCTTGCCGATTTTGGCGAGTCCGGTGCGGCCCCTCCCCTGATCCCCTACCCCTTAAAGAAGTTGATTAGCCTCTGTTAGTCTTCCTTCGGACGCTGTTTTGCTTTTTTCTGAATTTCGCCTCCCTCCCTATATCCACTTGTTGATCTCTCGGTCGCCACTCGGACCACCCTTCTCTCCTTCTGCGCAAATTTATTTCCTTTTATCGGTCTGGTTTGTTTCTTTTCCACCCAGAGATTCCCCCCCGCCACTCCGTATCTTCCCCGATTTTAGTTTTTTCCTTCTGGTAAGGGCTACCCAGCTCTCCTCCTTCAGTTGCCTCCTTCTGGGCGTTTTATGTCTGTGTAGATGTACCATTTCCCTTCATGCGTTTATCCTCCATCCCTTAGAAGGATGGTCAGTGTCCATGTCTCGTCGCCTATCTCTTCATCTCCGTTTTCTGGAAGGATTTCTCCTCTTCCCACCTGCTTTCTTCAGACCCGAGACAAGTTCCCCACCCGTTCGGCCTTTTGTCTTGCCAGCGACTTATTCTCTCACTACAATCCCTTTATCATGGCAGATGCGCCGCCTCCTGTCGCCACTTTTGGCCGACCTCATTTTTCAGTGCCCGAGCCTTAAGGACGCACTGAACCCGTAATGAGATCTGATTCCCCTTTGATTGCCTTTTTCCGGTGTCCTTTAGTCCGGTAGGAGGCAGTTACATCCTTGTCTTACGTTACGCCACCCGGCCCTTTTCTGGAGCAATTCGCTCCTTTTTAGTACCTCGTTATCGCCTTAGCTCCTTTTCTGGACTGGTCCTTCTGTTTTTTTCGCCCCCCGAAGTCTCCCCTCATAGCACTCTACCCGCAGATGCGCTTCTTGGAGGGCCTCGTTGACCAATATTCCCAGTTGTCTAAAAGTTGCCTTCTCTTGACGTCCACATTTCCTCCAAGAAGGAACCCTCCGCCAGCTTTAATTCTCCTTATTTTCTTAGAATACCCGTCCTTTTCCCTCTCTTCCCAAACGTTCCCCCCCGATGAAGGGGTCTCTTATAGCCGATTTTTTTTTCTTTTACCCGGGCCACACCAGAACTCCCCGACTCTTTATTGCCCGGCTTTTTTCCGCAAAGGTTTCCCCAAGGTTATCAAGCAAGTTTAATTACGGCATTTGGTCGCTCCCCCGATTGCGATTGACCCTTCTCCTCCCCCCCGTAGCATGAATTTCCAGATGTCTTGGTTCGTCTTTTCTTTCTGCTCGACGACTTTCCAAGAGATCTCAGTTCCCCTCTTTTGAGCCACTGGCCTTTCCCCGCTCAGGGGACAGGTATGGATTTGCGCGCACTCGTTCACGGTGCTTCTTATCATTCTGCCTCTTTCACGCTATTTTATAATTTTGCCTTTTTCTTGTTGTTTATTTTTGGAAGGACATTTTTCTCAAAGTCGTTGTCCAATTCGATTCCCATTCGGCTATCTACCTTCTTAGATTTGAGTTCTAAGCAGAGTACCGCTTTCTAGTCCTTTGTCTCTAATTTTCCTTTGTAATCCGCCTCACGCCTCCTGTCCCCCCTATTTTTTGCTTGTTCCCTCTTAGCCTCTGTCCCGTCCATGGTAATGGACTTCTCTGCCTCTTCATAAAGGCCGGATGTTCTTTATTCGCGCTTACCCTTCAGCAATACCCGGCCGTACCTTCTCGGGCTCTTTTTGACGAACTTTTCTAATCTATCTTTTCCTTTTCTAAGGATTGCCCGTATTTTTGGCAGCGCGCCCTTCTGTAAGCCGGTGTAAAGGTTTTCTCCCACCGGCTAGGGTCGTCATTCTCCTCCTGTCAATCGGTGGCGCCCTTCGTGGTCTTTTCATCTCTTTTTGTCCCCAGTGTGCTCTAAGGATAGTTTTCTCACTTTCTACGTAACGGTGTTTTGTAACTCCCCTTCTCTAGAAGCGCATTTCCCCGAAGATCTCTCTGTCCATTTCTCGTTTACAGTTTTAAAACTTTCCTGTGCATCTTTTGTTTTCTCCTTCACTTTTTAGCCCCCACTTCTCGCCTTTGGCTGAAGTATTCTCTGGTCCCTGTCCCCAAGGGACTCGCAGCGTCTACGGTAACAGTTTCCCCCCTCCCCTCTTGTCTCCAGTGGTCTCCATCGAGTCGCCTTCCTCAACAATCCTTTTCATTGGAGTTTTTTCCCCCGATATTACTCGTCCTCTCTTCGAGTGGGTTTTTCTCTCTTTTAGCCCAGGCCTTAGAAGCCAACGGGTTTTCCCCCTTTCAATAATATTCTTCCTTTTCCATGTCCGGCTTCCCTATATCAACCTGTTTGATGGCTTTCGCGGGAATTCCATGTTCGATCCCACGGCGCGACGTTCACCCCCGTTCTGGGCACCCCCCTTTCCAGTTCCTTTTCAAGCATGGCCTTCCCGCTGCAAACGTCTCTGCTCTCCCCCCCTTCCTCCCGATTGCCCGCAAGAGCTTTTTTCTCTCCGCTTCCTTCCCTTTACTCTAATGAAACCGGCGTTTTTTGACTTTCACATCACCGATTACCTTTTCGTTGTCGATTGGGTGTTCTCTTTAGGAATGTAACGCTTTTTTCACCACACTTAGTTCTCTTTCCTATTTTCCCGCCCCAAGTCTCAGTTTTCATCCGTTTTCCCCCTCTTCCCTTCTTTCCTACATGTTGTTGTTGTGATTGTCTAGGAGTTGGACGAGCAGACCTTTCATTTCCTTTGGCAGATATGATCGTCGGAAGGTTCTCCTTCTCCCGGCAGTGTAGTCCAATTCCCTTTCCGCACTTTAAGATCCCTCCTCCGCTGATGTCCTTCCCCAGAAGTTCATTCATCTTCCTCCTCCCTTTTTTCTACCCGCTCGCGTACGGGATTAGGCGCTTGCTCCCCTCTCGTCCCGGCACCGGCGACGATACCACCGATGTTGCCCGCGCGAAGCCTTGACTACCTTTAACGCATGACAGCTCTTTCTTTTTTTCGCCTTTCCGGACGGATCCCTCATGGCCCCCGTCCAGGAACGCTCTGGTCTCTGACTCCTTTGAGCAGACTTTTGACGATCGAAGATTCTTCCTTTTGTACGTTACTGCCCTTCAGGCTGGTCCTAGAGACCAATTTTTTGCCTTGATTCGCTTCCTCTTCGAAATTCTGCTCGCCTCTTTCTTCAAGGCGCTCTATCCGCTTTTCTTTTTTTGCTCTGTCCCGGTCCCCTATTTTTTTTGCTTTTTCCCTTCTATCTGGCAGGGAAACTGCCTCCGAACTCGCTCCATACGTCTTTCCTTTTAAATAGCCCCGACCCCTGACGAGCATTTTCCAACGGTGCACCCCCCCTCCCTGTCCAGCTCCTGAAGAGCTCCTCCTCCCGCGAACTTCCCCCGTTTTACTCCCCTGCTCGGTTGATACGAGACGTTTCTAATGCCCCCTTAACCCTCTGACTCGCCCCCAGCTCCTCCTCCCCTTCTGTCTCCACGGGACGGTTCTTAAGGGACCTTGGTTACCCTTTTTCCTCCGCCGCTCAAATACATTTTTCCGCGGTAATTTACACTCTTCCTGTTATTTTAGAACGAGACACCCGTTGCCTGATAGTCTTCCCCCCCCCCCGGGCAAGATTTCCATCTATTACCTACGACGGGCCTTTTCGCTCCCTTTTTCGGTCAGCTCCCCTCTATCCAACAACCAAAGCGTCGTAGAAGGCTGCTGCGTTGTTTCTGTTGATTGATTTTCTTTTCCCTCCTATACGGCCCAACGTGAATTCCTTCTTTCCACTTATTTTCCTCCTTGACAAACTTTACAGGAAGGAAATACTCCCCAGTGCTGAGTTCACACTTGGATGGTCCTACCAGTGCTTCGCCCTGTTTGAGCCCATATTCGCCACTTCCCCTCTCCTCAGTAAGTACAGTTGTTTCGTTTCCTTTCCCTTTTCGGGTCTTTTAGGCGAGCTTGCCATCCCAAGCAAGAGGCGACGAGATACAGGTCATTCCACTCTGGAGGACTGCATTATCCGTCATGCCTCGAAGATCCCTCTCTTGTCTTTTGTACCCCAATTGCAGAAGGCCTATTGTTGCTCGCCGCCTTTCAGTTCTTTTCTCTCTTTAGTCCCTCTGACTCTTCTGTACAGGGCAGGAATTTTACTTGTTTTTCCCTCCCTTTTTTTTTTTTCCTTTTTTTTTTTTTTTTTTTGCGACTCTTCCCCTTGAGGAGATAACCCCTGCGGTAGCTGAGCAAGTCCTTTTCCTCCCTCAGATCGGTTATCCCAATGCCCCCTTCTTTCTCGTTGTCGTCCCCAAATGACGACCCTCGCCTTTTTTTTTTGATCAAGCTGTGTCGCCCCGTTCTATGGTAAGAGTCCCGTTTCTTTTGACTCTTTTTCAGCCGTGGTTTCCCCCCGCGTGGTTTTCTCCCTAGTTTACGTAGTCGATCCCCCCTCTACATACCGATGGACCCTCCGTTTTCCCAGATTGAGAGGTACTGTTTCTCCGGTGGCGCCGCCCTCGGCGGAGCGGCCTGTCTGCCTTTCTCCAGTCTTTCACCCACTCCTATCTCCCCCACGAGGGACGACGGAGGAGATCATGGAACGATCTGGATTCCCCCCTTGATTTTCCTTGTCCCGTTTTCTTCTCTCCATTTTTTATTTCCCTCTGCCTTTCGTACCATATCTGCGACTGGATTCTTCCATAAAGTTCATCTCTTATGAGTCTCTTTTCTGTTCTTACCCGCTACTCTCGTCCCCCGCAACTTTCTTATCTTCCCCCTTTTATTCGCACTTTTCTGCCCCCGGGAAGACCAGATTACCATAGGATAAAATACCGTGCCTTTAATAGCCCCTTTCTCTGTCTGTCTAGATGATCTCGGCCCCCCATCTCTGACACCTCTTGCTTATTCTTTGTTCCCGCCCTTCCTTCCATTTTATACGACATTTGGCACACTCGACCCGGACGTCCTGGCTTCTTTCACTGCCTTCCATCCTCCCTTTTTGTCGTCCCCCTCCCTGTACATCGGTTCTTGCAAGCCGGAGCCCTTCTGGCTCATGGACGCCCTGTGTCGCCCTCTCTGGGTAGTCAAGAACCCCCCCCCCCGTTTCCTCTCCTTGCATCGATCATTCCTTCGTCGGTCTTTTTTCGTCGGGTTGAGATACCTTTCGGCCTCCCCCGTTTTTCTTTTGGTCTCGGTCCTGAACGACAGCATACGTGACTTTAACCCCAGCGCCTGCATGAGGGAATTTTCCTTTCCCCTGACTCCTCGGTCTCTCTTTGTTCGGCGCAAATAGTCCCCCCCCTTCAAGTCCTGGAGAACCTTCTACGAGGGTGTAAATATTTCCCCGCCATATTTTTACAGGTTTCTTTTCCCAACCTTCCTTTTCTTTTTTATCGTTTTCATTTCTGGAAGGAGGTTATCTTTTTCTTTTTACCTCCCTGAAGATCCAGCCAGGCTTTCCCTCGAAGATCCTCCCCTTCCTTCTTTGGTCAAGGATAGGGCCATCCCCTCTGGGGTCTCTCCTCTCCGATAGATTCGGTTTCGTCTGACTGTTGCAGCCGCACCCCCGTTCCTCCTTCAGCGATTCAAGATCCCTCCTTCTCCGTGTCCCGGTTATTAACGGAGCTTTCATCTTAAGGTGATTGGAGTCTTCTGTCACGATAGCCCTCCCATCATTCCATGCGCGCCCCCCCCGCTGCTCGCTCTACTTGTCGCCTTCTCCTTATATTGACCGCGCCTCCCTTTTCTGAGCCTTTCCCTGGGGCCTCGGACAGTTTTTTCGGGGCTTCTTCCCATGCTGCCATATTCTGTGGACTTCTTGTACATTCTCGAAGACTTCGCGGCCACCTTACCGCCTTTTTTACCCTTTCTCAACACTTTGTTTTGAAATCCCCTTCCCCTTGGCCGGTTCCAAAGCACTCTTCGCGAATACGTTCGTTCTAGTCAGACCCCTTTCTCTGGATCATTGACGCTTTTCCCCCTCCTTTTCGGATTCTCGCCTCCTGATTTTCCTTCTGCTCTGTCTCCTTTTGTATGCGGTTTTTGGTGCGACGAGTATATGCCTTATTGCGTACTCTCTATATTTTACGGCCATTTTTTCCCCTACCTGCCGTTCTGAGTTCCCTTTCTACTCTCGACTCCCCCCGAGTGCTGATGATTCTTTTGAATCTGTTTGCTGGGCTGAGTCCCCCCCTCTCTTTGTGCAGCTTTTTTTAACCCTCACCTTTTTTTTCCAACGAATGTAGTTCTTTCTATGTCTTTACCCCGTGGATCGAGGTGGATTTCTTATTGGTGCCTCTACGCTGCCGATGAGTGCCATCCTTAGGCACTGAGGACCTTTTTCACGCTTGCTTTTCAAACTCTCCCCTTTTAGTCATCTTTTTCAGTCCGAGTATCTTATACATAAATTGTCTTCCCGCCCCCCCCTTGCTTACCTTTCTTCTTTTCAGGTTCTCCCCCTGTTGACTTCTGTGGCCACAATTTAACGGTTGGTGGATCTCATCTTTTCGTAGTCGCTACACTTTGAATTCTTTTTCTTTGCGTCCCGACGTGGGGGGTGTTGTCCCTCTTTCTCCACCAAAATCAGTGTCCCCGTTCCCCTTTTTACCCTGTTGCTTCGCCCTGTTTTCTTTCTCGGATTAACACGCCTTTGTTCCCCGTTGAACTCCCAGCGTCTACTTCTCTAATTTCCTCCCCAAAGCGCGCCACAAGCCGTCTATGGCCTCTTTTGTCCCCTCGTTTTTTGACGTTCCCTTTTTCCCTTCTCGCGTCTTGTTTGGCAGTCCTCCGTTTCGTCTCTGGCGGCGACTTGATAAGCTCCCTTTTTCCTTTCCTCCGCAGTCCCCCTCGGATTTTTTGGCCCAGTTACGTTTCCTTCCTCTGGCGCCTCTGTTCGGACTCTCGAAATCTCCCTCTCCCACCTCCCTCCATGTCCCCCTTTCCCTTTGCAGGTTCCTAGTTCTAGACTCCGGCGCGACATCGAGTTCTTTTATCTCTTAGGTCTTCCTTCGTCCTGTCTTTCGTCCCTCCGCCATACTTTACGGCCGCGCACCATTCCGGTTCGTTCATGCACTCGACCCTGAGGTCTTTTCTGATGGCCAGGCTCACATACTGTTGAAGCGTTTTCCTGACAATCCTCTCCTCTCCTTCTCTTTTTTTCTTTGAGATCTCTGTCCCTGTGCCGCTCTTTGAATGAACGATTTCCTTTCTCCCAATCGATCCCCTCCCCCTGCAGGTAGAGATTTCCATTTCTCTCCCCCGTGTTTATCCCTTCTCGGATACTGTAAGGGTTCGCTTTTTATTCCCCCCGTCCGATCACGGTAGGTTTCAATGCATTTCTTTCTATTCAGAACTACCCGATTCTCGTTTCTTTCCCTTTCATGCCAACTTTTCCTCCTTTCGGCCCCAACGTCTTCGGCCTTTTTTTATCGAGCTCCTTTCCTCCGGTCCTGCCATCTAGTATTCTTGGCTTTCTCCGCTTCCTTTTCCACTTGTTCCCTAGAGGATTGAGTCTTTTCCCCCTTGCTAGTGTCCCTTCCACCTTGCCGATCGACGGCCATTTGCTGCTATCGGATTGGTACCACCTCCTCCTGGAGGCCCACATTGACCCGGAATCCCAGCCCCGCTTTCAACCTTTTTTCCTTTCTCCCGACTCTTTGTTCGCTCTCTTTGGAGCCTTGCGATGGCGGCTTTTTTTCTGAGTCCTGTTCAAGCCGTTTTCTTCTGAAGAAGGCACCCCCACGCAACAATTTCCTCCACACCTCCAGCTTATCCCTTTCGATCCGGTTTCGCCTCCGTTTTTATCCTACCCTGCGGACTATAAAATTTTCCCCTTCTCGCTCCCCCCAGCTTTTCTTGAGATAGACCCCCCCAAACCGTTTCCCCAGCGTTCCCAGTTAGGGTTGCTCTTTTCTCTCGCCGTGAAACCTCTTTCAGTATTCTCCTGGGGGCCTTCTACGATTTCTTCTCACCGTCCATCGGACTCCCCCCCTTTACTCTGCTCTTCGTGTTACTCCCTGACAAGTTAGCCCTCTTCCTTTCGATAAGTTTGCGAGAAGTTCTCCCCTCCCCTCGTAGGCCCCTTGTCTTTTTTCAGGTTTCCATATCTTAACTTCATAATCACTCCCCCCGGTTTGATTTTTTCTTCTTTTTCCCCCTCTTAAAATTCAATTTTAAGGCCCTTGGACCTCATTCCTGCGTCTGCAATCTCTCTGCCGGGCCCGCTGCTCCGTCGCGACTTAAGTCCTGAGTATCGGTCTGATTTCGCTACCTTAAAGTATTCTTCTTCCCAGGGCAACAGGCGGGGCTGTCTGGTCACTGGTCCATTCACCTGCGCCTCTCCCTTTTCCCTTCGTGCAGTATATACTATTAGTTCCCCAATAATGTTTTATCCCACGCCTTCTACCCTTCCTCTAACAGAGGCTCTCTCGCTTTTGGACCTTCCTCACCACATCCGTCATTCTGCCTATTTTTCATTCCCGCCAGTCTAGCCGCGTGCTTTGCCCAGAAAAAGTATTTTGATTTTTATACAAAACTATACGTGAAAGCACTTTTAGTTTCTTGATTTGGTTACCTTTCGGAAACCCCACTCCGCCTAACAGATCCCCATCTTCTTCTCACTGCAGGGGACCCCCCTACGACGATTTTCCCCGCCGCCCCGTATTTTGCAGAGCTAACTAGGCAGATTATTCTCGGCCTCCCATCTTCTTTTTCTCCGTTCTTCTCTGCTCCTATCCTTTTCTGGATGTGGGGCTTCGGTTCAGTAGATACTCTGCCTCACTTCACGTAAGGACTACTTTACATTGCCCTCTTTGAGGCTCTCGTGTACGGATTCTTTCTTAACCGTGGCTTTTTTGACCTGGCCCTGCTGGACTCCGTCTCCGGTTCTTTGTTTTTTTTTTTTGTCGCGAGTTTTGAGAGACTAGAAAAGTGGGCCCTGTGGGCAACCCCCAGAGGCACTTCGCGATTTTTTTCTTTACCTGTGGACACTCACCAAATCAACATTTCTGCTAACGTTTTCGGCCCAGACGGTTTGCCTGCATTCCTTCGAGGACTTTCTGAGAGTTTCCCTCGGTCCGGCCTGGCCGACTTTCCGTATTTTAGACTCTCCTCTTCCTCTACACGACGCGGGCGGCTGTTCCGTCTGTTCTGTTCGGGCGTGCCTAACCTTTTACCCCTCCTTTATCCACGATCTTGTCCTTACATCTCTTTCAATGTCGATTTAGACTTTGAAGTCTCTTTTTCCCTAAATGATCCCTTTCGCCTCTTTTTTTGTCGCCGCCCCGGCGATCTTCTACGGGTCCCAGAGCATTGGCTCTTTCTCCACCAACTCTCCCCAACAGAAGACTTGATTTCTCAATTTTTGGTCCAGTCACGGTCTTTGGTTGATGTGACCCCATGAAGTGAGCACCGCTCTTCACCTTCTTCCCTTTCTCCTCCTTGTCAGTCTTATACAGATGCTGCAGATCTGTTTCTTTCTTGCGACAAAAGCTCCGCCCAGCTTACGGAGTGGCCGAATTGGTGAGGTGTTATCCCTTTTCGTCCTGAGTCATTTAAGGGATGATAGACGTTTCCCTGATAATAATCTATATCCTGACGCCGTTTGATTATTCCTCTCTGTTGTCTTCCGATTAGACGCTTCATCCCTGATTTGCCTGATTTTTTTTTGTCGGCGGATGTTTTATCCGATTTTTCAGATCTGGGCTTCGAAAACTCTCCCCCTTCGCCTACACTTTCATAATTACCGTTCGGCTTCCCGTGTATTCGCCTCGACCGAGAACTTCCTTCCGAATTTCCCCTTAATTTCTATGATCCCTTGCCCGCCTGCTCTGTCTGCCCCTTTTCGGTTGCCCGGACCCCTTTGTCATTGCCCCTGTCTTCTGCCCAAGGTTTCATGCTATCCTGATTCGCCTACGGTCTACGATTGTCTCCTTTGTTGTCCCTATCTCCTGTCTTCAAGTCCAATGTTCCACCAATATGAACCGGCCCCATCCTGTCCCCTGGTTTTATTTTTCGTCGTTCCACCTTTCGTTAAAACTCCATTCCCTATCTCTCTAGCATCTCTTCTCTATTTGTTTTCTTGGCTAGGTACCTCAGATGATCCGGCTTTTAGACTGATAGCAGAAGACAACGCCCCCCTCCCCCTTCACCCTCTTCCCCCCAACTTCCTTTTTTGAGCGTTTCCTTCATTTCTTTCCCTTCGTTCGTCCCCCTATCACGGATCCCTTATCAAATTTATTCTTTAACAGGGTCCTGCGACTCGTATTCCATCCCCTGTTAACCATGTGCACCGCCCCCCGTGTTGCAGGGCCAGCTGGCCCTTTCTTTTCCTTGACTCATCGCATCATCTCTACGGACATGTCCTGGCCTCCCGATACTTTTCTCTTATTCTCGATGCAGGGACTTGCTCCTCCCTGCCTTTTCTTGCTGAAACCTTTTGTGGCAACCCTCATCTGGATAACCCCTTCACTCCCTCGCCGCTCCGATTTGCTGGCTTAACTTTTACCCTTCTTTTCGACCGCCCAATTGGACTTAGTTTATTGTTTCGAAAGACGCGTTTCCTTGGATGAACATTGCCGTGGTTATCTTTTTTCCTCCCCAATCTCGGTGTGACGGCTTTTCCTGGCTCGGAGTGGCTGAGTTAAGACTCTGACTTTATTCCCCGTTGAGCAGTGGGTAACTGAGGTGACTTCTTTTTCCTTTTTCTTATTTGTCTCGACATAGGTACACCTTTCTGATCTGATCCCATGCGATGACGCTTTCGAACGTCTCTGTCACGAACCCTGGAGTCAAGTGCCGGTTTTCTTTTTCTTCAAAGTATTTGCCATGAATCTTCCGGAGCCCTCCTCTGACCGTCCTTGAGTCCATCACCTATCGATGTTGAACTTTCTCTATCGGGCCCTTACACTGAAGGAATCCCTCCCTCTTTTTATTGCCTTATCATCTCTCCACCATTCCCCGCGGCAGCTTTTATCCCCCTTCTCCGGTCCCAACGCCTAATTAACCTCCTTAAACGTATTTGTTTGATTATCTTGAGGTCGCGCAGTTCTCATTTTTTCTCTTCTGAACTTCTCGTTCTCTTCCTTTCCCGGCCTTTTCTTCGTGGTGGTTCTACGCCATGAAAGATTCCCGGCCCTTCCCGTGGACTCCAATCGTCATTATCTCCCAGACTTGGGCGATTCAGTCGTGGTCAGAGTTTCCTCTTTTTTCCCTTCCTTCCTTTTTTCCATGGACAGGATCAGCGTCTCGCTCACAACACGCTCCTTCCCTTTCCTTGTTTTTTCGCCCTTTTTTTTTGAAAGATACTTCAGGCCCCCGTCTTTCACCTTTTCCATGGTTGTCCCGGCCTACGTTCCCGGCCCGACTTTTTTTTTTCCGAATGGGCATGCCTTTAGGAAGGCCGTTTTTTTTCCCCCTCAAATTCGCCCCCCTTGTCCAATTTTTCCCCCTTCCCCCTTCCCCAAGTCACTGGCGTTTTTTCTGCGGTCTTTTCAGATCCCTTGAAGAAAAGGCTTTTTCTCTGTCGTCTAGCTCAGACCTGCCCTTAACGCGCCTTTGACTCCGTCTGCCTTTTCGACCCCTGCCCTTACAAGAATCAGGACCGTTCACCGTTCTTTCCTTTACGTACGCTTCCTCCAGAGGCGGCTTCACCGCGTTCTCTTACGGATGTGAAGTTTCGGATCGACCTCTCCTGTCGATCCTCGTCTTCCCTTCCTACGTTCCCCCGCCCCCGGGGAACCCCTTTCCGCAGTTCATTCCTCCAGTATTTACAGTCCAGAGGCAAAATTAGTGTTTCTTATTTCTTTATTTCCCCGTTTTTTCTCTAGAGCTCCGCGTTAGAGGCCACCTTTCCCCGATTATTGTCTTTTCCCGGCGAATGACACCGTGTACGGTCTGAATCCCTCCTGATTCCTCGCGCTGTGCCTCTGTTCGCTCCTGGTCATGAGCATAGACAATCGCCTGGCGGGCCGCGTCTATTTTCCCATCCGTCGAGGTCTGTTCTTTTGTACATACCGTCAAGCTGG
>Ga0179593_1318898_pt1 | contig 15758 bp, 19 predicted proteins | sample CZODoug2_1_08_16_FD_185931 | JGI IMG/M metagenome (GOLD analysis project Ga0179593, IMG submission 185931) | Vadose zone soil fungal communities from Angelo Coast Range Reserve, California, USA - CZODoug2_1_08_16fungal (PacBio error correction) | ecosystem: Environmental > Terrestrial > Soil >... | reverse complement strand
AACAAATGGATGGTTGCATGACGAGTGCCCCATCCTGCTGGCCTCGTACACTTTCCTTTTACCCGTGGTCTTGTATTAAGCTACCAACCCCACCCCATGCACCCTCGGTCTTCCTTGAAAAGTGCTTTGTGCGGTTAGCACCCTCCGCTTCCTCCCCTCAATCTATTCTGGTCGTTTGTCAGTGGATAGTTTTTATTTCATTCCAAGGGCGCTCCCATGCGTCACCCTTCACTGTATGACCTATGCCGTTTTTGGATGTTGACACGACGTTTTTGTTTCGCAAGGGGACGGTATCCCGGGAGCCTCCTCGAAGCGATACTCGAACCTTCCCCATCAGGGGACCACCTGACCTCACTTTTTCTACTTCGCGCGGCATTTTCTTCGTTTTACCTGGGACGACGGCGAGTTCTCGTCGCCCCACGCCTTCAGTTCCCCTGGTCAAGTCCGCAGCCCCCCTTACAGCCTCGAGTGTCCAGCTTGACGGCTCCATACTAGTTTAAAAACACCCGGGTTACCGGTTTCCTTCATTTAAGGTGGAAGGCTGCTTATATTTCCCACCCATTTTGTGTCTTTCCCCCCCCCAGCCTAGTCATACACCCCGTTCCCTCGTCTCTTTTTCCAACTGGTCTCGGGGTTTTTTCGGTGTGATGTTGGACCTCCTTGTGTGAATTCCCCTCTTGTCATGGCGTTTCCGCGGTACGTCGTCACAGGCCAGTGTGGGCGTTTTTGTGGATGGTACTTTCACTCCTCTTGACCAAACTTTTCTTTGCGTAAAGTATTTCGGACACCGCTTGTGTTGTCACATCCCCCGTTGTTGTCGTTACCTTCTCGACTTTTTTTTAGCAAGCTTGGAGCATGGGGTGGGTTTTTCTGACATCTTCTAAATTTTCCGGCCTCTTCTCAGTGATCTGGCTTCACTGTGGGCGCCGTGCCTGTTTTCATCTCGTGGAGTGCATCGCTGATTTCTGATGTTCGGTCATGGGCCGGTTTTGTCTCAGATTTTTCTTTTTTTTGGCACCACCCTTGTCTTCAGTTTGAGGTGTCCCGTCATCATGCCCGTTTTCTCCTCCTGTTTGCACCATACAATCTGTTGCTTGCGGCATTTCTGCTGTCGTAATTTGTTTCGGCTTTTGGTTTTTCGGTATAACCAAATCAGCTGCACGTCCTGGAGTGTGCAGTGCGGCTTCGTTTGACGACACTTTAACCACAAATACGTTGCGGCGTTACACTTCCCCCCCCAAGTTGCTTCAACTTCTGCTGATTTTCGGGGTGGTAATTTTCTACCTTTCTGTTATCCGCCGCCGGAGTGTCCACAGGTGTGAGCCATATCCGCTGTGGCTCACCAACTAGAGCTTCAAGCTCTGTTTACAAAGTGGCTCCATGATGATCCCCCCTGGAACCTCGTTGACCCCGTATTTCCGGGTAATCCCGATAGGTCCTTGCGTCTTTTTTGAGTCGTACCATTCACCGCCAATCCTGGCTGTTCGGCGACTTTGTTTTGGCACTCCGGGACCTGAAGTGGTGCGTTGTCGTCCCTCCTCGAGGACGATGGGTCGTCCTCACCAAGGAAATGTAAGGTCAGTTGCCTTTGACATCGACAGGTTTTTGCCCCAAAGTCAGTTTTTTCCTTACCGAGTTAATCGCCAGCCAACCCCCCCCCCAACGAGGAGGCACCCCCTGGTCAGCAAGATCTCTCAGTATCGTTTCTGGCTTCGTGCCTCCTGCAGTGCCGAACTTGACAGTCATCCTCTAACCCCTGTACCACGTCTTGGGATTGTAGCCGGATTTTAGGGGCTTGCGAGGTGTCTGCGAGTGGTTCCCTCTGGCGCCGAAGGTCACCTACAATCACTTTTTGTTGGCGTCAGCCAGCCAGTGCAAGGTGTTTTCCCAACCAACCTGCTTTTGCACATTGTCCCCAGACCGCCCCCACGGATTGATGCTGTTTCCTGAGCCTCTAGGGGATATTCACTTACACCGGCCTTCCGGTGGTGCTCGCGGCCTTTTTTTGAGAAAGTACATCAGGTCGCTCCGAATTTTGATGTCGGAACCCGGCACGTAGATCTGAGATGTTCGGTCATCCGAGTCGATCTCTTCTTTTGGGTATCTTCTGAACACGAGGTCCGTTCGTTCCCCATAGTTAAGTGGTTCCGGCTTTCCCCCCCCTCTCACTCTCCACCGACCATTGGTCTTTTGAGTCTGGCCGCACGCCACTGTTCCTTGAGGCAAGGCGTTTGGTACACGAGATGCGTGCCATATGCCATGTCGTTCTCTCCCTCCCGCTTGAAGCCCACTAAAGAACAACATTCGGTCCACTTCAGTCTCCAATATTCATCCACTCGTTTTTGGTTCCTGTCAAAACGCTTGGTGATCCCCCCGCTCACAGGGGTGAGCTTACCTCGAACCCCCCTTCCTTCCTCTCGGATCCCCATCTTTTAGTCGGAAAACCGTGTTGCGTGTTTGTGCTCGACGCAGTCTGTCTGCAGTACCCTTGATTAACTTGTGCGCCGGGTCCCTTCCTTATTTAGCAAGATCTCCGCGCCCCCTGCGAATCCGAGGCCCGTTCCCGTCCCCCACAGTTCTCTCGAATAACCCCCCTGTTTGACTTGAACGAGATCGAGCCACCAAGGTTCCTTCAAGGTTTGCGTCCGTTGAGAATTTCTCGACCAGTGCCCATTTTATTCCTGTTACCGACTCATCTTTTCATTTTACCCCTCCCCTTTGTGTTTCGAAAAAGGATGGAAGTATCGGTGTTACTTTTTTTTTAAAATGTTGCCTTTTTTTTTCGGCAATTATTAATCGCGCCCGGTCACCGTTACCCCGGATCGGGCTTTGTCTGCCCGCCCGTCTTCCCTCTGTTGAAAGATCAGGGGTGAATTCTGCGCTCCCTTGGTTTTTTTGGAAGGGCCGGCTCCGTCGGTGTTTGTTCTGCCTGGACGTTATCTTTTTCTAGTATGCGGGTACCGCAACAGGCCAAGAATCGGCGGTGAAACTACAGAGTTCGCTATTTTTTTAAGTACAAGTAGCTGGCGTCCATAGGCGCCACCTTGGTCCGGTTGCGACCATGTTGTAACTCTGATCCGATTCCCTGGAACCGTCCTTGTAGAGGAACTCCTACCCGTTACGATTCAGCTTTTTCTTACTCGACAACGTACCCCCCCCCCCCACAGCTCGATGACAGGGCTATGCAGTGGGGATGGCCCTATGTGCGTTTCTCGTCACGGGAATTTTTGTTTTACATCAAGGGTATTTTTCATCGGGTGCCCTCAATCAGTATTGCGTCGGATTCGCACAGGTTTAGTTTTTGATTTTCCCCCACGGAGGAAGCCATGCGCTGCGGTAATGGTACTAAATCCCCTTTGAGCCCTAGGGGAATGCCCAACACCCCATGCGTGTTTCTCTAGGTGATCTTTTCCTGCGGCCTCAGTCCAGGACATACTGGCCGTATCTTCGCTACATCACAACTTTTCGTGGATGGATAACTGAGATGAACAGTGATCGACAAGCCCGCTTTGACTTGCACCTGTTCTCTGTACTCGAATATGTCCCTACGATTTTCCTCGTCCTCCCCCGGTTGCGTCGAGTTATGGGGCAGACCGTTTTTCCCGTCCCGAAACCGCTTTATGTGCAGTCCTCATTGGCGGGTTTTTCCCTGAACCGTGCAATTCGGTTGACGAGGGAGTACTTGATCTCTAGTGCCTCTTCCTCTCTGCAGAATGCCCCAACTGGTATTGTGTTGCGTTATTATGCATGGCTCACCTTTTTTTCTGCTAGGCACAGTTGCCCAAGACGGATTCGGTTGTCAGAATCTGTAATTTTCCCGGGTGTGCCCCTCCCCTAGGTGTGGGGTGTTTGATCTTTTTTTGCAAGGATGCTGCTGCCTTTGCAACTTGACTTTGGCCCACCCTTTGCTACTTACCCAGTGCCACCGAACCGACACTGGCCCTTGGGAGGTTTTGTTGTAGTTCCCTAATTAAGTACTGGGGCTTGTGGCGGTTTCCCCCTTTTTCACCCCCACACCCCGGTCGGATGTTTGCCTGGTAGAAGACCCCCCTCTGTGGCTCGGATCGTTCACTTGTAGCTTGGGTGACCCTTTGGTCGTCCACCTTTTGTTGTTCAACCTTACAGCTTGCTGTTTATTTGATTCGGCTCTGATGTGGGCCTTCGGATTTCTTTCCCCCTTTTAAATCTAGGTTCTCAGTGTGTTGCCTGTCAGCGCTCTGCTCGTTTCAACAGCCCTTTGTAGCCCCCCCAGTGCAGGAGTTAACCCGCCTTTGTCCACGAGCTAAATCGCCCGAGCGTGAGAGCGTCACTTCTCTTCAAGCAACCTTATTCGCGTGTTCCTCAGAATTGTTCCGCGTGTCTGGTTTTTTTATAAATGGGCTCAAACGACAAGTTACGTTTAATTTCTCGGTACCTCACCCAGTCAAGTCCATGCAGCTCTCCCCCTCTTGGGTATGTGCCCCCTCCCTATGTAGTGTCGAATATAGTTTTTTTAGGGACCTGGGGTCCTTCTGCGTCTTCCTCAAGAATTTCTAATAGCAATTTAGTCCGTTGCTGGCCCAATCTTCCACTCTGTCCCCAGGCAGTGGACCTGAACAGCGGACTTGTTTTTGTGGGAAATTCCTGTCCGTGTAACGCTGGCCCCCGAGAAAATCCCCCACAACTTCTCAGCCGTATATTTCCTTCGACAGAACGGAGGCATAGTTATGACCCTCAGTTTCCCTGAAGATGCGGCCCCCCCATTCCTCCTTTCGAGTTGTAAAGATTTTAAGTGGACGTTTTTACGGGTGTCCAGCCCCCCCAGCTTGGTTTACGGTTTTTATCAACCCCCCACATTGGCTCGGCAGCCCCTCTGTCCCTTTTGACATTTTGAATCCTCAGGCTTTGGCCCTTGTTAACCGCAACCTCCAATCCCAACGCAGATTGCTCCCTGTCGCTGTGAAATTGCCTGAACCTGCGGCAGGACCAGTTAGTCTCAGTTCGTGCTTTTGTTTTGGAAACCATACATTTTCCCCGGCGCTGTTCTGACGGTATCGCAGAGTTTTATTTGCCCGGTGTTTATCATGTCATAGTGTGTCTGCTTTTTTGGTTCGTTATGGATTTTTTTCACATGCTTGCCCCTGCACCTGAACCACTTAAAAACTTCCCCCCTGTTATGTTTTCCTATTAGTCTGGTTGATTTTGCGGGACCGTACTCGCTTGCTCTTAATGTCACTCGTTAGTTGGGCTGGTTTGTTCCTTGCTGTAAGCTTTTTTTTTTGAGTCCCCCCGTCGTCCTCGTTTTTCGATCGGTGTTGCCCATTTCTCTTTTCCTGTATCCCTATGAGGATCATTTTTCTGAGTTCTTTTCCTTGTCATTCAGTTGAGTACTCTTCCTTACGCTTTGCTCCAGGGATGGAACCTTTCTTCTTCGGCCCATTCAATGATTGTCCCCTTTGCAGTGACCCCTTGCCCAAGTGTGCCAAAAGGTTTTGCCTGTTCCATGGTAGCGCTTGCCGGTGTAAACTTCCCCTTTTCCCCCACCCCCAACCGTGGATGCCAGATAGATGTTCTTATCTCCCGTCTGTGGCGTGATTAAACGCCACCCCTGGCCTTCCCTCTTTCACGTCTTCTCTTGGAGTGTTTGTCTTTGCTTCAATACAGTCCGATGGTACTGCCAGGTAACTTTTTTCTCCGTATTGCATTTCGGAACTCGCCATTGGCAGACTGTTAGTTATTACATTTCTGCGTTGTTATCCCCTTTCGTATTGAAGAGAGAGAGTCCACGGTGTATTTACCCTAAACCTTGGTCTTGGTTTCTTCCCGCCGAGTTCGTGGGCCATCATCACGGCCGATGCAATCCCTATCCCTGATGAGCCTCCCCAATCCAATTTTTGAATAACTTCTTTCTTAATTGTGTTTGACCTCCTTGATGCGGTGCTCCGTACCGATCGTTCCTGATAACCTATATTCCATTCCGTGGAGGGATCCTTTCTTATCTACCAGGGTGGCAACCCACTTCCCTGGTCGCACTTTATTTTTTTTTCTTTAACCACGCGGTGTTTAGTTTGAGGAGCGGTTCATCCGATTGCACTTATCTCGCTTCATTTTGAATTTCCAAGATATGGACCACCGATCCTCCATTCGTGCAAGTTGAGCCTTCGATTTTACGTTTTTTTGACGACGGGGGTCTCGTTCTATAACGCCCGCCTTGCCCCGTTACCTCGGTTTCCCATCATTCTCTGGGAGCAGCGACGGCTCCCCTTTCCCTCATAGCACGGACCCAGGTGTAGGTCTTTTGCCACTCGCCTTCCCCCCTTAACGAAATCTCTCACCCCCAGCTGCTTCAACATCTCGATATTTTCCTTGGCCCGAGGGTAGGCTGTTTTTTGTGGTTAACGGGTTCAAGAGACTGGGCACCTGTTCCCTTTGCCGCCCGGCTGCTCCCACTCAGTTCACCTGAATCTTTTTGCTTTGAGGTAGCATACTTAGTGGACCAAAAGTGTTATATTGATCTTACCATCAGTAGTGGTTCCCTTACGCGCGTGCCTGGTTTTTTTACACGTCGGGTGGAACCGTGAACGCGCTGGTCTTTTGGTTCTCAACTCCGTTTTTTTCTCTCCAAGAGGATTTCATTTGCTGATGGGGTGGGGTCAAGCACTCGCCTGGAAGGGAATTGCTAGTCTGGTGCATTGGTCGTGTCGGGCCGCGTTCTTTGGGGATGTTTCTTTCGTTACAATTCGAGTCGACACGTTTTTAAGGCACCAGTTCATCTTCCAGTTACACACTCGGTTGCGTGCTCGTTTTTTGAGGTGTGTCTCTGCATGGCTTTCTTACCTTGTAATGGTCGTTTATCCTCCCCCTGCGCCGGTCAGTTTTCTTTTTTGCGGACCTGGACCCTCTGTTTTGCGGTGTTTACCAGAACAAGAGCTACCCGCTCGCGCTCCTTGTTTGGTGTGCATTTATAAATTTTTCGTGCCCTGGGCGTGTTGGACCCAGGTTTGAGTCCTCTTCGGGCGCACCTGAAGCTACCATTTTTTGTCCCCACTTTTTCCCGCTTTAGTTTATCATAAAAACTGGGTTTTTCCCGACCTCCCTTCAGCGCTGTAGGTCTTTCCGCGTGTTGTCCCGTTCGACTGGTCTCCCCTTTGCGGAGTCGCTCTCTTGCGTCCCTTCTTTTTGTTCTGTTAAGTGTGTTGCCGGAGGACGAGCGCATCAGGTCCGTGCCGTACCCTACAGGGTGACAAAGGTTCCCTTTGATTTTCTCGTCCCAGTCCTTTTTTTTCCATGCCAACCACTGGTAAGGAGGTCCCACCCTAAGGCCTATTCTCCTCTCCCGTATTGATCGTTGAATCACTGATGGTTCCTTCCCAGTGGACCGTAACCCCCGCACCCCATGTTATGGAGCCTGGTGTTTTGTTTATCAATTGCTTCGAGGTCCTCGGTTTGGATTTATGACCCTTTTCCTCTCCCTTCCTTTGGAAAAGGGGCTTGGCGACCGCCAGGAGGCAGTCTCCAAACTGCTCGTTAAGTTCTGGCCAGACTGAACAATTGCCGTATGTGTGCGAACTCCTGGGGAAAATAGTCTCCCCTGGTCTCCGGTTCCGCGCTTTGCTCACTTTTGGTCCTTGCGTCCGTTGAATGCCCCTCGACTCCCCCCCACAGGCATAGATCTTCTGGGGGTCTTCGAAGGCGTTCCCCTCAGTTGACACGGCTTTTCTCGCCCCCTATTTTTTGATTTTTCATGATTGACTTAGTCGATTGCCTCTCATGTTTTACTCCCCTTTATGTTTTGAACTTCCTCGACCTCCCTTTCATCTTCTTGAGTCTTCCCCACATCGTGAAATGTCCTTGCTCTCCCCCCTTTTTTTCCTGATTTTTGACAGTTTGCACCTCGTGCCCTCGCCCCCCCCAATAGTTTCGACCCACCCTGGTCGGTCGTTAACCCCCTTTTCCTTTTTCTTATTTCTTATTACTTTGACGTGCCCACCGTTTTACTTTGCGTTGTCGGTACCCCAGTACTTCCTTTTTCACCAGGGGTTTGTGCCTTAAGCTTCTCCTTTTTGAAATAGAATTCTTCGCCGCACTTTTCTCGCCCCCTTTCGCCCTCCCCATACCTCTATTCCACAAAAGTCCGCACCCCCACCCCTCGATCAGAACCCCCTGGTATATTCCCCAGTCAGAATCTTTTGCCCCCAACAGCTTCAAAACGGTTGCCGTTTTTTTCCTTTTCTTTTTTATGACGGGGACCCCACTTTGGCCATTTTCTTGTTAATTTTCTTTTTTATTTCCTCTCCTCACGTTTTTTTCTTTTTTTTCTCGATCTCGGGGAAAAATTGCTGGCGTGGTCTTCCCCCCCAAATCTCCCGTCAACCCGATTTCTTTTTTTTGGCTACGATTCTCCGCCCCGTATTTCCCCGTTCGGCCAATTCGTCGGTCGCTTTTGTGGTTTACCTTTTCTCTCTTCGGACGGTGGGTCTTCCTCTCTTTTTTCTAGGAGTACCTCCCCACCTTTTCGGGAGGGCATGCTTCTTCCCCCTTTCAGGCCTTCAATCTCTTTCGCCCCCTTTTGGGGGCCCCGTTGTTACGCTCGTACCCGTCGCCGGTTTCAACGGTTTTTTTTCTCTTCCTTTGTCCCTTCTCAGCCCTTCATGTGTTTCACTCTTTTATTTAAACAAGTTATGGATGACTATTGTTCTCTTGGGGGTTTGGCCACGATTGTTTTTTTTCCTTCTTTCCTCTTCGTATTACCCTGTCCAAATTTTTTTTGTCGTCCAGGGGTCATGCAACTTTTTTTCTCCCTTCCTGCCGCTTGGCGCGACTTGTCCGGCTTGTTGCTCTACCCATTATTCTTGATCTTCCCTCCATTCCTCTCATCCTGTGATTTGAAAGAGGACAGCGTGTCGATTTAGTTTCTCGATTCAGTCCTGTGTCCTCTCCTGTGCCGTTATCCTTAAGAGGCTCCCCCAAAATTTTCCTGTTCTCCCCCTCCGATTCACACGTGCGTTTGAAACTCGCGAGTCAACCTTCTGTCCTGTTTACTCCCCTATCCAACGTCCCCATTTTTCCTTCCCCCAACTTCCCCAAGATGGTGGGAGCGTTTCAGACCGGGGGTCCTAGTGGACTTCTCCCTTTTTTCTGGTCGGCAGCTTAATTTAGGTTCTCTGTGCCCCGCGTCTCCGCCTCCCCCTCCCGCCATCCCTTTCCCTTTAGGAGAGCCCCATCCATGGGTTTTGGGCGTACTTTTTGCCTTTTTATGTTTTTGGCTGATTTTCTGCCCTCTGCCCCTCCCTGGCACCCGATCTCTTTGTTTCCCCCCTTTCTTTTTTTCTTCTCAGGAATGAGGGATCCTTTCAATTCTGCCCAGACTTCCACCCCTTTCGGTGAGAGTGGCACTACAGGGAAGGTTTCCCTGGTTGCTCTCTCCTTCTACCATTTTGCTTCTGGCTTAACCCACCTCCCCCCCATAAAGGGTAGTGGCCCCTTAGCACTTCCTCGCCGGTGTCTTCGCCTGCTGCACGTATCTACTCCAGGCTTCTTCTTCCTTTCGAGGCAGTTTCTTTTTTGTGCTCTGGAGGAAGGGATTGGTTTGCCCCTCCTTTCATTTTGGCCCGTTCTTATTTGCATTCTCCTCCTGTTAAACGCCTTCTTAGTTTAACAGTAGTCGGCTCCCCCTGCTCGAGCGAATTTTCTCTCGTTTTCTCTTTGCTTTTTTTTACTCCCAACCTTCCTTTTTTTTCCCCCTCCCCTGGGCTTCCCCGCTTTGGCGGGCCGTGGCTTCCCCTCCCACACGGTACTCCCAGTTCCCTCCGGTCAGCCAATTTTCTTCCCCCCCCCCTTAGCAAAATGAAGAAGTTCCTTTCAGACTGTCTTGTAGAACCGTTGGGCCGCATGGTTCGGTTGCTTGCGAATATAGAACTGACTCTGATGCTTCGAATTTTTGTGACCTTCCCCTCCCCTTCCCCTTCCCAACCGGGAAACTTTTTTTTCCTTCCCTCCCCCCCGAAAGGTAAGCCAGTCAACGCGGCCCCCAGAATCCAACGGTAGTGCTTAGACCCCTTTTCCTCCCTTTTCCCTCACTTTCCGATGCCTTTTGGGCCGCCAGCTTCCCCCCCCGATGCAAATTGGTGTATCCCTTTGACTCGCGGAGGCATCGGGGTTACATTCCAATCCGCGGTCTCCCCTCTTCCTCCTGTTCTTTATCCTGGTTTTTTCCAATTGGGACCGTGTTCCCTCCCCCTTCCCCGGCTTGATTTTCTAGTTTTCCTTCCTTGCCTGCAGGAATACTTCGTCTCTTCCCCCCCTCGGCGGGAAGGACTCGCCATTTCACTTTCTTATTGTTTCTTTTCTCATTGTGTTAATGCGCTCCTGCGTATTGCCCTCGCTGCCAAACCTACCCTTTACCCTGTTGTCTTTCTTGATTGACCATCAGTGATTTGAGCCCTTTCCCTTCTTGCTTGATCAGGTGATTTTCTTTGTCTTTGCATGTCTCGGGATTGGAGACCGTCGTCACACGACCTTTTCGCTTCCCTGTCGGATCCGTATTTTGACACTTTCCTTTTTTTCCCCCGTTTTCCCAGTTTTCTGCTTTTTTTCCGATTAACTCGAGATCCCCGGGTTGAACTGCTTTTTACTTAAACCCCTGTTCTCTGCTTCCCCGTTCCTGTTTGTGCCGCTGGAGACGTTGCTTTTTCCTCCCTCTCCTCACTTTTAAACGAGTTTTGGTCTGTTAGACGAGAGGGTTTTCCACCGTCTTACCCCACCAGCATTTCCTCGTTTGACCAGTTCCCTTTTATGGGTCTTGTTTTATTTCCTCTCCCCTTTCCGGTACTTTAAGGCTACATTGTTGCCGTCCTTGATGGGCCATCGCCCCAGGCACGTTTCCCAACCCCAACTCTCTTTTCTTCACTCCTCCTTTTGTTTTTGGTTTCTCTATCTTCCCTGTTCTACTTCCAAAGATTGGCGTCTCCGAGCGCTTGCCAGCCTGCGTTTGCCCCCTCCCTTTCCATCTACAACCCACAATGTTTAATACTCCCCCCCTTGCGGCTTCCCTCCTTTGGATACGTTTTTCTCCTTTTCCGTCGACTACCACTTTCCCTATATGAATAAGGTGTGCGGAAATCGATTTCTTTCCTTCATGTTTCCCCACTTTTCGTTCCCCCACCTTTCCTTGCTTTGATGCACCACCCCTTTGTCTTTTTTCAAGGTAAGAGCGGTCATCTCTCGTTTTCTTCAGTCGCTATAGGCTCAAACTTCTCCTTTCACACCTTTCCTTTCACTTCTATCCTTTTCCATATTAATTTTTCTGCTTCCCCCCTCTTCCTGGTTTCTGGGGCGTCTCGTTTTTTTCTCCCGTTTTTCCGCCCCCGTTTCGCCCATCCCCCTCTGCCTCGAGGACAGTATTCCTCCCGTCACGCCCCCCTTAAAAGGTGTACCTCCCTTTTGGTATTCAATGCCGGCTCATCCGTCTTCTCCCCCCCCACTTTAAAAAGTTTTCTAATGTCAGCCTTCCCCGCATTTGTCTGTGGTACGCTTGTTCTTTTTTCCATCCTACCTCTTTTCACAATGTCCCCCCTCTTCCCCTTTTCCTTTTTTGAGGGGTTTGTGTATCCTTGTGGACACATTTGATTCTTTCCATTATGATAGGACGGTCCATTGTTTCCCCTCCGCTGCTGGGAGTAACTTCGGCAGTTTCCCTCTCTGGTTTTCACGTGCTGTCTCCCCTGCTGATGGCTTCAGGGGTCGTACAGTCCTGCGACCCCTTCCTGGCGTCTTTTTTCCTTGTGGCCTGCGGGCGGCGCCGTTGCTGTTTTTCCCACGAATCTCTTCTCGTCATAAGGAATTTTCTTTCCAACCTACTCAGGAGTGTCTGTCCCCCTGCTGCTTCCCCCCTCCTTGCCGGCTGTGGCCACTGCCCTTTTTTTTTTGCGCACCTTCGGCATCTTTAAGGAACCGAATCCCTGTTTTCGGTACACTCACCAATCCTCACTCTTCTTCTTTTGTAAATTCGGGTAACCTGTCACCTCCCGGCTTTTTTTTCCCAGGCTGTGCAGAGGCGCTCCTGTCTTCCCCCCCCCTGATTCGATTTTTAAATCGCTATTTCCCCAATGGGCGACGCTTGCCGTCCACTGGGCCCCTCTTCCGAATTTTTTTTTCTTTCCGTCCTCTCTCTTTATTTCTTTGTTTTTTTTTTTCTTCCTTACCCGGTGAAAAGAAAGTGGTTGGCGTCGGCGAGAGGTTTTTTTTAACAGTTGTGCGTTGTTCCGAACTCCCCTGTTGCTCGAGTGGTCCTCCTGGCGTCCCGCACAGGGGCCCTTCTTTTCTCCCCCCTCGTACCTGTTGAAAAACCATTGGTCCGCTTTTGCTGATCGCCGCTCGCCCCAGGCACACAACTCCGTTTCCCCCTGTTATTGTGCCTCTTCTCCGCTTTTTAGGAGTGAGTGTCCCTTAAATGACGTTTCCCACATTTCACTACCACTCCCTCCCAAAGGTCTGCATTTGTTCCTCCCTAGAAGTGATGGTGAGTACCTCTTCTCCCCGCTGAGTCCCTTGAAAGACACGGGGCGTCGACTCAGAAGGCTCCACTGTTCTTTTGGAGTTAAAAAGTGTGACCGTTTTTCTGACCCCCCCCCCCCTACTTGCTTTTAAGTTGCGCACCCTCCCTTTTCAATTCCCTACCGCCCTTTTTTGTCTCGCGATTTTTGCACCGTAAAAGATCTTTCAATTGTTATTTTTCTCTCCCCTTTACCCCCCGTTGCAATTCTGGCTTTCCTTTCCCCCTTTTATTAAGATAGATTTTTCTCCCTTATCACGAGGGTCGGGCGGTTCCCCTTGAATTGTGTCGATGACTCCCTGAGAATGGTGAGGTCGGTTTTTTCACGGCCGTCCCCTTTCCGCGTACTAGTTTCGTGAGGCCCGTTTCTTCTCCCCCTTCCCAGGATCCCCTCCCCTTCTTTGTCCCTCTTCGTTACTTCAATCTCTGGGTTTTGTTTCTTTTCTCCACCCTTTCTTTCTACGGTGGCGTCCCCTGCCACCTTTTTTTCTGCCCTCGTACAAACATGTGTTGCGGCTCAGTTGCTTCTTCTTCAACTCTCGGGCGTGCCCGCCGCCATTTTTTTCGTCCTTTCATGCTCCTGGGCCCACCTCTTTTTTCGCTCGTCCGCAAAAGACGCGGCCTTTTCCCCCCTGGGTAACCCTTTTATTGTTTCCCAGGCCTCTGTGTTTTTCCTCGTTTCCTTAATGGCTCCCCCCCCCCCCCTGCTTTTCCGTGATTCTTTTTTTCCCTCCCCTTGTTTTGAGTGACTCATCCTTCCCCTGACATGGTGCCTTCCCCTTTCCCCATACCCTTGTTCCACCCCCCCCCCTCTTTTTCTTTCCTTTTTCCCCGATCTAGATTTGCCCCGGTGTGAATGTCCGGTTTCTTTGAACGTTTCCGACCGTTTCCCCCCCCTTGTTTTGTTTTTGTTGGCGGGCCCCGCACCAACTTGCTTTTCTTCGAGTTCCCTCTGACGAGCGTGATTCTTACATTGTTGTTTTTTTCTTTTCTGTTCCCCGACTCAGCGCCGGTGAAAACCCCCCCCAACGGTTTTTGTTCCCCCTCGCCCCGCGTCCATTAGGTCCTCCACCGTTTTAAAAAAATCTTTGTTGTTGATGGAATACCGGTTTCGCTGACGGTTTCTTGACAAGATGGTCTTGTTTGCTCGGGACCTTTGCTTTTGGATAAAGGGACAGTCAACTCCCTTCCTCAATTTTTCTTGGGAAGAAATTTTGCTGAGTTTTTCAGGGAGGATTGCTCACCTTCGATGGAGATAATTTGCCCCCCCCGGCCTGCCCCCCCGGTGATTGGCCATCCACCCCCCTCTTTCGATCGGTTGAAATTGGGGCTTTTTTTGTCTGTCTCTTTGCTCAAATCACAATTTTTTTTTTTTGTTACCTCCTTTTCTGTCCTGTTGAGAACTTTCGTGAGGCAGTCTCCTTGTACAGTTGACATTCCTCGAGTCCCCTTATCCCATTTCCCCCACACGGGAGTTTTGCCCCTTTTGTGAGTCCCTTCGGGTCCTCTCCTTGACCAACTTTTATTTTTTCGCCGATTCATCCTTCTCCTTTCAATTAGTACTTTTTCCCATGCCAATGTGGTAGTGTGAGTTTCCCCCTTGCCACTTTTTCTTCCCCCCCTTTTTTATGCCCTGAGGACAATTCACTCCCTCCGTCTTCTCGATTCTTTCTCCCCTGTTGGTTTGCCTTTCCATTCGTGTGTTTGGTTGCGAAGGCCCGCGTATCCGTTCAAGCCCTTTTCTTTTTGGAAACTCGATGTATCTTCCCACGAAGTGCACTTTTTCCGTTTTTATTTTTTGGCCTTCGCCCCGGTTTGCTTTTTTTGTAAACCCCAAGAAACAATACCATTTTTTTTTTTCTTTTGCGATAAGGCCTCGTTCTCTGGTGGTGTCCCTTCTCCGTGGAGATTCCCCGCCTCGACTCACAGAGATGTTACGGACATTTCGGCTCGAGGGGACGTTTTGAAGCAGAGGTTGTTCCACATTTCGTTATTTTTTTTTCTTCCAAGCAAGGATATGCTCTTCGTTCCCTCGGAGTCGTACAGAGGTGTCCACCGCCCTTTAGAATTGTTTTATGAATTCCCTTTCACCTTTTCTGGTTTCTCAGCACACTTTCGTTCCGACTGAGATTCCGTTTTTTTCTGCGTTCTTTGTTCGATAAACGACCAGCGCCTTTCCCCTTTTTTCCCTGCGCCTTCAGCCACTGACTTGAATAGACTCCCCTCCACACGGCTGGTTTGTCTTTGTTCTTCCTGGAATATTTTGCCCCTTTTCTTCCCGCGGCTGGCTTTTCTTTTTTTCTCAGACCCAGGAACGGCGCGTCCGCCCCCTCCTCCAGTAAGAGCCGTAGTCACTCCAACTTTAGAGTCGCTGAAGACATAAGCACCCTGCGATCACAGCTCTCTCCAGCACCTATCTGGAAACCAACATGCGCTAGGGAGTTTATTTTTTGTTCTTTACCGACCTTTCGCAGGGCACTTCACTGCTCAAAATTTTCCAAGTTCCCCTTCCGCTATTTCTCCGAAGTGACTCACTCCAGTGTGGTTTTTTGTGCCCGGACGGCTCCCCCTTTCCCCAGCCAAAAGCTGATTCCCTTTGGACCCTGACTGGCCTTTTGAATTTAAAGCTTTACCTCTTCCGGGCGAAAAATTTTCCCCAAGCGTTTAATAGATTGGCCCCTCCTCTATTAAGGTTTACTTGTGTGCACTGCGCCCTCTTATTTGTCTTGTTCTCTCGAATTTGACCCTACCCTTAGCCCCCTGCTTTTCTTACCGTTTGGTTTGTTATGGGGCAATTTATTTTTCTCGAGGTCCTTGCTTTCCTATGCGCTGTTACTTCTTCCAGTTGGCGTTCCTCCCCCGTTCCCGTCTTTTTTCGAGCATTCGACTTTTTTTGCGCCGTTTTGATTCCCCGTTAGAAATGGAGGCTCCTTCTTCAGCGGTTGGTTGTTTTCTAGTTTGCCTTTTGGCTTCCTATTGATTCGTGGTTTTCCTTCTACACAACGTCGTTTTACCCCCATTTAGCAGTGCCCGTGCGGTAGAGCTCTTGTTCCTTTAATTGACACTGTTCCTTCGACTTTGTTTGATCGCTTCGTTTTCCCGATCAACCAGCATTTCCTCGCCAAACACACGTATTCTTCTTTTGGAGGCCCTCCCCCTTCTTTTTTATCCCTTCAGGAATGCCTTTGCTTTTCTCTTCATGAGCCTGTTGTATCTCCTCTTTCTG
>Ga0179593_1739751_pt1 | contig 15761 bp, 17 predicted proteins | sample CZODoug2_1_08_16_FD_185931 | JGI IMG/M metagenome (GOLD analysis project Ga0179593, IMG submission 185931) | Vadose zone soil fungal communities from Angelo Coast Range Reserve, California, USA - CZODoug2_1_08_16fungal (PacBio error correction) | ecosystem: Environmental > Terrestrial > Soil >... | reverse complement strand
ACGATTCGTACCCTCTTCCCACTCCATCCTTTCCTTGACTCCAGTGGAAGTTTTTTCCCTTCCAATTCCTCTAGTCCAAGGTACAGCTGTTCGGTAAGGACGGGACTTTCCCGGACGCCCCATCGCCTTTTCCTTTGAGCTCCCCTTGCCTCTTCCGTCATATCGTCCGTGACTTGAGTCCCCTTTCTTCGCTACAAGGACTCCCACCCCCCCCCCGGAACATGAAAGGTGGACTTTCGATCGGGATATCTTCCATTTCCCCAGAATGGTTCCCCCTTCAGAGTTCCATCGACACCCCAAACTTTTTCCTTTATCTCCTTTTGATACGAGTCAGGTTCTCCCCCAACCGCGACCACCCGAAAAACCTACTCCTTTTCTTTTTCCTTTTTCCTCTCCGGTGTGGGTGTTTTTTCTTCCCGGTTGGAGTCTTTCTTCCTTTCCTTCGTTCTGAGACGCACCGACTATTTTATCAGCAAGTAACAGGCTGTTTTTTTTATCAAAAGTCTTCGTTTCCTCCCTCAATACGATCCCAATTCGTGCCCCAGATGTTCCTCCCGCGTACTCCCCCCTGATGGGCTGGCTGACTCCCTTTCCCGGCTCGGGATTCGTCCTCATTCCTCTGACCTCAAAAAGTGACTGTTCTTCGACTCGGGATCGAGTCTTTTTTTCCGCCGTTCGTTTCTTCACCTCAGCCGGTTTTTTTTTTTCCCTTTCAAGATTCTTTCTTCCAACCTTTCCTCCTTACGTAAAAAGTTTGGGAACTCCTTCTCTTTTCCGACGTACGTTCCCCCTCAAGCGTAGCGCCTTGGATCTTCGCTCTTGTGCCTCTCGGATCCCCACTTAAGTATAGATGTTCCGCCCCCCGTGGGTCTGGCAGGACAGGATCGAAATGGACTATTTTCTTGTGGGGAACGGTCCTCTTCATAGACTCCTTCGGCGAGGGAGACACTCGTCCTTCCGCCGGTAGTCCAACTCCTACAAGAAGAACACGTAGATCATCTTCCACAAATGCGGCATTCCCTTTGATATTCACACGTTTCTCTGACGGAACCGCCACTTTTGTGGTGACTGCGGCATCGACCTGCTCTCTTGACAAAGAGTGCCGCTCCAACTGAGCTAAGGGACCCTTCTTTTTCTTTCTTATGATAGGTACACACCTTTTTTTTATCACAAAACATTCTGTTTCCCTCATTTTATATCCGTCTGCTTTCTCCCCCGGACATTATGGGCTAAGAACTTAAGCAACCCTTCCTCTCCTTTCTGTACCGCGCGAATTCCCCCACGGCCAAAACTTGCCGGGCGCGACTTTTGTCCCCCCTGCGGGTTAAATTTTCTTACTTGCATGGGCCCTTTAAAACGAGGGTCAGCCGAACGAGGTCACATCATGTATGCCCCCGATCTGGGTTCGTGCCACCTTGTTCGTGCCAAGGGACTTCCCCCCTCGCTTGCGGAATTCTTTTCTCCTTGTGGTAGTAGACTTGTAGCAGCTTTCCCTGTTCGGCACCCTTTTCTCGATATGCCTTAATCGGTCTTTTTTCGTGTATGTGCCGTCGTTTGAGCCTTTCCTCGCCTTTCGACCTTTTTTCAGTCAGCAAGCCTCTGACGAACTTGCAACCTTTTTTGCGCCCGCTCTTGGCCTCAGCCCCGTTTTCTTCTCATGCCAGCTCCAGAGCAGACACAGAGGCGAGGTCCCCTTTTTTTCCGGCGATAAAAACGATCGCTCGCTCTTAATCTATGATTGAAATAAGAACCCCTCGTGAGCGGCCTTTTCTTCCGAATAGTAGCTCCCTATCAGTTCGACTTTTTCCTTTAGAGGTTATCTTCGAGAGCTAGGCCTCTCACGTCCTTGTGTTTCAGCTAGCCCCAAGTTCCTCCATGTCGCCTCGGAATGATGGGCCCTCGTCGAGTAATCATAGCGCCGATTCTAAACAACCCCTAACGAATTTTCCGCACGAACCACTCTCTCCACTTTCAGCTCCGCCCCCCTTAATGGAATGATTTCTGAAAACAGCAGACAAGGAGCCTTTTTGTTCCTATTGATGTTTTAATTTCCCTCCATCGAAGGTCTAAGTCCCTCACAAAGCTTCACCGCTTTTCCGAGAGATGGGGAGCCTCTCAGCTCCAGCAATTCTCCAATTTTCCAAGATCAAAGCAACTCACAGTTCTCCTCCGCTCTGTTGGACCTCCGTCCATAATACCTGGAGAGATCTCTTCGATGAGGAATGCGATACACGCGACCTCACTGATCTGAGCTCCCTCGGCTCTTCCCACCTCTCCGTCGATTAGCCTATTCCCGAACGTAGGGTACTGTCTCCTCCAGAAGTGAGGACCCTTCCGGCCCCCTCACCGCAAAACGAGAACCTGTTTCAACGCGGACTGGAAACCTCTCCACATCTCGCGTCCTAGTAAAGTTCCACTTTCCCTAAATTATTAGCCTGACACCGCGAATGAGGTCCCCCTTCTGGTCAGAAAGCACCCCCTGGTTCTATCTCGCACCCATCAGTTCTTATGTGGACCGTCTCCAAAGAAGAATTAGATCTCTTTGAATGGTGCTTGAAATGTGCCGTTCCCATGTCTAGATAGAAAGTCGAGTCCTCCCTGAAGCCGAACGTTAAGTCCGCTGAAACATGCCCGCTACGGAAGGACTGAGGCACGCCTTCCCCCCCCGTTCGGCCAAGTCTTCCCCGAGTGAGCGGTTCCTCGAGGATAGACATGGGACCCGGTCTCCATATAAATCACATTTTTCCTTTTGATAGACAGCGAACCAAAAAGGATGACGACTTCCCGGAGCAAAAGATAGTACTTTGAAGAGGATGCGATGACCGAGTCGCTAGTGACTGGAGGGTTGTATTTGTGTTCTGTATGAGAGTGTTTTGTTTTCAGGGGTCTAGTCTTGGGCTGTGGCGAATGTTAGGTATTTTTAAACTTTTTTTTTTTTTTTTTTCTTTACTCTTCCTTTTTTCTTTTTTTTTTTTCTCTTCTCTTTTTTTTTTTTTATATTCTCCAACGAGTACACCTCCCTTTTCGACAAGTCAACCTCCTTTTCCAGTCCGCTTTGCCTTATCCTCCTATCCGCCCTTCCAGAGAGATGCAAACCGACCCCCACCCCCAGCTAGGCTGCGTAAAACCCCTGCCACAAATCTCGGATTATTTCCTGCTACCTGAATCCGCAACTCCAAGTGACTCCCGAGCACCAAAAGATTCTCTCCATGGAACATTGAGCGTTCCCCCCCCCTCCCCCCCTCTTCCTAAACACCCCCCCCCCCCATTGTCCTAGTAAGCTACGGCAGGACTGCGAGCCCCCAAGGCGACCGTACTCCTCCCCTCCGCAAAAGCCTAGCCTCGAGACAGCGTTCAAAGAAACAGAAGGCGTTTTCTTACCCCGAAAACTGCAAGTTTTTTCGGCCCCCCCGGCCATCAAAAACTCTTATATATGATTTTAATACGCTAGTTGGTCCCCCCCCCACCCCCCCCTCCCCCCCCCCCCCCCCCCCACTTTTTAGTCCGCAGCGTTATCGCTTTTTGACTTTATCTTTTGGGTTCGGAGAACGGACCGTTTTTCTGGATAGAGAAATTTCCCGGTTGTAGGAGTTTTTACCGCTTTCTTTTCTTATCTGTGGTCATATCTTTCTTCCTCCTTTTTGGATCGGTTCCTGTTGCGGAGGGATGTAGGTACTTTCCTACTACGAGAGGGCTCTTATTCTTTCTCATGCGCACCCATGAGAGGACGCTGTTTCTGGTCCTGGAAGTTAAGCGTTTGGAGCGTCTCCCTTTTTCGCGGCGACTCTTTTTAGGTTCCCTGCTTTTTTTCTCCCACCCGAGATGTGGGTGGGGGTTAGGTTTGCCCCTCGCCTTCTGCGATTTCTTCTTGATTTCTCTCTTTTTTTTTTTTTTTTTCTACTAAGGGCGTCTTCCTAGCGGTTGGTAGCTCTTTGCCGTTTTTCAGGTGACTCGTGCTGATTTTTTCTCGGGAGCAAGAGCTATTCAGCGTGGGTAGATTTTCATAAGCTCCTCTTACGGATCGGGCTCCCTTTCTTATATTGGTTCTTTTTTGTAATAGGGACGCAGCACGAGAGGCAGTTCATTTCATGCTTTTTCTCTCCCATCCGATCGTACGTGATTCCCCCCTGTCACGGTGCTCTTCTTTGACTCCCTAGTTGGAGAGCTTTTGGAAGGCTGCTTTGTCTCGAGGACTTCTCCCGCGTTCCTGCACTTTCTTCTTCCCCCGGTCGTCCAGCGTTCTCAGAGCACTGAATCCAGGTCAAGCACCAGCAGGCTCTCTCCCGGCTCTTTGGACTTCGCCGCGACTCCTTCCAGCTCGCCCCATTTCTCAGAACTTTTCGGTCCTCTTTTGGCGAGGCGCCTCCCTTTGCTTCTCAATTTGGCGATCCGCTCAGACTTTCCTGATGAGAGCCCTTTCTACGGCGTTTTTCGCTGTCTTAGTGAGGGAGGTTGGCCGAGGCCGCAATGCTTCTCACTATTCCCCAGGATCCCCCCGATCTTTCTCCTTCTTCTCTCCGAAGGTGCACTCTTGCGTTTCTATTGCTCGATTCCCTCCCCCTGACAGGGAGGAAGGGCTTACAGCTGTCTTATTCTGAAATAGCAGCAGGGTTTTTTCTTTTTTCATGTGGGACCTTCCTCCCTAGTGGTCCAACCTCCCGCTATTGCTTTTTTCCCTTTGCCTTCAAACTTCAGATCTGCGGGTGAAATGTTCGCAGGGTTTTGTCCATTAGACGATTTTTCTCCCTTTGGGAACGCCCTAATCTCCCCAGCATCGCGCCCCTCCGGCGCCTTTTCTGACGTTCCTTACTCTTAGGAATCGGATCTGATACGATTCTTAGGATTCGGAGGGGACAGGGGCTTGACCCTCCTTCGTTTTTTAACAGGTTCTGCGTGTTCCAGGATGAAGCGGACAGAACTTGAGGGACTCACACTTCTTTCCGCAACTTTCGAGGAGGTTCCTGAGCGCGTGCGTCCGCATGACACTGAAGTTGAAATGGGCCCCTTCACGAGTTCTTGCCGCTTCTTCTAGCGGCAGGAACTTCTACTCGCGGGTGGGGCGCCTCGTGGTCTTCCTCGAATGTATGCATTACAAATGGCTGAGCAGGCTCGCCGCCTTCTAGATGTTCCGCCTCCCCCACTCACCCGACTTCCCCCTCTGAGATGACGCGCTCGTACTCGAGGAGTAACTTTGGCCTCCTCCTCCCCCCACGCACCCTGACGATTTAAGCGCCAGGATCTCCCGACTGCTTCCCATCCACGTCTCTTCCCCTGTTCATCAGAGCCTATCGTCGACTAACCCCAAAGCCTCTGGCAAAGCCGTCACTCCGCACGCCGCCGCCCCGGACCGCTCCTCACTGGGTCGGAAGGATGAACTGCGAGTGTGCTTCTCCTCGGCGGCTAACTCGCCCCCCAGCGCTCCACATTCCAGAGAGGGGTACCCGTTGCGGGAAGCAAAAGGTTGTGGTCCGTTTCCTTAGGTCTTATTTGATCTATCCCAGCTTGGACATCCCAATAAGGGCCTCTTTTCGGAAAAGCCTCTCTATACAAGCTCTGTGCGATTAATTTTTTTTTATAATCGTTTCCTCTTTATTCTACATGTCAGAAATCTGGTTCAATTTTCGCCTTTGCAAGCATCAGTCGTCGGTTTCTGTCTCCACCCTTCCCCTTCAGATGGCGTTCGTTCCGAATCTCACTTTCTCAATTCTCACGGTCCTCTGCCGAGATTGTTAGACTGTTGCTCGACGGGCGTCTGTTTCCCCCCCCCCACAACTATTTCGGTCTCCTTCTTGGTATACAGCCTAGCGGGATTGTTGCATGGAAAGCTGGCCTTGAATGCCTACGTCTTTCCCCACTTTCCAGGTCGACCTCTTTTCCGCCTACAGGAGGCCGGACCTCTCCCCTTCAGAGAATGAAAAAAAACCAGATAGAGTTGTGATCAGGTCTATTTTTTCCCAGAACCCCCCCAGTCCCCCATGGCAATCGCCGCTTTTCTCCTCCCCAATGACCCTTTCCAAGTTGACTTGTCTGCCTTCAGGGGAGTTTTTGGTTCAATCTACAATTCTTGACCTTCTTCCCAAGCCACCTCTACTGTCGTTTCTCCCTTTTTTTTGCCAAAGGCGCAGAGCGCTGTCGCTTGTCATCTCACGTTGGTTGAGGAAAGTGCTCCCTCTGTCGATTCCTTGATTCCGCATTCCTACCCTCCCTTGTCGCCCTTTCACCCCACCCCATAGGCACATGAAACGGTGGCGATCTTTTTTTAGGAACGAACGACTTTCACAATCCACCGCTTTGGTCACAAGTCCTCCCTCAACAACCCCCTGCTTTTTAGTATCAGAACGCTTGCTTCCTTTTCTTCTCCGAGAGCATCCTCCCCCCAACCCTTTGTGTTGTGTGTCTCTTTTTCTTGTTCGTTTTGTTTTTTGCTGACTTTGGATGCGGAGAAGAGTTATAGAGTCCCTTCCTCATTTGGGGGGGCGATGCGTTTTTTGGAGTACCGCATGTGAACAGGCTTTTCCAAATTTTCCCCATTCTCGATCTGCCACCTGTTCTGGGTTTTAGCCGATTCTTTTCTTTGCAAGGGATGGTGCTGCGGCATCAGTCATAGAGGAATCGCCTTTCTTCCCTTCATGAGCCCTTTTTTCTGGACCTCCTCCCCTTCCATTTGTCGCCGCTTCTTTGCTAATGCGTCCCTTGTTCCCGCCCCCTGCCTTTTCAAAGATTATCTTTTACAAAAAGTCCACTGTCTGCAGTCCTTTCCCAATTTTGGATCCTCCTGATCTCGGCTATTTCCAACGTAGTTGATCCTAGGGTTGGGAATAGACCTATTTTTTCCCCCCACCTCGATGAGGGTCTTCCTCTTAATGTTTGCTTCGTACTTTAGGTTCCCTTTTTACGGAACTTTAGTTGGAACTGCGCATTGTTTTTCGTTCTCCGGCAGGCGGCCATGACACACAATCCCGTCTGGAGGTTTTCCCCTCTTCCGTTGAAAATGACCGTCCACCCCAGTCCGCACGCGCGGTCGACAACTTAGTCCTCCCGGCTTGGAGAGTGCCTGACGGAATTTCGGAGATTTCCCCCGCCCCGCCTCTGCTTTTTGAGAGAACCTCCTTCCCCTTTTTCCTGATGAAACTGACGTCCTTTACCAACTGAGCTACGGACCCCCTCCTTGATGGCTATAGAAATTTCCAGAATAATCTTCCCCCCCCTTTCAAATCGCACAGCGCTTTTAATCTTTAGGCAAGATTCTTCCCTGTCTTTGCAAATAGCGCGGTTTTTTTCCTCCCATAGACTAAGTCATGCGTCTCCTAAGGCCAACAGTTGCGGACCTCCCTTTTTTTTTGTGGGAGGAGGTCGTGAAATCCCTTTCCCGATAATTCCTACGAAGAGGATCAGCACTCTCATAAGGCCCTTCCTTTTTTCCTCTGTGTTCGGAGAGTGCACTCTTGTGCCTCTTTTTCTTCCCCGAGCTTGTGCCGTTCCTTTGTTTAGGACGCGTTTCTCTGATGAACAGCTGATTAGATCTCTTTTTTCTTTTGTCAACAATATGCCTTTGAGCTCCTGCGGCGTCAGGTTCTCTCTTGGTGTCGGTGGTATTATCTTTCTTCTCCCTCCCTCGAGTTAGACCCGCGATCCACTCCCCCGCCTCAATGCTTTCCCTGTACGTTCTGCCAGTCCCCCTTCCCCCCCCCACCCCCCCCCCTCTTTATCTTCAAATTATCCCCCCCCTCCCCCCCTCCCTCTCTTCCCCTTGCCCCCCCCCCCACATCCGCCCCCAACCCCTCTCTGGTTCTTCCCACGTCCCCCTCTCCCCCCCTACCCTTACCGTCTCTTCCCGCCATCCTTCAAACCAAACGTCCCCTCACAGCACCTCATGCTCCGCATACTTCTTTCCTCCTTTTCCTGTCTCCCCCACCTCCCAGCTCCCCCTCTCCCCCCCTCATTCCTCTTCTACCCCCTCTTTCTTTTCCTATTCCTTCCCCCCTCTTTTACCGAGTTCTCTTATTGGACTCTCTCGGCGCCTCCCGTCCAGTTTTCTTCCCGGCGAGGGTTTACGGGTAGAGTTCAAAGAAGTTATCTCTGAATGAAGTCTTCTGTTTTCATGCCGATTCTCAATTGAGATAGTGCAGTCAGACAGAGTCCCCTATCCAATCTTTGCGTGGTATAGGAGAGATCTTCCTTCTTTCTATCTCGCCTCCAGATCCGTTTCCCCCAATGCTCCCAACTTGCAAGATGAACCGTGTATAATAGGAGGAATCTTGCGAGTTAAGAATCTTTTCCGAGATAACCCACACCGCTTGCTCCCGAAAGAATGTCATCCTCCCTCGCCCGACGACCCCCACCTCCGGTGGAGGCCTCTATTGAATTCTCTCTGGAAGGACAACATCTCCAAGTTTTTGATCGTGCTCTTTTTCCCTCCCGTTCAAATACTTTCAGCTGAAGAGGATAATTCCAGTATCAACTTTCCAGGTGTTAAGAGAGATGGGGATCCCTTTTTTTGACCATTCCAAAGCGTGCGTTTCCCACGCGAGGAAAGCACCAAGTTCTAATAGTACCCCATTAGCCCTTGGCATGGTGCAGGCATTTTCCTACCGATTCCTCGCTTATGCTACCCTTAGACGTACAGATAGGCGCCCTCATCGGACACCCCTCCTAATATCGTCTTCTTACCTCAGGGCGCGTGCGCAGCCCCCTGCATAGGCCAAATACCTCCACGACGCGTCCATACGGACCCACCGCACTTTCCATGAGTCTCTCGAGCGAGCTTTCCCCTTTTCCTCAAACTTAGCAGGAATGGTCTTTTCTTCGCCAAGAGAATAGAGCGAAGTCGGTCCACGCAATAAGGTTCATTTTGCTGGATTCTCCGACTACTCCTTCCTTAGTAACCAGCGCTCCCCCCCTGGAATTTGATTGACCTGTAGGGAGAGCTAAGCCGCCCGAAGGCTCGAATCTGCTTGACGCGGCCGCTGCCACCTCCATTGATCGACCTCCTGTATCTCCCCCAAAATCGGAGTTCCCTTCGTAAGGCCCAGGTACGCGTGTTCCCGGTGCCGGCCACTTGATTCGACCCTGTTTCTCTCAAGAGACCAGCAGCACATCCGGCCTTTTTCGTCTTCGAGGTATGACAGCCTACCCGACACCACTGTTACTACACGAAACTTGTCCCCGATTCGTCAAGCACCCCATTTCGGACTAGTCCCTCCAGTTTTTTTCGAGATCCTGCCCCGGCAAGCGCCGCGACCAGAAAAACTTCCGCGTCTCGGAACTCTTTTTTCGAGTAAGACGCCCTACGCACCGAAAGCTCCACTCTCAGAACCCCAAAAACAGCTTCTTCTTCCAGAGGAACAACCACTGCGAGCGGATTCCTTCTACTCAGCAAAACGACCTCACCGATCCCTCCCCCCTGAAGGGACACTATCCCACCCCTGTCTTGACCATGCCCCTCCCCATAAGGCAGGAAACCTAGCCGTCGAGGCCGAGAACACCCTCCTCCCTCACAGTAGCCGTCCTCAGAATGCGCTCTGTCCCTGCGTATTTTCCTCCCGACCCATTTGTGCCCCACAAGCTTAGCCAGAAACAGGAACAGGTCCCCCCGCACCTAAGTCCGTTGCCAGCCTCGGTCATCAACCGTTTTTTTTTCTCTCTCCTTTTTGAGAGAGATGAGTCCTCCTTCTGATTATGTTTGGAGTCTTGTGCTGAGACAGTAGGTCCTTGTCGGGCTTAGACCTTCCTTATGTTGGTCTTTTTGCCCCCCCTTTGTGTAGTTGATGATACTCCCCTTGACCCGGATCTGTGTGCATTTTTGTTGGCGAATGTTGAGGAGCTGTCGCCTTTTCGGCTCTAGAAGAAAGCGAAGATCTTTTTTCATGCCTGAGAAGTCCTTCCCATGGTAATTTTTTCACGGTCCTGCACGTTTCCGTTTCCATGTGAGTAGATGATTTAGTTTGCTTGAGTCTCTTTAAATACTCTCCTTTTCGTTGCCATCCGGGGTTGACTCCATCTATCTTTTTTTGGTAGGTTTTTGCCAGTCGCTTTGCGCTTTCGGGGCGTTCTATGATAGCTTCCACCCCCGAAGCCTGTTTCTGTTCTTGGAGCAGGAGAGTGATCTGATCTCTCTTGTCCTACGATTCCTGGGTAGTGATTCATTCAGCCGAGTCAGCTCTGTGTCTACTTTCGTATTGTACCTATCTTTCCCGGAATCGACGCCTTTTTTCAGGCAGGTTTTTTTTCCCTGCGATGGGCGGCGCCCCAAGGTACGATCCGTTTCCTTGGCACCCTGCGCATAACGATCCAATGGGAAGGACTTCTTTTCTCCTCGAGTTGGATCTTCCCGAGCGATTTTCATTGTTGATAGTCCCAGAGTTACTTTTGCTTCAGGGCTTCGCTGACATCTCTACCTTCCGTGCTTTTCTCTCTGGCGGCCAAATTTCCTCACCTTCCCCTTCGAGATAGATGAGGTGTGACTGCTGGCCACGGAGGAAGCAGATGGGTCCGAGATACTTCCCCTGCTGATCTTCCCAGACTTATTCGAGGTGTCCCTCGTGATACCGTTGGAAGTTTGAACCTGATTCCATCCTGCTCGCGCTCAGAGATCCTGGCTGCGTTTTTTACGAGGTCCGTTTTTACGCTGTTTCTTTCCTCGGCGGTGTGATTTTGGGCCTATGCTTGGATGCGCACGCTTTATCAGGATAATCTCTTTTTCCCAATCTCTTTTTCCCCGCTGTTTTCGGGGGGGGGCCCTTCTGAGGGCGAGCCTCCTGAGGTTCTTTGCAATTTTCTCCCCCATGAGATGGGTGTAGCTGATGCTTTTTGGGTTCATGAGAACTGGGAGTTCCTGGTCTAGTTGGTCCAATAGATAGCTTTTTTTTTCGAGCTTGCTCCCCCTCCCCCCTCTACTCGCTCTTTTTTTCACATGTTCGCGGGGCCTATTGGCCCTTCCTTCTCCTATGGCAGAGGACGGTAACCCTTTTCCCAGCAGCATCGTCTCCCCTGCCCGTGTGGCCTTCCGCTGCTGAAGCGGAGGCTATTTCTCGAGGCAGCCCTTCTTGATGTGGTGCTTTTTATTATATCGAACTGCGTTCAGTGTCGACGAGTTGTTTACGTGTCTCGGCCTCTCTTGAGGTCAGCCCGTCAGACCTGACGATTAACACGAGCGAGGTTCCCTCCTGCTCTTCTGTCTTTTCCCCACCCGGCTGTGCATCTCTCCGTCTGGCCGATAAACCTTCTTCTTTCTCCGTAGAACACTTCTCACTTTCCCCTTCATCGAGGGACCAGTCCCCTCTCTCTCTGCTTCACACGTAAGGGAAGAGAATCTTTACTCTTCGTCGATAGACTTTGAGTCTTTCCTCCACCGCCCTTTTTTCGACTGGATTAGAGCCCGGGATCCCTCTCTTGACAGCTGCTCCCCACGTCAGGCCCGGTTCGACGGAGCTTTTCTCTTGAGCTTTTTCGAACCCCTCGCACGTGAAATCTCCTCACAGATCTCTGACCATGACGCGCCAGGAAGAGACCGGCCTCTTTTTGAACCGAGAGCGCCGCCTCAGCGGCGCATTTTACTGTCCCCTCCTCCCGCAGCTCTCGGGTTGACCAGGACCCCCCCCTCATTTCGGACCCAGAAAGGTTCGTACCGAGGATTGTGAATTCCCTGTCTTGTTGTGGCAGGATGATACTCTTTTTCTGCCCCTCTAGTTTCATCTGCCCCCTTCCAAGCGCCGACCCCTCCAAGGTTTCCCCTTTGCCGCACCGAGCCGGGTTTGGTTTTTGCTCGATCTTATTATGAGCTTTGCGGAAAAAGCGCTGAAGTTTCACCGGCTTTCCGCCACATAGGTTTCCAAGCAGATCTTTCTTCCCTTTTTCCACAGAAGGTTTTTTCACTTTTTACAGGAATACTCATCCCGCATTTTGTCCCCCGAGATATATTGAGCGCTGCTTCCTCGTTTTTTTTTTCTCCCCCGAGAATCACGACGATCCTCGGTTCCCATCCGTGTGGACGTAATGCCCCCCAAGCAGTCTGAAGAATTGTGCTATTTTCTTTACCGTTGGGGCTTTAGCTCCTCCCTTCCGGGTCACGGCTCTCCCCTCCTTTGTTCCTGGCCTTTCGATGAATAATGATCCAACCCTGAAAGTTTACACCCCACTCACCTTCAATTCGAGGCTGTCATTCGAGGCCTTTTTTGACACAACACTTCAATCTTACACAATCGATGTTTTGCCTCTATACCAGCTCTCCCCCCCCCCAGTATAAACTCTCCACGCGACGATTAGTCTGACCCATACAGCTTTCCCAAACGTTTTTTGACTTTGCGTTCCCCCCTCAGGGTCCCCTCTTTAAATGCGAAGTCTGCAAGTGACACAAGCCTTTCCGGAGTGTCAAGTCTTTTTTTCCCGAAGCGCGACAAAGTTTCATGCTTCAAAAGCCGTGTTGAGTTCTCGGCAATCTCGCTGTCGATTCCTCTCCATTCCGCCAGCCATACGGGCTCCTTCGTTCTTTCTCTTTCCCAAGTGCTACTCTTTTCCTGAAAGGTCTCGAGGAGGGAGGAACTCCTTTCCAATCATAGACTTTTTGTCATATATCAAACCGCCTCGCCCCCCACACCAACCCTGAGCGGGGCGTCTAAGTACCTGCTCGCGTTTTTTCATGTTACGACCCCCCCTGACCAGAAACCCCCCCCCCCCCTCTCCCTTTGAATCATCTCCGTTGTTGTTGTTTTCTCCTTTCCTTTGGGTTACGTGCTTCTTCTCGCGGTCCTTCTTCGCAAGAGTTATGAGACGCCCTGCATCCTTCTTTTTTTTGGGGTGAGTCTGCGTTTGATGCTTCCCGCTTAAGGTGCACAGCGTGTTTCAAAAGGACTCCTCTTCGCCACATTTCTTTTTGCTAGCCCCTGAGCCTACTCCCCTTCTTTGGGCTGGCGGAATAAGCGGTCGGGACTCGAAAGCGGCTTTTCTCCTCCTTCTCAAGTTCGTTGAAAGCGCCCCTCCCCTTTGTCGCCGCTTCTTCCTTCCCCAATCCGCGACCTGTTTCAGCGACTCGCATTTTTCAAGATTCGCTGCGGACAAACCACCCTTCCCTCCGCGAACGTCAATTGTAGGGGTCTTTCTACGAAGCGTCCTTGCCCTTTTTTATCGCGGTTTTTTGTTTCATAGGACCGGCTCCCTAGAGGAGTGTTTTTATACTTTGAATGCTGGGTCGTTTCGTTTCTCCCTCGAAATGGACGAAAGTTTTGTACTGTAAGACTTGGGTTCCTAATAGCAAAGGAGGCCAGCCCCAAAGCAATACAGCGATTTCTTTCATACACTAGTCCTCTCTTGGCTTTCCTCTCATGCAATTTTAGTCCCCACGTCGCCTTTTTTTCTAACAAATGCGGACATATTGGGAGAGTTGCCTTTCCCCCCCCCCCGTGAGGCTTCGGTCCCCCCCCCCCCCCCCATGCCGGAACCGCCATCGATTCGGTTATTTGCTCGTGGAGCCTTAAGACCCGTCGCTCTACCCCCCCCCCCCTAGCCAATCGTTTCTTTCCCCATGTACGAAACCGCAAGTTTTTCCCCTCTGATCACACCACCCCCTCCAAGAGACTCTTCTCTACCGAAGGCACTTAAGCTTCTCCGCGCGTTAATATACAGTCGTCCCCCAAGTTTTCCATTTTTTTTCCCAGCAGACTTTTCCCAGGCCCCCCCCTTTTGCGGCCGCACTTTTCCTGGAGGTAGGTTTCCCGTCGGCGTGTCCTTGATGGGAGATGCCCCGAGAGGATTAGAGCTTATCCCGCTGCGAAGGCATTTCCCTCGGTGTTTGAGGAAGCTGGAGCAGTCTTTGCGATTTGTTACTTTCCCCGAGATTGCAGGTGCCGCGTGTTAGCTCTGTGATCTTCCCTCCCTTTTGATTTTAAAAAGTTTTTCTATAGGTTTTTTTTCCCCGCCCGCGAGGCGGGAAGCGTGCTTTTAGTCTTTTCGAAGGTGAGTTTGCAGTGAGTTTTCCCTCAGGTCGTTCGGGTGGTCGACAACATGCCTTTCCCCGTGAAAACTCTCACTCGTGAACAGCTCGTTTTTAGGGACATCCGAGGGACGCTCCGTGTACGCGTAGAGAAGACAGGCGAGGGAGGGTCCCCCCTCTTCTTCTTTTGGAGAAACCTCTCATCTTCCTGAACGCTTTCCATAACGCTTGTTTCGTTCCGAGTGCCAGTCTCTCCCCCCTCGCTTTGTTGTGTATAGGAGATTTCCCTCTTATTCGGCCCCCTGACTTCCTTTTCCTTTTTTCAGCTCGACCAATCCCCATGTCTCACTTGACGGTGAGTCCCCTTTCATCCCTTTATTTTTTTTCGAAGCCTTCCAGATTGGTTTATTACCACCGAGGTAGAAAAATGAACCCCTTTAAGAAAAGTAACTCGAACCTTTTATGCAACCCACCTCAGTCAGTTTTCCTCGATAACCCCCTTTCCCCCTTTTGACGAGTCCCTCCCCCAGGCCTGAGCGTCGCTCTTTTTTCTTCGCATTAGTAACCCGCGTCTCCTCGCTACCCAGAGAAGCTTGTCCCCCAGCTCAACGCTTTTGCAAACCTCTTTCTTTGAGCGATGGGGTTAGCCTTGCCCTCGCCCCGGGTTCGATTTCAGGGCGAGCGCGAACAAATACAAGTTATCATTAGTCCCTCCCTTCGTCCTGAGGACTTTTGACTCCTCCCCTTTTCTTCTCTGGGAAGGAGCAACTACCTTTTGCCTCCCTTCGTGCGCGGCCCTTTTTTTTCCCACTCGGGATCAAAAGTCACAGGTCTTTTTTCAGGATACGTCGTATTTCTTTTTTCTTTGAGTGCGCAGCCAGTTCCTCTTCCCCAATCCGTTCAACCGCCAAGAAGGAACGTAACACAGAATTTCCCCGTTTCCAGTAGAACCGTCTTTTTTTTTCAACGCTCGCCACCTTGTCCTACCTTTGACGAACCCCAAGCGATAGGTCTTTTCCGTTTTCTTCAAAGAAGCAGCGTCCTGCTCTGGTAGATACGCCCCCACGGTCCTCTTGGAAATTTCAAGAATAGTCTTTAAGATCTTGCTCCCAGAGGAAATGAAGACGATACCCCCCTACCCCGCGTAGATCTAAGCGCAGCCGCCCACCCCCGCGTTTTAGATTTTTCAAGGCGAGCCAGCTTTTGGTTCCCTCCGACGCTCAACCAATTCAGGCATTTGATGTCTGGTCCATGCACTTTTTATCGAACTTGGTATCGAGACTCAGAAAGATCCTTCCACACATAATGCACCGCCGAAGCCGAACCAGCACCCTTTCGATTTAATTTGGAGCCCTTCCTGCCCCCTCTGACTCGGCTGCAGCCTACCCCTATTCTGAGTAGATCTCCTCTTGAGAGATAAGCACTCCGCCCTTTCTCAACAGACGCTGCTTCTTATCTGGTCTATCAGTGCCCTTCTTCTCTCCCCGAAAGCGCCAGCTCCTTTCAAACGAAACCACCCCCTCTTCTAGTGGACGTCTCCAACATCTCTCTCTTTTCCTCCTCGACTAGCAACGATCGACCCCCCCTCCCCTCCCCCCCACCGGATTTTCTACTCCCCCGCGCAGGACCTTTCTTGCGCTTCGAGTTTCCTTTCGCTTTCCGTTTTTTCTCCATGAGAACCCAAGGGCTGACCGGACTCCCAAAATTCTTGAGGCCCTTCCACTGCGATCCCAACGCCCCTTAAGCTGTTTGCCTAATCGTCACATCAGACAACAGGATCAGTTCTTCCCCTGGCCAGGAAACCGGTACCTCCCCCCTCTCCCACGCCAAGCGC
>Ga0179593_1626452_pt1 | contig 15761 bp, 22 predicted proteins | sample CZODoug2_1_08_16_FD_185931 | JGI IMG/M metagenome (GOLD analysis project Ga0179593, IMG submission 185931) | Vadose zone soil fungal communities from Angelo Coast Range Reserve, California, USA - CZODoug2_1_08_16fungal (PacBio error correction) | ecosystem: Environmental > Terrestrial > Soil >... | reverse complement strand
TCTGCCCCTCTTCCTTTTCCGACCTTCCCTTTGCGAGATTTTTACCGGAGTATGTCTCCTGCCTTCGCGACCTGAATCCCCTTCGTCTTTTATTACCTCTTTCTGGGCGATGGGAATGATAGTCTTTTGGACCCCCTCCTCCCTCTTGCATTCCTACCACGCCCCTTTCCAGTTCTCCACCCCTGACCAAAATGCCCGGAGAGTTGGTTTTTGATTTTGGGTTAGTGTACTCAGCAGTCCGCTCGGATTTTAGAGTCTGCTCCCTTCTCTGCCCCGCGGGCTGCTGCAAAATCCCGGTACCCCACTTTGTTATTTACTCTTTCCCGGCAATCAGTTATTTGCCTTCCCAACTTCTAACACCCTATAGCCTCCTCGTACTATGTCTGCAGTCACGCAATCCTCTGAAGGCGCAGCGAATAATGCAGCCATTTTCCAGACTTTACTGTCGCCTGCAGATTTTTTTCTCCTCTTTCCGGTTGCTTCCCTTTTTTCATTTTTTTGTTCCTTGAAGGAGGTGCACCGTGTTCGAATTCCTTATTAGACAGGCTAGGTGCGTTTGCGAGCTTGTATGGCAACATGTCTTTTCTCCTCTAAGTTGCGTTCGTCTCTTTTTCTATAGCTCCAATTCTCGGGAAGGCCATCATCTTTATTTCTCTTGGTCCCTTGCAGACCGACCCCTCCGGTCTCGGCTTATCGCTGCACATTCCTCCTCCCTGGGTGATTATGGAGAGCGGTCCGAGAGAGATCTTTACCTCCTCCCCCCTCCTCCTCGTCCGGTTTGGCCGAGCGTCAGCGTTGGTCTATCTTTCCCCGTTTTTTCTCCGTTTCTCTAGGGGGAACCAGGAATCCATATTCTAGGCCTGGTTATGTCTCCGGGCTCGCACTTTCCCCCCGGCATGACAACAAGATGTTCCCCCTTGTCCCGGTGCCTTGCCCCCCCAACTCCTCTCTCGGAGGGAGCGCCCGCGCCAGCAGAGGTCCCTTCCTTCCCTTTTATCGGGGGAGTCCCCCCCCCTTCCGTTTACTGGTAATGATTCATCGTATGCCGCCGTCCAAAGCCGGGTGGTGGCGACAAAACTCGCCAATCTCTCTTTCTTTTGTTTTGAGGGGGCGGGTCTGCCCGCGGCGATCCCGCTCTCCCCCGTCAGCCATTTTCCCCCGGCGCTCCTACATAGCGCGGTGATGCCACGGAACCGCTCCACTCCTCTTCCGCTCATCGCCGCCGGCTATTGCCTTTCCTTCTTTTGGTGTTGCGGTGCTGAGCTTTCCCTTCACGTTACCTAATTTCGATAATTGTGGAATCTGGAATGCCGCAAGATTGCGTGGTAAAGACAAGGTACTCGGGCCGAGGCGTTTCCTTGTCCTCCCTCTGACCGCATGCGCCGTGTCCTGCGGCGGGTATCGAGCCCGACCTCCTTTCAGAAGCTCAGCTTTTTTCTTCGCGCGGGCCTCCATCCTCGACCGTCCCATACCCCTCCTCTTCCCCACTAATATGTGTTGAGAGAGAGTTGGCTTGCCGTGAGTGACCGGAGGAGAGCTTGACACCTCCCCCCCCTCTTCTAGGTCCTGATCAAGCCGTTGGTTTTCCCCCCCGTCGCCGACCTTCTTGAATTTTGCAGTGTGACACAACGCCCGATAGGACATCTTCCCCCACCCCGTCTTTTCCCCCATCCCCCTTGCGCTCATTGTCCTCTATCTATCTTCCTGATCCGTGGTCTTTGGAGCTCCTCCCCCCTTATTGTCTGTCTGAAACGCAAACACCTTACCCCAAAAGAGATTTTCTTCTCCGGCTTTCTCAATTCCCCCTTTCCCGCTCTTTTTTCGTGAATCCCGGGGGTCGAAGTTATGTCCCCGACAGCCTCCCTCGAAGCTTTTTTTCCCCTCCCTCTTTTGAGAGGCTCGAAAAAGCCCCCGGCTCGGTTTTTTTTGAGAAACCTACCTTCTTGGCTTCCTTTCTCGAACTCCATTTCTTTCCTCTTAACTCAGCCCCTCCTTGCGCCCTGACTCTCTGGATTCGGATCCCGAACTCCCCGTTGGGTCATTGGAAAAATGATCCCTTTACCTCCCTGGTGATTTTTTTTTTTTCCTGCCACAGAGGCTGAGCCTTCCCCCGGCCCTCTTGGAGAATTCCTTCTCAGCCCTAATGTAGGTTTCACATCTTGCTCCCCCCCCCCCTTTTCTTTCTCCCCGGCCTTTCTTTCCCTCTTTTTCTTACTCGCGTAGATTTTATTAGACCCAGGTTCTTTCGAGAGTTCAAGGATCCCGCCCTGAAAACTTTCAATTATCATTCCCCTTTTTTTTGCCTGTCCGCTCTATAGTGACTTCTGTCGCTCTCTCTTTTTTCTAGAGCGCACTTCCCAGAGAAGAGACCCGATCGTGCACGCCTAGCCCCCCCCTTCTCCTGACCTCTAAAAACTTTTTCCTTTTCACGAACATATGATCGGCCGTTTTTGAGACGAGGGTCCGCAGGGCCCAATACTGCTTCCCTCCTTCCCTCTCCTTTTGGGACGGTAAATTGATGTTGAGACCGTTTTCGGATGCGTTGATCTTTAGTCCCCTTTCCTTTGTTCTAAGGCCGATTTTTCGGCTGGCAAGATCTTCTTTCCGGTCATTCCCTCTTTCAAGAATACACCTTGGAAGTTCTGCTTTTCCCCCGGCTTTACGCAAGGTTGATCGAAAGTTCAGAGCGTGGCTGCTGCAGGTTTACCGCAGCCCCTCCGACCCAGCGGTTTGCCCACTCCCTCATTCTTTTTTTTTCCCTCTTTGATCCGGCTTCCCCACACGAACAAGCTTGGGCTGAAGGCCCATGCTGAGGGGTGTAAGAATTCCCCTTCTCCCCCCTCAATTTTAGTTGTCGTTGAATCTGACCGGCAGGTTGGACGGGCTGGTCATTCCCCCACTCGGGTTAATTCTCCCTACCTCTTTTTCCCCTTCCTTCATCTCCTTCCCCCTTTCCTACTCTCCGTTGTTGTTGTTTTATCTCTCTCTCGGCCTGACGTCCGCAGCCTTGAGTTTGCGACTTCTCCTCCCTGAAGACCTGGAAGTTGTTCAACGACTCAGACGGGGCTCCAATGGTCATTATAGAGTACTTTCCAAGACCCTCCCTGAATTTTCCTTCCCTTCCTCCTTTTACTTTTCTCGTGGGTATCGGGATAACCAACTTCTTAATTGCCCGCGGAGGAGTCCCAGGATGGCTTTCTTTTCCACCAACCTGTCTCTCAGTCATGAACGCCATATGATTTTGCGTTCGAGCAACCCTTACCCTCTGGCGCTTCACCATCCGCGTCCTTTCCTCGGTGTTGACCTTCTTTTTACCCTCCTCCGTAATTCAGATGTTTTCCAACACTATCCCCAGCGTATAGCACCTGATTCGTATTTTTTTTTTTTTTCTCTTAGAAATTTTTTTGAGAAGCGTCATTTTTACAGAATTTCCCAGACATTTAAGTGAAGTTCTTCTTCCTCTTTTCTTTGCCTATATTTTTTATACGACCAGTCCTTTGCCCCTTGTGATTTGAATCTTCTTCATGCTCCCCTATGAGAATTTCTCTTGTTTGAAGCTTTCCGGTAGGACATCGGTTCTTTCGACGAGATATCTTCAGTCTCTCCTCCCCCTTTCCCCTTCAGGATTGTTCTTATAGGCCTCAAACTTGCCTTGACCCTTTTGTTCAGGGTTCGTGGTCTTACGATTTCCGTAAATGGTTATATGGCCCCGGCCTTAGAGAGCTTCCTTGCGACTCCCCTCCTTCCGACTTTGGGGGTCATAAAGAGTTCGAGAATGGGGTTATACCCTAAACTTTCTTTCGCTGCTCATAGAGATTCCCCCTCTCAACTTCCAGCTTCGGTGTTTACTGGACGCTGTTCTTCTAAACTGTACGCCCCCCAAAGTTTTCCACTTTTGAATCCTGCTGTATCCAGATACGGCGATTCTCAGGCCCGGAGTTCTTTCCTTTTCGGCCTTCCGGGGCTGACGCGGAATAGCCTCACTTGATGTTTAATAGGTGTCTCTTTCTCTTCTCTTCCCCCTTTGGTTTTTTCAAAACTTTCGCACTCTCTCATGCGCGGGGTAGGGCGGTGGAGCCGCCCTCTCCCGGAGGACAAAAGGACCGGGCGGAGGAGGCCGGTCTACGCTTTTCCCCTTTTATGAAAAGTCAAATTTTAAGTCCCTCTTCCTCCCCCCACTCGTCCCTCCTTCCTATTGATCAGGCTCGGGCTTTTTTTTATGAAGGTGTTGCGTCGAGCGGTCGAATTTCTTTTGCTCTCCTTTTAAGGTCCTCTTTCTCTTCTTCAGCCAGGCTCAGCTTGGGTCAAGACAATGTTTTTTTAGTGAGCGTGCCTCTCTCTTTTTTCCTGCCGGTGAACGGAGGTCAGGTCCGGTGTGACGTTTTTCCCTGACCCGACCGTTAAAGGCCCTAAGGCCCTTTCTTTTTTGTGGCTTTTTCTCTCGACACCCTCTCAAGTCAGCCTCATCTCCCTCCGTCTTTTTTGATATAGTCTTTTATGGATGGCAGCGGTGATGGAGTCCCGAGTCTGTCCAAGTCCCTCTCTTCTTTCTCTTAAAGGTTTCCGCGACCCTGACCTGTCCAACCAGACCCCACCTTTCTTTCATCGCGAAAGGACCACGCGATGTGACGATACATGGTAGGCTCCCTTCCCCACCACTCTCGTATTTCCTTCTTTTCTAATCTTCCACCTTGTTTCCCCTTCTTTGAGCCTAGCTCGGATCGGCGGGCGCACCCCCCTTATCGATAGAAGTTTTTCTATTCAGTCACGATGAATTGGCTGCGCTTTGCGTTGGGGTCCTTTTTCTGTAGAGATTACTCCCCGCTCCTTCCTCCTTCCTTTTTTTCGTCCGCAACGTGAGAGAAGTGCGCACACCGCCTAAACCTTCCCCTCCTCCTCCGAGATCTTTTTCGCCCAAACTTGATACGCTCTCTTCCTAAGATTGAAACCTCCCCTTAGTTCTTATTTCACTTTCCCGCACTCTTCTTTGCCGAAACCGATAGGACGCCGTTCGCCCGGTTCCAGACCCCGATCTACTCTTCTTTGATAAGGGGGCAACAGTTGAAGGTGCAAAACATGGGGGTTAGGTGAGCAGAAAAGCTGTTCGACTTCCAGGACCATACTCTGTTTTCTCCGGGGTCACATCGGATCTTCCCTTATCCGAGCAAAATATAATTAGCCCCCATTTGCCTTTTCACGGCCCCTTCCCATCTTCCCGCATATCGCTCAAGACGTTCAGCCCCTTTTTCTTACGAGAGGCGCTTGACCGGTAGCCTTCAAAGGTCAATTAGACTGCCAATTTGCCTCCTCTTCCCGTCCCCCTCTCTGACATTCCTGACCGTGGCTCGATCTGCCCTATCTTCCACTTTACCTCCGAAGATGTTGAATTCCGGGCACCACCTCTAATGTAGCAATGACCACTGTTTCTCTTTCCCCCCGTTGCTTTCCTTCTCACTACTCATGCGGCTTTTTCTCCCTCGATTCTTCAATCCCCCCTCTGTGAAGGTGACCAGGCAAGTATTTTTCTTTAATTCTCGGAGCTCAGACGGGTTTGACGCTCACTGCCCGTCCCTTTCTGACTCCCTTCTTCTGAGGATTCTAAGATGGTTTTTTTGTCTGGTCAAGTGTCATCGGCTTTCCTTTTTATCTCCAAAGACCTGGAAGGAAGGCTTTTTAGCGCCCCGCGCGTTGATCCCACGCGAGCTGAGCGTGCTTCTGCCTATTGATTTTTTACCTCCCCCCCCGACGCACTCCTTGTCCCATTCCCCGGCATTTTGGGGTGGTTTTTGGTATTTTTTGACATGGCCCACTAACAATCTAAGACCCGTTCCGGAGGAGCTTCCCCTCTCCACTTTTAGCAATTTCGGCGATTCCCAGCGATCTTTTTTCTTCTTTCCTGGCGAGACGCATTAGAGAAATCTCCGGTGCCTCCACCTTTTGCCCGAGCCGATTACATCCTCTTCTTTTCATCCGTTTTAGAGAGATGTCCCCTCTAGGCTTTTTTTCCCTTGCGATCGACGATCGCGAATGCGCTCTGTCCAATGAAGACTTCGGTCCCTTTCCTCCTCGATTCCTGAAATGCTATAATCGATGGCATTCCTTACTCATCCGATCCCTTTTGCCTTTCTCGGACTTTTCCCTTTTTCTCCCGGGATCACACCTACGTTACCAAAAGGAGGATCAACCCTTGCTTTGTCGGTTTCTGCCGTAAACTCCGATCTGACAGACTTCTGTCTTCTTTCCTCTTTCCCAGGGCGCTTTACACCGAAGTTCAACTCTTTTTCAATAACTCTTCTCCTACGATGATCTTTCCCCCCCCGAGCTCCAACAAAAAGTCTAGCATTCCCCCCTTTTTTAGCCGAGTATTTATTTCTCATCCCCCTTTTTTTTTTTTTTTACCTGAAGGAGAGAAGGCCAGTCCTCCCTTGCCACTCAATACACTGACCTTTCTGTATCCGTACCAGCTTTTTTTTTCTTTCCCGCACGAATAGTATTTAATCCACGGAATTTTCCCCTGAATGATGTGGGTAAGTCCTTCCCGTGTCTCAACCAGACTTTAATATTCTATTCGTGTCTTGCTCTTTTTACGCCCCCCATTTCGAATAGGGCCCAGTTTTGAGTCTGGTCAGGATCCTCCTTTCTAACGGTAAGTCTGAATCATCGGTCATCCTCTGACCCCTTTTCTTAGAATTTTTGAAGCTCGTTTTTGCCCTGCGTTCTGCGCCTCCTGTTTCTTTTTCCTTCCCCTCTCCCCTGCTCTTCTTTTTTTTTTTTTTTGAGATCTTTTTCCCTACATCAGGCAGGCATTTTTTCCCCTCAACCTTCAGCATGGGGTTGCTTGATCTTTTAACCGTCCCTTTGTGAGCTTCTTTGGAAAACTTCCTCCATTATTTCAGTCTTCCTGTTCTCCGTCTCAGCTCCCCCCCCTTCTCCCTGAATGTACCCACCCTTTTTTCACACCGCTCCCAATGAAAATGCGAGATCGGCGATTTTTTTTCGTTTTTTCCTCCGAGGCTATAGACATGGACTGCATCTTTGCTGAGAGCGAACCAAGTCAATTTTTCTGTTCATAGTTTTAACGACCTCCCCGGATCCTTTTCATGTGGCGGAACCTTTTAGTCTCCTCTGTAGTCATTGGGAGGTTTTTTCGGTCCTCTTGTCTGCAGTTAAGGGCCCGAGATTTCTGTCCTTCTATTCCCTTAGCCTTCGACCCTGTTCTCTGACTTTCCTTCCTAAGCCCCGGCACTTCTCATCTTATATCTCCGCAGTTAAGGTTTTTCCAGGTTGAAGTCCGTTGATTAGGCTATACACTCATCCTTTATCATTTTGGAAGGATGTTGCTTCCTGCCCTCTTGGTTTTCCCCGTCCATTGTTTTATGCGGGGATTTCTTGGGAAGGCCCTCCCTCGCCCCGACGGCATGCAGGTGGCCGGTGCTTTTTCCTAATCCCCCTTCCTTCTCTCCTTCAATCAAGATTTCGAGTGTCGGCCGCCCCCTCCCTAAATAAAGCATCCATCTTCTCTCATCCTCCTTTTTTTTTCTCAGATCTGATTATTTTCCCCCTTTAGATGTGATTCGTGCGAGTTCCCCCCCCCGTACACGCTGTCTAGGGACGATGAAGCTTTTGCGCCCTCTACCGTTATGAAACTGGACTTTGGAAGCTGAGACCGGAAAAGACCACCTCTTTTGCCCCTCTACAACATGGGGCTTCCAGACAAGCCCTTGTCCTCTCCGCCCGAGCATCGTCCAATTTACCGGAAGTGGTCGCTTATCTTAGGGTTCCTTGAACCCCCCTTTTCATAAAACCAGAGGCCTGCTAGCTTTTCTAAGTTCTCCCTTCTTTCGGCGACGCTGTTGTACTTTGCCGTTTTCACCGGTTTCCCTAATTCTTGGTACCCCGCATTCTTCCCCCGCGATGATCATCGCCATTTTCTTTCCCCGCCCCCCGATCCTCGAGATTTGCCGCGGTGCCAAAAATCCCGACTCCTAGCTAGGCGTGCGGGCTAAACATCACCGGTGGGGCCGTAGTCCCCCCCCTCCCCCTATATGAACAGCCCCATTTTCTTATTTTTCCCCTCTCCGCAGCCCCGATCCGGGCACTAGTCGTAAGGCAGTTTCTGGCCCCTCCCCTTGTTGCATCCTCTCGACGTGGCTAAGGGTCGGCCCCCCCCCGTTTCCCCAAACCGGTTCCTTGGGATTTAGTAGGAAATGAACACGCATCTGCTTGATTCCGGTTTCAATAGATTTCACTTACTGTTACCCCCCGATAAGGATCACCCCCCATGGACCTGATGCCCCCGGCTCCTCTGGCGTCGCATCCTCCCTGCGTCTCAGAACTTTTCTTCCCCGCCGCCGGCCTATCACGTCAGGGTTTTCTTTGAGATGCAGACGGGACCCCCCGATTTTCCGCACAAGGTCTGCTGGTCACTTTTTTTTCTTCAAGGATGTCTGACATCCTGTTTCCGGAGTGTTTTTCATGACCTCGCGCGCGTATACCGCGAAGGTTTGCCCTCCTTTCACCGCCCTCGACGACTTCAGTTTTTTGAACAAGGTTTCGGCCTTCACGCACATCATGCGGCTTGTTCGCTTTCTTTTTCCCAGCACTGAACCAGGCGACCTGCCCTCTTTTTCTTTGAAGCGTTTCCTGCATGGATTCTTGCTATTCTCCGTCCCTTGTGGGACTGACTTTATTAATATGGTTTCAGTTTTTTCCCCTCGCATCTACGGTCGAAGAGTTCAAATCCCCCCGTTTTTTTTTAATTCTTGTCCTCCGGATCCCCCCCCCCTCTTTTTTTTTCGATGACATTCTGATTTTTCCCTTTCGACCGTTCAAGCCGGGTTCCCATCCCTCCGCTCTCTCTTTTTTTTTGTTCCCCTTTTTGACAAGTCCGTGGTCCTCCCTTGGCTTCTTCGGAGTTTACGACTTTTTTTTTTCTCCCAATCGCACCGTGCGAGCCAATTTTTTTCTTCTTTTGACCTCATCTTCTCTTCATGGACGCTCGCATCGCGACATCGGATTTCTTTTTTGGCGTTCTTTTTACGAGCTTTACTCTATCTTTTCCCCCCTTTGTTGAGGAGATGTCCCCAGCGTCAGGTGGTGCGCATCTTTTCCCCCCCCTGTCTTTCCCTTTCTCTCCGTAATAAGAATGCAGGTCGTCCTTTTTCGATTTTTTTTGCCCCTTTCAGGTGCGAAGGGGCATTCCCTTCATCCTCCCTCCTTTGGTCATTTGCAACGACTGTGCAGTGGGGAGCCCCACAAGAAGTCTTTATTTTTTCCCCTTCTTTCTTTTGGCCCCCCCCATAATGCTGAAGAAGCACCCCGCTTTGCGTTCCTTTTTTTTTTCCCCCCCACCGCGTGTTATGCCTTCCTTCCCCCCGTTTCCTCTTTACCGTCCAATCCCATGCGCTTGCCCAACGTATCACACCTTTTAGCAGTCAGTCCCTTTCTTTCTAGCACTCCTTGCCTGCTGCCGGCCGTCGATCTCATTCCCTTTTCAGAAATTATCCTTTTTCCTCTCTTTCTGTGCGACTCGTAGGTCTCCCCCTCATTTTTTTTAATAATTATTTGAGTGAATTTATCCTTGTCGAAACAGGTCATATGCGTCCCCGCGTTTTGCGGTGCCGATTTTTTAGTATGCCCCCTGAATCTTCCCCTCCCGCGATAGTTTCCGGTCAGTTCCATCGTTGTGCCTGAGAGAAGGCATGAATTTCTCTCCCATTTCCCTGTTACACTCGGCTGGTCTTCTGCCTTTTTTCAAGCTCTTGAAATGGGTCTGCTTCTTTCCGTCTTATTCATTCTTATTGACCTAGAGTCGCCCTTTGGCCATCCCGATTGTCTATGTTTGTTATACTTATCTTCACCCCGGGGCTGAAAGAATTATTCTTTCCTTTTTTTCATCTATACACCAACCTTCTGTGTTCGGGATTAAGTTTTATAAGCAGGTTCCTTTTAGCTGAATGCCCCCCCCGGGTTCCTTCCTTCATCGTGAAAATTGCTCCCAGCGTCCTTCCCTGCAGGCAGCGACGAGCAAGCTACGGCCATGGCTTTTATGGCTGTCAACGCGGAGGGGTGCCCCCATCCATTTCTCCTTGAAAGACTCTTTTCGTATCGTCCGGCTCGCCACGGAAGACAGTATTTTCCCGTTCTGCGGGGCTTTCCCGCAGAGGAGCGCAGCAGTCTCAAGTCTTTTTTTTCTATGCGGCCGGATGCTTCCCACCTTGACACCTTTCTTTTTCCCCCCTGGACAAAGACTCTTCTTTCCTCCGTAAATTTCTCCTACCTTATCTCCTTTTCTTTTATGATGAGTTGTTTTTCGACGAGAATTTGCTTCGTATCTCCTCTCCATGGTGGGACTCTCCTTTTCTCATGCCGAAGCTATGGACCTTTTTTAGAGAGTGATTCTCTGTTATTCGCGATCGAGAACTGTTTTTTCCCTTTGAGACGCAACCTTTTTTTCCTAGGCCGCAGAGTGTCGTTTACTCGCTTCCACCCCAAGGCATCACCATATCCCCTATACCTTGTTTTTGTTCTCGACTTTCCATGATTCTTTTCCTAGGTGATTTCTGGCGCTGGGTAAGACAAGCTGCCTCTATCCAGTCGGCTCGGCTCCCTTTGCAGCCGACGTCGATGCCGACGTACCAAGCCAAGATATAACATTATTTTTTTCCCAGCCCCCCCAAGGCTGCCCCGAGTTGCTCACATTATACCTTTTTTTTAGCTAATAGAACTTCGATTCCCAGCAAAATTCATCAACCCTTTGCTCCCCTCCTGTATATGAGATTGAATAATTCCTCCGATCAGGGGTAGTGTTTTTCTTATTAGAGCGCATCTTTCAGGCCGTTCAGCCTCCGTCTTTGACTCTCTTGACCGTCCCCCCCCAAAAGAACCCCCCGACTAAAGAGATAGGATCTTCAAAGGAGGGGACATCTCTTTTTAGGTTTTTCCCTTAGGGCCCGCCGATACAAGACCCGCCTTTCCGCTTTTATTCTTCCCCTCTGAGCGCGGCGCGACCTGATTCTCCCCCGGTCACGAGCCTGAATTCCCACCCCACCCCACCTTGGTCATTCTTTCGCCGCAGAGCCCGAATCCATGAACTTATGGTTTTACGGGTACCTCGTTGCCCCGGAATGACCGGTTAAAAAGGAGACCATTTTTTTATCCGGAGGATGCGGAACCGAATCGCGCTCCCAGAAGAGACCGGGGCGCGTCAAGGCGTCTCTATGAAGCAGGTTTTCCGACGCCATGAACAAGGTCAACACCCGCTCTTTTTTTTTTTTTTTTTCAAGGTGCGAGCTCAATGACTTGGCTCTTGAATTGCGATCATGACCCCGCCCCTTCCCCTTGATGAGGAAGCCTTGTTGCCTACTTTCTAGTCCTCCTTAAAGTCGGCACCCTCCTACCCCGGTTGAATCCAGGCATAGATGAGGCTTTCTTTTCACGACGAGCGGCGCACGGACACCTCCTTTTTGATTTCTTTCCTTATGAATGATGCAGTCGCCTTCCTTTCCGGTCCCTTGAGTGATAGGTTTATGGATCATATCTTTTATACGGCGGGGTCCCTCGCAGGAGTGCCGGTCGTCCTGACAGCCCCCTTCTTCAGGCCTTTTGTTCTGTCAGGAATTGCCTCGAATCCCCGTCTCGTGCGCTGGTGCCGAGCTGATTTTACCCTCCCCTGAACTCCGGGCCACTCCTCCGCGCATTTTTTGGGGTGGAAAATTTTGATTGAAGGCACCAAGATCTTGAGGTTTTCTCGACCCATTCGCCGGCGAGAATTCACGATAGTTGACCGGTCTTATGAAGGAGAGCGCCTCCTTATACCCTCTTTGCGGTTCCCGCCGGGGCGGAGCGGCGCTGGCCGAGCTTACTTTTCCTTTTTTTTTGGCTGTAAAGCTCGGCCAGCGTTCTCACGCCCCTTTTTGCAACGGCGATGTCGCCGCTGCCCCTCCCTGACTACCTGACATTGTTCGTATTTCAAATTCTATTCTCCGTTGTCCTTGGGCATTCTCGTTTCCAGAAGCCTTTTAAGAACCAACTTAATTGTGACGTGGGCCCCGGCCCCCAATTCCGAGTTTTTGAGTGCGGCAAATGGCTTTTTTTTTGCCCCCCAATCTCTTTCCCGACTCCCCTCTTCTGTTTCTCCCCCTTTCTCTCCCCCCTCGCTTGCGCTGTCACACCGGTCCTTCCCCAACTCCTGGGCCACTAACTCAATCCGATCCGCTTGCCCTTAGAATCTCCGGGCCGTCCCTGAGGATTGCGAGCCGTAGCCGCTTCCTCGTAAGGACGTCTCTCTCCTTGCCCTCCTTTTTTTCTGCGTCGCCTTAGATTGTTTTCCGCTTAGATAAAACTCCTGGGTCGTGGGCAGGATGCCCCCCGATATCTGGTCACTTCCCCCCTACTTTTTCTTTTTTGCCGCGTCCTTTTTTAGGTCCCCCGCCTTCCGGTGTGCGCGAGATTCTTGAGCGGACTTTCCTTTCAGTTCTTTCCTTTCTGGCGACGCTTAGAATTTCCAATGGTAAGGTACTACGTCTGGCTTCATTCCGCCAGAGTCGACCCGCGGTTGCGGTATCTCCCGATCCCTCCTTCGAATCCATCGAGCAGGGCTCGGGTTCCACCCGAGATCCCCCGAATGGGGGTTCTCCTATGTAACCTTTCCTTTCCCTTCGCATATCTGGAACCCGGAATACCTCTCCCTCGGTTCTCGGTTCCTTCCCCCTGTCCGGTCCGGAATGAACCGTGTACCAGGATCGGGGCCACTGACCCATCGTCCGAGATCGGAGAGGTCCATCAGACGCCCCACGAGTTTCTATCTTTGGTCTTTAGAGCTCGGGAATAGAACGTCTTGATTTTTATCTTCTTTCTGTATCTGAAAGAAGGTGATTGTCAATCAGAGATGAGCGCGTTATTAGGCTCCCTAGTGTGTAGAGAAGATTCTCAGCTCTTTCTCCAAGGCACTAGTATGAGTATTCGCTTCTCCCCCTTTCAGCAGGTGATCTTTGCGGTACCCAGAAGCAGGAAAGAATTAAATCCAGACTTCCTCCTCGGGTTTTCCTTTCCCTTTGTTGCGGTGTTCCTGATGACCCCCCACCCCCCCCCCCCCCCCAAAGGCAATTCTGAGCCAGGTGACTGTGGATATGCTTCCAATTTCCTCATCTTGTTATGTAATCCCGACACTCTTTGAAAGACCTCCCTGGCGAAGCTGTAACGTATTCTGCCTTGGCGGTGAGCTGTCCTTCCCCTAAAAGGCTTAATTGAAGCGATGTAGGGGTTAGAGACTCACTCCCCCTAAGAAGAAATAAATCTTCCTTCCTACTTGATCGATCTGTGATGATGAAGGTCAGATTTCTCCCCGGTGCGAGGAACTGACAGGAGCATTTTCATCCGGTGTAGGGCTTTGCATACCCCCCGGACAAAGTGGCGTCGCTTGCGCTCCATAGGACACCCCCTCCTCTTCGTCCTCACCCTACACATGGACACATCTTGCTGTAATGGCTTTCTTCCTAGTCCATGACCCAGGGGATAATCCCCGTCCTATACTTGCGTGTCTGCCACCGCCACCCCCCCCCTTTCCCACGACCCTCATGACTCGAATGCCTTTTTCCTTCTCCTTGTTGTTCCGCGCGCCTCCCTTGCAGCGGCAGGGGCATGTATGTTTGAGCTAATGATCTGCCTTGCCTACGCCGCGACGTCTGCGGGACTTGAACCGTCCCATCCCCGGCTTCGTGCTCTGTTTTGCGGACACATTCACCTTTGCTTTTTTTGAGTTCAGAGATTTTTTTTAAGACGCCCATCCATTTTTCCACTCAGATTCCCCTCCCCCGATACGGGAATGCCGATCTTTTTCTTTTCTTCGTGAGCGCCCTCGCCCGTTTTGGTAATTTGCACGAGCCGGCAAGCCAACCTCCCTTTAGCTCCCTCCCGGGAGCAGCCCCCGTCCTCTCCTCTGGATTTCCCGGTTCCCTCGTCTTTTTATTTCATCCCGGTTAATTAGGCTGAACCCAAACATTGCTGACGATCTTTTTTTACTTCCCCCGTGTCGTAGAGCTCCCTCGAAGTCCTCTCTGCTCGCTCTTTCTCCAGTCGTCGCGCTTTCTCAGACTCACTAGTACCTAACAAGGTTAAAGAGCGGCCCCTTTTTTAGGTTCTTACGATTTTTCCCTCCTGACCCCGAAGGTCGCGTTTCCTGACCTATCTCTCGCACCCCTTTTAAGTTCATGCGAAAGCTGTTGTGCCCGTCCCCCCCCTTGGGACCTCTCCCTTCTAATATGTGATCCCGCACCCGGGCATCGGCATTAAAGCCTGATTCTTTTTCAAGTTTTTTCTTGCACCCCTCCCCTTTGGAAGGGAGAGTTGTCCGCCTGAGCCCTTCTCTCTGAGGGCTTTCGTGTTAGGCTCGCCCATCCCTTCCTCTTCAAGCTTTTTTTTTCCCTGCTGGGTTAGGGAAAGCGCATTCCTTCTTTTTCTCTCTATTACCCCACACGATTGTTCCCTTTGCCTTTCGGTCGGTCCTTTTCTCCTGCCTTGAGGATTTTTTGATTTTTTAACCTCATCCCTCCGAAATCCGGGTTCCCACTCATAGACGGAATTTTTTTTTTTTTTGGTTTTCCCTTTTGTGGTAATTTGGGGGGGTGGATCCTTGTTACCCACCTTAACCCCTTTGGAGGACCCTTCCCCTTCTGCTGGCTGAGTTGAGTTGAAGCGTCTAATTATTATGCACTTCTTCAATTTCTTCGAGTTTCGTCTCCTTAGGTCTTAATCTGGCTCTCGAATTAGGTCCATAGCCTTTTTCTTTTTTTTGGTGACGGTCGGATAGAGATGTTCTTTACCTTACTATTTTTTTGTTTTGAGAGAGATGTCATCTTCCGTCCCTGCTTTTCCCTTTTCGTAACCGGCCTATTTTCCTCTCATGCTGTCTCCCGGAACCTCCTTCCCTGGTTAGTTTTCAACGTCCTCCCGTAAGGGCCCGTCGTCCTTCCTTCTCCCTTAAAGTGTTTTCCTCCCCCCCCGGAATTGTTCCTGGGGACTCCGTGCTCCACCACCAACTTTTTTGTTGAGGGCCCCGGTCTTTCTTTCGGGGCCTGCGTTAAACAGAAGATCTGAAGAAAGACCTTCCTGCTCGCGTTCGTCTCCCTGTGCAACCTCAGTTTCCCTCCACTCTGGAACCCAATTTTCGACGGAACTCTTTTTGCAGCACCAGTGTATTCAGATTCCCCCGTGTCTCGTTATTTGGGCACAGAAATAAGCATTGAACTTTCCTTCCGTCTATCTCCTCTAATTCCTTCTCCATTTCCCTTCCAATTCAGATTTTCCTTATTTTCGGTCTCCGAAACGGACGGGCCGTGATGTGATTTGGATCACCGTTTTTCGACACGCACTTCATTTCCCGCGGAGATTCCCCGGTGCCCATTTCGGCTCTTTAGAATCGTTCAGGTGCGCTCCTCTCTTTTAAGTCCTTTTCCTTCTCGGTCAGCGTAATCATCGGTCGACCGGCTTTTTTTTTCTCCTGACATGTTCAGGTACTCCCTTTTGTATTCTAGCAATTGAATCAAGCCCAGACCTGGGTCTTTTTCCTCTTAGATAGAGATATTCGACCTCCATTTCTGAGCTCGAATTTTCCTTCTCTTCAGCATGGGTTTTCTACCTTACTTTTAAACCGAAGTTTCTAGCGAGGAACCCGGACCTCAAAGAGGCAGGGGTTCTTATTTCCTTCTCTCCTTGTGTTTTCTCCTTGAATGACAAGTGTAACTTACTTTACCTCCCCTGCT
>Ga0179593_1794232_pt1 | contig 15762 bp, 22 predicted proteins | sample CZODoug2_1_08_16_FD_185931 | JGI IMG/M metagenome (GOLD analysis project Ga0179593, IMG submission 185931) | Vadose zone soil fungal communities from Angelo Coast Range Reserve, California, USA - CZODoug2_1_08_16fungal (PacBio error correction) | ecosystem: Environmental > Terrestrial > Soil >... | reverse complement strand
GCACTTTCTCCTGTTCAGACTTAAAGTCTTTCCGACCTTATCGCCTTTTTCTCCATCGCGACTCAGAGTCGTTCCCCCCCCGAAGTCCTTAGGTCTGTCCCGCCTTTCGCCCCCCATTTCTTTCCCTTTCTTGTCAGTAGAGAGTGGGCCTTTCAAATAGTTTTTTTTTTTTCCCCCCTTTAGTTGAGTTTTCTTTCCTTCCCTCAGTCCCTCCCCTGGCTTTTTCCCAAGTCTTTTTTTCCCCCCAGGTTTTTTTTTTTTTCGCTTTTTCTCGTTGGCCGTTGTTGTTGTCACATTAAAGGGGAAACCTGACGGTTCCGTCATTTTCTGGGTTGCAGTGGCAGTTCTTTGATTCGTAAGTTTTCCTCTCCCTCCCAACTCCCTTCGAAATTTATATCCGGGTTCCTTCCACCGACGTCTCAAGCCCCGCATGAGTGATTTTCCTTTCCGCCCCAATATACTTGATTTTTTCTTTTCCACGAACCTGTTCCTCTCTACCGGGATATTTGCATATCAAAGATACGGCTTGGATTCTACCCGTTTTCCCTTCTCTTAACCCCCTTCCCAATGCAGTGGGCTCCGACCACCGTTCTCCTCCGAGAAACCTCTCCTTAATGGGAAGTCTTGTCGACTCCCTCTCTTGGGAGTTTCCCAGGGGATTGACGACTAGTCTTTTCCGTGATTTTCTACTTTCTGACGTCCCCCTGTTTTTAGCTCTCTACCCTTTCACGAAGTTTCAGGGTAATTACGGACGCATTCTTCCTCGTTTTTTGTATTACCCTTTCTCCCAGTAAGATTTTCTTCCTATATGAGTCTCCCCCCTTAAGAAGTTCCCTCCAGATTATGCTTTTTTTTCTTCCTCAGAGTTAACTTTTTCCCCTTAGGTCTCTTTATTCTTATCCCCTCCGAGATGCAGTATTCCAGTAAGTTTTCCAGAACCCCCGCAGTCTCCCCCCTTCGGGAGGCCCGTGTCTCCTTTCTCCACTCGATCTCATTTCGAATTTATCAGATTTCCTCTTCGGCTGGAGTACCCCAGAGGGTCGTTTCTCTTTTTTGGCTTTTTGTTGTTTCTACTTCTTTCCTTCTTTTTCGTTCCCCCGACCCCTTCCTGGATTCATGATCAGATGGGTTGCTTCAAACATTCTACAGAATTCTTTCTTTTATGCCGGTGAGTTCATTTCTGAGTACCTCGTCCCCCTTTCCACCTGAGAGGAAGACCTTTTTGCAACTAGTCGGCCCCTTCAGAAACCTTTAACTCTCCCCACTTCTTCCCTTTCATTGGTTTTGCCTTTTCTCTGCGTCGAGCATTTTTGAATGTTGAGTCCCCCGGACCGGACCCTTTTTTTTTCTTTTTAACGTGAGCTCTAATCGTCCTTGCACTCTTTAGAACATTCTCTGCTGGAAAGATCTGCTATCCCTCCTGGGGGAGAATTTTCCCCCCTTTCCCCTGGATATTACCTAATTGAAGATCTCAACCTTGCCCTTCCCCTTTCGGAGCCTATTCTCCTGAATCTTTTTCCTTTTTTACTCGGTAGAAATACATCACAATCAGTACTCCTCCTCTCTCTGTTCGGAGAGAGTCTTTCCACCTCGGTTCTTCGATGCGAATTTGTTCTGTGTTTTTTGTGGTGTTTTTTGTGTTTTTTTTTGTTTTTTTTTTTTTTTTTTGTTTTTTTGTGTGTTTTTTTGTTTGTTTTTTTTTTTTTTTGGGTTTGTGGGTTTTGTGTGACTCCCTTTGGCATCTTGCCGGACTTGAAGATAAGTCCCCCATGGTCTTCCTGCCCGTAAAATCGCGGACTCCAGCCAGGCCTCTCGGTGGACTTTTGCGATTTTCTCTTTTTTCCGTGATGCGCTTTTTTTGCTTCGGTACCCCTCCATGCTCTCCGGACAACTACAGGTTGTACCCTTCCCACAATTGATTTCGCCTCCCTTTTTTCCCCGATAACTTTCTGTTTGCAACCTCCCCTCTTCGATAGGTTCCTTTCCGAGAAGGCTCGGTTGTTGACGTTGGAAGCGGTATTCCGTTCTGCCAACCCTTTTTTTTTTGCGTCTTTGCCGAGTCTGGGAAGGTCGCAAATTGCGAGAAAAGTCCTGCTCGCCCAATCCCGAAAGTTTTTCCACCCAAGCTCTGACCTTTTCCTCGTACTCCTCCTGAAGGCAAAGGTGCGTCTTTTCTTCCCACCGTTTTAGATCTGTTCGCCCTCTCCCTCTCCTTTCCCGCGTCCTTTTTTAATCTGCTCTTTTTTTCTCGTGCGGCCTGTAGTTCCTTTTTACCTTAGTTCTTTTTTTTCTTTAGAGTTTTTTTATGAACAATTCGGACCCTCAAAAACTCCTCGAGGGTCGCCGCTCAGATGGCTTCAATAATTGGCCCTCCCCCCGGCTCCTCCGTAGTCCTCCCCGGTCATGTCCTCTTGCTCTGAAAGGAATCGGGAAGCTCCCATCCTCCCAACCCTGTCACAGTCCCTCTCCTTGTCCTGCAAGCACTCTCCACTGTCTTTCCATTAAAGACTGATTACACCCCCAACCCTCTTCTCCAAAATCACAATTTTTGGCGTTTTTTTTTCAGAGCAGACCCTCGGGACCTCCTCCTCTTCCTGACTCCCGAGTCGCGTTCTCCTTCTCCGCAAGAAAGGTTGACGTGCGCCCCTTTCTTTTATGAATAGACTCGCCATCTCCCCACCCCCGATAGAGACTCGAAAAGAACTCTGGTGTTTCTTACTGGACCTCTTTCGATTTTCCCGCTCCCCCACTTCATTCTCGAGTAAAAGGGTCGTAGCCTACACCACTTCAACAGACCGGCCCTCCCTTCTTTACATTCCAACTTACTTGTTTTGATTTTTCTGCGGAACCCGCCCTTTTTTGTTGTAAATCTTCAAGGTGTTTTTTTCCCCCCCCCCTGGGACTTGATTCCCTTCCCCCTGTCGAGCCTTCCTTCGAAAATTCCCTTTTCCCCTTTGATCCAGTTTTGTTTTTTCTCCCTGTGCCCTCCGCCCCCTTTCTGTCCAAATCTGCTCTTACCTCCCTTGATATCCGAGTTTTGATTGGCTTTCTTTTCCGGACTTCTTTTCACTTCCGGTCGGATGGGTTTTTCTTCCGACAATTTACCCTTTATTGCTTTTTTACCCCTGACGACCCCCTTTTTCTCGCCCTGTGCGCAATTTTCTGGGGGGTCTTGGTGACCCCTTTCCTTTTTGTGATCATTCATCTGGCGTTTTCGAAGTTTGGACTTTGCTCAACATTCTTTGCCCTCATTGCTTCGTACGTTTTTTTCCGTGCTATCGCCACCGGCCCGAGGGCGTAATCTCCTGAATTCTTTCCTTAACCTATTTGAGCTTAGCCCTTCTAGTTGTTGTTCGCTTCCCGCCCCCTATATCCAATCTTCCAGACAGAGCGATAGATGAGTTCGACCCCCCTTTAACCCGATGATAGTGCGCCTTTTCAAAATATCGCCCAAGATATGAATTTTGCGGCTATGACTCGACTTTCCCCCTGTTCTATGCCTCTAAAACTTTGTGGGATGTGTTATGGTTCCTTTTTTATTGTTGCTCCGCTTCTAGCTTTTTCCCTTTTGCAGCTGTGCCGTTAAGTTGTTCGATCCAGACTGACGATTCGACCCGTCTTTACTCGAACTTGATTTTTCTTCCTATCGGACAAGTTTCTATAATCGCTTTCCTTCGCGTCAAATCGTGTCAGGGTTGCCACTCCCCGGATTGGGTCACTCCCCGTCCGGCCCCCCCCCCCGCCACCCCCCCCGAAACCCGTACTTTCGGCAATAAGCGCGGCCCGCTTACCTTTTCCCGCTCCGGGTGGGGATACCGCGTTTACCCCCGCGGGACTTGTTTGTTTTTGTGTTTTTTTTTGTTGTTAGGTCTGTTTTTTTTTTTTGTTTCCTTCTTTTTGATGTGTTGTGGTTTTTTTTCTTCTTTTATGTTTTTTTTTTTTTTGGTTTTTTTTTTTTTTTGGTGTCTTTTGTTTGTGTCTCTTTTCTGTTTTGTGTTTTGTTTTTTTTTGTGATGTTTTTTGTGTTTTTACTTTTGTTTTTTTTTTTCCAGTTTGTGTTGTTTTCGTTTTTTTGGTTTTTTCTTTTTTTGTTGATGGTGTTTTTTTTTTTTTGTTTTTTTATCTGTTTTTTTTTTGTTTTTTTCTTCTGTTTTGAGTTTTTTTAGTTGTCGGGTTTGTTTGTTTTTTGTGTGTTCCTTTTTTTTGTTTTCTTTTTTTATTTTTGTTATCCTTGATTTTGGTGCCTTTTTTTGTTTTTCTGTTTTTTTCTGTGTTTCCCTTTTTCTTTCTTTTTTTGTTTTTTTTTTTGTTTTTTTTTTTTTTTTGTTTCTTTTTTTTCTTGTTTTTTTTTTTTTTTTTTTTTTTCTCTTTTTTTTGTTTTTTGTTTTCCCCCTTATGGTTTTTTGGAACGTTACCCTTTTTTTTTTTTTTGTGTTATGTATTTCTCCCCTCTGGTTTTTTTTGTTTTTTCTTTTTGTTTTTTTTTTCTCACGGTTTCTTGTTTTTCTTTGTCCCTCTTACTCTCTCCCTACTTCTTTGGGTTTTTTCTTTTTTTATTCTGAGAGTTTTTCCTGCTTGATTCCCTTATCCCCTCGAGGAGTATGTGGTGCTTTTTAAAGCGGTCGCTAGCGATCAGCTGCCGTTATCTTTTTCCTTTTAGAGATCTAGACTTTTCACTTCTGCAGCGTTCCCGCTGTCCTTTCGCAGATCCGCCCCTTTGGAGCCGTACGTTTGGTGACAGTGTGACGTTTTTTTGCTGCTCATTCTCTTTTGAAGAGCCTTCCTTCTTGTTCCTTTCTCCACCCTTTTTGAAATAGCCTTCCTTTTCCCATCGGGCCAGCATCAGTTTTTTGCAAAGGGATTTCTTCCTTCCTGTGCGTTCCTTCTTCTCACTTACCCCAGTTCTCGAAATTTTCCCGGTATTGTGTACCCCCCCCCCAATTAACAATTTTGCAAATTCTTGACTCCTTTTTAAAGTTTCTTTCCGATTAAAAGCCTTTCAACTGGCTGATTTGACTTTTTATCTCCTCAGCCTAATAGGCCCCTGCCAGTCTCTCCTATACCCTTTTTCTTCTCTGAAATATGAGGCTCTGATGGTCCTTTAAGTCCGAGGCTGGGCAGGTCTTCGATAGGTCCTCCCTTTTTCCCATACGTCAAAATACCCCCCAGAAACCCAACTCCCCCCCTTCCCAAGTCCCGCGGAATTCTTTTTACTTCCCCCTTTCCACCCCGTCCTTTCCCTCGCTGTTCTCTTTCTTTTATGGATCGAATCTTGAGTTGTCCCCTTGTTCGGAAGGTAGTATTACGCGGTACTTTTTTCCTTCCAAGACTTAACCTCTCTTTTTTTTCGTGCCAGCTTTCTCCCATGTTCCTCTGCCCTCGCGGCCAGAGACCCACATTTAGTTCCGTTCTGCAGCCTTTTCCCAGTACCTCTTTCTTCTTTTTCCTACACGTTTTTTTTTTCCCGAGAACCCACCTGAGGCAGTTCGCGACCTGCTCATGGTGTAGTCCCCTTAGAAATTGTCTCGGTTCCTTCTGACCTTTCCCACAGGGTTCAGGAGAAACCTACCCTGTCCCCTTGCGCTGGCCTCCTCTGACGGTGTTTGTAGCCTCATTTTTAAACAGCCCCTTTCCCGAGGGTTTTCCCTACGCCCGCCAGGAGTCTTTTATATTCGACCCGAATCGCCCTCTCCTGTCGTTTTCCTCTGTAATTTTCTGTAACTTTACCGTGACAGCCTTTTCTCACGTCTTTCGAGATTTTGACATATTCCTCTCGGCCCCAGTTTCCCCCCTGAGCTACCCGCGGCCACGAGGCAGGTTCCCCCCCCTTTTTTCCTCCTTCCTCCCTTTCTCTATTTCTGCGGACGGCAATTTCCTTTCTGCGGCTCCCCCCTTTAAAAAGCCAGTTCGCTTTCTCGGGCTCTGAGCGGTTGTTTCCTCCAGAATTTGAATTCTTGCGGGCTTATTTCGTTACCCATCCCCTTCTTTTTCCGGTCCCCGATTTCTTCCCCGACAGTGATCCGAAGGTGTTTCAAATGACTCGATTTCTACCTTGACCGATTCGACCTCTTTTCTTTCCCCCCAGGGTATGGGTTTTTTTCTCCCCTAATCTTAGATGGAGTTTTTAAATTTCTTTCTCTCAGTCCCTTCGCGTCCCCTGCCCTATCATTCTTGAACTCTTGGGGATTTGTTTGTCCCATTCGATGGGCTTTTTTCCCCGGCCAGAGGATTTGCCCCCCTTTCTCTTTTAATTGTACGTATCTCCTGATCTTTTGCCTCAGGTTTCCTTTTCCAGATCTTCCCGAGTTTTTTGGAGGTGATAAGCCCTTTTTCTTTTACCCTAAGACCCAGCAACTTTTTCCCTGTGCCTGATTTCGCTCACTTGTCATTTTCTCGCCGATCTGTCGCTGCCTTTAGAGTCCCCAACCGCGCAGAGGCCTTCCTCCTCCCCAGCCGTTCCCCGCGAAATCGTAACAAGTTTTTTTGGCGAGACGGCTTTTCGTGTTCTCTTCACCGGGACTGCTCTGAAACCTTTTGGTGCGGATTCTTTTGGTCCTTTTTTGATTTAGGCGTGCCCCGTATCGGCTTTCTTCATCTTCCGCTTTCTGGGATGTCGCTTTTTTGGCAGCCCCTCACTTTTAGCGCCAGAATAGGACACTTTTTTTACCCAGGATTCTCCCTTAACTCCTTTCCCTAGCTCTTATCTCTTTCCTCTGAGAGTCGCTCGAAACCTCTCTCTTTCTTGGGCAGCCCTTTTTTCTCCATTTTTCCCCAACGACCCATTTCACTTTTTTTTTCCTTTTTTCATAGTGTCCTTTCGAGTCATTTTCTAATTGTGTATTTTGCTTCAGTTCCTTCACGTTTCTCCCCCCTCTGAAAGTTTCACGAGACTTGGGCCTTTCTTTTCCCCCTGCAGCACATTCCCCGGGCGACTTCGTTCTTCCGTTTTTCGTCGGCCACTGAATTTCCCCCTTTTTCTTTCCAAACTTTCGGTTCCTCCTCTGTTGGCGCTTGTTTTGGGATCCCTCTTGAGTCCTCAAGGCTTGTTTTCTATTGGAATTCTTCCATTCTCTTTCCGTTGTGGTTTTTATTGAAACCCTTTTTTCTCATGCGCTTTCCCTTGCCGCACTCTCTCCTTCCAAACAGTTCGCTCCTGTTTTTTCGGCCTCGCAATCCCTTTTCATCAGTGTGCTTACAATGCCCTTTGATTTCCTTCTCTTCGGCTGCGGACGTTTTTCGTGTCAATGGCTTTTTAGTCGATTTTCTCTTTACCTTTTTCTTTCTTTTTTTCTTGGAGGCCTTTTTTACTTCCCCCAATTTTTCCTCTTGAAACTTTCTAACCCAAACCAATGACAACCTTCCTTCGTTTAGTCCGGTGTCCTTCTTGCTTTCCTGAACCCTTTCTTTCCTTTTTCGATCTTTCTTTATCCTTCCGGAGTATGACGGGGACGTTTTGTTCTTCTTTTCTTCTCCCGTCCGTTCCATGGAAATCCCGATTCGCTCCCTTTTCTTAGATGGCCCTTTTCTCCGAGATCGTTCTCCTCTACTCCGTCCAACCCCCCCACCCCCAGCGAACCCTTTCTTTTTTTAATCCACATCGAAGGGGTCCTTCCCTTTTTGTCGTGGTCCCTCCTCTGATCTCCTCCCCCAAAAGTGCCCAGAGCTGTCAGTTTTCATTTGGAGTCTTTTCGGCCTCCCGGCAGAATTTTCCCTTATCTACTCTTCAGATTTCCGTCTGAATATGCACCCCTGCGGATTTCTTCCTTTACTTTGCCCCCCCTCGCCTTCCCTCTACACGACCCTTTCTCCGCTTCAGCTCCGATTAACTGTTTTCCCCTTGAGCAAGCCGTTAGAAACCCCTTTTCTGCTTGGCCCCTGGAACCTTTTTGACTCTTCACCCCTTCTTTTTTTTTTCTCAAGTATTTGAAGTTTTACTAGCAACGCCCCCCTTCCTGATGTCAGACTTCGGAAGACCCCCAGCAGCTTTCTCCCCGAGGTTCTTCCTCGGTTAGGAGGCATCGCATCTTTTTTCCCCGCACTCTAGCTTCCATCCCTCCCGACGGGATCCTTGCCTGGTGCTCATTTCATTCTTATCTCGTGCAATTCTCCTCTTTTAACAGTTTCTATATCCCCTGACCTTTTGGGTTATTACGGACCAGACGACTTCTTCCCCTCAATCTGCCAATTCTTCGGTCCCCTTCCTTACTTTCCCCCGTTCTCTCTAGCTTCCCTAATTTCACATTTTTCCGATTACGTGGGGTTTCCTCTCCCCTTTCCCCCCTTTGTTGTTCTTTCATACGTCTCCCCCCTCTGTCCCCCCCACACGGGGCGCTCGATAGGCTTTTTTCGGTTTTTTTCTAGTCCCGCGAGGCATCCGAACCTTTGGCCTTTTTTTTTCGTTTTTCGCGTTCGTAATAGTCGGTGCCGAATCCCGCGTTTTCCTGTCTCCTCGATCGACAGGGCTTGGATTTTTTCTAAATGCGAGTCGTTACTTTCAGCCCCCCTTTTTTTCTTTTTCGGGTCCCTCTTCCGAAAACCTCTTGACGCGGTGGTACCTTTTATTTCTGCATTCCCCCCCCACCATGTCTGCCCCGCATCTGCTGTTTGCTTTTCAAAGATTCTTTTGCCGACCTTTCCCTTTTCTGGAGTTTTGCTTTTCTCATGGACTCTTTTCTCCTGAGCTTTTTTTTTGCCCTGCCCCGGCTTTCGTACGTTGTCACTTTCTTGAGGAGTTCTTGCTAAGCCCCCTATTTCTTTTTTTCCGCGGAACTTCAGCCTTAAGTCGGTGTTTCTCGGCTTGAACTTCTCTCTTTCCCAAGGACCTGGTCAGGGATGCCCCTCTTTCCTCTTCGCGCCGAGGATAAACTTTCTTTTTCTTTGCATCTTTTCCCCCCCGCGCCTTCTCCTCTCAGCGATTCCGGGGGATTCTCTTTCGACGGACCTCTTATGAGAGGTGGTGAAACGTAAGTTTTTTTTTTTCAGGCTGTCCCTTTTCTTTGTTCTTGTTTCAGGCGTCCCGAAGGGGTCTGTCGCTTTTTCTTTCTGAAGGTCTTTAGCTTGTTTTTGGTTGTTTTTTTTTTTGTGTTTATTTTTTGTTTTTTGTTTGTGCTTTTTTTTGACGCCAGATTCCTTTCTGACAAATTCCCTTTCATCTTCTTACCTCGGAGAAAAGCGGCTCCGGCGTGTTTTTCGCGGGCACCGGGCACCCCCTTTTCAGCACCTCCCCTTGAGTTCGACTTTCCGGCCTTCAATTATTGTTTTCCCCCTCGTTGTCGCGGCGATCCTCTGGGTTTCCACTTGAACCTTTGTTTTTTTTTTCCCTTTCGAAACGCCTGATAACCCAGGTCACGGGCCTAAAGAACATCCCCATTTTCTCCTTCGGACCCTTCAGCTCCTTTCTCGTTTCCTCTTCCTCGATTTCTTCAAATTCTTTTTTCTATTACCGGAAAGTCCTTGATTGCTTTGACTCTTGCCTCGCGGAAGCTTTTTCAGGATCCCCCCTGGCGCCTTTGCCTTTGTGAGGGTATCTTCTTTTTTCTGTGTTTCTCTCTTCCCTTACTCCTACTCCGTTTTTGTTGTTGTCTCCACAGGGCGGTCTCCGACCGAGTCCCCGCTTTCGGCATCCCTTCCTTGCGCCTCACCCCCTTTTGACCTTGCATTCCCGGTGGTAGTCTCGCATTGGCGTCCCCCTTGAAGTCTCCCGGTGCCCCTTCCCCCTCGTTATAGTTTTTTCCTTCCTCGGTTCCACGTCGGACGTTGTTTTTTCTGGAAAAGCGCCTTTCCGCGCCGTGACATCGGGCCTTCTTTGGTCGGACCTCCCCCCGACCTTTTTCACTCCCCAAACTTTCCCCACTACCTTCCCCCCAATTTTCTCTTTCCCTCCCCGGCGTTAGATTTTCGTTTGGGGCCTCCCCGCATTAGTTTTTCCTACCCATTTCCCCCTTTCACCCCTCGCCGAGAGCAGTTTCCCTTCGAGATTTTGCCGTAGTCGGTTTTTTGCTCTGAAGACAGTCCCCGATGAACTTTGCGCCTTTCCGGCCGCTTCGAAGTTTTCCTTTTCTCAAGCGACTTCCCTCCACGTTTCCCGGTCCACACAACCATCCCGTCCAACCCTACTTTACCCTTCAGTCGCTTTCACGCCAGGCAGTTCGTTTCTCCCCAGCCCCCCGTATCTTCCCCCCCCCTAAGATCTTGGACCTTTCTTTTTTAGAGAATTTCTACATATGGACCTGCTCGGTCCCTTTTTCCTTCTTTCTAGGCCTTCTACGGTCCTCCGCTAGGCTTTCTCGGCCCCCCCCCTCTCCCAAACCCCCATGAGAATAGTACTAGCTTCCGACCAGATGTCCCCTTCTTTGTTAAGACCCTTCCCTTTCGGAGACCCAACTTCCCCCTGTTCCAGACTCGTCCTTTGCGTCGCTTTTTCGAGCAGGCCCTTCCCCGCCCCCCCCCGGAAGTTCGGAACTCTTCCCCCACTTTATGCATTTGATTCTTTTCATCACCTCCCTCGAATCCTCCCCCCTCTGATTTTTTTCAGCATGTCCTCCGTCCCCAAAATCAAACGAGATCCATGAGACTTGTTGTTTTTTTTTTTTTTTTTTCTTTTTTTTTTGTCTTTTTTTTTTTTTTTCTTTTTTTTTTTTCTTTTTTCTTGGTTTTTTTTTTTTTTTTTTTTTTTGCTTCTGTTTTTTTTTCTTTTTTTTTTTTCTTTTTTTTTCTCGCTGCGATTTTGTTCCTTTCTCGAATATCGGTGTAAAGAATTCTTTTCCCCTTTCTCTTTTTCACTCCCCCCCCGGACCTTCTCATTCCCTTCGCCTCCCCTTTTCCGTCGTGCCCCTCCTCATCCGGTAATTATGGAAACGCCTTTTACCGGACTTCCTGTGTTTCAAAGCTTTCCCCGAGGTTTCCCCCCATTTCAAATCTACCAGACTTTCCTCCTTACTCTCTTATTTCCTTTATCATTTTTGAAACTTTTTTCCTGAGAAGCCCCTTTCTTGAGGATGGAAGTTTTTTATCCTCTTCCCTCCCCCATGAGCAATTTCCCCCTCGGCGGAGAACGTTCTTAAACCTTTTGCATATTCTTTTTGTGTTTTTCCTTTCTCCGGCCTCTTTGGGAGCCTTTCAATGACCTTCCAGCTTGCAGGCGCCACTTCGTCGCCCCCGACGGGCATCCGCCACTGGTTCTTCTTTCCGAACCCGTCTCCTTATTATCTCAATGCACTCCAGCTCCCTCTCGATCGAGTCTTGCTTGAAAGCTTCCCCCCTTCTTTTTTTGGAGGGTTTTCCCCGAGCCTGCTCGATGACCTGGTCCATTTGGTCTCCGCGGAAAATTAATGCCTTTTCCCACCCCACCTTCGTGAGGACACTCCTCCCCCTGTCCTCACCTTTTTTTTTGGGTGTGGGATCCTTGGGAGTTTTCAGGCTTCTCCTTTCAACTAGGTGAGTGTCCTGTTTCAGTGATCCCCTCTCCCGTGCTTTTCTTCCTTTCTGAGTTTCCCTACTGGTGCATTTTCCCGCCAGGAGCACCGGTGGAGGAGGATGTAATTTCCAAGAAGCTTGTCAGCTTAAGGAACCTCTTTCTGTTCTGAAGTCCGAGCTTAGGGTCAACTCGTCCATTAGGGTCTCCGAGGGAGATCTTATTCCCTTTCAGAGAGGCGGCTTCCCTTCGTGCCAGAGAGGGCCAGCCGCTTCCCCCCTTTCCGGCTTTTCCCTTCTCACCAGTCTTGACCTTCAACGATGATCCATCTCCATGGCCTCCCCCCGTCCCATTTCCCCCCACAATTCATCGCACTCCCCTCTTTTGGCATCCTAGTTTGATTGATATCGTAGAAGCCCTCACCCCTCCCCGTCTTCCCGTTTCTTGACCCCTCTTCCTCTTGGTTTCGCTAGTTCGATTGTTACGCTTTTTCTCTTGGCCCTTTCTCTTTTCCCCTCGCTCTTTTCTTCGGATCGGTCGCCCGATATTGGGTTTTCTCTCACCTTCCTTCAGCTATTCCCTCCATTTGAATTCCCGGAGAGGGTAATCCCTCCAGGCCTCCAAAGGGCTAGATCTACATTAGGTTTTCCTCCCCCTTCGTGGTATCAGAACCCAAGATTTTTTAAATCGCTTTCGAACCTTCCCCTTTTTGTGCAGCGGTTCCTTTTTTCGAGCTTGGTTTTTTTCCCTTTTTTAGTTGTCTTTCTGGCATTTTTTCTCCGTGATTCGAACGTCTTGCAACAAAAGTTTTGATAAGGTTTCCCTTTTTTTTTACATAGCCCCTTCCTCCCTGGGAATCCCTTCATCTCCCCCTGATCACGCAGATTTTCCCCAGTTCAGGCCAATCTTCATGCAGACCTTTTTTGTCGCTGATCCCTCCTCCTGCCTCGATCTTAAGTAACCCCCTCCAAATTTTTTCTTTATCCCGAACTTTTCTGGACCCCTCATTTCGATAAGCTGACTTGTTTTCCTGATATCTTCTATCTCATACTTTTTTTTTCTTATCTAGACTTTTTCCCCCCTTTCAGAGGAGCTACCCCTCCCTCATTTCTCTCCTCTTCCCCTTTCCTCAGCCCCGGATTCCTTGCAATGGTGGTCTTCAGATTAAGACCTTTTGACTATAATTTCCCCTTCCCGGTAAAATTCCCCCCCCCCCCATTTAGCCCATCCTTTCTCTTTTCCTCTGGCTGCGCTCTAAGGGCATTCTTCCCTGTGCCGCGTCATGGTTCCTTTTTTTCCCTTTCTTACTTCCCCGCCCCTATCCCCCAACTTCCTCCCTACCCCAACCTCTTGAGATTTTCGTTCCTCCCGCTTCAATTTTTTTTTTTTTCCCCTAAATGGTTTTCCTTTCTTCCCGCTTCCCCGCCTACGATTTTTTCCCCCCTCCGGTCTTCGGTCGGTGTCCCCCTTTTTGAAACTCCTTTTTTTACACCTCTATGGGTTTTCCGGAAGTTTACCCCCCTCAGATTTTCTATACTCGAGAGGACTCATGAGACCCCTTTGAGAAGCTTCCACTACCGCCTCGCGGCTTTCTTTTTTATTTTTCTTCCTAGCTGGCGGCCCCTTGTGTTTTTTCTGACTGCTTCTTTCTCCCATGTTAGTTCGCGCTGGGCAGCATTTGGCCTTTTCCCATTTGCGCATTTTTTTTTTCCCATTTTCTTTTCTCTCCCTCCGTGGATTGTTTTCTTGGATCTCGTAGACGTTCCCCTGCGCAGCTCCGTAGCTTCCCCATTTTGAGTAAGCCCTATTGCCCCTTTTGTTTTTTTTTTTTCCAAGTTGGTCAGGTTTTCTTACCTTTTCGCCAGATCTTTCTTCCCTAATCGTGCTTCTCGGCCGTTCGGAATCTCCCCCCTGTGGATTCCGTGTCTTTTTAGGCCTTTTATTGTCCCCCCTGTTTCCGCTCTTTTTCTCCATGGTGTCCCTATGAATGCTTCCCTTCCTTCAACCTCCTGCACACGCTCTCACTCCCCCAGTATCAGATGTATTCCAATCAACCAAAGGTCACCCATCCCTTCCGAGCCTTTCCCCCCCAATGTCTCCCCCTACTCGGATGCAGTTGTTCGTCCTCTTGCTTGCATATTTCTTTCACCCCTTTTCCCCGAAGATTCTCTCGCCCCATCGAAGACCGGATTCTCCACGTGACTCGATCTCCTACGATCCATTCTACCTCTTTAAACCCTTATGGATTTTTCTCTCATTACCTTTTTTTAGGCCTTTGGTTTTCGTGGTTTTCATGCTTTTTGATTCTTTCCCCCTGGGCACCCGTTTCCCGCTCCGCCAATGGCTTGACCCCTTCTTTCGCTTTGCCTGCGGGACCCCCTGTGAGGTGTTCCTTTTTTCCTCCTCCCTTTTTCGCGAGATTCAAAATTTGAGCAAGGTCCTTGAAACTTTGATATTTATAGTTCCTTCTTTTTTGTAGTCCCGCGACCTTACCCCTTTGTCTCCGATTCATCTTTGTAGAGTAGCCCACAATTTCCCTTTCTCATGGTTGATTCCAAACACATCTCTCGTTAAATCCCTTACTTCTTTCAGAATCTTCCTTTTGATTTCCTGAGATTCGAAAGTTCCCATCAAAGTTTCGGTTTTTGAGTCTCCCCCGAAGACGTTTCCCGATGGTTCCCTTTTTGGTGGTAGTTGCCAGCTTTTCACCCCCCACCACCTCCCCCAGGAAGTGAGTTTTTTTTTTGAGATTTTCCGTTTGAACCCTTTTTTTTTCTTGACTTTTGGTTTGGCGCGTTTAAAGGCCTACCCTCTGACAGGACGTAAAACTTTGCAAGATTTTGAGATTCCACTTGACTTCTCTTTAATTATGTCTTAGGAGAACCACGGGAGTCGGCTTTACGGATCTCAGAAGACTTTTTTTTCTCCCTTCTTTCGGTCCCCTTCTCACACTGCCATTCTCCCCCTGTCTTTTCCGCCCCTTTATCTATCCCTTTTTGGCAGATTTTCTTCGACCGAGCTGCTTTCTTCCCTTCGGTACCCTCTGCGCCGAGAAGTCAGGCGCCCTGCGCATTTCTTTTTTTCGCATCCTTTGAACATCTTCTTCCCTTTTGGATCTTTCTTCCCCCTCACCCTTTAATTTGAATGATGACATTTTTCTTCAGAGTCTTTTTTTTTTAAATTCTTTGTATTTTCGTTTTGTGAGGTGGAAGGTCTTAAGACTTTCCTGCTGACCTCCTTCCCCCCTCGATTTCGGCTCCGCTGTGTGCAGCGCATACCACTTCTGCCAGCCCTTTTTCCTCATCGTTTTTCCTCTGTAGATCCAAAGTTACAGGACTCCGTTTCTCTCGGAGGGAAAATGTCTTCGATATGTATTCTCAGGGCCGGTGGCCCCCGTTTTCAGCGGCCCGACAAGGTCTTCCCTTCTCTTTCCAGATGTTTCCCAAACCCCATTGTAATTGTTTTTTCCAATACTCTGAGCACGAAATGGTTCCCCGGCACAAATTCTTCTCTAAACGTTTTCTTTTTTTTCAGTTAAGGCCCTATTCCCTTGCGAGGCCTCTATAGCCTTTCTTTTAAGGCTTCCCCCCCTATTGCTTTCTTCCCAGGCGTCTCGTCTTCCGAGACTTTTTTTTTTTTAGTAAAGGTCTGCCACTCCTTCGACGCCCCTCTTAAGGCCTGGAGGAGCCTATGAGATGCATGGATGTCTCCCCCTTCTTACGATGCTCATGAATCCGTCTTTCCATAGTTCTTTCTTTGGTGTTTCCTATCCTTCGCAGGCGGACCCTTCTCCTTTCCGCCTTGCGCAGTCGATCTCCATGAGACCCTTTATCCTAAGTTTAGTTTTTTGCGTATCTCTGAAGATCACTGTCCCTCCCCTTCAGTGGCAAATTTTTTCCCTCGGATCTTTTTCCCTCCCTCTTCCCACGAGCCATAGGGTCTGCCCTTTTTTCATCATTCCTGTCCCTTTTTCGACTCTGACTTCCTTCTCCGACCTTAGTTCCCCAAAAAGAATTTCTAAAGCCTCCCCTCTTCCACGATCCCCCCTTTCCAATTGCCCTCTTTTCCGACGTTTCCGGGCTCTCAAGTTCCTTTTCCCCACGATTTGCCCGCGCCGGTTCTAATTTACCTTTTTTCTCTCTTTGGAGAGGCTTTTTTTTTGCATCCATTTCCCGCTCCTTTCCTCTCTGAAATTCGAGGCGCCTCCCTCCCCCCGAGCTGGGGCCGCCTCCCATCCGAAGCGATTTTTCTTCTCCATCCACGCTTCCCCTTGTCACATTTCCAACGAACATCCCACCCGGTCTTCCTCGTTTTCTCCCTTCATCGTTTGGCGACGGGTTCTTTCCTAG
>Ga0179593_1624482_pt1 | contig 15762 bp, 20 predicted proteins | sample CZODoug2_1_08_16_FD_185931 | JGI IMG/M metagenome (GOLD analysis project Ga0179593, IMG submission 185931) | Vadose zone soil fungal communities from Angelo Coast Range Reserve, California, USA - CZODoug2_1_08_16fungal (PacBio error correction) | ecosystem: Environmental > Terrestrial > Soil >... | reverse complement strand
GCTTTTCCTCCCCTTTTTCCGAGTCAAGGCTTTTTTCACTTTTTCAGTTAATTGATCTTTTTTTTTTTCCAAGGCCCTCCTCCCTCTGTGGAGAACGTTCGTCTCTGGTTTGGGCCAACGTGTGCCTCCTTTCCAGTTTCTTTCGAAAACCGACCTGCGGCCCCTTTTTTGCCAAAGTTTTTTTTCACTTCTTTTGGGGACCATTCCCATTTTTCCTCTCCTTTGGGAGTCCTTTTCCCTAGCTTTTGCGCCCCCTTTTCCAATTAATCATTTACCCCCCTTTTCTTCGATGTTACAATCAATCTTGGAACTTCAGCGGATTGGTGATGACCCCATGCCAAGTTTCCAGAGGCCCAGGAAATGGATACCTCAATTATCAAACCTTTTTAATTGTACCATAGTCTGTGTTCTCACCCCATCAAGCCCCCTGCAAGAATTTTAAGAAGAAGGAGCCCATTTTCATCTGTGATCAGACCGGGAATGTTTCCCCCTTCACAATTACGTTCTTTGGCTTTTCCCCGAACCTTCGACCCGACCATCAATTTCTTGTTCGAGATCTTGTTTTAACGATAAGACGGCTGGAGAGTTCCCTCTTTTTCAAAAGCCCCCTTTCCGATGACCCCCCTTTCTAGGACGTGCCCATTTTACTTTATGGCGGGCGTTTCTTTCTTTCTCGGCATTCTGGGACAAGACCTTTTTCCTTAATAGTACCAAAGGAATCTCTTTATTACCTTTGATCTTCATTCTCGGGTTAGAAGCCTCTTCCCCGTAACGGATGAATGCTTATTCCCCCTTTCTTCTCATTGCGCTTCCCCCCTCCCTCGGAGCCGAATCCGCGTGAACTTCTTGGAATTCCCCTTGTCCCATCCCTTTTTCCTTGTCCTTTCTCGGCAGCCTGGAATCTTTCTCCTTCATAGGACTATTACGCTACAAGGGAAAGACTTCCCCGGTTCAAAAGCTTTCTTTCCACCGTCCCCCACAATTTCCCCCCCCTCTAGTGAGCTCCCGAGCATATTGTCTCCCCGAATAGCTCCTTCCTCCCCCATCTTTCCTCTAATTTTTTTACATCCCCCCCCTGTAGGGGAGGATGTCCCCGTAATTCAATCCTTTTTGCGGTGCTTTCCTTCCCTGGTGGCCTGCGACGGTCCCAACTTTATAACGATGGGGTGTGATGTCTGAAGTCTCTCCCCTTTACTCTTGTCTGGTTTCCTGCGTCAACTTTTTTCCCCCGTCACCTTATTGCACCAGTTTTGACCCCGTTCCCCCTTTATCTTTTAGCAGTCAAGCACCTAACTCCTTGTCCCCCTTTTTTCTTCCCCCTTTTCCAGGCCCCTTTTCTTCCGGGAAATGCCAGTTCGTATTCGTGGAAGCACCCCCTCTTATTTGATCTTTCCCCGTACATCATTCCTGGGCGCCCCCGCCCAGTAATTCTCCTCCCCCATTGAAGACCTTTACTTCAGGACGAAAATTTCTCCTCCAACCCCCCTTTCTTTCCCTCAGCTTATCTTCTCTTGGTTTTTTCTTCTGTGGCTTTTTTCGCACTTTGTCCTAAGTATGCGCCAAACGGACCTCGCTCCCCAGAGAACAAAGACATTGTTTTCCTTTTTAGTCTTCTTTTTTTTTCCGGTATGGACCATCTTTCCTCCTTGCATGGGGTTCCCCTCATTTGGCCTTGCGGTTTCGGGCTATACTGTCCGCCTCGGACGAAATTTTGGGTTATTCACTTTTCCTACTTTTCCTGTTGCCGTTTTAAATTCCAACATTTCCAGTCCCTCTTAGATTTTGCTGGTGCCCGTTCTGAAGCCCCCTCCGTCGCTTGATGCGATTCCTCTCGAGAAGCTGGTCGGCTTCCTGTATCTCTCCCGCCTTTTCTTTGAGGCCCCTTTTTTCCCCCCTCCCTTGGAAGAATTGGGCCACTTTTCCCCACTTTTTTTTCAGCGGTTGGGCCTTTTTATTTCTTAGCTTGGCACGCTTCTTCCCGGGAATCCCAATCTCAACAATTGAGCTTTCTCTCCCGCGGCTGAGACGCCTCTCCCTTATCGGGCCTTCCCCCAAAGTCGCTTCTCCCCCCATTCTACGTTACATCCCCTTTTCATACTCCTCCTTTTTTCTGTATAAAGTGTCGGTCCCTGTAGTCCGATGACATGATAAGCGAACTTTTTTTTCTTTTATCAGGAGACCCTCCCCTTTTCCCCCCAATTGTCTCTCTTTGCCCCCCGTCCTTTGATCGACTCTTCCTAACAGAACCCCCCCCGACCCAACAGTGAAAAATGATTCTGCCTTCTTGACGCCTTCATATCTCTTTTTTGGCTTTACCCTTTATGGCCCTTCTCCTTTCTTCTTTTTTCCCTTTGTTGAATGAGCCTCCCCCCCCCCTATGAGGGCCCGCAAATCGACCGACTTCTTTCATTTTTTTACCCAGTATCCCCAAGTCTGCTTGATTTTTACTCTCCCTTTTCCCTGTCGGTCTTCGTTCCCGTGAAAACCGCGTAAAGCCCCCAAGGCCTCCCCTTTCCCGTTCGTCGATTTTTTCTCCGGCGACCTTTTTCCTCGTGGTTAGACCTTCTTCCGTTTGGCTTTGTTCTTCCTTCGATCCCCTCTGAAGCCACCAATGAAGACCCTTCGCAGTAATTCTCCTCCCGGTAGGTCCTTGAAGCGGGTTTTTGCTTTTTCGTTTGAGTTGTAGATAAGACTTTTCCTCGAGGATGTTCTTTCGGCTTGTGCCCTGATGTCGGCCCCCTCCTTGGACCCTCTTGTTCCCGGGTTCCTTCCCCAGCCTCCTCTGTCAGCCTTGTCGAGTTTTTCTTTTTTGATAAAGTTACAGTTTTTCCTTTCTTTGAAGGAAAGAAGATTTTTTGCGGGAAAGTCGACCCCCCCCTCCCTTGCGGGACCCTCCTACAGGGTAGTTTCCTATTTGTGGTACGTTTTTTTTTTTTTTTTCCCACCAAGAGCCATTCTGAATGCGTCCATAGCTAGGTTCTCTCCCCTGACCTAGTTCAGGCACCCCGGTTGTCCTTTACTTTTGTCTTGACCCCGCACCCCTCGGTAGGATTTGACGCCCCTTACCCGACCCTTTTTTGTCCGCCGTTAGGACTGACCGGTATGTGTTTTTCAAGCGGACCGGTTATGCGCTTGATTGTGGTATCCCTTTCGTTTACATCGATCTTTTCGCGTCCCCCTCCGAGGAGTTGACCTTTTTCAGCGCGTCCATCTGTCTTGTAAGTCGCCGATTCTGTCGGCGATACCCTCCTTCCCGCCCCTACGCGATCCGTGGCGCCCGTTTATTGAAAAACTCCACCTTCCTTCGCCCCCAGCACGCTCGATGTCCCCGGACCTCTCCATTTTTCGACCTCTTTTTTTCCGAATGTGGCGGGTCCAGCAGTCTCCGTACATTTTCTAGGACAGCTTTCAGGATGAGCACCCGGCCCCCATATATCTATTTTTCGATTTATTCTCCCTTGTCCACTTCGGGCTTCCAAAAATAGCCCTAGCGCCAGCCCTAGTCTTTCGACTTCGATGTTTCATGGACGTCGGGGACGCGTCCCTTTTTCTTCCCGCAGTTCCTTTTGCTATCTTTGCCTGCGCAGACGTCGCTTGTTGCTCCTCGACAATCCCTTCCCCTCCTAGTCCCCATTTGTTCCTTCACCCTTCGGCCCCTCTTCCTTTGCTCTCTGCTTCGCCCCCGTTTGTTGTGTGTTGAAGCCCACCCGGAGCTGTGCCCTTAAGACCCATCTTGATTCCCCTGGCTCTTTCAGAGGCTGTTTCGCCCCCCCACTTTCCGCTTTCTTTCCTTCCATTTTTAACCCCAAGTGATTTGAAAGGGCCCTTGGCCCAATCCTTTTCCAAACTCCCAAATTTCCCTTCCGCGTCCCCCGATTAATTACTGGCGGCTTTTGCAGAGGAACTAAGGGATCCGTTGTTCAACGCTTCTCTGTCCGAATTTGGCCACCACCAGGTTCCCTTTTTCTCTTGGTGCTCAAGTTCTCCTTATGGTTCCCTCTTCAGGTCAGTTCGTTTTTGAGTCTGACGAAGCCCTTCTAAAAGCTGAATCTCCTTCTCCTCCGTCCGTTGTGTTGGTTTTCTTTTTTATTTTAGCACCCCTCTTTGACTCATGGGTTTTTTGACCTTTGTGGGCCCTCGACGTCCCCCTTCCGTGACGCAAGTTTCCAACACTCTGAATGTCCTTTTTTTCCCAAGTCCCTTGTTAGCATTCTTCCCGTTTTTTCCCCGATCCTTTTCCTTCCTTTTTCTCCCAGGAATGATCCCTGATCCCTTTGGAACGATCTTTCCCTTTGACACCTTTTGATACGATAGCTTGTTGTCCCCCGGCCTACCCATTTATTCTTGGATTGGGGTCCCCCCCCGGAAGAGGAAATTCTTGATTCCTCGAGAAGGCTGGGAAGCCTTCAGGAGAAATTCCTCCTTCAATCTTTCACAGCGCCCTTCTTTGAGATCCCCCCCCCCTTTTTGCTCCTTTGAGCGAAGCCGAATCTTTCACGGCTTCATATTGATCAGCTCCCCCCTTACTCCGTTGAACGGAATCTTTTTTCTTTTTCAGAGCTCGGACCCCTAAGTCTGGTTTTTTTGATAGAAGGCGTTCCCCCTCTGGCCCTCCCCCCTCAAAGCCTTCCTCCTAGATTACACGTCGGATCCCCGCCGTTAGGGAGGTCTTCTCTGGATTTGGCTCGGCATTTCTCGCAGGTTTCTTGAGAATATCTTTTCCCCCTCCTGATTGTTCTTCTTCTGTATTTCCTCCCCCCGCCTCCAAAGGATACCTTTACCCCTGAGATGCTTATTGAACTCGTTCCTCTTTATGCGTCTTCCATCCCGGTGGGCCATTCCTTCCAGCTCGTTTGGTCAAGGAATTGGTTGTATTGGCAAGAAGTTTTCTTTTTCCCCCTGTTTTCGGCATCCTGGATCTTATCGGTCCTATCTTCTTAAAAGGGCACGACACCGCGCTTTCACCCTTTTAGATACCTTTGATGCAACTTTGTCCTCTACGCCTTATCATAATGGGCTGACACCTTCCGTTTTTCTAACTCCACAATTTTAGATAGTCGCCGACGGCGGAACATCCTCCTTTTTTTGGATGGAATTCCCCCCCCTGGAGGGGAGCTTCTTCAAATTCCCGGTTGCTTCCTTTCATTCCAGAGGTGTGTCAGAGAATATGTCTCCTTCTATTGAGATTCAGAGGGGTGCTCCTTGCTTTCCCGATTTTTCAAACCGCCGTTTCCCTCCCCCTCCCCTGTCCACGAGCCCTTTTTTCCAGTTTATTTCTCCTTGCTGGTGGGCCCTGCAACGCCTCCTTGAGAAGGCTGTTTTTCGGAAAGGACATTTTCCCTCGTTCTGTTCCCGGAGTTTTTTTCCCCCTCCCCTAAGGAATTACGACATAAGGGAACACTTTCTTTCTTCCGACGATCTGGTTATTTCTAACCTTGTCCCTTTGACTGTGACCCTCCTCAACTCTCCTCCCGCATATTATTCTTATGACTTCTGCCTTTCTTCTGTATTGCTGGAATCTTTTTCTTTGGGCCACACTTCTCTCCTCCCTGAAACGCTTTTTTCCCCCTTCCTGACGCAAGTCGACTTTTTCCCTGACAAACTGGCGACCTTTGGCGGCTCGGGTGGCATTTTCTTTTTTTTTTTCTCCGGAACCGCTGGAGTGGGTCGAGGGCCAACCTCCGACTTCTTCCTTGACACCTTCCCCCGACGTAGTCGATTTGCGGTCCCTTGACAGACAGAAGCTCTTTCTTCTCTCCCTACAAGCCCTTTTCCGAGAAGCTGTTCGGGTACCCCCCCCGGTATTCACCCCTCTCTTCTTTCCCTCTAGCGCCGTTTTGAAGCATGGGGCATTACGAACTTTTTTTCCCGTGCCTCTACCGCACGTCCACTGGTCTTCCCATAACGCTTTTAACAATTTGAGCTTTTCGTTTCTCCTTTTTTTTTCCTTCGACTTTCTCTGGCAAAATTTTCTTCTCCCCGACTTTACAAGGTTTTCTTTTCCTCCTCCTCCTTTTTGGTGAGATCTCCGTGTCGGCCCGAGTAGACGCGTTGATGACCCCTCCCTCTACATTGGGAACCTTGCATTTGCGACAGACAAGCTCCCTCTGATCCTGCCCTTGCACCTACTTGGATACTCTCCCTTTCCGTTCCCCAACCAGACTTTAGTGTCACAGTGCCCCAGGTTCCCCCCCCGCTTCTCCTTGTAGGCATTGCTTCTCTCCCCTTGTTCTGGCCTTCCCGATCGCAGGTTTCCCCGGTTTTTCCTGAGAATAAGCGCCTTTTTTCTTCCCCATTCCTTGAACCAGCAACCCTCTCTTTTCTTTTTATACGAATTCTTTCTGCGTAAGCACTATGTTTCTATTTCGACCACTCCTGCACTCCATTCTTTTCCGGAGAGCCCGTTTTCCCCCCCGGTCCAATGCCACCGATGCCCCCTTTTTCCCCAGTTCGCCCCCCCCGGCGCCCTTTCAACGGTCCTTCCTCTTTTCGTTGTTCTGCCCCAAAGTCGATGCCGCTCCAGCCAGAAGACAAGTTTATAAGAAGGAAGCGGGCGTCGGCCTTGTGTTCCAATCCCCCCCCCCCCCCCCACTAGATAAAGTTCTCTCTTCTCGGGCCGGCTTTTTTTTTTCCCCTGACTTTGGTGAGAAAAGATTGTCCTTCTAGTCCTCCTTTCTTCAGGAGAACGCTGTCCGGCCGCCTTTCTTAAAGGCCCTTCTTCTGGGAGGTCAGAAAGATGCCTTTATTTCGTACCACGGCCAATCTCGTGTTCTAGGGTGGTAAAATCCTTCTTGTTGAGATAGCGCAGGACCTGTTCCCTTCCTTATCTTTTTTTCAACTGCGACCTATGGGCTTCCCCCTTTTCGACCTCCCACACACTGGGCAGATTTTTTCTAACCGCCTTTTGCTGTGGACGTCTCTTCTTTCCTTTCTTTTCGAGTCCCGCGAATTTGGTTTCTCCGGTGATCCCTCTCCCCATCTTTCCCCCCCCGCGCATGGCGCCCTTTTTGCAGCGGATCGGTGACGGATTTTTTTTGAAGCTCTTCCCTGTAGAGTCTAATCTTTCGGCCTAGATCCCCCCAATTCCCTCCTCTGTGATTGCTTTTCTTGAAAATACTCCAATTTTCTTTTGTAAGGGCGGTCCCGCGTTCCCTCCCTTTCGTTTTTAAGTCCCCCTTTCGGAAAGCTTGACCCTTTTCGGTCATAAGAGTCTCAGGTTAATTGCTCTTTCCTGACCGCCTTGAGCAAAGGTAATCACTACTTATAATCTTTCTGTATTTCCCCTTTTTGACAACGGCGCCCCCCCTGCGAAATTTTCTTTTGCAATCATACGAGCCCCTTCCAGCCGAACTTTTGTGTGTGCAAGTCGATTGTTTTTCCTTTTGCTATGAAGGAGTGTGCTTTTTTTACGGCCAGAGGCTTTCTTTACCAGCGATGCTCCCTCCCTGTCTGCTTTCCCCAGATTCTGCCTCAGGCCTTACTTTCTGAATTCACCGCGAGCCCTCCTATTGATATAGGCTTCGAAATAAATGTTTACTTTTTTCTTTTGTTGGAGAATGCCCCTTTGTGCAGCAATCCCTTTCATTTCTCCCTGGCAGCATGATGCTCTTTTCCCCCCCTCTTCCGAATTTCCTCCCCTTAAAGAAAAAATTTTCACCCCAATCCGGAGTTTCTGCCCCCTTTCTAGACCCCAGGTCCCCTCTTCGGTCCCAATTTATATGACATGGCATTGGGAAGTTCCCCGCACGCAAGTATAGCATCGGTTTCCTTGTGAACGCCTGCTGCACTCGCCTTTTTCTCATCAGCTTGTTGCTTTCTCAGCAGCTATGGGTCTTCGTTTTTTTCCGGAAGAAGTGGAATTACGAAATTTTCCTTTTTTCCTTTTTCCCCCCTAAGCCGTGTCTTTCCCTGCGCTGATCTTTTTTGTTGGTGCGATCTCTTCAGCTTTTATCCACGTCACTTTTTCCTCAGGGCCTTAAACTTCGGTCCCTTCCCCCCCGCATATTTTCCCCCATTTTATCCCCCCCTTCCTGTTTCGGCAAATTTTGAAGTTGGCGCTAAGCGTTTTCTTTCCTCTGGACCTCTTGCGTTCTCCTTGTGCTTTTTATTGCCCCTGATTCCCCTATTGGGGACCGATCCCGTTTGAATTGACCCATCTTTTCTTATACGATCTTTTTTTTTTACTCGGATTGTTTTTTTCCCACCCTTACCCCCTCCCTTTTCTACCCCACTAACAGTTTCTCAGCGATGGTGAAGCGCGAGCAGGCTGTCTTTTTTTGGAGAAGCCCTAATGGTATTCTTTCCCACTCCCGGGCTTAGTGCCCTAAAGGCACAAGCCTTAAGTCGCGAAGACGGACTCTGCTCATCTTGATCCGCGGGGAATTCCCCCCCCTCCCGTCTGCTTCTCTTGGCTCCTACTCTGGCGTTTGCCTCCTCTGGGTGTTCTTTTGATGAAGAAAACCGTTTTTTCGGCTGGTCGCGAACTTCCCCCTCTCGGCCTTCCCAACCTGTGCGGACTTTCCTAGTGATAGGGTTCCCGTTCGCTAGGATTTTCATTGTAGACCCTCCTTTGGGGCAATTACCTTTTATCCAATTATAATTAATATTTATACCGAAGATGGTATGTATAAATTGGATTCCCTTTCCCCTAAACTCCCAACCTTCAAACTGAGAACCTGCAAAAATTCGCCCCAGATTTACATATTCGTAGGAAATTCCTTTTATATGGGACCCAGTGACTCTCCCTCGAAGGACCCATGGAACCCCCTCCTTTTTTCCCAGGGAGTTTTTATTAGATGTCTTCCGAACCTTATTAACGACGTTTTTCCCCACCTGCCCCTGATCCTTCCACCTATGAAGAAGATCAACGGTCCTCCCGCTGAAAACATGGACCCGCCTTTTTAGAGTGATATTTAATATCCTTTCCCCCTTCCCATCCCCCCCCCCCCCATGTAGCTTATACATATAGTTACTTCCCCAGACTTTTATGGAAATCGTTCATTGGTTGTGATCGGTGGCTCCGAGGTCCCCTAAAACCGATACGATTTTTTTTCCCCGCCGAATTCTCAAGCTCTTCGCGTGGGAGGGTGTGCGATAGGAAACCCTTCTATTACCTAACCGTAAAGTGGCCACAAGTTTTCCTTTTTGTTCGTCCGCACCCGCTTTTCCTGTATCAAGCTGGCTCGCCCCCCAAAGGCACGGCTCTGCAGAGGGACATTTTTTCGAGTATTAGTTTTTAAGTATTTGCTCAGTTTCCCGCATATCCCCCGTGCCGGCCCCTCTATGACGCGCACAAATTCCCTCCCACTTGACGACATCCAAGGACGCTCCCCGCTTCAAGGCCTACCTTCCTTCTTTGCCTGGTTTTTGGCTCTTTCCTCTCCTTGGAAGTAGGCCATTGCTCCTTGCGAGATGAAGAAAGGTCGTCCCCCCATTGTATATTCCGGCCGCTCTTATCACCAGAGTCCCGGCATTTTTGTTACAGGTGTTCACGGCCTCTCCGTACCTCGACGACATATGCAGGAGTGGTCTTTCCCCCCTAGTAAGACTTTTTTTCCCCGCAGGGACACCGGAACATGGAGCGATTGCTAAGCGCTTCTCCTTTATTTTCTGATAAAAATCCCTGGCACCCTGTCCTTTCTGCGAATGTATCTTCCTCCCCTCCTTGATTCTTGATGGTCGCGAAGCATTTTTTTTCACTTTCCCCCTCGGTTGGGGAGTGATTGACAGCAAGATATTTCTCCTTTCTCCACTGAAGCTTCTTTCTCAACAATTTGATCCTTTCTCTCCATTTCTACTTGATAATGATCTTCCAGTTCGCTTCTCCCTTCCTTTCTACGGGCCGACACGGGATCCCCCTCTTTTCTTTCCTCCTCACTCCTTTTTTTTTATCGATTCTCCCTCTATACATTGAGAAGCTGCACCTTTTTTTCCCCCCTTTCAGTTGCCACAGAAACTCCTTCCCCCCCTTGTTCCCTTTTTGATGAAATTGAAGATATGATACGTCGACCCCCAAGCTGGAGAATATATTGTTTCCCTGGAGTTCTTTTCCTCCCTTCCTGTTACCGGAGTTCATATCTCCCGTTCTGCTGGGATTGAGATCCCCTTTAGTATGGCCCTTAGACGCCTTTCCTTCGGAGGGTGTCTTTTTTCGACATACCTCTCCGCTCTTTTTTCTCCCCCCAAGCCCTCGCCTGTTTAAGGTGTCCCTCTTCAAGATTGCTGTCTCCGTCAGGTTCCTCTCCCTTCGACTGTAGGAGTCTTTTTTCCCGTGACAACTTTCCCCAATTCTTGCGCCCCTCTTCGTCTCTTTTCCCCTTCCCTATCTAATTGAAGGAGACCTGTACCATGGAGAAAATGGCGTTCCCCTTTCAGTGGTCCTTCGATGACGCTCCAGTCAGACAATCCCAAGCTGTAGTCCTTGAATCTTGTAGCCTTGTTTTAAGTTTCGTAACTTTCCAAGGTTGCTTGCGAGGATAGAGGCCTTTCCCGGTCTGGCCATTCCTTTTCATTTATCCCCCCGTCGGGGAGGCAAACTGTCCAGCATTTCGGACTCCGCTTCCGACATTGCGGCCCACCCCCCCCCCCGCTTGCAAGGACCAACCCCGGAGTTTCCCCCTTTTTTTGGTGACGGCTCTACCCCCCCTTGGAACAAAAACTTCCCTGAAAACCTCTCGGGGAGGATTTGTAAACTTCGTATCCTAGGAACATGCACATATTTTCTTGCATAGATCCCTTTCTTCTCCCCCCCCTTTGTGCCCTCTCCCCCTGTCCGACGTTTTTAGCCCTGCTCTCAGGTAGGAGTGACGATGTCCCTCGTGTGATGGTCCCTTTTTTCGGACGAGCCGACCTTTTTGCGGTTCGGCCTGTTCTCTTCTCTGGTGATCCTCTCCCTTTTTTTCGGAAAGTGGAAGCGGTCTTTCCTTTAATCTCTTTTTTTTTTTTTTTCTGCGTGGACCTTGTAATAGCCGATGCACGTCTTCTCCCTTCCACGTTTTGCGACTTTTACCAATAATCCCCTCTTGTACGGCCCACGAGCGGTTTTTTTTCTTTCCATAATCCTTCTGACAGCAATTCATATCCGCCCTTTCCTTGTTCATATTTCTTCTCCTTTTTGGATTAGGACCCCCTTTCTTTGACAGGACCAGGCTTTCCCTCTATCGTATTATAGACCTTTATTCTCCTTTTCCTGTCTTGTTTTCCCCCACTTTTCCTCCCCCTGCCAGAGCAAATCCCTTACGCACCGACCTCTTTTTTCCGTCCGACTTGCTTTTGAGGCCGGCTGTGCGCCGCATTAGCTTTTGGTCGTTTTCCCCATCCGTCGCTTTTTTCCTTTGGAGAAAATCTCCCTTCCTCCGAATTGTAGTTTCTTACCCCCTTTTTTCTCAAGATGAATCTTTTTTCCATGTCTGCAGGCTTGTTGCCCCCTCTATACAGCGAGCCTTTTAATACCATCTCTTTCTTCTTTTGGGAAGATGCACTTACATCATGCTTTCGTCGCTTCCCCTTTCTGATTTGTCCACATTCTGCAGACCCCTGAAAGGTGTATTTTCCCGTTTCTCAAAAGTCTTCTTACAGATAAAAAAAGGCTTTTTTCCCCTTTCCCCCCGCTCGGTCCCAAGATTTTTTTTCTTTGGCAGACCCCCCTTTTGATCCGCATCGGTTCTCTCCTTTCTACCCGCCACCTCGCATTGGGCCCCCCAAGGATAAATGGTCCCCCTGTGTTGCTAAGACTTGCGCCACTTTTGCTTGCCCTTTTCCGAGCCATCCCTTTCTTTTTTTTTGTGACGTTTATCAAGTTTCCTCCGAGGTGCACTCCTCTTTGTTGTGTTGAGAGAAGTCTTTTTTTTCTTCAACGTTTTTTTTCCCCTGCTTTTCCGATTTGACACGTTTCAAAATGAGGAACAGGGTCCCCCTACGCACTCTAGTGGCGCAATGCACCCCCTCTTTTCCTTTGGGCCCCTTCTTATTCACGGTTGGCGTCGCCCTACGATCTTGCGTGTTTCTTCTGCCCAAGCTTTTTTTCCTCTTTGGGACCCGTCTGACCCCCGCTCTAGTTTGCTACATCCTGCTTTTCCCACCAAAAAAGCAATTTAATCCCCTTCGGTTATTCCGATTCCTACCTCCTCGCGTGTATTTTTTCTTTTGTCGACCGTTTTCATTAGCCTCTCCCCTTTTTTTTAAAGAAATTTTCGATAATGGTATTGCTGTCACCTTTTCTTTATTGGACCTCTCACCCTCCCTCCTGACATGACGTATTGATTCATCTTGATTCTCTTCCTTCCAAGGAAACGAAAATTCTATGAAGGATTTTGGATAAGCATATTTACCCTTTTTGGTTCCACCTTCCCCTCCCTTGCTTTTCGAAATGAGGCGAAACACCCCTCCTTCCCCCCTACGTCTCCCATCGCACTCCTTTCTTCCCCAAGTTAGGGCTTTCCGCTTCTTTTGGATTTTTCTTCCGTGGGACAGCCCTTTTTGTCCGTTCTTCTTAAGTATAATTATCTTAATAATATAGATTGTCTTCTTTCCTGTCTTCTTCTCCAAGGGTCCTCCAACTGCTTAGTTTTTTATAACGGTTCGCTCTTCCTTTTTCTTATAAGTATAAGGGATTATTTCCATACGAGTTCCCCTTTTTTTTTTCGTATTGGCGTCCCCTCCTTTCACCATGGAATTCTTCCCCTTATGATGGCATCTTTCGACGTTAATCCGGATATTTCTTTCGTCTACAAGGGAACGCCCCTTCACCCAAGCTTCCCTCCCCCCTGATCCCGCTGCCCCACTGTTCCTGCTTTCTTACCTCGCCTCTTTTCCTTCCCGCCTCGAAATACTTTTTTCTCCATTCCTACACTTTCGCTCGTCTTTTTTTACCATCACACCTCTTTCCAACATAGTCACATCCCCCTTCGGATCCGGACCAGGGTGGCTTCCTCAAGAAAACGCCCTTGGTTCCTAAGTCTCTCCTCAATTTTTGGCATATTTCGTACAGGGAGAGATTCCCCCACGCAGGATATTTTTTTTTTTCCCCCGAACCCCTTTTCCAACGAGATTGCCCCCCCGTGAGTTCTGCTACCCTGAGGTCCCCGCCAAAGACCCTTATCACTTTTCCTGCCCCCGGCCCGCGCCCCCCTGATTTCCGCATTTGTCTGTGGCGCCAGACTTGCCTCAAGGCCCCCTCTTTCATCGTTGACAATTTCGTCCAGCCTCACTTACCTAAATTGACGACATTTTCTTTTTTTTCCGAAACACGTCTTTTTCGAATCATACACCCTCCCCTTCCTCTTACTCCTGTATTAAGGTATGCGCTTTTAAGTCCTTTAATTGTGTTTTATGCTCCCAGTCTTTAGCCCCCACTCCATTTGCTGTAGAACTCTCCGCAAGAGAAGGTATTTTTTTTTTCCCCTCGAAGTCCTTCGAAATGTTTCCCCCCCCAGGTGGTGTTTTTTAACTGTCAGACGACTCCTTTTAAGTGGGTCTGTTCCCCCTTCACATCTTTCGCAAGTGAAACAGGAAACCCCTTTCCCTAGTGACAGTCCTTTTCTCTTGTTTCACTCCCTCGCGGCGATTATTTCCCCAAATTCACTCCCATTCGCCCCCCGGATCTGTAGGAGAATTCTCCACTGCCTACCCCCGCCTCTGCCTGCACAGCATGGGCACTTCCCTAAAGTAGGTTGGGGGTTTCTTTTGACGCAAAGATCTTTTTACGTTCCTTCCTGGTGCATCAACGCTCCCCCTGGTGTCTCACCCCCCTGCTCGGTTCCTTTTTTGGCAAAAGTCGCTTCCTCATCAACGGAGGTCTCCTTTTTTCCACGGAGCCTCATCCTCTCTTCTAAGGCCCGGTATACTGCCGTCTTCACATTGAGAAGAGAAATCCAGCTCACTTGGGCCCCGGGAGCTTTCGACCGCCCCCCCCTTTTAGCGTGCATCTTTTCAGTATACTTTTTTAGGATGAGAATATTTCTTCATAAAGCCCGAATTTTTTTTGCCCCGATGATTACTGCTCACGTGCTTTTTCCCCCCGAGTCGGAGTTTTTCTTTAGGTACTTGCCCTTCCCTCTTATAGAGAAGTTCTACGGGATGTAGGATTTCTCCTTTGCGCCCCCCGCAAATCTCCGGACTTTTCAGGTGTCCTTCCCTATGGCAGCGCTTTTGTTTAATTCGAAACACTCCTGCCTTTTCCGGCCGAGTTTTTCCTAGGAGCTCCCGGTCCCCACCAACAGATTCGCACCCTGTCGACAGTTTTCCATCCTCCTTGCCGGTTTTTTCATGCCGTACATTGTTTTTTTTTTACAATTCATAAGTCTTTCACGTGGCGGCATTTCCCTTCGATGCTTTCCTCCCTGAAGACAAGCGAGACCGTCCCCCACCCCATCCTAGCTTCGTCCTTTCCTTTTTGTAGGAATTGTCCTTCCTGTCAAAACGCTTGTCAAGTGATAAGTCTTTCGCTCCCTCGGCCTCTTCCTTGTGCCTGCTTCTTTAAGTATGTGGCTTAGCAAATACTCTTTTTTTCCAGATCTTTTCCCTTTTCCTCAATCCTTTGGGGGAAGAGACGCGTCCCCCGCTTGATAAAGTTCTCTGTTTTTTCGTTGTTCTCCCGATGATTGGAACGTCCTAAAACCCTTCTTGGCCAATATCTTGACTTTTGGGAGCTCCGGACTTTTCTTTTTTTAAAGAGAACTTTCCCCTGCCTTCGAAGAGATTGTTTACTTCGAATACTTTTGTCCTCGCTTTCAGGTGTCCACCCCGTTTCTCCTTCGAAAAGATTATAAGTTATTTTAAGATGGGACATTTCAAGACCTCCGTACGCCAGTCTCTCTTCAGATCTAACTTGTTGATTTTAGAAGGAATCCTTTTCCCGATGCCCAACGCCAAGGCTTTTTTCAACCTTTCGCGGAACTCGTGCTAGTTTTACCCTTTCTGGTGAAGCGTTATTTTGCCGTCTAAACTTTAGTAGGCCTCCTGATGCCATCGAAAATCCAGGGGGCCCGTCTCTTCGTCCTGTTTTCCCACGAGCCTTTTTAAGTGATGCGCCCCAGACTGACTGCGGCCATACTATCTCCGTACGACCCTTTTGTCTAAGCGTCTCCTGGGTTTCCCGAAGGAGGGAGGCTTCGGAACGGATTTTCCCCTTCCTTGAAGACAGGAGTCATCCAGAGAGAGTCACGAGGAATGAGAACGGAGAAATGTTCACACGGCTCTAGCGCAATCGCCTTGCCCCACGCACTAACTTGCGCTGGACTCCCTGGCTTTTTTAGGGCCTTTCCTTTGCATTTTTTTTAGTTCAGAAGGCTTTCAGAGCCTGCGTCCGTCTATTCCCGATCTGAGCCCCTCCGTCATACTTATTTCAATTAAACTCTCCAGCCTTGCTCTGATTGCTTCAGTTTTTCTTTTCCTCCACTCTTCGGAGCTGTGACAGATTTTCTATAATTCCGATGCTAAAGCCCTGTCTTTCACCCGCCTGCTTCTTGATTTGTCCCCATCTTTTACACCAATGATTTACCGGAATTATTTCTTTCCGTTCTTACTTTCTACAAGCCCCCCTAAGGAGGGAAAGAAGATGAGCGGGTCCCCTAGGTTGGATATGCATTTGCTTAGGAAGAAGAACCCCAACCGCATTCTAGTCGATTCTGTTAGATCCCCCCTCGATGCTCCCACTGGAGCTCCTTTCCGAATCCTCATACATTTTTTGCATTTTTCGATTGTGCTCGTTTTTCCCCCGGGAAACCTTTCCTCCCCGTTTCTTCCCAGCCGTGACGTTGCTTT
>Ga0179593_1297087_pt1 | contig 15762 bp, 23 predicted proteins | sample CZODoug2_1_08_16_FD_185931 | JGI IMG/M metagenome (GOLD analysis project Ga0179593, IMG submission 185931) | Vadose zone soil fungal communities from Angelo Coast Range Reserve, California, USA - CZODoug2_1_08_16fungal (PacBio error correction) | ecosystem: Environmental > Terrestrial > Soil >... | reverse complement strand
TTTCTTCGAGGGTCCTTTCTTGTTTGACTTCGCTTTCTAAGAATTACCATTCGACCCCAGCTTCGATTCAATGCGCCACAAACACGGTCTTTTTGGTTCCGCTTGCCCAAAACAGCAAGTGCGAACGCCTTGATACTCCCCCTTGGCTTTTTCGCCGGGTTTTCTTCTAGTCGGCCCCCCTTGCTACTTCATTCTCCATTTGTTGTAGTTGTCTACCCGGCCATTGAGTTCGTTCTCCACCGTTTGCAACCGTTTGATTTCTCCCCGATACTATCTAGACACCTCTTTTTTTATCTTACACCTCGCCTCTTTCTGGCGACGATGTTGTTAGTCTCCCCCACAATCGGGAGTTTTCTTCTCCGAAGTGACACCGGAGTCAACCCTGTCTGCCTCCCCCACCCAACCCTCTGCTTCCCTTTAATTTGGATCTCGGTTCTTTTCCCGGTTACTGATTTTGTAAGTATGGCTCACCCACCTTCCCCCATGCCCCTTTTACCCTTGGGCCCTCTCGAGTGAGATTTCAGCAGTTTCTCACCTTTTTTTTCTGAGAAGCTTTCGATCGGGCTGAAGCCTATCTTCCCTGTCGAGTTGCCCGCTTCGAGTCGACATTGTCGACTACTTTTTTTTGGGTCATATCCACAACTTCCTTCCACCTTTTTATTTCCTGTCATGGCTTTTACTCCGCACACCCCGCAGATACCTCCAGAAAAAGTCCTCGTTCGAAGCATTTTTTTCCACACTTTAGTGAGCAGTCTATTTCCCACTTTTTTTCCCACCCCCCCCCCACTAGCTTTAAATTATTTCTTTTTAGCTTTTCAGAATCGCCCCCCCCAAACCCTGTTTTCCCCCCCTCAAAATCTACCTTTGTCCTTGCGGAGGGCGCGCTGGTTTTTTGAAGAAAATGTGATTTCTTTTCCTTTCCTCGATGTTTCCCGCTTTTTTTTCCTTTCGCTTGTTTAGTACTTCATTTCATAGTCCTTTTTCCCCCCCCCACCCCTGAATTTTTGTGTTTTTTCCCCTTTTCCCCACCTAGAAAATCAGTAGTGGGTTACTATTTACCGGTTATCCTTTCTGCTTCATTTCGAAAATTTTGGTATATTTTTCTTTTAACGACATATTTCTTTTTTGTTAACTCTTTGATCCCCCCCCTAACGGGCGGTTCAACATTTTAGGCCGGAATGTGGTCTCCCGTGGAGGTTGATGTAAACTGTTTACTCAGTTTTTCCGTGACCACACTTTTCGTAGATTTGTTGTCCAGCGATGAGCACCTTCTCCTTTACCATGCGAGCAATTGCTCCCTCTTACAATTCTTTCTGAAACTCGAAATGCCCCCGGTATGAGTGCGCGCCTTGAATACTCTTTGGCCTAAATTTGATCCCCCAGTGAGGCGATCTTCCAGCAGCCTCCCCCATGTGGTACCCTGCTTTACTATTCCCATTGGCGGTCCAACCTCCCCTCTCGAGCATTTTTGCACTTTCCAGCAAGAGCCATCGCACCCCGCTTTTGTTTTTTGGAACGCCTTAGTTCCTCCCTCATTTTGCGAATTGGAGGTTTAGAGTTTACTTTTTCATCGTTGTAAAGTGTGAAGACATTATCCCGGTCCTACATTGCGTCCCCTTACCCGTCCGATCACCCCGCTTACATGATCTTTTATTGTTTCGCTCCCTTGAAAGGTTCACTACTTCCCTATCCCGACTAATATGAAGTGCCACACCTGTCGCTTTTCTTAGCATTTCTGGATGAAACCCCCCTGCCGCCCAAATTCCATTAGAAGACACCCCGAACGAAAATTTAAATGCTCTTTCCCTTGTGATATTTTCCTGATGAAAAAAAGTCGATCCCTATGACAAGTGAGTTTATAAACCCTCGTTCTGATCTAAAAAATTAATGTTTACTGTGACCTTTCTCCCTTGGTAAAGATTGTTCCATTCCAGTACATATTCCCCTCTCTAAAGGACCTTCGTGTTTTTTTGAGTTTGAAAGCAACCAAAATTGTCTCAGTTCACATTTCTATGAGAAATTTTCTCCCCCCCCTCATTTCCCCCCAACCCCCTTACTAAATTTTTTCTTCGCCGTTGCGGATTTTTTTTCTTAATATTAGAGGACCGGTGGCACCCGGCAAGATTGCCGAGACTCCCGCCCATCAATTAGAACTCTCCCCCATCTTGATCGACCGGCGCGATTAAATATGATTGATCTCTCTCCTTTTCTTGCATTTTTGTTTTAGATAAAACGGGTCTTACCTCCCTAGTTTGGGGGGTGGGCGCTTTTCCCCCTTCTTCGTAGGTCACAACCCTTTAGATAGTCGATTTTGGCTATCTCACAGAAGCAATTTTGGTATCATCCTATAGATTTACCCCCAGAGAAAAGAAGGATAAACCCTTCTCCCCCTTTTTCCGTGTTGCGTTCTGGTAATGATCCCGGACCGAGATCCCTGTGCCACCGAACAAGCATCTTTCCCTTTAACCACTTGCCACTGCCACCCCCCCCCGAAGTTCCCCAGGAGGATCGCCCCCTAGCTTTGCCCACTGGAAATCCGGGAGTCCGTACACAGGCCGTTTTCATGGGACTTTTCTCGCCGCTGGTCGCAGTTCCATTTTTGACAATGCTCGGACTTTCATACCTTGCATAGCAAGGGAAAGACCGTTGCTTTCTCTTCCTTGTAGCGAGCATTTCCCTCATTGATTCTCCTGGCAATCTCTGAACTGCACTAAACGCCTCTAGCGTCTGATTAAATACCCCGGCTGCACTCTACTTCCCCCCTTCCGCGGAGAACCATTTTTCCAAGATAATTTCGTTACGGGTGCCCTCTCGCCTCCTTTCGGGATAAGATTTCTTCAACTTTGCTCGCCCAGACCGACACTCAGATTTCTCCCCCCCTCATAGATTTCCAGTCGTTCTCTGCGGAAGCTGTATCGGCTTTTTTTTTTGCGAATTGACCAACAAGGCGATCCGCATTCATGTCCTTTCGGGCCACCCTTTACGCACTTAGGCTCCCCACAAGTGGGCTTTCTCCTCTTTTCGGACCCTCACTGGTGTTAGAAAAGTACCCCCTACGGATTCCCGTGCCTGACTCCCCCCAGGGAATGTTTTCTGCTTTTTTTCCGACCACCAGAAAGGGAGATGCATTTTTGGTCAATGCCGTGACCCCTTCAACTGCGACCCTTTTTCCATCGATGCAACCCATCCCTAGTTCCCTTCCCCACTTTGTCACTAGTCGAGGTGACCATCCCCCCCGGTTTAGGCCCTAACATTCTCTTTTTTTGTTCTTCCATTAGTCTGGGTATGTGCACAGTTTCGTACCCTAGACAAGGCTTAAACAATGCAATTATTCCATCAGAAACTTCCGTTGAGCGACCGAGCCACCTCTTATCCACCTCCTTTTCGGTAGGCCACCCCTCCCCTGCTCCAGAATTAGGTTTAACGACTGAACCGAGTCCCCAAACAAGACTCTTACACAAAAACTTTTCCGGGAGAAATCCACTTTTCGCCAAACCTAAGCGCCTGACCCGGAGACACACCCATGAAATCGTTCGATTTTCGGATTTTCAGAGGGTTGATTGAGATTGACCAGCCCCCCCTCCAATAACTTCCATTTTTTTTGTACCATTTTCCCACCTGCTCAAGGTTCAGGGAACCCCATGCCTTCCCTATCCTTTTGTTTATGTTTTTCTTCTTGGGTGCGCATCAATTTGTGTTACCGGGAAATTGTCTCCCTATGCCCCCATTTCGACACTTCGTCATAGAAGCTTGGTCACCATCCCAATTGATTGCCAAAGTGGTATCTTACCAAGAGATCGTCCCAGCTCTTAGCCCCAGGCGTCCCCTTGACATTCTTTTGGCTTCCCGGTTCCCTAGAGATGTTGCTCCCCCACCAATCTACCGACGGACCCCAAGGCACCGAACTCTCACTTTTCTCTTTGGCCTGACGGTTCAATGACTCCGGTTGCTTGCCGAAGTAATCCCTGCCAGGTCGCTGCCAAGAAAGATGCGCCACAAGGTGCGGCTAGACCAAGTGTCTTTACCCCCAGATAAAGGGAGAGTTTCTCTCTTTTCGAGTCTTTCTCCCAAGCCGAATTCTTTTTAAAAGTGTTGAGTCCTAAGGTTTCTGCATGCCCAACCGGGAGCGAGTCCACCCCCCCCGTTTATCCGGAATAATTTTTAACCTCAGCCCCCCACAAACAACGATGAGAAGGTCATGTTTCGCAAGTCTGGTTTACTTCACCACACAACTTCGAGGTGGTGTTGGCCCCGTTCCCCCATTTTACGGGAATTCTTTGTGCGTCGACTCCTTTGACGCGGGCGCTTGGGTTTGTTGGTCCATGTTACATAAAACGAAGATTCTCGGAATTTCCTCCTCCATTTTGGTGTTTATCTCGGTCCGTAGAGGGTTAACCGTTGCATTTTTCGTTCCCATGATTACACTCCAGAGTCGGGAGGTCACTTAAGACCAACAACCCCCCCTGATGCCGTTTTCTTGATCACTGTACCGAGAACTTTACATGACGTTTGCTTTGAAGAACAGTGATCGAAGGGTTCCCGTTGCGGAGTCCCGATCCACCGCGGGGACCCGAAGTGGCCAAAGCTGATCGAGAAAAACTGGGCGGGAGGAGTCGAAGAAAGTTTGATAGCGTTAGTCTATCCCGAAGGAGCCCAAGGATGGGACACGAGCCCGTCTTTTCGGGGTGGCCCACCCTCAATGGGTTGAGTCGATACACTGTCGATAACCGCAATTTTCTTGAACCCGGGGTGCTAATCCCCTTTTTGCTGCATGGCGCGAGTGTTCCTGCGACATTTTGAACAGGGTAGTTCCTTGTAATTGCACGGAGTCCCTTTGACCTTTTTCCTCCCCCCAAAGCCCTCACTGTGTTTTCATCGTTAGGGAGGCCTTGGATGTTTCGTTGGATTTTAGATGTTGGGTCTTGCCCCCCCCCCAATTTTTGCAACTTGTCGAAGCTTAGAGTCTTCAGCCTTCACAAACCGGTTGGCTAGGAGATTCGAAATATTGTCGGACGTCTGTCTCCCCCCTTTCCCCCGGCTTAAAGACCCCGCTGTCTTTCGGAACGGCTCCGAGTGGTTGCATCCAGAAACTTACAGTTTCCCCGGAGTTATCCCTTGGGGACCAGGCATCATACATAAAAGAGTAAAACCGTCACATCGTGCCTGTTCATTTTTGACCCCTGCTCAAACCTTGCACTTCTTCCCCCCCCGTTACCAACTTCGTTTGTAAATTTCTTTACGGGGAGCTTCTGGTGAGCTGTCAGCCCTTGACACTCAATCGTTTTGTCTCCCGCAAAAGAACGAACGTTTATTTCCTATGCTGCTGGGCGCGCCGGTTGTCTTCTACCGTGGCCAATTATTTTGAAAGATTCCCGGGTTTGAGTTCTTACTTGCAGTGTCCTCTTGAGAATGTCGTTAACCCCCCCTACTTCTAATTATGTTGTTCCATTTAAACCTCGCCCCCCCCCCCCCTCCGGATCCTGGCGTGTTGTCGTTCCTGAATTTCCAATTGCATAGGTCCTTGGGTTTCTCCCTTTTCCCAGTTGTCATCTTTGCCCCCAACCCCTGCCCGTCTCCCCCCCTAGCTCGTTCAATGATTTCAACCTGTTTTTGCTGAGAACTCTCTAATGGGAGGTACGAATCCGCTGGACCAGAATTTCGTTTTTTGTGGCCCCTATGAGCTTCGCCTGTAAATGCTCAAGGTCATTCTTAGCATGATTCCCCTCTCCCAATTGTATTGGACACGTTCTTGACAATCACCGGTGGTATTCTCCAGGCGCCGATCCTCCATTGCAGACCCCTTTTTTTTTGTCTGCTCCGATCCCGCGCTCCCCTTGGGAGTGCCATCCACGTGCTTAATGTGGGCATGTCGATCTCCTTTTGAAGGCTCCCTCACAGCCGTACACGCCTCAGTCGAACGCCGCTTCCCTTTGCCGCTTTCTTTTTGATAACGTTTTTTTTCTTTTCTTAGAGCTGTCTTTTTTCCAAAGAACCATCCACCCTGGCTGATTTCTTCACACGGAATTTCCTCACACCGCAACCGCTTCTCGGATGCTTGGTGCTCTTTCCCAGGTGATTAATTAATTTCTCGCCGTTCTGGGAATCTATTGCATATTGAGGAGAACCGTTTTCGCCCCAGAGTCAATGAGTCCATTCCCTTCCAATCACGTGCCGCAAATTCCTTCGGTCCTAAGCTGCACTTCTCTTGCTTTTCCTGTAATGTATAACTGTAGCAGGCCCAAAAGACATGTTTCGGACCCCCTCCCTTAAAATTTCATTTGCCACGACTTCACATTTTTTCCCGCCTTTTTTTTCAGAGTCCCGCGCCATCCCTTTTAACGTTGTTCTTTTCTTTCACCCAAGTAGTTTATCTCCCGATTTTGCCGCACAGGTCGACTTCCTCAGTCCACAACATATCACCGTCGGTGTGTTGCTCTTCGTTGTCGGCGGTCCTCTTCGCGAAGGGAAACCGCCCTATCTTTCGCTGTGAAGCGCACTCATCGAACAATTCATAGAGCCAAAAATCGTCGACCGGACCGGCTATATCTTGTAATCGTTCTAGCTTCTTCCTCCGGATCGTTGTTGTTTTTGAGCTCTCACCGATTCCACATCGGGAGTGGAGCGCGAATTCGCTTCTCCGCTTTTTGCATCTTTTTTGGATTTCTCTTCCCAGAGAAGCCTCTTCGGTGGCCACGGGCATGAGTACCAAACCCAGCCACTGTACCTCCTCCCAAGAACGACTCCTTTCGTATTTGGTCTTTTTTAAAATTTTTTTTTTTTGTGTTTGGAATTCGGATCATGTGGGAAATCACGCTTTGGAATTGAACCATTTCCCCACCCCCCCCCCCGAAGTTACCAGAGGATAGCAGATGACTATTTTTGCAACCCCGCCCCAACCTTGGTGGGTGTTTTTTTCAAGGCCCCCAGGCCGTTCATTCAATTAATGTTTAGCCTCGTTACCTATTTAGAAAATCTTTTCTTTTCTCCGGACCTCCCCAGCCGGAGGAACTGGAGTTTTTACGAATGTTCGTTAGGTCCCTTTTGCCCGTAAATTGTTCCTTTTTTTCCAATGTCCTCTATTGAGACCCGGTTTGCCAACTTTGACGTCGTTAAGATGACGTTCGCATTCCCCTCGACTACCTTTCCGCGCGACTTTTTCACACTCCCTTCCCGCAGATTTGTAGTGATCCCAGCTTTTTGATCGCTTTCACTTCGGAGGTTGATCATTTTTCTGGTTAACGCCAGAGCCCTAGAACCCCTCCCTTTTATTAGCCCCCCCCCACCTTGATTCGGACGCGTCGTCGATGCTTTCCTCTTCCCCGCTGTTTTTTTGGGACTTGCCCCACTTCCTAGTTTTGCCTCCCATGTTCCCTTCCGCCAAAATACGCAATTATTTTATTTTTTTCACCGTTCGGGCGTTTCTACACCAAGGTTTTCGCCTGTATGCGAAGGATTCGGCCTGCCTGCATCCGGGACTGGGTTTCATGGGTCTTTCATGTCAATTTCGCTGGAGAGACTTGTCGGCCTTTTTTTAAATGGATATTCAGCGAAATTTTTCGTTTTTTAAAGTGCACACCACTACATCTTCTCTAAAAAGGTGTCCCCCCCCTTATTGGACCCCCACGGGGACCCTCTTTGCAGAACAATTCTACCGCCTTCGTATTGTGCAACCGTTTTGGTCCAAATAGGCCACGGTCTTGTAACCCCCAGCCTCTTTCCCAGGACCTTACCCCTCAGGGTTTGCCTCTGACTTTTTTAACCCCGTAGCCCCCCCGGCTGGCCTTTGAAAAACCGTTCCCCCTCCCTCCGTTTAACTGTTTTACGGCGATGCTCGTACAATACCCCAAGCCTTTCTCACTAACCACCCAAGCGGTGGCCCGAGAAAATAAATAACCCTAAATCGCCCTTCAATTTTTTTCACCCCAAGTCCCTGACCTTCGTTCGCTTTATTTACCCACTCGGTTGTTGGTTCTTTTACCGCTCCCGTCATAAATTTACAACTCTAGTCTTTGTACGCCTTTAACTACATGCTAAAGTTTTCCCTTTTTTTTCCAAACAATGATCAGTCGAGCCCTTTCTTTTCTTGTTCGCTTGGCGTCGGGCGCGAATCTAAGAAATTCCGCTTTTTTTGTGGTAATTGTCGTAAATCCCCCGTCGACCTTCGAATGACATGCTCAACATTTCCAATGCCCCTGACCAATGGAGCATAATTCCATTTGGACGTTCTTCCACAAACCGGTGGTTCTGAGTTTCAGCTTCACCCTTCGCACTTCAGCGAGTTATGTTTGCCCAAAAGACCACCCCTCAACGGCCTTCAAATTTACCCCTCCGTCCCCCGGAAACTTTGAGGATTGGGGCCTCAAAAGGTCCAAATTGACGAATTCGCAAGCCCAGTTCCCCTAGAGTTTATTTTTCCCAGGTTTCCCACGACCAGGCGCCCTGCCCTGCGGATGATCGGAACGGTCTAAAGCTCTCCCCCCCCTCCATCTCTCTTATCCGTACACAATGCCCTTCCTCTTTTAAACTTTGGGACAGGCCCTGCCAAAATCCCTTTCACCGAGCGCGTGACGATGACCCAAACTGTTTCTCTTGAATGTTTGCAAAAATTAGAACCCCCACCAAGGAGATCCCGGACGAAAGGGAATGTTTCTTTTTGGTCAATGGGATCAAGGAAAACCCTTTACTTTGGGGTCAAGGGTGGAAACGCTCTCCGTTAAAGCCCGCGCAAGGAATGGTTCCCACCCCGCAGAGAGTCGATTGTCAATGTTTGTTTTGTCGATCAGCTTTCCACGTCGAGGGTACGTTGGCCCTTGCGGCCCTAATTTCTGCGCACGATGCCTTCCAAGCAAACACCCCGAGTTTTTTTTCTCGGACAGTTTCTTACTGACCAATGACCGTCTTCCCCTTGATGCGATTTTGCGGCGCCCGTTTCCCAACCGGAATATAATTAGATCCCCCCCCCACCGGGGTTGTGGTAGGACCTACACTGGTCATTGTTATGCCTCTTATTTTTTCCAAAATTGGACACTCTGGCTTGCTTCTACCCTTGAGTAACACCTGTTATATTGAGAACAGTGAAGAATAAATGCTTCTTCGCGCGTCTCGTCTCCGTCCCCATCATGTTCTGAGTAGAGTTCCGGGTATTGCCACCGCTTCCTGACAGGTCACGGGGTGCCCCAAAGGACTACTTTGGCATCGGTGGGAGTGCTGGACCGTGATTTGTCGTTGGAATCCCCTGCCTTGCGCAGAGATTGACGTGGAGTAGTTCCGTCCCCCCTTTTTTCACCTTTGGTTCCGAAGAGCTTTCGTTTGCGGGTGGAATATTCCCACTTGTGTTTTAGTTTGACCAGCGCGAGTCTCCGTCCGAAAATGGTTTTATCTACACCAGACCCTTTTTTTTCCGTTAGTCCATGTGCTCCATTTTTTCTTCCCGACGCCCACGCTTCATCCTCTTTTCCATCAAAAAGTCCTTTATGACGCTGTGTCCCCCTGTTTCTGATGCATGTAGTTGTTCCAAAAGTTTACCAAACTTTCACTAGCTTGATGCCCATTTTTTCGGGATTTTATCGCACTCAACCTATTTGATCCGCCCAACCCCATCAGATTTTGCAGGGTTTACGTTCTCTCTTCCTTAGCAGTTTTCTCAACCAAAGTTTTGGATTGATCGGCCGAGCCCCCCTTGTTATATGGTTATACTGAGGCCTTAGGGAGGGGAATCCGTGAGTCGTTCCCCCCTACGTCCTAGATTCATTGTGGGACTCCCCTCACCTCGCTGAGTGGTGTAAGAGGTTTATCGGTAGCTTCATTTTATGACATTCCTTTATTAATATTTCTTTCTGGTTTACATTCCTTTTTTTTCAATTTTTTCAACTCTTTGCCCAATACCCAGATAAGGGCCCCCCCCCGTGTCAACCCCCCCCCCCCAACCCCCCTCTGCCTTAGCAATAGTAACCCGGTGGGTTGTGTTTTTTTCAGCAGGGTGGTGGTTTTTCGCGAAGTTGACCGATGGTGGACTAGATTAGTGGGTGCCTTCCCTCTTAGACAATCTTCGCCTGGACGTCCTTTTCCCCAATTTTCTCGACACCCTTTTTTGAAAGTGTTTTCTTGCTGACAAGAATCACCATTCCTTATTAGTGCAGCGCCCCCTACTCCATTTGACGCCACAATGTTTCTGTTCTTCTGCACGCGCTCTCCTTGTGGGATCCCCTCCTTCATTGCTTGGTCGCCAACACTTATGCGCTCGCATTTGCCCGTCGCACTCAAGCGCACCTAGTCTTCCCCGTTTTCCCGCAGTGAAGCTCGTCCGAATATATCATGGGACTTTTCGTTCGCGCTGCCATTGACCAATACCCACCGGCCCCACTGATGACTCAAAACGCTTTTCTACCTTTCCAGGCCGAATGAGCGTTTTCGCCCCCCCCTGAAAGGTAATAGTAATTTAATGCTTTCTGAATACACATCTAAGTTTTTGCACCCCCCTGTGCCACTTATTTTGTCTCATTGCGTGATGGACCAACCCCGCCCGGCCCCCCAATCCTTCGCGGACCTTTGCAATCGCACCCCTGGCTCTGTTTATCAGGTCTAGTTCCCCACAGGCCGCTCCTCGAAAAGACATTTTGCCAAATCGCTCGCTCCCCCCCCCATTGCATGCATTCCCGGCGGCTTTTGTTGGCGCCCTCAGTTTCAGTACCTTCGTCCTTTCGCCATCCCTCCCCCTTGTAACTTCTGTTTAGTTTTCAAGTTTAAACTTCCAAAGATGGCCCGTAATTCTGCCATTCCGGTTCCCCCTCCCTTCCACGCCTCCCGAACCTTTTTAGTTTCCTGATTGATCCTTTGTGCAGGTTGTTGACGTGGCAACACGAACCCCCCCCTATTGGGAGGATCCCCCCCTCGCCCCCTCGCCTCCAAACGAGAGGCGACCTCGAACCCAAAACTCCATTGTAGTCCCTTGACGAAGGGTTGGGTTGTAGAGACTCCCGATTACCCCAAGACTTTCTGTCTGGCGTGCGTTCGTCGACTTTTGTTCTCTATGAATTGCTCCTTTTTGTCTCACCGCCGATACTTTCGTTTCCCCCTCGGTGAGCAACAACGAAGTTCACTCTGTCGTCCTTCTGTTGTTTTGTTGCCGCGTAGACCTTGCCCAAATGCGAGATCAATTTTAATACTTTCTCGACAAATTTGACAATTCCCGATCCCCTAACCTTTCCTACGCCCTTTTATACACCAGGGTGCGTTAATTCATATCCAATTGGGCCTACCTAGTACACCTTTTTCCGCCCCTCACAACCCCCAATTCACACTTTGCTCCACCTATTAGGTCCCCTGGACCTAAAACCGCTCAATCCCCGCACTGGATATCATCCACGCTGCACAATCCGCAACGCCCACACATTCTCCCTCCAACACCAACCCCCTCACCGTTCCAAGGGTATCTCGGCAGACAACGCACAGCTTCCTTCTTCCGCTTGCTTTCCACTCCCCCCATCCAAGGTTTCCTCCTCCTGCCCCCTCTCTTGGATTCACCGGTCGCCGCTCTATCACGGCTGTTTCTAAGGTCCTTCCTCCGTGTTGGTCCCACTAGCATCGGCCCACTGCGTGTCGGGCTCGATACCGACCAGGAACTCCGGCTGGAGGAAAGTCTCCGCTTTCTCTGAGAAGTACATTATCAAGCCATCTGACCCTCTCATTGTTTTTTTTTTTTTTTTTTTTTTTTTTTTTTTGTTTTTCGCTTCCGATTGTCTTTTTCCCCCGTTTTCTTCGGCGTGCGTTTGTCCCATGGAACTGTTTGTCACCTACTTGCGACAACGTGCAATCCTCTGCTTTCGAAAGACTCTACGCTTGACTTCCGTCGGAAATTCCCGATCATTTCCTTCCTCTTTTCCCTTTCTTGACCGCGTTTGATCGCAGCCTCTGGATATTTATTTAGGCACATTCGAGCGCAAGTTTGACCGCGAACCGACCCGATTAGCCAAAATTCTTCTCCTCTGTGCCGCTAGCTGTGGCCTTCTTTTTCTGTCACATTGATGATCATTGTTTACTTCCGCAAACTCTAGGAGTGCTACACCCCCCTTTGCTTTCGCCGCCTCCCGCCATGGTTCCCTCCCAAATTGGTACGATTCTCTTGTGCTCTTCCTACCTTGGCATGTTCCAAGTGTCACGCCCCGAAATCGTCTGAGATTCCTCGCCTCCTATCTTTGCCGCTCTCATCGATAAGGACACCACTACTCTCTGTCCATTTCAAATCGTCCCACCCACGTAGAGGAGGTAACCCCCCACCCCAAACCACTGGTTCCACATTTTTTGCGTCCTACCAGGTGTTTTTGACCGCCCCCTCGTTTCTTCTTGCACAGTGAAAAAAAAAACCTGGCAAGGTCGGGAACCCTTTTTCCACCCCCTCTAAATTTCAGCATTCAGGAATTTCGACCCTCACCTCCCACTCCGGATTTTAGGGTCGTGCCTGAACCCTTCCCTCATCCATTTTTCCCTGGTTTCACGACGATGCTCTCGTCCACTAAACCCCCCTGCGGGCTCCCCACCCCCCAAAAGCTTCTTCTTTTCCATTTGCCCCCTTAACAATTTTTCCCCACGAAGTCGCTCGCAGGCCATCCAGAAACTTTTCGATTTCTCTCTCTCAATCTTGTTGAGTGCTCTGCCAGCTCCCCGCCCCAACAAACTCCAACACCGCTAGTTTCCCATTTTGGAATAACTTCCTGTCGTGAGCAGTACCCATGCTTCCCCTTTTCAGCTGACTTTTTCTTTCTCTTTTGATTCGCGTTGGCGTAGGCCTGCTTCCTAATTCCATGTCCAGCTGGGGAAGTGGTCGTCACTCGTCAAACTTCTTCTCCCATTCTACTCGCCTTTTTTTTTCGTCAACATTTACTGAAGAACACAAGTTTTGATCTTCATCCTTCTTCGGAAGCTCTTCCGTCCCAAACGTTTTTGACCTTCTGCATTCATCTTGCCGTCTCTTCGCCACGCGGCCGTGAGTTTCTTTTTGATCCCAAATCTCGACCCCCATAACGGCCTTCCAAGTTTCCCCCCCTTCCCGATGCACCCGCGCTCTTGCGGCTTCACAACCCCATTTGAATCGGTCAATTTTTCGCACCCCCTCTTTTCCAAGGGACCTAGGAACAGCTCGCCGCAATGCACTCCTGTCTGACTGTATGTTCGATTTCTCCCCAAATTGCGTTCTTCCTATTTTTTCCCCCTAAACCAATGCCCGCTGTTGCCCCCCTTTGTGACGAATCCCAGACTAACTGGCAAACGTTGTTTTTTTCCTGTGACCTTTTTGTATCGCTATGGTTGCCCCCTCGCCGCCAACACCGTTCTCTAAAGGGATTTTTCCTGTCTGTTCGCACGTTGGTACCATTGTAGCCCGCTTCAACCGGTCCCCCGGTTTGTTGGCCTAAATTGGACCTCCTTCTTGTTCCTTTAAATTCTAGACGAGCAATGCCCCTGTACCCCGACACTGCAGCTCTTTCTCTTACTCCTCTTTTTTGTGTTTCTCATAGGGATCTTCCTGTTTTTCCCCCTCAGAGCTTTCCCCTGCTCTCAGGGAACTTCTCCCAAGCTTATTTATTCCCGGACACAAACACCCGATCCCCCCTTTGTTTCGGGCTATAACTCTCCTTTGAGAAAACTCCCGTGATACCCATTGGTTTTTCGCCCTTTGTTTGGCTGAGAAGAGTTTTGCAACGTGAATTCCTTCCCGCAAACGTGTTTCGTAGTAGCAGAAACGTTTTTCCCCCCCAGATCTGCCTCATCCAAGGGGGTGTCTTCGGGCATTTGTTTTCCCCCTTATCGATATCCAATTTTGATATATTCGCACGTTGTCGCTATTGCAGTAGAGATGTATTCTTCTCTTCCTTTTTCCCCTGTATTCTTTCCTTTCCGGTCAATTGACATGAGTGGGTCCCCCCCTTACTCTTTTCCCTGTGCATTCTTCGGAGTTTCCCCTGGTCCCTTTGCCTGTGCTTGAACGTGTGCTCACCCTCCCTTCCAACGGCTGAATAGCTTTAACCTCTTTCCTCTAGCATTAGCCCACGGTGGGACGGAGAAAGATTCCTTCTTTCCCGAGTCCACTTTGTCTTCTCCTTAGTTTGCCAGCTGCTAGTCTCCCTTCGAATACTTTCCTCTTTTTTCCCGACCACCCGGCCAGCTGGAAATCTTAGCCTGCTTCCTGCGACCTCCCCGAAATCAAGCTAAACCCCCCCTCCTTTTTCGTTTGACGCATCCCCTTGCCTCACTGATCATGTATGTTAGTTCCCCCAACCCTGGTAACAAACTCCCTACTTGTACATTTTCTTGATCTGGTCCCGATCTCACTCCCAAACCCCTTCCTTTTGACCTCCCCCACCCGACCCAACGAAATAGTGTAATTGTCCTCGCGGAAGCTTCCCCTTTTTTTTTCCTCCCTGTGTTGCCGCCTACCCGTTTTCTATTGTTTAAGAACTCCTTTTTCGGGTCGCTTCTTTTTTAAAATCCTTTCTCATGTAAGATGTGTTTCCGCACGAGGAACCCTCCCCCCAACATCAGTGAGGGAGACGTGGATATGTACTCCCCCCCTTTTTTTTCTTAACCCTCTTGGTAATCTTTATGTCCCTTACCCTGTCGAGTTTTACTCCTTTTTCCCCTCCCCCGCTCCTTTTTGTCAAAACTAGCTTTTCAAAGAATTTTTGTTCCCCGGGGTTGATGTTCATAACTCTCTCTGCGGGGCTCCTTTTCCCACGATGAAAACCCCATAGGTCGTGAAGGAAGCTGCGACACCGTCTTTAATTAATTTTTCTAGGAGATGCCATTTTTTTTTTTCTTTTCAATTCTCAATTATTTGCAACAGGCCTGAATCCCCATTTTCTTATTGAGGAGAGAATCCTCTTCCTTACCTTCGTCCACCAGTGAGTGTCGTAATCGCGCTCGAACTGGAGCCTTCCTTCCCCTGCCGTACTTCCCTCGGATTCTACTTTTCGTCATTTCCAACCCTTCAACTATGAGGAGAAGACTTTTTGCACTTTCTCCCATTTCAAGCACACCAGCGAGAAGAGCCCCGCCGCGTCTAACCGCTCTTTTCTTTTTTTTTTCCATTTGATAACGGTTGTCTATTGTTTGTTTTCCTGCCATTGTTAACAGCAACCCCACTTACGAAATGATGAGATCCCCTCAGTTAATACACTTTTTTCCCCCCCCACGCCCCCATCGGGACTTCGCGCGGGACTGGCCTCGTACATTTATCGTTTGATCGACTCTCTTTAGGCCCCCAATTGTGTCTTCCCCCCCTTCTTCCCTGCGGCCCTTGTCCCCACCCCCTTCTGCACACCAACCACCCGCCCTTTTCCCCCTTTTTTCCAAATATAAATTGATCTTTTTTGATCTTGTCCTGCTAACACGTTCCTTTTCAGAACAGACCTTTTCGTGAAACATCCGCGCTATCAACCTGCATGCCCCTTTTCCTTTTCCCTTTTCTTCATTGCCGCCAGGATTTCCTTTTTTCCTGAGTTTCATCGGCTCCTCACTGTCAGTGTGATGCTTAGAAGTTTAAACATCCTCCTATGCCCGTTCCCAATTGCCAATTTCCCTTTCGACTATACCCCACCAACCTCCTTAAACGGAGGATGGGGAGTTTTCCCCCCCTTTTTTGTTCTGGTGGTACTCTGGCCCGGTTCATTGGCAAACCGTCCCGCATGCTGAACCGGAGCCTACTAGAACTGTTTCCCCTTTTCTTTTCCTTTCAAAAAGCGTCTTTACGCGACCGTCGCTAAACTCCTT
>Ga0179593_1540648_pt1 | contig 15763 bp, 23 predicted proteins | sample CZODoug2_1_08_16_FD_185931 | JGI IMG/M metagenome (GOLD analysis project Ga0179593, IMG submission 185931) | Vadose zone soil fungal communities from Angelo Coast Range Reserve, California, USA - CZODoug2_1_08_16fungal (PacBio error correction) | ecosystem: Environmental > Terrestrial > Soil >... | reverse complement strand
ACTTTTCCCGTCTCTCCTGTTACCGTTGCGGAAAGATTGGACCATCTTTCAAAGTGCGCAATGATGGCATCCTTTTCTTCCTAGGACCTCCCCCCCCCCCCCTACCTTTCCTTTCGCGGCGAAGAAAGCTTTCCCTTTTCCGGATCTGTTACTTTTCAACCGATTCTCGAGTAAGCGGCCAGTGGCAGTGGCCCCCTTGTTTTTTTCTTTTGCAATCGTTTTTACTCTTGGAAGAGAGTACACCTTCGATGTGTCGAATTCGCGGTTACTTTTATGCTGCGCGCCAATCCTCCTTTTCTTTTTCTCTTCCCCCGGTCTCCCTTCTTTTTCGCGCATGGCGTTGGGATGCAAATTTTTTCTTCCTTTCTGCCTCTTTTTGTGTTTGTGAAGTTGAATTCCAAGCCCGCAAGTCCCCCTTTTTCTTTATCCATCGTATGCGACATTTCCTCTCTCTCTCCTCCTCCCCCCAGTCACGTAACCCTTTCCTCTTCTTTCGAAATAATTTCAGACAAGCTGTCCCCTTTGACTCCCTTGAGGCTCTGAATAACGGCGAGATAACCGGGGTCTTCTTTTTGAATTGGCGCATCACCCCCCTTTTTTTTTCCCTTTGTGAGTATCTCTCCTCCCCCTTTTCTTTGTTAGAGAGATATCTTTCCTGAGCCCTTCACTTGTGATCGGAGGCGGCCCACGGTGTCCCCTCAGCGAATCTGCCCGTTCTCCCCTTTCTCTTTTTTTCTCAAAAAACCCTTTTCCCTCTTCTCGAAATGATAGACATGAAGCCTCTCTTTTTGATTGAGCTTCCTTTCCTGAGTTGTCCCAAGAGCTCAGGCAAAATGTCTTCCTCATCCTCCTCTTTCGGAACTCTCTCCTCATTGAGGGCTCTCCCCTCACCTCTCCTTTTCAGAATTCTTTTTGACAAAATGAATTTGCACTCCAGGAAAAGCGAAAATCTCTTCCTCCGCGGAATTTCTTCTTCTTTCCCCCTTCCTCCAGGCAACCATATCGAAATACCGCGAATTCCGCCCCCCCCCCCTCCCCTACGATGTGGAACTGCGCTCTCGATAAATTCCCCCCCCCTCCCCGATTGACCAAAGGCTTTCTGGTCCTTTCGCTAGACGAATTTGAGAAAATTCCGTCCGCTTTCTCGGAGATTTCGTCTCCTCCTTTCCTTTCTTCTGGTAAGCGTCCACCTTCCTTCCTCGCTGAGCAATTCTCCCCTTTTTGTCGATTCGCAACGGTTTCCTCTCAAGGCCGCATTTTTTCTTCTTATGACCCCCTCCTCACCGCGGAGACAAACGCCCACCCCTGCCAAAATTTCGGGATCATTACGTCTTTTCCCCTAGAAATTAGGATAGATTCCCCCTTCCTCCGGAAATTCCTCCCCTCCCCCTTCTCGCGAGTGAAAGAGTATTTTTTACTCTTCCTCGGTTTTGACGAAGACTTTGTTCGAAGAACTCCCTCCCGATGCAGATTAGCAACTTTGCCTCTTTTTCCTCCCTTTTCCCCTTTGTCAGGGCACTTTCTTCTTTCTTAAATATCGACCGGAAGGTTCCCTCAATCTCCCTTTCAGTTCTTACGAACTGATATTCGAGGCTCCAACACATTCCAAATTAGTTCAGGAAGAAATGGAAGGCTCCCCCCTTTTCCCCCTTTCCCCTCTTTCGTAGAAATTTCCTTTCCCCCCTCCCGAGGGACCTGGATTGATACGAGGCTCTCTCTTGAGGCCCCTTCTTCATCCTAGTGTCGAAGGGAGTAAAAATTTCTCCCCAGCCAAAAATGTGATAGCTGAAAAATCCCTCCCCCTCTTCCCCCCTATGTCTCTATGTCATCATATCTATCGTTTCCTCCTTTTGAGCTCTTTCTTCACTCGGCTGACGCATCGGGGGCTACATTTCCGGGCCTGGCAGGGGTGAGACGATTTGCCCTCTTTTTCTCCCCTGGTCAATCCTCGACCCCCTCCCTACTTTAATACGCGAACCGCGGATGAGGTCGCTCTTCTTTCTGTCCCCTTTAAGATGACGGACGATGGGCACGGCATTTCCAACTAATTTTCCAGCTTTGGCCGTTCCTCTTTCCCTCAGAGAAGTTTCTTCCCCCCATTTTTCTTTCGAGCTTTTCCTCGGGCCAGAAGCCGGTCCCTCTAGGCTTTTGAACGTGAATTGAGAGCAGTTCTTTTCTTGACGGCGAATTGATTCAGGACTTCGTCCCCCGCACCAAGTCTTCTCCCCCTTCCCTTTTTTCCCCAAGTAGAGGTAAGATAATACTCCCCCTTTCATCTTCCTTTTTCATTTCGCTGAAATATTTTTGTCTTCGAGACAGAATGTCTCCTCCCCCCCCTTCCCTTCTCCTCCTTGATGGCATTGGAGGAGCTTTTTTTGGTGCCAGCTTTTCTAGGAAAAATCATGCGAAGTCCTTTTTTTTTTAAAAGTTGACGGAAACTTTCCTCCCTTTTTTCCCTTGAAAAGTTCTCCCTTTGCTCGATCTGAGAGTATCTTCCTTTCTTCCCTTTCTCCCTGAAAGCGGCGCGCAATCTCTAGTCCCAGCCTCTCCCACCTTAGGATAGATAGAGCTAAGCCTCCCTTGCCTTCTTTCTTCCTAAAAGCTTTTCCCTTTTAGGAATGGACTTTTCCTTCTTTTCCCAGAAGTCCCTCTTTTTCCCCCCCCTTTCATTCGCGTATTCGATGATATTTTCCCTTCTTCACTTTTTCCCCTAACTGAGGGCGGTAGACCGCGCTTTCGTTTCCCCAAATTTCAGTTGGTCCCCCCTCCCCCCCTTCTTCGGTGAGTTTTCCTTTTCCTCCCGCAAGTTTCCAGATTTCCCTTTTCCCCTCTTTCTCCCATTTTGCCGATCTTTGGGGATAGAACGCGACCCCCCTCACCGGGGGCGAGGGAAGGTCTCTTCTTTCCTCCCCCCCCTCTGTCAAGGTTGGTGCTCCTCTCCCCCTTTTCCTTCCTCTTGCACTCTTCGCTGCAAGGAATAGGCGCTTTCAGCCCTCTCATTGGCGCATCAAAAACGTTTCCTCTCTATTTTCATCCTCAGCCGTTTTCGTCTTCCTCCAAAATTTCACCCCCTCTGGTTTGATGCGCCCCCGTTCTTTTCCGGCCCCGGTGAGCGCGCCGATCCCCTTTGCACGTTCTTCACAACCTTTCTCCCCCCCCCTGAAGGTTTTTTTTCCCCTTCTCTCCCCCTCCCCGCGCCGGTGGCTTGGCCGAATCTCTCCCCCTCTTCCCACAATGCGAAGACGGATGGAGAAAGATCCGCCTAGAAAAGAAAGAGATTCTTTTCCCTTTTTTTTTTCCTTACACGTTCCCTCCCCCTTTCTCAATTCTTTTTGACAAAAATGAATCGGCCCCCCCCCCCTCCTCGCTTGTCTACGCGAGAAACTTCTCGAGGAAATTGTCCCTCCCTTACGAATATACCGGGACCCCTCTCCCCCCTCCTGCCTTATGTGTCCTCTTTTCTGATCCATTACGAAAAGGGACGACTTTTTCATCAGTACCCCTTCGCCACGTTCCGGTTCAGACTCGCGCGATCAGACTTTTTTTCCTCGAGCTGGGAGAGAGATTTCTGCCCTCCCCTCCTTTTTCTTCCTCGAAAGGAAAGGTCTTTTTTTTTTGACACTCGCATCAGGAGTCATCACTTTTCCTGTTCGGCGCCCCCCTTTCCCTTTTCCGCAACGGTGAGACCCTCTCTTCCGTCTCCCTTCTTTAGGACCGCTGGCACAAACGCTTTCTTTTTTTTTTTTCCCCCCCCGCCATCCATCCCCCCCCGCATCATGTACGTTTCGCCGAGCAGCCCTTCTCTCCAAACCCGCCTCCTCCTCAACGCTATTTCACGGCGCTATCGTTTCCTGCGTATCTGGACCAATTACTTGCCCCTCTCCTCTACTCCCTCGTTTTTTCAGTCCTCTCTCTTCCTCAAAAATTCGCGCAGATGCAGTGAGCGAACGGGCTCAATTTTCACCTTTTCGCACTGCTATATAAAGACACTTTCTTATCCCTTTCTTACCGTCGGAAAAAGATAGAGACTCCCTTCCCTTCGTCCCCTCCTCCCTATCCGAGGCCCACAAAAGGAAAAAGAGTCCTTTTCAGGAAGAAATGGAAGGCGGCCACCCCCTTTTCCCTTTTTTCCCTGTCGGTACCCCTTTGCCTCTTTCTCGACTGATTGACTTCTTGCTTTTCTCTTAGGAGGCGGGAATATTTGAGGGGTCGAGGGTCCCAGGAATAGAATAGCTTTCCCCCTCCCCCCCCTCTTTTAAATTCAAGAAAGGTCCTCTTCTTCTCTCTTTTCCCATTCATAATTTTCCTCATAATCGTTGTTGTTGGTTTATTCTCTTTCTCTTCGGACGCATCGGGGGAATCATTTTCCTTTCTTTTTTCCCTTCATTTGGGATTTTTTTATCTTCCTTTTTCCTGTTCGAAAGTTGGACTCACTAGAACCCCTTCTGCGCCTCTCTTGAGGTAGAGAAATTAGATACAATCCCTCCCGTTAGGCAGGCACCGTCTCTCCATTTTGCCGTTTGGGACCCACTTCCTTTTTTTCATGTCGCTTCTGTGGGACGCTCGAAGAGAAGTCGTCATTTCACTTTCTCCGAGCTTTTAATCGGCCTCCCTCCTCTCCCTCCTTTCTGAGAGAGGCCTTCCCACGGTGAATTGAGAGAAGTGCTCCCGCTTCCCTTTGCGCTTGTTCAGGGAATAGGGCGAATTATTCGACTCTCGTCTTGCGCGTTCGGACTTTCTTTTCCCCCTCCTCTTTAAAGCATCCTCTCTTTTTATAGGCGTGATGATTTAGCGCCCCCATTTTTCGAGCCCGATGCACGAAAGCCCCGAAGTTTGAGGGCCTTTTTCCCCCCCTTTCCTTTTTTCTCCGCGGTTTTTTCCCTCGGTCCACGCCGAACCCTTCCTTTTCTACGTTGCGGAAAGCTTGTTCCCTTTCAAAGTGAGCCATGCTTTCTGTCCTTCTACTCGAGGCCCCTCCCTCTTTCTCGGCGACGAAAGTCCTTTTTTTTCTTCCCCTCTTGGCCGTGCATGTTCTGACATTATAGAGAGAGCAAGCAGTTCCTTCCTTCTTCCTAAATTGTTGTGACAATCGTAAGGTTTCCTTTCTGTCCCCAGTCGATTGGGCTTGGAGAATTCCTCTTAAGTGGATCTGCTTTCCCCCCTTTTCCCCAGAAGGTACGCGGCGGTTCTCCCCTTTTCCGGAGAATGTCACTTCCTTTCAAAAGAATGAGGCCCTTTTTTTGCCTTTTAATACCACCCTCCCTTCCCCTAGAGTTCTTCCTTCTTCGGACTTTTTTCCCTTGTCTGACGACATTTTGCCGAGCTATTGGGGCCTCTTTCAATCCTCCCCGGCCTTCGGGGCGATCATTTATACACGCTGTCCCTTTTTCCAGAAAGGGAAGAGCGTGCCCTTCCCTTCCCCCTTGGCAGCCCTCTCCCTTCCTATTGGCGCATAAAACCTTTCTGACCTCTTCTTAAACCAGTTGTTGTTTGAGATCTTTTCTCAAAGAAGTTTTCCCCCTGAAACTTTCCTTGCGGCGGACACGTTCTTCAGCTCCCTTTTCCTCAGAAACAGGTCTCGGAGAACCCAATCTAACATGTCTCCCTTTTTCTCTCCCCGTGATTTTTCCCTCCTCTTGGTTCGCGGGTCGATCCCTCCCAACTGTCGCAGGACGATGGCTCTTTTCCCTTTCTCCCAGAGGAGCTCTTCCCCTCTTGCTGTCCTTCCCCTTCCCTTCCGCAGCTGGAAGACTAATTTCCTCCCACTCCTGCGCGGAAAAAGCGAAGTTAGAATGGCCCGCGTCCCCCCCCCCTTGCAAAGATCCTTTTTCTGACTCCTTCCAAGCTCAAATAGACTTATGTGGGTCTTTTATCCCTTTCCAAAAGGACGATTGAAACCTCTTCCCGGGAAAAGGGCACCGTCCTCTTCTTTCTCCCGAATTCCCTCACTACCCTCCGCAGCGAGATGGGGAAGATCTCGAGACCTTCCGTGATTTCCGAGGAATAACTCCTTGCGCATAATGGCGCACTTTTCATTCCCCCTTTCCTTCTCCAAGCTCTCACTCTCATCCCCACGCGAGCGAAGGAGCCTGTTCCGCGTAGTTATTCGGAGCAAAAGAACTCGCCCCCCCCCCCAACCCCCCCCCCCCCCCCCCCCCCCCCCCCCCCCCCCCCCCCCCCCCCCCCCCCCCCCCACCCCCCCCCTCCCCCCCCCATCAATTTAGGTTTTTGGCTAGAGCAGCAATAGGCTCTCGGCCGGAAATTCCTCCCCACCGCTTATCTCCCCCCCTTGCTTCCCATATTGCCGAGACGCGCATCTTGGAAGACTTGTTCGGAGCTTCCTTTCTTCCCTTTTAACTTTCTCCTCCTTTTCTTCGCAAATTTGCCTCCTTGCATTCACACTCATCCGATCTCACAAAGCTAGCGAGATCACTCTTCTAGCGAGGAAAAGCTCGAAGCTGCCCCTTTTTTTCTTTCTCCCCTCTCTTCAGAGGCTCCCCCCAGGCCTTTCCTTAGTTTCAGGAAGAAAGGAAAAAGGGGGGGGTTCCACCCTCCCCAAGGTCGAAATCGGTGACGGGCCGTAACTTTTTTTTCATGGCGCGACCGCATCCCCCTTTTTCCTTTCTTTCCCCCCTCCCAGGTCTATTCCTTTCTTTCTCGTCCAACTTCGAAAAGGATCCAACCTTTTCCAATTTTCCCCGCCCCGGAAAATGAGGCCAACGATGCTTCGCGTCCCCCCTCATCTAAGTTTTTTTTTTTAGAGAGATGAGGAACATCTTCTTCATTTTCTTCCTGGAATTTCAACATGCACATTTGGGCTGGGTGAGCTCCAGTGACTCCCTCGACCCCGCCAAACATGCTTTTTTCCCTCCGACGCAGCGGATGACTCCTCTTTTCGATCAATAAGGTTTTCTTCGAAGACGCTCCCTTCTTTTGTTGACGCATTCTTCCTTCCAGGATTGCCGAGTCATTTGGGGCCTTTGATCATTTTTTTTTCTTTCTCTTCTTTCCTGCACAGCCGCCGGTCGATATGATCCTCGAGTTGCCTCTCCCCCCCCCTTTTTCCTTTGAGAGCGTTTCTCCCCCTTCCCGAAGCGCATCGGGGACTCCCCTGGCTCCTTTCTTTTTTCTTCAACCAGCTTCTCCCACTCGGTCTGCGCGTTCTTTTCCCAGAGGAATCTTCACTCCCTTCTATCTTCGTTGAAATAGTTCCTTTTCTTTTTCCTATTTTTGATAGATGCTTTCCTACTTTCCTCCCCCAAGCCGTAAAATGATGCAGGACCTTTGGCAGGCGCGTCCCCTCTTTTAGCGCGTCATACTTTGCATTTCCCTCTTTATGTCTTCAACAGTTGCGGAAATCTTTGTCGCCTGAAAAGTTCCCTCTCATCTCGCTCCCTCTCTTTCCGCGGACAGCCAAGCTTCTCCCTCCCTCGTCCCCCAGCTCTCTCGGAACAGCTTCCTTAATGTTCTGCAAAATTCTTCTTTTCTATCGAAGTCCTTCTCCGTGCCGGTCTGCGAATTTTTTCATTCCTTGGAATGGATGCGCGTCAAAATAAGTCTCTTTCTTTTTTCTCATTTAGAGTTCTCCGACTTGGATGCTGACGCGGCAAAATCTTCTCTTGGAGACAGCAGCTTTAGATTTTCCTTTGTGACCCCCTCCCTTTTTCCAAAAGACTTTTCTTTTTCCCCTTGTGAGTTGACGTGACCTCTTTTTCCCCACGTTTCCCTTTTTCTCCAGGCGGAGGATTTATTTCTCTCCGAGCGATTGGGGATCGCCCTTCCCCCTTCCCTCCCCAATGTGCAAGAACTTCTTTTAAGGTCGATCCCTCACGTTTCTCGAGAACTGTTCGTGACCTTAAACGAGGCGCTGCCTTTTTCGCGCTAACCCTTTTTTGCACGAAGTTGACTCTTTGACATCTCTTAGCTTCTTTCCGAATCCTCCGTTTTTATAACAATTCCTACTTTTCTCCAATAACGTTGGGCTCACCCGGTGTGAGCTCATTGCAGCGCCTTCTTTTTTCCCTACCAGGTATAGGTCTCCCCCCCCAACTGGACAGAGTGTATTCTCTTTCCGCGCCTTCAGCTTGAGAGGAATGGTTCCGATAACCACCCTTCCCCCTTCTCCTGAACGATCTCCTCCTGGATCCGTTGCGAAAATGCGGGCTTGGACCCCCTTCAAAGAACGCAGCTGGCCCTTTTTTCCCTTCTTACACACTCCCTTGCAGCCCAACGAAAGGCTCTTCCTTTCTCCCTTCAACCGTTCCCCGGAATTATCGCGGAATTGGACCCGGAAAAGATCATCGACTCCCCCCTCCTCTCCCCCCCTTCAAAATCGATTTTTTGGACGCGGCTTCGAAGATATAACTTCCCCCCCCTCCTAGAGATTCCCGAGACAAGTCCTTTTTCGCTAGAGCTCTTCTCCCTCCCCTCCGATCCGCCATCCCTCTTTTGGGGACGAGAGATTTCCCTCTTCCCCAGGTTTCTTTCCCCCTTCTCGCGCTGCGCATCCCTTTTTTCAGGCTACACCAGTGCTTCACGTTTCCTCTTCACGCGGTACGGCGCAGGATTTTTTTTCGCGTTCTTTCCCAAAAACCGTTTTTTTATCCTGCCCCTCCCCCGGCTTTAATTACGGGCTTTAGCCATAGTTTTAGAAATTATTCCCCCAAAGAGGACGCGTCCCCCCCTCCTCCGAGCTGTTCGTGAACGAGTATCTGTCCCCCTTTGACGCGCAAGAACCGAGTTTTTTCTCACTTCGTAGTAGAATTCGCCCATTCTGAAATCAATTCGCCTTTTTTTCTTTGCCTCTCTCCTCTTATTTCCCCTTTGCAGGGAAAAGTTCCCTGATCAATATCGCGGCGCTGTCCGATTACCCTTTCTTCCCATTATCCTGAAGGTCATGACGAACTGCTCTTCTCTTCCAAGGAACTGCGTAAGCTGGATATTCCTCCACAAGTCGTACACCTGGCGTGACATAGTGTCGAATGCCGGGAAGAAACTGGCGCGACCTGTGCCCCCTTCCTTACACCGAATCCGCGTCCACTGCCATTCATCCTTTGATTTTCCCAAACAGAATAGCATCCCTTATCTGGAAATTAAAGCCCGGAAAATTATGGTTTTTTCGCGATGTTCCTCATCTCTCTCCCTTTTTTCCTTCCTTTTTGTTGTTGTTTTTTCCACATTCGCTTCGAATTTTGGCCATTCTCTGCGGGAATTTTCAATTCCTCGAGGATGGCAGATTCCTTTTCTTCCCCGCAAAGGATGCTTTGGCCTTCCTCCGCGGGTGAGGTCTTTCTCTTTTTCATTTGTTGACCCGATTCTACGACGATGGTTTTTTCAAGCCTTTACCATTTCTTCCTGAACCCTTTCCCTTTTTTCTTTTTGTGGGATCCTCTGAAGTGATCAGTTGCCCTCTTCTCCTTTCCTCTTCTAGCTTTCCATCGGCCTTTTCTGATTTTTTGCTTGACGTCCGCGGTGCCTGAAAGGCTTCGCTCGGCAAAAGTTGCGCCTTTTTTCTAATGATTTCAGGCTCTTTTTTTCTCTAAAAAAGTCTTTCTGCGTTTTCGTGAGGTCCCGTATACTTCCTTCTTTCGCGGAAATAGGAGTTGAGAATTCTCGTTTCTCGCCTAATTGCTGCGCGAGCCGCTGGCGAAAAGCCAGCCTTTTGTTTTTTTGCTCGTTTGCCTTCGCGGTTGGTTCCTTTCCGAACAAATCCTGCTTCTTTGAATGGATTCCCTTAATCTTTGGACATCTCTTCCCCTTGACTTAATCTCATCTGCGAGTAGTCAGCTTTCTTTTTCTAGGCGACGAAAGCGGCGCTCTTCCGCTCTTCGGATCTTGCCTTTTCTTGCAAAATTCGGTCTCTTTTTTGTAGGCTCAAGTCTGGTGGAATCCCCCCTAGGATAGATTCGGATTTCCGTTCGATTTGAGATTGGCGTGACTTTATTCCCGATTATCTTTTCCCCTCCCCCCCCCTTCATCGCATCCCCTGTCCGCGGCCCCCTTCTCTTTCGCTTTTCCGCGCTGGCGTTGTTCTTTTAAAAAAGAATTTCTGCCCTTTTCGTCGGTGCGTTGTTTCACCAGCCAGTTTCCCCACTCTCTTTATCCAGGCGGTTTCTCTCGTCTGAGAAGTTTGCCGAGCTCTTTCCCCCCTTTGATCAATATCGTCCTCTTCGTCGAGCGTCATAGATCATTTTTTTTCTTCACCTGTTAGTGAATCACCTGCACGAGGAGATGCACCTTCTTGGGACGAATCAGAGCCCCCCTTGCATAACCACTTCTAATTGTGATATCCTATATCTGTGTCCCTTGTTTTTCTGCGATAAATCACAATTTCATCCCTTTGCGCCAATTCAACGCTCCTTTTTTTCGGCCCCGGTTCTCCCTTCCTGACAGAGACTTCCCCCCAGGTTTTTTTTTGCCAACAACTTGACGCGTTCTTGAATGCTCCTTCTCTCCGGTGCTTGACGATTATGAGCGGTTTTTTTTTTTTTTTCCCCCCCAAGAGCTCGGCAACCATTTCTTTCTCCCTCCCATCCCGAACGCTTTTTTTGCGGTTTCTTTTTTTTCTTTTCCCCGTCAATCACCTCTTCCAAACTGAATTTGCAGCCCCCCTTCCCCAGCGAACCCCCCCCCCTCCCTCGGTCTACCGCCCCCTCCCCTTTTTTCCGGGCCGCGCAGCATCCACTTCCCCCAAGATCATCGAACTCCCTTTTCCCCTCTTTCAAATCGACTTTTTTTCCCCGCATTCTCGAACCCAGTGACGCGCTTGCCACAAAAGCCCTCAAGGCCACGGGCATTTTCTTAGCTCGAGCTCTTCCTCAATTAAGATCCCTTGTTTTTTTCTTCCAGAAGCCCCCCCCCCCCTCTTTTTTTCGCCGAGAAAATTTCCCCCTCTTGCTGTCCGAGGACTCTTTCTTGAGCATCATGGCGCATTCCCAAAATTTTTATCCGTTCAGGCCCCTCACGCGCGGACTGTGTTCGGACGTTTTTCCCAACGCGGAGCACCGCCCCCTCCCCCCTTCCATCAATTTCCTCCTTTTCTACTTTTGAGACCCCCAGCAACCTCCTCTTCTCCCGAGGCAGCGAAATTCATCGATATCTTTTTGTGACCTTTTTTTTTTTCGCTTTAGAATCCCCTCGGTGTTTCCTTTCTTTCAGAATTAGCCAGCCTTTTCCCCCCGGGCATTTTCCGCCCCCCCTTGCCTAGCTGCACGGCGCTTCCCCCTCCCTCTCCGCAGAATAATAAGAGCGCGCTTTGCAGGCTGGAAGCCTTTTTCCCACCTTCTCCTTAAAATGATCCTTCCTTTTCTCTCTTTCTCTTCCACACGGAACGTCCCCTGCAAGATGGAAAACCTTCTTCATTCCCCGTCCACAAAACTGGACTTGACCATCTTTTCCTCTGGAAGGCCGCCCGCTTTCCCCTTTTCTTTATCGAAGGAGCGACCCCCCTCCTCCCCTATTTTGAACCTTCATCCTTTGAGGGTTCTTTTCCCCATTCATCGCCATCGCATAAACCAGCCCCTCTTTTTTCCAATTACACGCCCGGAAAATGATTCCCTATTTCTCTTTGCGCGATGTTAATCCCTCCTGTGGATGATTTGATCTTCCCATCAGAGAACTGCTTTCTTTTCTGGGAGGGAATTTCAAGGATAGCTAGGAGATTCTGTTTCGAAAATTTTTTCCTCCCTCCCTTTGAATGATTTTCCCTCTTTAGTTTTGTCTTTCTATTCAATAAGTTTCCCTTTTTTTCGACGACGATGGGACTCCTCCTCAATTTATTCTCTACCTTTTCCCCTTTCCTTACTTTGTGGGAGCCTCCCCCCTCCTCTCTCCTTCCCCGAGCTTTTCCCTTCCCCTGCCGGTCAGATATTCTCTTCTTCTTCCTTTTGTGAAATGCAACGGTGACTTTTCCCGCTAGAAAAGTGCGACAGCCCCTCCGGCGAATTGCTTTTCCTTTAATCTTTTTCACAACTTCCTTCGCAAAATCTTTTCCCCCTTTTTTCTCTTTTTAGATGGTCCAAGATAATATTCCTTCCGAGGCGTGATGAACTTTTTCCTCTTTGATATCTTCTTCATTTAAATCCCTTAACTGATGCCCCTCCTTTCTTTTTCGGCGCGGCAGGCCTTGTAGAAGCAGAACCTTCCCCCCCTCCCTTTTCTCGTGAATGTCTTCCCTCCTCTGAACGGGTGTTTCTTAAATTTCTTTTCAAGATAGATATGAGAGTATTCCCCCCAAGGTAATTCCACCCCCTGATCAGACGTTCAAAGAGGTAGACGAGGAGAGTCCCAGCTCTTTTCATCAGGACCTTTTCTCGATAGATCATCTTGACTTTCCCTTGTATGTCCCATGGTGTGCACTTTCTCGGTGATTACTTCCCCTTAGAGGACCACTCCTTCGTCTTTGACTCTTTTCTCTTTGGTATCGTATGATATTTTTCTATGAGAGGAAATTCTTTCTTGAAATGTACGCTCTGGTTTCCTCTTATCTTTTCTTCTGGAGTTTTTCTGAATTCACCCCAGACTCTCTGCGTATTCTTCTAATCCCTGAAAGAAATCTGCGGAGGATTTATTATACCTCTTTTCCTTTTCCCCTCTCTGTGATAGACGCTAACCTCCGTCTTTTCCCATCGAGAGCCTTTTCAGGTATCCTTTTCTCCACGAGTTAAAGTTTTGCTCTCTCCTTTTTTCACGGGAACGAGGAGATGCTCTTTCCCTGGGAAGAAATAAGAGTCCCTCCTTCTTCCCACGTAGTTTTTAACTTTTCCTAAGACTTTTTTGTTTCTCTCGATAATAACCATTCCCCCCGTGGTTGATGCGACCTTCCGGAGGAGGACCGTTTTTTTTTTTCCTCTCTTTCCTTAAGCGCCCTTTGCTTTTCTCTTCGAAAAATTTCCCCTCTTTTCTTGAAATGGATCTCTCCTCGCGCCGGTGATTGAAGATATTGGCTTCCCAAAGAGTCGTCCCCTTTGCCTGAACATGATGTCTCCTCTAGAATGATCATCTCTTTTCCCCTTGGTTTTTTTTTTTCCTTCCCACGTCAACTCCCCCCGATGGACAGAAAATTCTTTTTTCCTTTTCCAAACGCCCTTTTCGACAATTCCCTTCGTCTACTCCCACAATTATAGAGGAGTTTAAGAGAAGATACACTCCCCCCCCCTAATAAAAGCTAATTCGCCAAGTCCTCCCGAGCTTTCCATTTTTCTCTTCCCTCAACAGGAACTCTTCCACCCCCCCCGTGACCGGAAAGGAAAACTTTGATTAGATAGATCCTCCCTCCTCTCAAATTCCGCCCCTATTCCCTTTTGGTGCGTCCTTCTCTTCGCGAAGATTTTTCGCTCCCCCTTCTTCTTTCTCGTAATACTCTTCGAATAAGGAGAATCGAAGTGATTTTTTCCAATCCTTTTTGAATTTCAACTTTTCCTTCCGTCGCCTTTCTTGCCGTAGGGAACTTCCAAAAGCGGCTTCCCTCTGAAGCCCTCTTATACTCCTTTTTCTCCTTAGGGCTAGCTCATCCCCCCGGCATCGATTCCAAAAGCGGAAGAAATTCATCAATTTTTTATCGCGGCTTCCTCCATCTATTCCTGCTCCCCTCTAAAGACCTCGTTTTCTCCCCTTTGTCGGAAGATGAAATAATTAGCCGCATACTTCGCAAACTTTGCCCGCTCCCCCCTCCAAGTCAGACCCCTCCCGCCCCCGAATATAATCAGCTCGCGCTTTACCACTCCTTCGCTGGAAGCTTTCTATCGAAAAATGATCCGCCTTCTTCTCCCAAAAATTCCCTCTTCCCCTTTCGCCATCTCAATGTTGAAAGGAGTCAACCCCCTGGCAGTGAAATCTTTTTCCTCCTCCGGTGAAGGGACGAATGTCCCTCTAGAAGTCTGACCCCTCGGTTCTTGCTTTTTCCTTCATAATTTGAGGTGGTTAGTACAACTGAGAAACAGGAATCTCCCCCCAGGATAGCTTTAACTTTTTCCTTTCCAATGATTCCACTCTCCTTTTTCGATGTTAATAATATATCTATTTTTCCTCTTTTTTCTTTATATATGAGGAAAACCCCCCCCCCCCTTTTTGAATCTTCATTAGCCCCCCTCTCCTTTGGGATGGGTGTATCTTTGTCACCCCGAAAGTGGACTCCCCCTAGACCCAGCAACGGTTTGAAGAAGAGGATGCGGTTCCCCGGTTCGCGCCATTCTTTGGACACCCTACTCCCCCTTGTTTGTTGGAAGCCTTACTGAACTAATTTTAAGCTGAGAAGTTCGTCTGAAATGCATTCTTTTTTCCTCGGAAATCCGCCGCTCTCTCTCTCGATTGCCTTTCGGCAGGTGCCCTGCCTAATTTTTAGGCCGTGAGATCGTTTCCCCCCCCCCCTTCGCATCTGCGGCTCCTTCCTAATTATTACCGAACATTTTTCTTTCCTCTTGCGCCCTCATCTTTGGTCCAGAACTCTTTCTTTTCTCCTCGTTAAATAGCGTTTCTCCTTTTTGATCGATGCCTAATTCCTCAGGCGACAATCCCTTTCCGCTTATCTTGGAGGCGCGGCGTTTTTTTGCCCGCGGCCTTTTCTCCCCCCTCATGAGCCGTAAGTTTTAACCGTTGCCTACGTACCCTCTGAAAAAGTGCGCATTGATTTCTTTCCCCTTCTGACGAGTAGTAAGAGTCCTTTTTATCGGCGACGAAATCGTCTTCTTCTCGTCAACCTTTTTTGATAGGAAGGTTATGACACAATTCTCTAAAGGAACCTTTCTTTTTGTATGAGAAAATTTTGCAATAGTCCGTTTTTTTTAGATTGAGTATTTCCGATTTGAGCTTGGCGAATTCCCGTCTTCTTTCTTTTTTCCTTAAGGGGATGTTTCCTCCTGTAAGCGGCCCCTCCCCTTTTTAGCTTTCGCAGCTTTCTTTTTCTGCAACAGCTCTCTGCAAGCTGCGTCGGTGAGTTGACGTTCTTTTTGCCCCTCATTTTCAGATATTCCTCCTTTTTTTTATCCATCGTCGAGGAAATTTTGCCGATCTTCCCCAGTAAGCTAAATATCTCCTTCTTGCTCGCGGTAGATCACCCTCCACCGAGGTTCACCTTTTTTTTCGTTCGTGAATCTTTTTCTGCTGCAAAGTAATCGGCTCCTTCCTTTTCATCCCAGCGCATTCGCAGAACAACGGGGTGAACTTTTTCTCTTCCTCCTTTCCTGTGAATCCTTTTTTTTGTTTTTTTGAGATAATAACCTTCCAGTCTTGTGTGACTAGTGCTCGGACTCCCCTTGAGCTCTTTTCCCTCGCGCCTAGTGACAGTTCAAAGAAAACATTTTCGAAACCCATCCGCGTGTATGAAAATCCCCCCCTCGTCCCCCCCTTTTTCTAGGGAGCGGAAGGGGTTTTCCCGAGATCGGGAAAAAGGTAGCAGCTTCTCAATGACCATCTTTTCTCAGCTCAAAGTGCGTTCTTGTTCCAACGTCAACCGCTGGCAGAAATCTTTTTCCCTGAATTTTAGCTTTCGGAAAAAGAGAAACTCTCCGGAAATTTTTCTCTAGTCCTTCCCCCCCCCCCCCCCCCCCCCCCGCTTCCTTCCGGAAAAGATCATCGTCCCGGCGAACCGCCATCCCCTTATGTGGAGCAGTCTCTTCCGTAAAAAGGACCTCTTTCACACAGATTTTAGACTCCCTTTTTTTTCAAGGGAAAGGATTAGCTCGATCTGAAAGAACTTTCCTTCCCCTTCGATGGGAAGAGCTCTTCCTCCTCCTTCTACAGCGAAAGTTTCACTTACTGCTGGAGA
>Ga0179593_1535152_pt1 | contig 15763 bp, 16 predicted proteins | sample CZODoug2_1_08_16_FD_185931 | JGI IMG/M metagenome (GOLD analysis project Ga0179593, IMG submission 185931) | Vadose zone soil fungal communities from Angelo Coast Range Reserve, California, USA - CZODoug2_1_08_16fungal (PacBio error correction) | ecosystem: Environmental > Terrestrial > Soil >... | reverse complement strand
AGGTCGCGAGATGTATCGTGTTTCCTCAGCCCCCCGTAAAGAGCCATCTTGGTTTAGGAACAGGTTTTAACATCCTGTCCGCCCCGTCCCGTGACCCATTTTTTCGCTTGTTGAGTTGCAAAACCTAGTCCGACCCCTCCCCCCCCCCTTTTCCTCAGAGGTGCGCCGGGTTCAGGTCCGGTATTTTTACTTTCGACTTTTCTCTCCATTTTACTCCATCATTGTGTTGTTTATAGACCTCCTTAACTCAAGCACCCTCACCCCTATTTGGTAACCCAGGCGTGCTTTCGAGTGTCTTCCCCTTAAACTTACCATTGGTAAAAGGTGCGCCCTGATACGGAGTAACGGTGCCGGACCCCCCCCCCTTTGTGTACTGAGAGGTCCCTCTCTCAGTCCGTTCCTTCCCAACCTCTTTTTCTTCGCGATGGAATTTTGAGTGAAGATTTTCTGACTCTTGGTCTACTAAGAATTCTTGCCACTAAGCTTTTTCCCACGTCCGCCAGGCCCGCATTTTTTTCCTTTCCCTCCTCCAAGCCCTGTAAAGGAAATATTGTTCCCTTTTTTACTGAAGGACTGCCTAACTACCCTCCAGAACCTCCCTGGAATCTGTCACCGTCGAAACTGGTTGAAATTTTCACGACTTCCCCCTCATGGTCCCCGACCCGCTCAGCCGGCACCTCTCCCTTGTTTCTTTCCCTCACGAATTGCTACGAGTAGCGACAATTTTTTCTGTCGCGAGGGCGGCACTACCTTTGTTGTCTGCTGCTTTTTTTGAGTGGCCGTGCTTCCCCCCTACCTGCCAGGATGGTTTACCTGTGATTTTGTCTCTATGGTATAACCTGGTTGGTAGTTACCCCCTTTCCTGAAAGTGAAGATCACTATGATACCTTCCGGACCCCAGTCCAGTAAGTAAACCCTCTGACTGTATCCAGTGAAGAGTATAGATCCTTTTCCCTGTCTCCTCCCCCGCCCCAGCGCAGAGCCTAACGTTTTTTTTTCCAGTCAATCTGGAATGCACCGCGCTATTCGCCAGTTATTAGTATCGACTTCCAGCGTGGTCTAAACTTCACTTTCAGAGAATGTCCTTCATCTCAAATCTGGGTAGGTGTTGGCCGTCCGCTTCCCTAATGAAAACAGTGAGAGCTCTTTCCCGCCTGGAAATGGGTCGCACACACCCCCACCCCCCCCCCCCCCCCCCAAACACACTTTCCTCGACCCCACCTCTCACCCCTTTTTCAAGTATCATCCCCTTCCCCCAGATAACCGGCTCCCCCCTAGAAACCGTTCCTCATCAAGATTCGAACATGTCGGAGTCCTTCCCCCCCTCGCTGTTTTTAGGTATTTACGGTGCAGGCTTTCTTTTTTTCAATTCATGGAAGCCGTGCACCACGTTAGATTAATCCTTCCTTTCACAGACGTACATAGTCAGAAGTAAGGGTATAGAGGATTTTTTTCCTTTGTTTGAACGAACCCCAAGGGTTATTTACCTACGAGTGAACAGATGGACTTAAGCGGTTCCCCCTCTCTTCTCAGGCATTGCTAAGGCAGTAGGTTCCCGTCCGGCTGCTCTGGGCATCCGGATCGATCTTTAGTAAGTTTTCTCTTTTTCGAGAAATCCACAAACAATACTTACGTTTTCCCAAGAGTATATTGGTTTTTCCCCCCTCTATTAGCGATGCCTTTCTAGGGGTCTGAGCCTCGACGCCCCCCCCCCCCCATTCTCCGGGCCTAGCTCATCGTTTCCAGCTCTACTTCGTATACCTTGCTGCGTCGTGGCCTCGCATGAAAGGTTCCGCTTCAACAGGGCGGGTACCAGTACTCCCGCAACACCTCCCCCTCGATTTTTTTTTTTTTTTTCGAAATGATAGAGACGTCCCCGACTGTCGTGCCGGTCATGCCTCCGAGATCATTCCACCGTTTCGACCGTCCCTTTCGGCCCTACTGAGCACTTGTTCGCCTCCTCGGGCTATTCCAGAATCGGCTAGACCGGACGTTTCCTGCGGTTTTTCAGGAACAGGTGCGTCGGTTAGTCCCCCTCAAAAATTGGCGACTCTCTTCCCTCCTATTTTTGCGCAGAACTCCCCATTTTACCGGCCGAGTGGTATAAAGAGTTCCTGCTATTTACCAAATAGAGCCAATCCGAATTTCTAAACCCCCCCCCCCCTCCGGAGACCGTGGACCTTTTCCCGGCTCGCCCCGCGCCGTCTTCCGGCTCCAAAACTCTCTCGCCCAGTGCGAATTCCTTTTGGCACGGAAGCCGTTTTGGTTCCCCCCCCTTCGCTTTGCGTGCGCTTCCCGCCAACACCTGTGAAGACCCCCTTTTATGGCGCCAGTTGCATTACGAGGACGTCGATTTCTTGTTTTGAAACCCTCGATGATGGACGCTTAATTACAGGTGATGACGCTCGACTGTTTCCCTGTTTTTTCCCGAATCTTTATGAGTACGGCGGATTTCCTCTCTTGAATCTCTATTTATCCTCCGTTGTTGTTTTTAGAGTCTATTCTTCGGCGACCTCCAGCCTGTTCTTCCCCCCCCCTTTCCCATTCTGCGGGCAACGGGGGAACCCTTTCCCCCCGATCCCCCCATGCTCACTTTTCCCCCCCACTTAGCCGCACCGCGATGTGGTATACTGATACTTTGCATCCTCCTGCGTTTTTGTCTCAAATTGAGGACTCTTCGAACATTCGGGGAGAGCCCCCGGCGGTTGTTAGGGACCCCTTTTCCCGCCTACGTGTTGTCCAACACCGCCCCTCTTCAGGAATCTCCCAGTTGCAGGCAGTAGTTAGCCTTTTATGTTTCGGCTTTTCTTTTGAGGAATGGGGGATCTGACCCTAGTGAGCGTCTTGAACGGGTTTTCTCCCGATTTCCTATTGGTGGTTGCTAGCCCCGGGCGTTTCCCCGATTTCTTCCCCTTCCCGAGATTCTCGGACTCGGTTACGGCCAGTAGGGGGAATTTCCCCGGACCCGCCTCCGTTCCTGACGCTCGTATCCACTCTTCCGGTGTGGCGCACCACTGTCCGCCTCTTTTTTAAGACCTGACTGGATTGCGTCTAGCCCGATTTGTTTTTCCTCTGCCCTCTCGCCGATCCTTCCCAGTTTCCTGAACAGGTAATTTGGATATTTTGAACTCTATCGCGGATCCTTTTACCTTCTCTCGGGTTGCTTCACTTGGTTGTCGCCCTCGAGGGGTCTTCCACTCGTGGATGGTGTTTACTGATGTTTCACTCCATTTTCAGGCGAGACTGATCTGAGTTCCTTTCAGTTAAGTTCCCCCCCCCAGGACAGATGATACCCCATTTTTACCGGAGGCTACCGGCTCCAATCTTTCCGCTCTCGGCCTTCTTGAGCCCCCCTCCTATTTTTTCCCCCCCTCCGACCCCCACGAAATAGTGTACGGACATTGCCCCCAACCCTTTCTCCCACCTCCCGTAGGTCATTTAGAACTTTGGTATGAGATTACTAACCCTGACCTGTACCCCGTGTCCGGAGACTCTTTTGACCCCCAGCCCCGGATAATCAGGCCCCCTTTCTGCGGGACTTTGCGGCAAGTCCCAGTGTTTCCTTAAGGACCGCTTCTTCCTTTCGTATGAAGTTAACCCCCCAGAACCCTCGAGTGAATTTCGTTCGAGTTTCCATTGCATTAGGAGGAAACTTTTTCCGTTGGTTCCCAGTCACAAAGGGCGAACTCCAGTTACTCTTCCACGCGCCTTTGTCGTGGACGATGGACCTCCTTCCCTCCTTATTTTTTTTTACGGATTCGCGGTGTCGTAGGTTCCGTCACGATAGCCTGTCTTCTTCAGGATCGGTTCAGGCCAGGCGGAGCCGTTATTCTCTCCCGGTCTATTGCGGTCCCCCCCCTAGGTTTTTCCACCCCCCTCCCTTCAAGCTCTTCTGAGTCCTTCTTTTCGGAACCGCCGTACCCTCGTTTTCCTGTCGCTACCGGAAATGATAGATATTTATGATTTCCTTTTTTATTTTGATCACTGCTCTTAACTGCTTCTGTTCGCGTTGCGAGGTAGATCGCTACTCCCCCCCTGCATAGTACTAGTACCCTTGACTTACCCTTAAAATGTTGTGTGTACCTTTTCTTCTTTTGATCGTAGTTTCACGGCATCGGTCTTCCCAGTCAAATACCCCCACATCTACGGACAAGTCGACCACTACCAGTTAAACGGGCCCACTGTAGTTCTCCGTGATAAACACAGCCAGCCTTTTTTTCCCCTCCTTCCCTACTAGACCGACTTTCTCGGCAATACCCCCTTCTTAATGCTCGTGCGTTTCGTCGTTACACTCTTTTATTATGGCTTTCGTTAGGAGGTGAAGGTCGGGGCCTCATGACCCCGAAGGTCAGTACTTTCTGCCTTTAGTGTCGGCTTTGATGTATGATCCATGTAGTGACCAACGGTACTTCCGGGACACTTTCACTTCAAGTGTCTCTTCTTTCCCCAGGGCCTGGCGACGAGTGGGGCAAGCCTTATGGCATTTTTTCCCACCCGTGCCTCTTCTCGGGTAGTCGCCTGCCGGCACGCCTGCCGCTCGCGCACGACGCAGCGTTTCTTTTTTTTTGGTTCGAATGCGGTCCCCGTCGATGTGAGAGCACCTCAGTACCCCTCCCCCCCCCACCAGCGGGTGTTGTCCCCTGGTTTACAGATCATGGCCTCCCCTCCCCTTTGGAAACAAGTTGGTTCCTTTCTTTTCTTCCAAACGAAGAAATGAATTTCGGTTCGGGTCCCCGGATTTCCCCCCCCCTTTCTCGAATCACGATATATTTTCCCCTCGTTGTTTTTTTGCTATTTACTGGAGTGGCCCCTTTAAAGGAAAGACTCCTGGCGCAAATCTCTTTTTCACCCCCCTGGTAGAGTTTTCTCCCAGTCGACCCAAAAGTGGTCAAAGGGCACGGTTGCCTTAATAGTAAACCGGTCTTTCCCCCCCGACAACAAGGGTGACGTCTTCTCAGGGGATACTTTCCCCGCTCCAGATCCTCTCTGTGTCGGACCCACAATTGTATTGAGTCCTTTTAGGGTTCTCTTTCCCCCTGAAAAAGCTGGCCTCCACTCATAGAGAAGAAGCCCCTCCAATAGTTGAATGACCTTCTCCTTCCATTACGTTTGTAGTAGGAATCTTAAACTTATTTCCTTGAAAGTGCCATGTGTCCGAACGTTCGACCGACGTCTGGGAAAACTCAAAAACGAAAACCCCCCCCCCTCACCCCATCCGGCGGGACCAGACGCACTTCCCCCGGAAAGGAAGCTTATTTCCTCCCCAATTTCATCCTTCCGCTAAGACGTATAAATAAGAGGGTCCCCTGCCCCTCTTACTTTGTCTCGCTTATCTTCCTTTTTAGTTCTATACGAGTTCTTTTGCCCCCCCCCTGGGTTCATTAACCTTCTCGGAATTTTCCTCTTTGGTGGAGCGTTGATAAAGGGATACAGTCCCTTGCACTCGTCTTTTTTTTTTCTTGTCTCCCGAGGATATAAAAGTTAGTTCGTCAAGAAGTGGCTTCCCTCGTTTGAGCACTCATCCACGTGCCCCCTGCCCCAAATCGGTACCAAGTCCCGTTGAAGTATCCCCCCTCTCGTCTATCTTTCTCGCGCCCGCCCCTCAAATTTTCAGAGCCTATTAGGGTCCGCAGCAGATGGAATTCTGCCGCTTCCATTTGGCCTGAGCAGCAGCGCCCTCTCGTTTCCCCCGGTTTTAAAGTTCGCATGGCCTTTTCATCTTCCCCCTTTTCCTTTTAGGTACCCTTTTGTGGAAATGCGGGTCCCCGGTTCACCCCCCTAGAACAGGGCCCTTCTCGGCTCCGCGAAGCATACCTCCTTCCAAATTCCCGGTCTCTGCGATCCCGGTTCTCCCCCCAGACCCCCTTTTTATCCCAGTGCGCCGCGAAGTCTTGTCAGTAGCCCCCCTTTCATTCGCATTGTGGTTTTTAGGGCCCGTTTTGTTCACCCGTTTTTCACTTGGAGATTTACGGCGGTCACACATAGTCATAGGGGTTTCCCCTCGGAGGTTGAAAGGAATGACCTCCCACCCTTTTCCACCTCCGGCTTACTTTTATGCCGGATTCCCGTACCTTTACACGTTTTTCCGATAGGAGGTGCCGGGATCGGATCCAAGTTCGAGTTGGGAACCGAAGCGCTCCTTATGGTTTGTCAGGTCTCCCCACCCTTATCCCAACCCTTTCCCTTCGTCTTCCGAACCATCGGTTTTGCTTCCTTTGCAATATTTATCCACGAGATGCCTTTATCTTTTCCTGATTCGCGTTTTTTTCCCTGTTTTCCCCGTGGAACAGAGGCGAGTTTTTACCTTTTTTTTTTGTAGATGTATCATGAGTTCTACGCCCTCCCCCCCCCAGTCCAAAGGACAGCGACCCCCCAGTCCTAGTGCTCTGGCTTTACAGCTACACAGACGTCTTCGAACCCCCTTGTCCCCTCCCCGATGCACAGTGATTTTTCCCCTCTACTCATGGTATGTTTACCAACTATCACCCTACCCCTCCCCCCGTACCTTTTACCCCCCTTTCCCCCCAGGTGTCAGGCGCCGGCACTCGGAGCTTGAAAGAAACCGTCATTTCTCCCCGTAAGAAGCCGTTCACCATGAACGGCCTGGTGTCGCAACCCAGTTCAATCTTTCGACGATTCCCCTCCTCCCTGCTCCATCAACCCCTTTTCCATTATCCTTAAATTGCGTCCAGGCCTCGTTGTTCCTCCCCCACAGTTTCAGATCAAAACTTGCTCTCAACCTTAAGAAAGAGAACCGTATAGGACACTGCGACGTCCCCTCACCTCCTCCGGTCCCTTCTGCCAGAAACGATGCCCGCGTTCTCCGGACTGGTTCTTTTTTTTTTAGAGTAAGTCAAGACTGTTTTTTTTTTTTGCCGGTGCGTTAGGCCGCCCCCACAGGGTATTCCACAGTGCCGCAGTTGCGACCTCCCCACGGCTTCGATGGTCGTTTCGGCTTACACCCCCTATATTGATGTTGCGGTAAGTTACCCGTCTTTAGTCCACTCAGGTGGTGAGACCGTCCTTAGTTTTCCCCCTTCAAGACTTGCGACGCTATCTCTGACTTTCACATCTAATCCCTACTCCCCTTTGTGTTGTGAGCGGCCTGCGTTTAGTAGGTAAGTAGGTCCGCTACTCTGGCCACCGGGGTCAATTTATCTCCACCCCCCGACAGCTCACAGGTACTTCACATCTTCCCATCGTATTGTGTTAGCGACGTTTTAATAGACGGCCTTCTCTTTCAAATGCCTGGACGTCCTCATTTATTTTGAGCCATCCACGCGCTACCTGTTTTCCCCCCCCATAAACAAGCCTCCGCCTTCCCCTTTTCTGTTCAACCAGGCCGTCGCGACTCGGCAATTTTTCTGAGCCGACCTTACGGTTCCTTGGCCCTAGGAAGTCTCGGGTTTCTTTTTCGCGTTCCCTGTTGTTTGTAGAAACAGAGGTTGATCGGCCCTGCTTTTCTTCTTCCTTTCTTGAACCACTAGAGCAGGAGGGGTGAGTCGGGACCTGAATAGTTAGGCCACCCCCCCCTTCTTTTAGTTGGAGTCCGGTTGTTCCCCATTCCGGGGTAAACCAAAGAGGGGGTATGTCTTTTCAGGACACCTGACATTCCTCCCGGGGTCTTGCGCTTGGGCTCTTTTTTTCTCGATGCCTTCGGCACGCTCGTCGTGACAGGACGTTCCGACCCTGGAACTCTCGTGTCAGCCGGGCCCCGTCTTGAGTATGATCAACGGTTTGGTCTTTCTTGTCGACGCCGAGTGTTAAGTAGTGTGCACACTTTTTTCTTCTTCCCGCCCGAGCGAGTGTCTGCCCTGTTTCAGGACTGGGGCCCTTTACGTCGACAGGGCTACCGTTGGCTCCCCCTGTTGACCAGCTTCGCCCGTCTAGTCGGAATGGTGGCAGGCCTTTTTGCTTTTTCCCGCTCCCGGTCATGGAGATCGATTGCACCGGTTTTCCCCCTCTTTCCAGGATTGACCGTAATTGAGTGGTTCACTGGTGTGTTTCATCTCCCGATAAAATTTACTGACCTCTCAGATCTTCCTATTTTACCACGCTCCCTCCCTTACCCCCAAGTGATTTTCTTTTTTCCCACAACTGGACTCTGCGGAATCCGGCCAGCTGGCCCTTCCGGCCGAGGACCTTGTTCTTGCTTTGTTCCACCAGAAGAAAGTAACCTCCCTTATTATGTCCCGCGGTGTCCGCGTTTGGCCAGTTAAGTTTTCCCTTTCCGGCCAAACCGTTGCTCCCCCCTTTCTTTGCAGACCAAACGCGGACTGGTTTTTTCCACAACTGTAAGCCCTGTTGGTTTGAGCGAGCTTTCAAGATTAGCTGTTTTTCACAGGAGCCCTTTCCCAGATCGGTCCTTCTGCAATGTGGACGGTTTTTATTCGTTCTGTTAGACGATTCCCTAGGTGCTTACCGTTTCTACCCGGAAGGGTCCCCACCCCCATTCCTTTTTTCCTGAGAGAGGTAAGGCCCCGCAGCACCGTGCTCGTGCGCATCGTCTTCTCCCCTCTGCTAGCCGCCCTTCTCGTCTTCTTGAGCCAGCTAGGGCCGGTTCCTTTTTCTTTATGAACTTGAGTGGAGGCGTTCCTCGACGATATAGACGCTTGTCTCGTCCCCGTTTCCTTAGGTGCCCCCCTAAAATGTGGGGTTGGATCCTTTCTTTCTTGACGGCACTGTAGTTTCCAAGTCTGGAATAACTACAAGTGGAGCTTTAACTCCCGTAAAACTTCCTAAAAAGGTCCCCGCGTTCTTTGATCCGTGACCAAAGACCCCCCTTTAGGAGAAGCCTGATGAGTAAGAAACCTTTAGAGAAACACCTTCCCCTCTTCTTTCCCTTGTTCTGCGAGTACGTACTCTCGTACTTTTCTTTCAGGCGGATGGACGGTAAGGTGCTTTGTTGTATCATTTTTCCCGCCTGGTCTCGCAGATTTCTGCAGGTTTCTTTTTTCCTTTCTCTCTTACCCCCTTTTGACGTATGGAAGGTTCACAGGTCCAAGTTTCGAGGCCGACGGAAGAAGGTCCCTTTCGGTCCTCTTTGGACCGAGTTGAAAACGGGCTGTTCAGATTTCTGCTTGCTTTTTCACTCGGCACGCTGCCACGTTTTCCAATGACGACTGGTGTTAGAAAGGCTTTCTTTTTAGCGGGAAGACACCTTCCCCTAACCCCCCTCTCCAAATGGGGTGTGTTTGCCCAGTTAAGCCGCCTTTTTTCTTTCCAACCCCTGCCCCCTTTCTACAACAAGTGGTTTTTTCTTTTTCTTTTTGGAGACAAAATAGCCGCACGGTTGTCCTTCCGAGTGCGGTCAGGGTGCTGGACTGTTTATTCAAATTCTATATATTTTCATACCCTTGGTTTAGAGATGATTGATTTCACGTACGCCTGGACCCTCCTCCTGAGGTAGTCCCCCCCCTCAGTTCTTTTGTAATAAAAGGACGCGGGGACTAACCCAGGGTTTTTCAAAGGGCTTTTTGAGGTTCCACCCCTTCCCCTTTCGAGTGTACTTGGGCTCTCAGAACCAGATCTCGAATGTCGAACCCCCCCCCCCCGCTATGCGCCCGCTGCGGGGCATCTCCTTTTTTTTTTTCCCTGAGATCGGACATCGATATCGACCCCCGCAATTCAGTTGACTGACCCGTCCCTGCAGACCCTTTCCGTTTCTTCAGGTTTAGGCTTGACCCGGTACCTTCTCCGGTCCACGGTCGCTTTTTCCCCATATCCCCAGCACCCCTCCGGCGGAGGAACGGCGTAGTCCCTTCCTCCTTTAGGAATTTTACCCCCTTCTGTCATCCGACCGCTCTCTTCCCCTTACCCCGCGGGTTCCTCTCCCGGCCCCTTTTGGTTCCGATTATAAAGGTGAGTTTTTGTAGTTCGGACCCGTGCGTTCTGCTCGCCGTTCTTGTTTTTTCTCGGTCCCAGACGTGCTTTGGGTACCCCTGGCTTTCCGTAATGGGATATTTTCTCCTTTGTCCAGAAGTGGATGCCCTCGTGTCCCCTATCCCGGCCTGGACCAAAGTTCGGTCATACCCTTACCCTTCATTATAGCGAGACAGTCTGTATCTTTCCTCCTCTCCATAGCCAAGAGTTTTAGAGAAGTGCTTGGTTCCTCCAGTCCCCCCCTTTGCAGGCGCTTATCGATCAGTTAGATCCTCTCCTCTCTTTAACAGGGAAGTCCCTTTCTCACGTGCTGAGAATGGGCCTCCTCCATTGTCGCGGTGTTGCCCTTTACTTTTCAATCGCACCGTTCTACTTTTTTTCTTCTCTCCAGTCCAGGAAGTAAAAAGGACCGCTCACTCGTATTGACCCCCTTTCTCCCCTCTTAATCTGAAGCTGTTAGCCCTACTCTCACCCTGTGTCCGTTAGTCCACGTACCTTTTTTTTTGTTTTTTTATTCTACTCCGGTTCTGAACCCTGGTTTTTAATACTGAAGAGTTGACATCCTTCCCCCTACTGACCGGGGACACAGCCCCACCCTCTGACGAGCGTGTTTTTCTTTCTGTATGATCTGGTGAAACGGCCTTCTAAAACTTAAGCCGCGCGTCCTTGTGTTTTTCCTTCGAAGAGTCAGTTTTCGACCCTAGGATACGGCGTAGGCCGCTCTTTTTGTTTGAAAACTGCGCATCACGGATCGTATTTTTTTTTAGTCGGTCATTCTCACCACGTGTGCTGACAGTTTTGGCCGTCCCAGATTCGGTCAATTTCTCCTCGATGTTTTTTATGGTCGAGCGGGCCCCACTTCCCCCAGGACCCCTTCGAGAGGGTCCAGTGGGACCGGGGATCCTCCGTCTCCATTTGAGCAGCGTCCCCCCTCTTCCCCTAAAGGGCCGCGCTCAGCTCGCGGGCTCGGTTTTTTCTTTTCTCCCACGAAATTCGCGAACGCGTTTTCCCCTTTAAAAAGGGTTTTAAGCGAGCAGCTCTTTATATGATTCAGTTCCCCCATTTCTTTCCCGCGTACTGGGCGGACTTTTCTTTTTGCACTTTTTCTTCCCGGAGTTCAGGCCCAGAATAGCTTTCCTTGGGGCTTAATGAAAGGCGGGGCGTCAATTTCTCCACCGTCTCCTCGTCGAGCGGGCCCCTGCTCGACGCGGCGCCCAATCACCGCCGGGCCGTGGTCTTTTCCTTTTTTTTTTCAAGAGGCACTCCGGGCCGATCCCCCTTTAGCACACCCCTAAGCAGCGTGACCATCGGGACGTCCTTGCCTAAGCAGTCCCCCGCCTCTGCCTGAGCCGAACACTTCTTGCCCGCTTGCTCCTTCCCTTTTGACCAGGGGCAGCTCCTTTTTTTAACCCAGAGTGAGTTTGGTTCGTCGCTGCAGATTTTGACCACCCTTTTGCCCTCCCTAGGGCGTCCAGGCGCAGTTTGCCCCTCACTCCGAGGACCGATGCCTTGTCTTTAAACCTTTCTTGCGGAAGACGTTAAAAGGTAGTTTCGTGTCCCTTTGAAATTGTTACCTAGCCTACGACGGCGCTCCCTGAGATCGAAGCACCTGACCCCTCTTTTTTTTTCCTTCTTTTTACCTATCTTTGTGTGTTATCTATCTGTTTTCCTCTCCTTCCGCAGGTTACCCAGCTCGCTGCCCTTTCCCGGTTTTAGATATAAAACCTGTTTTCCACGTGGGAACTTCGCCGTCCTTCCCTACTTTCATTCTTTGACTCTTTTAATCGACGGCATAGTCGCCTTTTTTCGGCATGTTGACATCCAGAGTTCTTCAGGTTTTTTTTTTTTTGCAAAGAAGAGACTGTTCCCCCCCCCGATCCGGAGTTGCCCGTTTTCCATTAGTTACGAAAGCATTTTTTCCTTTGTTATCTGCCGGTCAATCTTCTTTTCTTGGTCTCTCGGAGTTGGTTCCTCTGACGTTTTTGATTTCTTTTGAGATGAACGACCCCTTTTTTTCGGAACGTGTTGAAGATTGGCTCTGGATAGATGGAAACTCTTTCCGTCGGAACGTTCCCTTCCCGAGCTCGTCCTTTAATCCCTTTTTCCGGGGGGAGCACAATTTTTCAACCCCCCCGCCCCCCCACCCCCCTTCTGGTATGACCGGGGAATCCAGGATCCTGGTTTGCCGAGCTCCGCGATCCTTCTTCCCTTCACCAGTGCCTCGAACAGGTACTTTCGGAACCCCTTTCCCCTCTCGGAGGTCATCCTGCCCCACTATTATGATCTTTCCCCAGGTTGGTGTCGCCGCCTCCGGTTTTTTCTTTCCGGTGGCGGGTCCCAGAAAGTCCTCTTTTCTCGGTCACCTGTCAGGAATGAGTTCCTCTACTCTTCTGCTACCTCTGATCCAAGCCGTTTTTCTCCCCTTTATTTTTTCCTGATAGTGACTTTTGCCGGCTCGGACCGCTCTCAAGGCAGCGCGTGAGACGATCCCCCGATTAATCAATAAGGAGGGTAGGCCCTCCTTCATCCACTGGTGGTGATTTCCGATCCTTCCATCTCCCCCGATCGATACGGACTTTGTGCGTGTCACAGATCTCCTTGAAATAAGACGGATCCTTGCGGGCGTAAACTTAACCTGCTCGGTACTTCCCCGGCCCCGCTTCCTCAGGTTCCGAGGACTTGGGCGGCTGCGTGTCCCCCTCTCCATCCTACGATCACCCCGCTAGTCGACTCCGTGTGCTGAGGAAATTCTTTTTGCCTTGTACCCGTTGACAAAAAGCGGCTCCGTCCCTTCTCTCTGATTGGTGACTGGAACAGACTGTTCTGATCTTTTTTTTTCTCAGGTGTAGGTACCGGAGACATGTTTTCGCCTCTTCTTTTGGAATGTTGCAGGATCTACAGTCGTTTTCTTCCTAGTCGATCCGGTTTGAGATGGCGGTTCCCTCCCCCCACCTAACCCAGATTGAGATGGATTGCTTGATCCTTTCTTTTCCCTCCCGAGTGAGATGAACTGCTCGCAGAAATTTTACTTTTTTTGAAAGTATTTTTGAATGAGAGTCCCTCATCCCTACTTTTCTTTCTCAGGAGGCCGCCTCCCCCTCGATCTTCCCTCGAGCGTTCGATTTGGTGTTCGTACCCCTCTGTGGGGAATTTATCGGGCCCCCTCTTGGCCTAGAAAGCTCAGTCTCCCCCACACCTACACTTGTATGATCCTCCGCATCTGCCCGGTCCCCTTCTCCCGTGGGGAGGCGTTAAAACGCTAAAACCTTTGTTCGCCGCATGATAGTCCTCCCCTCCTCTTTCTCCCCCTGGAGACCTTTTTCAGCCACCGCGTATAGGAAGGATTATCTTTGGTTTTTTTTCCTCCAAGGTGTTTGGAGGGGAAGTGGACCTGCCCTCTCATTACTGACGTGAGTATAGAATGAGTCTTGGTGCGGTTATGAGTTCCAGTTTCGTATTCTTACCCCCTAATTGGACGGGAAAACCCCCTTCCCTTTTAGGCCGACGTTTTCACTTCGTAATGTGTTTTTTCCTGGTCCGGGCAACTTAGTTTTTGCCCATCTCTCTCTGAGTCGATGTAGAGCTCGCGTCTCTTCCAAGACATAGAATCGATGTCGCTTGAGGGTGTACCATTCCCTCTTTCAGCCCTCGTGGAGAGCCCCGCTCAGTGCCTTGTAGCACCGGTTCCCGCCAACGCCCCAGGTGAACCAAGTTTTTCTGCGTTATTCCCCCCCCCCCTCCAGCCGGTTTCCTCGCGGTGCTTAGCCCTCTTGTCGGAAGTGATTCTCTTTAATACTAATAAAGTTGTGTTTTATAATTTCGTTCCCCGGACCGGACTCCTCACTTCCTCCCCCCTCTAGGCAAACAGTCGTTATTCCGGTGGCCTTCCTCGAAGCCCCAACTTGGTTTCCCCTCCCGGTGGCCGGATCGGCGTAAATTTTACCCAGCTGTGCGGCCCGGGCTTTCCCCACCTCCATTCGGAAGCGAAAAAACAGCTTCTTCTTCTCTTTCGCGTGGGCTCCGGGACTTGATTTTTTCTCGCCGTTCAGCACGTATCCCTCTGACCCCCTGGCAACTTCCTCCTCCCGTTTTCCTGTAGTTTGTCTCTACCCTGTCGTGCCAGAGTCCCCTTTCTTTTTTCAGCCTGTCCTTCCAAGAACAGCCCCCCGCCCCCCTTTTGAACGGTGAGGACAAGGCGATGTTTTCTTTTCCCCAGACCTTTCACCCTTTTCATTATCCGCTCAGCGGCTAGTTTTCCTTTCCTAACGAAAGCTTGGATCCGAGTAGTAGCCAGGGTCTAGTGCGTTCACGGGGGTCCCGCTCCCTTCTGTAGTTTAGCGTGGTGATCACGGTCCAGCCCCCGGACCGTTTCTGTCTTCCACGTGGTAGTGGTTCCGGCTTTTTGTTCGTGCAGTGAGAAATGTCTTTAATGGAAAAAACGTTCTAAGTCCTCACTCCCAACCGTATCCATAGTTTCCCTCTTCAGCGGACCGGCCTCGTCCCGCTTTTTCCTCCCCCCTTATCGTTAGAAGTCACATCGCTGCCTTTCTTTGATATAAGTTAGGACGAGCTTCTAACTACATGTACCTAAAAGTCGCCCTTTTTTCGCATTCATGGCATCACCACCTTCTTTTCATTTTTTTTTTCGGTCCGGAAAGACCATTCGTCTCCCCCCAGTGCTTACCGATTAAGAAGGACCCGGAATCCACTGTTATCCTACATCTATTACTTCCCCAGGTAAGAAACTTCCCCCCCAGTCCTTGAGCGATTGTATTCTTTTTTGTACACCACATTAGAGGTTTTTATTTTCGAGGTGTTTCGTCCGATGACTGGCAACGTACCTTTTTCTTTTCGTTTCCTTTAGCAATAGTAGAATTCGGGGTCTCGAGGATTCTTTCTTCGTGGAAATTCCAGCCCCCCCCCCATCGCTGCCAGCGGGTCTATTCCAGTGATTACAGCAGCGTCATTCGCCCCCCGTGTATAAGGTTTTTTAGGTAAGATCTTCCCTTACCCTCATCTTGACGGACCGATGGGGTAGTACATGTCCATAGCCCAAACAGTGCGTTCCCTGCGTAGAGACAAGAGGCTTGGGGTGAAATATCTCCTCCGCGATCATGTATCTCTTGTTCGATCCGTCCAGCCCACCATATCCTAGGAGCTGGTAGAGGTCCTCCCCTTTCCCTGGATCCCCAGAGTAGAGGAAAGAAGGTCCTTGACCCAGATACATTTTTGCTAGGGATTGGACAGCAGCACAGCTTTCGTTTTCCCCGTCAGTAACTCCCGCTGCCCCCGTTCATCCTCCCGAAGGTTCTGCACCCTTGATAATCCGAAGATAAGTTTTCAAGGTCAACTTGAAGGGGTTCAGGCCTTCCTTCTCTGCGACTCCAAAGAAATAGGCTTATCCTCTCCCTTCCCGTCTTCCCCCCTTCCTTCCCCCCTTCACGTTGACTTGTGAGACCCTTCTCCTAGGACAGAGAGACGTCCGCTAAACCTCCCGCCTTTTTCCTCCTCTTTTTAAGACCTCTCGGTGCGGAAACTCGGTTAATTCCTTCGAGTAACAATAAGAAGAGCCCTCAAATCTTCCTACAGACGTCCGAAAAGACAAAATCTCCATTTCATACCTAATAGATGAACGCTTTCCCCCTCCCCTGGTCCGGGCCCTTCTAGAGGAAAAAAGATTTACGTTTTTTCTTTTTAGAGGTTGAGAGGAGCCCCCTGTTCCTATCGGGGATTCCCTTGCCGCCATTTCCCCCCTAAGTCTTAGGCTAAACCCCGCCTTCTGGCCTCTTCCTTCTTAAAATTCACCTTTTTCCCATCCAAGGTTCCATGTTTCCTCTGCAGATGGATGCGTTACCGGCTTTCTCATCCCCCCCCTTCCGCC
>Ga0179593_1519548_pt1 | contig 15763 bp, 24 predicted proteins | sample CZODoug2_1_08_16_FD_185931 | JGI IMG/M metagenome (GOLD analysis project Ga0179593, IMG submission 185931) | Vadose zone soil fungal communities from Angelo Coast Range Reserve, California, USA - CZODoug2_1_08_16fungal (PacBio error correction) | ecosystem: Environmental > Terrestrial > Soil >... | reverse complement strand
TAGCGCCGGCGGCGCGTTCTTTCCCCACTAATAACCCCTTACGATTTCTCATCACGAAACTTGGCCAGCGCCGTCGTGCACCAACCCGAACGAGCTTAGACCTCCCAAATCCCCTTCCTCATGACTGCCTGTTCCACGCCCCTCTTTCCCCCCCCCCTCTTCTGAACCAGACAACCTGGAAAACACTCTCCCTAACCCCACATTTTGACCAATTCCCCTCCCAAAGTAGAACCCTCCCCATCCGAAGTAGAGTCCTATCAAGGAAAATAGCCTCCCCAACTGATCTTTCTCTGTAGCTGCTAGATGGCCCGAACCCCTTTTTCTCCCTTTGACCTCGCGTTTTTGTGGAATCTGCGGTCCTCTGAGGGGGCACCTATCTCCCCTAGACTCCCTTCTGCAAACGATTATGGTCCACCGCGAGAGTATTCTTCTCGTCTTCCATGCCCTTACCACCTCAACCCCTTTCTCCCTTTTTTTTTGTGGAAATAACCCCCCCAAATCACGCACCCAAGTTCCCCCCCCACCCCGATTGGGTCCCCAAATTAGTGAAAGAGTTTTGTACCTCCCTTGCTATGGTTATGTCCCTCAGACAAACCCCCCTTCTTCTCTCATCTTTTTCCCTCCTCTTTACCAAGTCATGACTTACCTTTGGGACTTTAAAAAACACACCCTTTAACCACACTCTCCAAGTCAGCGACTCACACTCCCTTCCTACCCTTTGTGGGAGTTCGTCTTTGGAGCGAAGGGTAAGCACCCGCCAGACCTCTTTGGTCTTCTGTGTTTCCTTTCCAGAGATTCCAGAAGGCCTCGCATTTATATGCGGATCTGCTAGAGGTCCACCTTCTCCCCCCCCTATCCCATGCATCACATTCTGAAGAGAGGATTTTCTGAATCTTATATTAGCGGCTAAATAATATCTGTATGTCCTATGATGCTCAGTGTGTACATTGCGCGTACGGAGATTAAGGAGTGTGTCTAAGGAGCAATACGATATAAAACACGTGACTTAACCTTAATATAATACCCGCCTACTTTTCCCCTTCTCCTACCCTCTCTTATTTCTTCTGTTATATCTCACTGGCCTTCTTTTCCTTTTCCAATATCATGTTACCTTCTATTCCACTCACCTATCTACTTTTTCTCACTTTCTTCTTCTTGTCGCTCCCCCCTTTCCCTCCTTTCCTCTTTCCTTTCAAGGTTTTGCCTCACCCGTCGGTATTCCTTTACCCTCCTCCCCCCATGCTAAGCTTGCTTCTTTGTTTCTCTAGACACAAGACTCTTCTTTGGTCCCCACTTCCTCTCCGTGGTCAACCCGGACCCGTTGTTCTTTCTCCTGACGAAACCCCACGACCCCCCCAGTTCTAAATTTCCCCACCGATTCCCCCCACCCCCGGATCCCCCCCCCTGAGATGCGTGAATTGATCGTGATTACGGCTACACCCCGCCTTTTTTACGGCTTTCTCCCCCCTAGACTTTCGCCTCCTGCTTCTTCCCATTTTTTCTCACCACATGGGTGTGCTCCACCCCTTCCTTCCCTCCCCCGGATTGGACGGCGATCAGGGATTCCTCCGTTTTGCCTGCCGATGACCGAGGCATTCTGATGCAGCTACCTTTTCTTTTGAGCACTTCCCCCACTTTCCCTTTCCAGGGCTCCGACCCCGGCGTACCTTTTCTTATTTTCTCTCCTGACCTCCAAAATCCTTTAGCTAGTCTCGAATATCGTGGAGTCCACCCCACCTCCTTCCCTGTTTCTTCCTTAGCCCTGCAGATACCACCTCAGAATAGGTTTCAAACCCTTTGTTTTTCTTCTTCGGACGTGTTACGCCCCCGACCTGGATTTTTCCCTCTCCCAGTCTCAACCGAAAAGCTTGCTGTTCCTCCGTTCATTACCCCACGCCAACCCCGAAATGATTTTCCCATACAATCTCTCTCTGGCCATCGTTGTTTCCCCCGCTTTTCGATCGTCCTCGCGGACCCCCTGGGCGGATTGCTTCCCGGCATGACTGGCCGACCCATAATTCTCCGGCTACAGCCGGAACTTGCGGCCCCCCTCTCTTTTTCCCCTAGTCCCTTTTTTATATAGCCGGTGTTTCGTTTTTTCCTCCCAATACGTTCACAAGAATTTTTGGCTGCTTCCCCCCTGGCCCCCCCTATCGCTAGCCATGGAAGTACATCTCGCTCCGCCTCACGCCAGTATCCAGATCATCTCCTTCATTTCTTTCTCTTTTTACTTGGAAACGTCGCTCCCCCTACACCCTTCATATTTATTCCGAATTGTCCCTCCGCACTCAAGTTAACTCCGAGATGGATCCCGGGATTATCCCGATCACCTTTCACCTCCTTCGACGGCCGACTTTACCGCGGACCTTCCCTTTTGGAAATTCCAGCCTCCTTTCTTTCCCGTTTTCGCAGTGACCAGACCAGGGCCTACCCTGATTCCACCCTTCTTAGGGGACCAGGAAGTTGCTTTTCCCCGGCAGCCCTAAGTCCTCTTTATGGCTCTGTTCGATTCTTTCTTAGAAGCATCCCTTCTGCCCTTCTAAAGGTTTGCCCTTTGACTACAACTTGAGAAATCGCGGGACCCTTTCTTGCAAGGTCTATCGCGGGTGCGTCAAGTGATATGTCTTTGTTGATCTCTTTGGGTTGGGAACACCGAAACTCCGATGTTTTTTTCCCTTTGTGGCCCCGTCCTTCCGCACCTTTCTACAAACGGCGAAGCTCCGAAGTTCCCCTTCATTTTCGCATGGCTCCCCTAGCGACCCCGCCCCACCTGGCCTAATTTTTCGCCCCGGTTCCTATTTTCCCTTCCAACTCAAATGAAGTTGCGGCTTCTTTTGCCAATCTATCCTACGCGATTTCTGCCGAAGACAACCTTAGTACGCTCATTCTGCGCCGCCGGGGCCCCAAGACTCCTCGTTCTTTTTCCCTCCCATGTTCCCCCTTTGCTGCTCACTAAAACCCTTCATCCTGTTGGCTTCCGTTATCGGTGGCCCGACCAGAAACCCAGAGGCGTATTCTCTCCGGAAATGGCCGCCGTCACGCCCTCCCCTGATTCCCCCGTGAATTGTACTCGAGAACCTCCTTTTTCTGCGCCGATCCCCTCGAAATTCTCCGTCCTTATTCATGAAGACTATTTTTATTGGCCTCACACCATTTGTTGGTGATTTTTATGGGTGGTGACGGCACCTTTTTTCCTGCGATCGCTCTCTTCGTGGGGCGAGTGAGAGTTAAGTTGAATACTCCCTACTATCCTCCTCCGTTTTTTTTGTCGAGACCTTCTTTTCTAGGGCGCACACCCAACCCCTTTCGCGCGCAATAGCGCCGCCCCGCACCACCCCCTATCCCACCCGGCCTACCAAACTGATTTGGAAAGCATCAACAAGTTCCTGGTTTTTCTCTCCCTGAGTACCTTTGTAGAGGCCATTCGCAAGTGAAATTCTGGTTCACCCCTCCCTATAACGTTCTTTCCCGGTCCCCTTTGCAATTGTCCGCGTCAGGCGACTACGGCGTGTTTATAGGTGCAAAGTCCTCATTCCCTTTTTTTTTCCCCCCCCATGCTTAGAAAGTTAAACTGTACCGCGCCGCGTCCATGTAATCCTCTCGTGGATCCACCTTTTTCTTTGCAGCGTATAAGTGGAGTGTCGCCAATGAATCGATGTATTCTTTTAATCGAGTAGTCACGCGATCCGCATCCTCTTGCTTTGTGGACTTGATTTTTTTTCCTTCCCTTTCCCAGTCGGTCTTCCATTTCGCGCAGGATCCTGCTTTTTTTCCTTCTTGTCACCACCCCACCCTTGCGGAAACTCCCCCAGCCTTCAGACTTCCTTTCTTCTCTTGATGAACACCGCCCTGCGAATAATCTTGTTCGGGCTCCTTTTTTTCCCTTTATTTGTTGCCGCCAAGCTCATCCTTTACGTTAACCGCTATACTTGGCAGCTTTTCCCCCGCTGTTCTCCTTGTCCCACAAGCTTTTTACCCTTATCAAACCGCAACAGCTTCAGCCCCTCTCCGTTCCTCTCTTTGGGAGACAGTCAAGCTTTCGCCTTTTCCTGCAATCAAGTATTTGAATAGTGTCGGACCTTGTTAGACGTCACTTTCCACTCAAAACCGATCCGAATTCCACGAGCTCGGCCGGTACTTGGCTTCGATGACGTGAGATTTTACGATTCCCCCTCCTTCTTTCTCCAACTTGCGTATTCACTAGGTATCTTCCTCCCCGTATTCTCCCCCGGATGCCCTCACCTTATCGTCCCATAACCCGAAAAGGATTGGCCCGATTGCGTCACAGGCCCTCAACTTATTTCTATGATGTTCACCATCAGCCCCCCCCCAACCTTTCTTCATTGCCCCCTTCGTCGTGAGGCACCGGTACTACCCCCCGATTCCGCCGTCCTTCCGGAAACCCCGACGAAACAGCCTTGCTTGGTTTATCACCGCGTACCACCACACAACCCCCCCCCCCCCCCACCCCCACCCCCCTATCCCCGAATTGATACTTGAGCCCAGGTTGTCCCCCCGTCCTTCCTCCACAACAATCCCCCCAGTAGCGACGATATGGAACTTACTCGTGTTTCATTTATGCGCCTTCGGACCACCCATGCGGATTCAACCTATCCGACCTTCCCTCCCCCTCGATCCCATCTAAACGTTTGAATAACTATTCCGATGTCCCCTTCTGACCTTCTTTATCGGATTCGGGCGTCCCAAGATATCTTCAACCCCCTTTCGTGGAGAGTTGAGTCCTTTCATCTCCCCCCTCCCCCTAAAAAATTACCCACCGGCTCCCTCACATTTCGGGAAGCCGACTTTCCCTCCCCACCCACTTTGTTCCGCCATTCTTTCATTTTCTCTCCCCCTCCCCTCATCATTCCTCCCGGTTTTCCATTCTCGCCAAACACACCCGACTCTTAATCTTGATACGCTTCAAGAAGGTGTCCCCACCCCTTTTCCCCCTGTCCCCAGCGCTTGGAGCGAGATACCGGCACACGCGGTCGCGTGTCTCTGTTCAGAATCCCCCCGGGAAATATCGCGCATAACCTACGGACGCCTTTTGGCGTTTTTTTTCTTTCCCACCAACAATTTTGCGTTGGTACAAGCGCAAGACCCCCGGCTTTTTCTCTAGGACGAGCCCCGTACGCTTTCGGCCCTTCCTCCAATATTGTCAGTGTCGTTGCCCCCCTTTCAACTCTTATCAACCTGACAATTTGCAGTTCCTCTCGAAACTTTTTTTTTCTTTCCTGGCGGTCTCCCAAAGTCGCGACTTTGTCCCCCCCCACTTCCGGGGGACTTTTTTTGACGCATCCCTCCCAGTTTAGCAGGTCTTGTCAACTAACCTTTTCCATTAGTCCCCCTTACTGCGTCCACGAAATCTCCGAGACGATACTACACTCCCCTGTAGCACATTTGACTTCCCCCCTGTCTCCACACGCTGTTCCTCTTCCTTTCCCCCAAGCGCCCTTGCGTTGGACACCCTCTAAACCTCGACCCCCTTTTTCGCCTGCGGAGGAATTCGAGTGAAAGCACCTCCTTTAATCCTCCCTCGGTGAGTCCCACACGTCTTCGTTGCTCCTCTTGCCCCTTACTTTCCCGATATCTCGCCTTCAATTTACAGCGTCCCCCAGACTCCTCTATTCGTCCTTCCAGTGATCGAGTAATCGACCTCTTTTCCCCCCTCTCTCCCGAATCCTCTCTCCTTCCCCCCTCCTACCCTTTTAGTCCCCATGGTCTGTTCTTTCCACGAGATAAGGATGGCGTGGTATTGACCCCCTCCCCAAACCTTCTTGTCACGATTGTTTCCCTCACAATTTTAGTGTGCGCTTTTCTTTTTCCCCTCCCAGTTATTCAGCTCCGTGAATTCTTCACGATGTATTTCGTCCAAGTTCTGACTCTCGCTGGCTCCTGCAGTGACCACGGACCGTCCGCAAGATGACAATGTCGTTTATGTCAACGGACTTGGCTTCACCTTATTCCTAGTTTGCCCTCCCCGCCCCCTCGACCCGCTTCCGAGTTATTCCTATCTTCCTACCATTCCTCGCTTTGCCTTGTCCTGTCTCTTCCAGCTCCGGCGGGAATTTTTTCGAGCGGCATAAACGCTCTCCAGGTCGTCTCATCACGAACGGCCAGCGTCATTAGCTTCAATGCCAGAACGCTTCTCAGTTTCCCCCCCGCAACTCGTCTTGAAGCATCTGCCCCTTCGTCACCCTAGAACTGGAATTGTCACCCAGCCTTCTCCATCCCTCCCCTCCGTTTTAAAAACTTCTAAAATGGTGAAACAAAGTCGGCGACCCGGTTGGCAGCCAATTGACTACAACTCCAGCCCGTATCTTTTGCTAAAGGTAAGAACGGGAAATTTTTCTGGAGAGGAGGATCGGTATCGCTTTCGGAATCCCTCTTCCCCCTTCCATTATTTGTTTCTACTGTCCCGCCGGGAACGCTGGTTCTTCCTTTCTTGTCCGCTTCTTTTCTCTCACAAAAGATTATTGGCATCTTTTGTCGTAGTCGTTTTCAGGCATTTCCTAACCGTTCACGCACAACCCCCGTCTTTCTGCCAGTGTTTACCAACACTGAGTACACTTCGTTGAATGACGTTTTTTTTAGCCTCAATTCGCCAAAATTAGATATCGTTTCGTTCGATTCTTTTAGTTTCATTTCTTTCCATTTTTGGGGGGAACCCAAAAAACCCCCCGGTGAACGGGCCCCCCCACCCCCCCCCCTATCTCCGTGGCGGGCCCGTCGATCGCCCTTGCCCCCCCAGGGGTGCAGGCTTTTGAACCAGAGATTGCGTTCTATTTTCCCTTGTTACCATTCCCAATGACATATGCTATTCATCTCCAGTACGAAGCACGGTACTTTTCCGTATAGACCCCGCCTGGAGAGTTATTTGCCCGGACCACGTCCCCCCCGGTACAACCGGACTCGTCATGCTTCCTCAACTCCAGCACCGATATTCACTCCTTTTTTACTTTCTCTCTCTGGCCGCTACACGCGCGAACAAATACTTTGCGCAGCTCAGTGTGCCGTATCTTAGCTTCAAGCGACTCCTTCCATCGCCATGTTGGAAAAGGAGTCTCCTTCCGCGTTATTATTTTTTGTCTGACGAGAAAAAGCTTTTTTCTTGCCTCTAAGCCCCTAATGGCGACAAACTGGTATGCTGCTTCAAGTGCTGAGCAGTTCCTTGGGGATTTTTCGGCTGAAGACCACTCTCCCTTCTTCCCCTTTTTAGACCCCCTAACCCCCCCTCCGTCGATCTCCCCAGTATCTCCGCAGCACATCCCCCCCCCCCTCAATCGTTTCCACGGGGACTTGCTCCTCCCCTTGTTCTTTCGAGTTTCCCCTTGCATCTACGCGCTCTCTTCCCGAGGATTTTTAAAAGAACTACGTCTCCATACCCCCCCTTTTTTTTCGCTTCGTGGTTGGCGGACCACGACGCGGGCCCCGTGTTCCCAGCCTCTTGTAGAAGTAAGGACTCTCCTTCTTCACGTTCTTAGCGTTTGCAAAGACCCATAGAAGGTGGTCAAATAAAAATCCGACTCCTTCTACTGTCCCGCACGGGTCCGGAATTTGGTGGCCTGTAGGTTCAGCGCGCAAGTGTGGAAGTACAGATCCGCCCCCCGTCCCCCTTTTCCCTTCTTCCCTTCCCGGTTTCCCGAACGACCACCTCTTCGCGAACCGGGCCGCATCCCCTCCGACTCTCCTCCGCCCCCCCATTAAGCTTCTAAGCTTTTTCTGCCTCTTACTTTCAAGCAACTCTTAGCGGGGACTTACCTCGCATCTTCCTCCTGGCGATTACGGCGAAGACCCGTTTGGACATTTTCTATTCTTTCACCGGCTCAAGTGGGAACTGCTCCAACTTCTCCCAGATGGCAGCCCGGCCGGACTTCTTTCGGCAAAGAAGGACACCTGATTGTGGCTCGGCGATTAAATGCTGAGACAGATCAACGCTCCGTTGTTCCCTCAGCCGGCCAAACCCCTCCACCCTTTATCTCCCCCCCTAGCTTGAGCGCCAGCGTACCGAGGGGTCCGGGAGTGACCTCGTTGGCCCCGATGGGACGACACCTTCAAAACGACCCGGACCGCAAAATGAAGACTGAAAGGGATATAGATTATTCCCTCACATTTTACAGACACTGTTTCCCCCCTTTCATCCCTTACCTTCTCTGCTCATCCACTTCCCCGTTTTTTACTCCAGTGGACCTCATTAACTTCATCCCCATAGTCATCGTCGTTATCACTGCGTATGACTTCTCTGACACCATACAGCATACTCGTGAGACATTCCAGAAGACCTGTTTTAGGTTCAGACCTCGTATCCTCAGGCTGTAGCTACGTCTACGGTCCCGTTTAGACTATACGAAATACATCCTTCTGCCCGCTTATACGGGTTTCGATCAGCTCAGAGAATTCTGCGTACGTAGGGCTACCCTCGTTTCGCGTGCGACTCGTCGCGGCTTTCTCTGAGCTTCTACTTACGCGCTTACGCAAATCTATCAATCGAGCATACAAGTAACCGAGACTGTGGCTCCTTTATTACCTAAGTTCGAGTCGTTGATCTCGCCGCACTGTTACAACGGCCAGCAGCCGGAGAAACTCGTGCGCCGCCACCGTCCAATCTACCATAGCTTTTGTTTCGGCTTCGTTTTTACCCGAAAATTCTACTAGAAAGCGAAGCGGCGCAGATGCCTGGGGCACTGTTGGAACGGCAGTACAGGCGTCTGTCGTGGTCAAGGGTTCGTCACGACCGTGACTTTGCGTGTCAGCATGCAGCTGCAAAACAGAGATACTCATGAGATACCGCCATCGATGCGCAGCGGTCTTCTAGATTCTTCCCATCTGCTCCATACCTATCTCGCTTTCAAAATCTTTTTCACCCCACCCCCACTTTCAACCCCCACACGGCTTACTCATAACACCGACACCCACCCCCCCAACATCACCATTACCACTTTACGTCCCTAAGCATCACACACACCTACTCCCATAAAATTATCATACTATTTCCTATCTTGTTTTTAAGATCTACACTAATGATTAAACATCTCTGGTCTAGACGTATAACCAGTCATTTTGGAGGGTTACTTTCTCCAATCCGTAACTCGCTGATAACTAACACCATTGCAACATGTGGGTTTCGGAAAGTCCCGGTCTACCCTTCCGTGTGCGTAATCTATTCATCCAGATGTTTAAATTAGAGTCCTACACGGTAGTCACCACGACGTCCTGTCTTCTCTACTATTCCACAATCTTTTTATTTCTCCATCAACTCTCCTACCCCGCTGTTTAATCCCACCTTCTTACTTCCCCACCCAACCTCCTACCGTCAGTCCACACCTTCACTTTTTTTTCACATTTATTCACCATCCCTACATATTTATGTATTGACAGTGATTTCCCTCCTTCACCTTTCTTCCTTCCCCACTCCGTCTCCTCCCCTTTCCCGCACTTCCCCTCTCCCCTTTCCTTTACCTATCCCCCCTACAAGTCCCCACCGGGTACCACTTCGCCTAGCACTTTTTCTTTCACCTTTCTGTCTATTTTTTCCTCTTCTCCCCTCCCACACGTCTTTCCCCCCCCCCCCCCCCCCCCAACCCCCCCCACCCTCCACCTCCCTTTCCCATCTTTTCTTTTACCCCCAGCCATGGCGGCTTCCCTGGTGACCTCTCTTTTTTCACCCTCCTCCGCCCCTTTCCAATTCAGCGCAATGAACCCGGTGGATCACAAATTCTATCTCCCCCTTTGAGGACCTTAAACTTTGCTTCAAGAAAAACGCGTGCACCTTTTCGTGCCTTGCTCTGATCTTGCACCGAGACACTAAGTTCCTTTCCCCTCTCCGGCCGGGCGAAAGACGGATACGCTGACAATATTCCGTTTGATTCCCTCCCCCTCTCGCTTCGCACCTTCGCAAGACCCGCTACGGCAAGGTTTTTTTTCCCTGCCCTTCCCATCTTCTAGCGAACGTTTGATTGGCGGCTCCTTTTTCTTTTTTTTCCTTTTCCCCGGCAAAGTCGTCGCGATCTTGCGTTCTCCAGCGCCGCGACGTGATCTGTTAACGGTACTCTCTCTTTTCATCCTCATCTTTTGGTGTTTTTTTCTCTCCTGCTACCTCAAGCGGCGGCCCACCCCTTTTCTTTTTCTCCCTTTCCTCCCTCTCCCCTCCCATAATTTCCAACCTTGAGGAAAGCAATCAAGATTAGTCGAGAGAATAATCCGCGGTCCTTTCTCCCTTTTCCGTAGTCTTTTTTCCTCCATGAATGATCCTTCAGCGCACTTACGTGACGATTTCCGGTGTAATTTTCCCCGTTCTTTTGGCGAAATGGCGCCCTAGTCTCTGACTCCTTTTTTTTGTCTCTTTCGATCAATGTTTCCCAGGAACCAGATGGCTTTTTCCCCTTTTTTTAGCAGCCACCGTTAAAAAAGGTACGCGCCTGTCCCCTCATAGGACCTGCTTGTTTTATTCACGGTTCGGCGTTCAGTCTGCGCGTAATAATTTTCGTTGTTCCCTTTTTCTCCCCCCCCCCCCCCGAATCATTCCCCCAAAGGGAAGCCCCTCACGTCATCTTGCGTGTGCTGTGGATTTTCTCTCGGTCAGGTCCTCCTCCATTAACGTCAACATGATTGAAACTGCTTTTGCTTCCTCCTTCTTTTCTGCAAAAAGGGCAAACCTCCACACCCCTTCTTCGCGTTCTCATTGATCGCAACGCTTGAATATATACTGTTCTGAGCCACGCGGCCACTCTTGGTCCGCCCTTTCCCTGTTTTTTCGTTTTTTTACAGATACGCCTTCTTTGAGCACTTAGACGTAAACCGTTTTCTTTTCTTGCGCCATACTTTGTGTCACCGAATTTATACGTTTCTTCAAGTTAAGCTTTCTCTTCCCTCTTCTCCCCACCCCGAAGCTTTTCGTTTTTTTTTTTTTTTCTTTCATCGCGTTTGTATTTCCCGTTAAAGCTAGCGCCGCGCTGCAACTTCCTTGCCGCAAAGTACCTTTGCCCCTTCAGCGGCATTTCGGTCTCCCAAGTTTTCGTTCCTCTTCTTCCGATTTAAGTTTCCCCCTTTTTCTCTTGTAGGTACGGTACATAGGCGCCTGACCTCTTTTCGATTCTATAATGACGCGAGGAGGTTTCCCCTTAACCTCACTTGTAAAGTCAGGTAATCTGTTCGTTTTTGGCATTCCCTCTGTTGATATTTCCCCCGTTGAACCCACTAGGCTACTGCCGACCTTTGTTTCTCCCTTCCGTCCTTCCCAATTCCCCGCCGATCACCTAGCAGCCCCCCTCCATGATTTTCTGCGTCAGCCTAGCAAGGCGGAGCAGGCCCCCCCCCCCCCTGGTAAAATTGGCCGCCACAGGGAAGCTGTGACCGCCCCTTTTCGATGTGATCTTCGCCCTCGGTCAGGCTCATCGTAGCTCACTTCCTTTCCGCCCCCCCACGAGTGCCTTCTTTTGATATGGATTTCGTGTTTCCTCCCCCCTTTTATTCCCTTTTCCTGAACCAATTTGCTTGTTAATTCATTCATTCTCTGATCCCCCCTTTTGCCAACCGATCTCGTGCTGCGTTCGAGATGCTTTCCCTTTCTCCCTCGTTCGTATTTGCTCGGTCGCCAAGATACTTTCCGTAAAATTGCTCCTTGTCAGGAAAATCCAACAATGCCTGGCGTCCACTTCTTTTATGCCAGCCTTTTCTGAAAAGTCCTTCCTTTGTTCGTCCGCGCTTTTTATTGAGACCCCTTTTTTGGCATCTTAATCAGTTTTGTTCTCATAGCATGCCCAAGTCCCCCTTCCCCCTCTCTCCATGCTCTCAGCGTGTCCACACCCATGGCGATTTAATCAGGTCCCTCCTTTAGCGTTATAACGGCACACCACCCCCACCCCCCCCCCCCCCCCGTTCTTCGTCAAGCCGTATTCTCGCCGCGCGTGCTAGCACGATTTCTCTTTTTTTTCTTCAAGACTCCCTGGCAATATCGTTCATAATAGAGTCCTTTTGTTTCCTCTCTTTCACTGTCCTTAAGGAGCCAGACTCACCCCAATCTTCATCTTTCGCACGCAACGCGCTCGGAGGGGTCTATCCGGTCCCTTCGTTCCGGAGTCCCCCCTTCTCCGGCAATATGCGGGGAAATCACCCCCTGCTTCCTCATTCATCTATAAGATTTGAGCACATATCTCTTTTCAGCCTTCCCCCTTCCTCTTCGATCCCCGTCGCGCAAGAAGCCAACAAGCACCCCTGGGTCTTTTTCTTCTTGGCGCACTTTCCCCCCTTTCGTTGTAAATCCATGGACCGGACCTTTCAATTCCTCCACTCTCCTTCTTGTTTCGCCATTGACGCTAACTGCCCCCCCACCCCTTTATTGATTGACACTAAGCGTGTCTTTTTTTTTTTTTAATGGCGAAATCAGGGCCCTTTTAGCTTACTTCCGGTGAGTGAACCCAACTTCCCTGCCCGAATCCCCCCCTCTCGTCACTGGTGACGGCCACAAGGACAGATGCTAATAACGTTCCCCCCCCATCTTCCGCATTTCCCCGCGTTTTCCCCTTTTTCAGACAAATAATCTACAGTCGCTTTCCCTGTCGCCTCGCCGAGCTGACACCTCCCCCCCCCCTTTTTTTGCCCCTTCTTCCTTTCTGGTCCGTGACTCCTCGCTTCCTCCCCAATTCGATCCTTAGATGCTACCCCTTTGGAGAACAACCTCGATGCTTCTGTCCTCTTTTTGGTTTCCCCTGCCAATTTCAGTTTCGTCCTTCGCGCTTTCCCTCCCTTTCAACCCTCCAGTCCCCGAGGCGTGACTTCAGGGCTCCCTTTCGCGTTTTATTTCCTTGTCTCCCAGTTATGGCATTGCATTTCGCCTTCTTTCATCCGCCCGTGCTCTTCTCCAGGGCGGTACCAGCCATAACTTATAAAGTTTTGCCGCCAGCCCCTTCTATTCTTCCCCCCTCCCTCCGTTTGTTCCCTTTGTGGTTGAGACAGTTTTAATTCCCTTGCTTGTCGGGCAAACGTGCGGTCTCTCCCTCTGCGTCCATAACCTCGGAATAGTCCCCCAATGACAGGAACGCAACGCACGCCTCTCTTCCCACAAGACCCCCGACCTGGCGATGAATCCAAGGTCACGAAATATATAACTTCTGATCCGGCACATCCACACGGAAAATTTACGACTTTATCTCAACCCCGGGCGCTTTGGCAGCAAAATCGCAGTACACAATTAAAGATATAGTCTCCCACCATCTGAAATGCCATGGGAGATTTCGATGTAGACGAGTTCTCCCTTTCTCCCGACTACCCTTCTCATTTCGTTGCCTATTTGTTTTTGTAGTAGTCTGATCCAGGGAACCCCTAAAGCGGGGAGGAGGGGACCCTTTCCTTTTTCCTTTTCCACTATCGCAAACTCTCTTGGACTCCCCCTCTCTCGCCTAGTACTGTGTCCCCTCCCTTTCACCTTCCGTAGTCATTCAAAACCCGGAATCCTTCCCCCAACAAGATTTTCCATTCCGTTGACATCTTGTTCGCCCTGTTTCTCTTTCTTCTTTTAACCAATTAGATATAGTTAGTCGATTAGCCTGTATTTCCCCTTTGGCTCAACACCGGAAATTAAGGGTTCCACTCAGCCCCCCCTCACATCTTGGCTGGGGCGTTTGCCCCCATTTTCTCCCACTAGACAATCGGGTGCAGGCTACGAGACTGACGGCCGTTCCCCCAAAATTTCCCCCATCATGTTCCTAGGTGTTTTAGTCGGGTTTTTCCCCCCTTTCTTTGACGTTCCCTTCCCCGAAGCAACCTCCCCCCCCTTTCTCCGAAGACCCCCCTTCCTCGTCCTCTCCCCCCCGCCGTGCAGCTCCCTCTTTCTTATGCGATCACAACGCTTTTTCTTTCTTTGGTAACAACAGGCCATTGGTCAATTTCTCTTTTACCCCAGCCAAGGCACAGTCCATCGATTATCATATTTTTCTCTTTTGTGGATTTCTTCTACAAGCGACCCAAATACGCGATTTGGAAGCCTCCTTTCTGGCCTTCCCGTCGATCTTTATTCGCTCAAGCGTCAGTGATCCCCTTAGGTGTCTTGGACACACTTTTGGAGGAGCAGCCTCGATCCCCCCCTTCCCCTTCCTGTTAGTCGTTTGCCTGCGATGAATGATGAAACTATTTATCCTCTTCTCCCTGTTACCTTTCTTAACCTGGCGCCCACAATGTTTCGCTGTATCCTCCAAGTGTCTCCGTAGGGAATGTTGATTTTGCCGGTCACTCCCCTTTCCTCCTCAACTGTTCTTGAATTTATGGAGACCGCCCGAGCCCGATAAAAAACCGTCGATCATCGCAGACGCACGCACCCCTCTCAACTCCGTTCACTTCCCAGAAGCACGCGTCGTAGAGGAAGACTACCCCCCCGCCAAGTCTCTTTTTTCAGGCCGCTCTCCCATGCGAAAAGACCCATCCCTCCCCCCGTCGGCGATTAGTTGGTTGGCGGCTTCCATTTTCTGCTCATGGGAGTCCCCTCCAAGCCTTATCATCGTAGTACAACTTTTCCCCCCTGCATCTTTTGGCGGCGTTCCTTTATTTTCGGGAAGGTACCCCCCAATCCTCCCTCTGGCAGCTTCAGCCTGCTAATGGACCGGCCACCCCCTTTTCCTCTCTTCCGATTTCGGTTGGGTATAGCCGCAAGGTGCCCCCATCTTTCCCTGCACCTTGACTTATCCGTTGTCTCCTTTATGGCAGATACGTCCGGCTCCTCTTGCCTTCCTCCGCACGAACCCAATTCACCCCCGATCAGAAGTAATCTTTTTCCCTCCTTTGCGGGCCATTTCCCCGAATCGCCCTCCCCTCTTCTTTTTTCCTGTCCTTTCCTGATTCCGAAAGCCTTTTTTTTTCCCCTCCCTTTCGCCCCCGCTTCCGGTCCCGGTTTCCAATTTTCGTACCCTCCCAGCCGACCCCTTGCCGAAACCCTTAGCAGCAAGGCCTCATTTTTAAAGAAGTCTAGAGGCGTCTTCCATCGGCCTTTTACATTCGCGAGTTTCAACGGCTGCCCTTTTACCATCTTGTGCCCACTGAAGAAAACAGGAGAAGCGTGTTTTTCTTTGCCCCCAGAATGCGACCGGTTTTATCGAGGGTTCTGATTGTCTGGTTTGGGGGGGGTGCCAACTCCCCATCGTATGGGGACCCCAAACCAGCCACTTTCGCCCCTTTTCACCTCTTCGCAAGTTTCATCTTAGCAGCCGCTCCGTGGTGTGAGGGTTCCCCCTCCTTTCCCTGCTAAACAGCACCTGGCCATCACTTTTGCGCTCCTGATCGTAGGAGACCGTCCCCTTTTTTCTCCCCCCCTCCCTTCCACGCCAACCTGAAGTTGCGGCCTTCCTGGCCCAGGCCTTCCTCGCCCTCGCCGATCATTTCCTACAAAACCCCCTCTACGAGAATCATCTTCTCACCCTCGTTTTTCCAACAAGCGATATTACGATGGACGACCCGCTCTGGACACCTCTTTGCTCACGCCCCTCTGTTGGGGAAGTGGTGCGCAACGAAGACATCGCGTTCCCCCGTTTTTCATCTTTTCGCCTCTTTTCCCGACTTAAACGCTATATACCCCTTCTCCTTCCTCCCTCTCGCAATACTTGTACAACCGCTACGGCAAGGTTCCCGGCAAACTCGACCACTCTTCGGAATCTCCCTCTCTCTGAATATTTGTTCTTCGGGCCTCAAGTTCTTCTCTTTTTCCGGTATTCCTGTTATTTTTTCTGAATTTAATCTCGTCGCGATGCGCGCGACAAGTTTTCTCGCCGAATTG
>Ga0179593_1340848_pt1 | contig 15764 bp, 12 predicted proteins | sample CZODoug2_1_08_16_FD_185931 | JGI IMG/M metagenome (GOLD analysis project Ga0179593, IMG submission 185931) | Vadose zone soil fungal communities from Angelo Coast Range Reserve, California, USA - CZODoug2_1_08_16fungal (PacBio error correction) | ecosystem: Environmental > Terrestrial > Soil >... | reverse complement strand
GATCGCCCCTTCCCTCAGATCTGATCCGCGGCAGCGGCACGTTAGCGGCCGTGACTCCCACCTATGATTCTAAACGTCGGGTTTCCCTCTCCCCAGCTTCCTCGGTCTTTCCCCGGGTTATAAAGACACCCTCAGATTCGTCCGCCTGTTCTAGAGATCAGATTTGATACCCACTCAGCAGTATACGCCCGGCATCTCTTCCGAGTACGTGGTTCACTCCCCTCACCCCCACTGGCGCGCGCGGTTAGTTCCTCTCCCTTTCCTCACGAAGCCGGCTAAGACTTCACAGAAGCCGTCTTAGCTCTACCATGCTTCAGCACCCAGGAGTCCTTCTAAATAGCTCTCCTCCGGCACAGGAGCAATCTTTCGTGTTGCTCGTGTGCTCGAGATGCGACCTCCACAACTTCCATGAGGAGTCCTTTCGACAAATAGTTCCTAACGTTCCTTTTTCGATTGTATACGTTTTTCCCCCTTTTCTTGGAGCCTAAACTCCTTTTTTTCCTACCTTAAAGTACGAGACTAACCCTCTTCCTTTGAGTCGACCTTACAATCGTCGCCGTTCCGATTCACGGATGAATGATGTCTACTTTTAAGATTTTCTCGAGTACACTAGCTTTATTCCTCGGCGCCTGGCCCTTCTTTTCTTCTATTGCACCTCAGTAGGAACGGACGAGATCTGACCTCTTCCCTTTCAGTTCGCCTAGTTTCCTCTCACGAGAATTTCAGTACTCCCCTTTGCTGTGGCGCGATCCCGCTTTTATTTTACACTCGAAGGCGTAATAGTCCCTACCTCAGTTTCCCCCCCAAGATTTCAGCGCGTGGCTCGGCGCCCCCGGGTCACTATAAGTCGTACCATGACTGTCCTTCAATTCTCTCAGATTTCCCCTTTGTTTTGGGGGCGCGCCTCCGTCTTATTCGCCAGTTTTTCTTCGCTTGGCACCTTTATCGGGGGAGTCTCTTCTAGGTTCCAACACCCCAGGTGAGCTGTTTCTTTGCCGGTTTTTTACCCCCCCAGTGAATATTCCCTGTGCGTGCCAGAGACCACTTCTTCTTTTCTTTTACGAATTAAGAGTTTTTATTGTTTTTCTCTGCAACTCATTCTTTCCATGGCAAGGCATGCCCTTCCCGCCAGATGATCTTCAGCGCGCGACCTTCTAGATCTGGCTACTTTTAAACCGTGCCCGCTTCAGCGGTTTTGTTTTTTCCCCCTCTGCTTAACTCCCATAGCTTTCGCTAGGAGCGTCTTTCATTAATTTCTCAACGTGGCTCGTCACTGTAGTTCGGTAGACTCTTTACCCTTATCGTCTGTTTTTGGCTCTTCCTCGCTAGCGAATATTAGTTTTGTTTTTCCCGGGCTCACTCCGCTTGGCATTACCCTCTGAGCTGTATTCCGCTTCCTACCCTCTTTCTGGACGCTTTGTCCTTTTTTTTCTACGGCGGGTTGCTTTGATCCCTCCTGATTCTTTGGTTACCGACGAACTACCGGTCAGGTCTACGCGCACTTCCTTCCGCTCCTTACATCCGATGGTTTCTCATCGCCTCATCCTCCTTTTTCCGATGCGCGAAACTCCCTCGAGACGACGTGACTTTTTGTCCCTTTCCGAATTCCTGCGCCGCCCCTCCCGACCTCCTCCCCAATAGGTTACCATTGACTTTAAAGGTTCTGCTCCCTGGACTTTCCTTGCAATTTTTTGAGTCGAGGCGGCCTTGCTTATCTGCCCGTTTCGCTGCGCTGGAAGATCCCCCCAAAGTAATTTCCCTTGCTGGCCGGAGTTGCACGTCTTGAGTCCTCCTTTGTTTACCGACTCTTGATTCCGTCAAGACTTAGGCGTCCCCTTTCCTTTCCTCGTACCTCGTTATGGTCTCTTGGACGCAGAAAGACGATGGAATCTTCCGCCGAGCCCGAAGAGTCCAGCAGTGACGTCACTTTTTTCTCACACTTTTTGGTAAGGCTGCCTACATAGTCGGAGCTTTTATCGAGGCGTCGAGGCCCTAGCATTTAGCTGCACAAAGACAGGCCCAATTCTCTTCTCTCCGTTTTTTTTTGTTGTGAGAGATATTTTCGCACTTTATCTGAGCCCTTTGACGAAGTTACGGTTCCCCTTGATCCCCCCCCAGTAACACCAGTGATCCCTTGAGTGTTTTTCAACTTGATTAGAGTCTCCTAGCTCTACTCCTTCTCCCTCCGGCTTCTGCCGTCCCTCCGAGACCCTCGCCCGTAAGTATTGTGGCGCCTTCTACGCCGCCCTCTTTTCCCCTTTTCTTTTTTCCCACCCTCTCCCCTCGGCCCCCTCGCGCGTGGGCACCGCAAGGCAGATTTTCGGCGCCCAAAAGCCCCTTTGAGCGTAGCGCGCCTGGTCTGTTCTCTCGGTCCCGCTTTTTTCACTTTCCTTGGCTTCAGTCTTTCGCTCCTTTGACATGCACGATGGTCCCCGATGTTCGTCCGGTGACCCTGGAGCGCCAGTCGCGGCGCTTCAAACCCCGTCCCCTCGTTCCTCTCTTGCCTGCTCCAGGCTCGAGGCCTTGCTCGCATCGCTGACGCGTTTTCTGTGCTCTCCCCCCGAAGTTTGCGAGACGGCTTCGTTGCGTCCTCCCTTCGCGGGCGCGTCGCCCCCCGCGTATAAATCATTAACACAAGGTTTTTGTTTTGCTTCGCCGTGGCCTCCCCTGTTCAGTTCTGCCGCTGGGCCTTTCCCGTCCTGGTCGACTCGCGCCGTCCTGGCTCCCCCAGCGCCCCCGTGTCCGTTTTTTTCCTGACCCGACTTTTTGACGTCGCAGTTTGCCGTTAATGCAAGATGTTCCGCGTTCCGAGCGCGCGTCTCTTCCGAGCATCGTGGCCCTCCCTCTTGCACCTTGATTGTCGGCGGCAAGCGCATTCCTTTTTCGTCGCGTTGGTCTTTAGCAAGCGTCCTCCCTTTGCCCAGACGTCGCTTTCTTCTTTCCGCAATTTTTCGTTACCTTCTTCCCTTCTTTCCCAGTCCCCTTCGCATTCGCGGGCAGCAGCCGTAGTTTCCATCCTGGATTGAGTCATCTCACCGGCAGAGCTCGCTTTTTTCTTTTTCTCCTCCCCGACCCTGTGTGCAGATCCCCTCTCTTTTTTTCCGACCTGCGGCTGAGACGAACGCGCTGATCTTCCTCTCCTTCACCTCGGTTTCTTTTTGAGAGATAGAGTGGGATGCCCGCCCCCTCCCCCAATCGCGAGCTTAATTATTTCCTCCGGCGGATGATTTTTATTTTATTCCCGCTCTGCACTCGCCCAGTCCTTTTTAAATCCTTCTTCTCTACGACGTTGCACGTCGCAGCCAACATCCGGTCTCTCTCTGCGCCGTATTTGTTGTCCGTTGAATCTCATCCTCGCATCCATGCGCCGTCCGTCGGGACTACGGATCATCGTCGATACAGTCATTCTTCCCTTTGTTTTTTTCTGGCGACGCTGGTTTTCGCCAAATCTTCTTTTTTCTTAATGGAAGATTTTCACAATCTTTCGCCCTTCAATGGCCTACGCCCACCCCGGAAGTCCAAGGAGCAACGTCGACTATTTTTTTAGAACACCCCTTTCCCCTTTCCCAGTGTGTCCCTGTTCCTTCGAGCACTTTTCAAAGACACTGAGTGTTTTTTACCCTCTTTTTTGGCTGGACAGTGATTTTGACCAGGTAGCTGGGCTCGATTCTCTTCCGGAGTTCGTGATCGTTGCCCTCCTTCTTCTTGACTGAATTTCTTCTAGCTCTCGCTCCGTTTCTCGTTATTTTTGACTAAAGCCCGCCCCCTCTTCATCGTCGTGCCTTCTTTCTGTATTGTTGCGATCAAAGCTGCCGGCGTGAATTTCCCAATCTTTTTGTCCTCTATTTCTTGAGTCGAAAGTGAAAGTTTTGCCTCGTCCGATCTTTCTGTCAGTCCTCCTGCGTCACCCTCTGAGTTTGACTTCACCCCAACGTGCGAGACGCGGATTCCCGAGGCTTTCCCTTTGCGCATCCTACATCCCCCATACTTTCCTCCCTTGTTGGTGTGAGAGAGTTATTTTCAAGTCAGCCTCTCCTGCTAATCGGCCGTTACGAACTTTTGCTGCCTTGATTTTGTCGTCCCAGCTGGGCTCCCTTCCCGGGAAGGGCTTAAACTTTCATTTTTCCTTGCTTTCACCTTTTTACTTCCCGGAGGTTCGTTCCTGCCTGTTCGCGTTCGAGCTCTTTTTCCCAAGACAGAACCCAATGCACCTCAATCTAGATGTCACCCTTCCGTAGGTCAAAGAACAGAGTTCGATAGTCTGATACTGAAGTCCCGTTTCCCCTCCCCTTTGAACGAACGATCATTATTTTCCTTCTTTTGGCCCCCTGTACAGAAGTTATAATGCTTCACGGATCCTCCTTCCCCCAAACGGCTCAAGTTGGCAGTGTGATGTCAATAGCTTCTTTGTCATCACAGCACAACTTGCGGCTCTTCTGATTGCGTTTCTGCCCATCTTTCCGGCTCCTTTATTGCCGTGGGCATGGACGCTTCCTTGTTAGTCCCCGAGAAAATCCCTTCCTTACGCCACGACATGATTACTCGCTACCTTCTCTTCGCCGAACTTCCGATTCCGCGTCTCATTATCGATATGCATCCGGTAAGTCAATATGTTATGTGTCCCTGCTTTTTCTTTTTCTGTCTCGGGTTTGGATTTCCTTTCCGAACTTATGCGATACTTCCTGCTTCCCCTCTCGGTCTGTGGTCTTCCTCGGTTTGCTACTTAGGATCGCGTAAGACCTACTCCTTTTATGGATTTTTTCCGATGCAGACCTCGTTCTTTTGTAATCTTTACTCTCTCCTCTGAGAGTTTCTCTATGCCGTCCGCTTCGGGCGGCGCCACCTGAATCTTTCTTTCCCCCTCAATTGATGAATTCGTCCTTTTGATTTCTATGCTTGTTTTTCCCCCTTTCTGCATGACGATGGATGCCGCCCGGCGTTTTCCCCCCCCCCCCCCTTCTCTGGCTCTTCTCGACTTTTTTAACAAAATAAAGTCGGCGCTGTTCTTGAAATCCCGGCTTTGCATGTCTCGCAGGCGTTCATCCTTCAGTCTTCGTGACTTTTCTTCCCCTTCCTCCAGGTGAAGACAAATTGTATGAACGCTTAGTAGGCGACGTATTCACCGGAACCTTCGCCTCATGTAAAGAAGAGATACCCCACCTTTTTTCTGCCGCCGACCACCACCCTATTAAAGAGGCCTTGTGAAGTAGCCCACGAGATACGAAGACGATCTAGAGAGATCCTGCATCCTCTTTCCATTACTTCTTAACAGGTTTTCCTTTTTTTGGTCTTTTCCCTGCAGAGGGAAACTTTTATGCCTCCTTTCGCTCTCCGTACGTCATCCAGGTATTCCTCCTTGCCAGCCCGGCATCCTTACGATCGGCCTTGACCGATTTCTATGTTCCGCTCTCACTTGCTGAACCCCGGTTTTGTTTCCGATTTATAAGGACGGAGTTTTCGTCCTCTCCGTCGGTGGTACGCAAGAAGCCTCTCGCCGCACCCGAGGACGTCATCGCGCGAGCTCCCTCTTTTCTAGCGTTGGCTTTCCCCCCCCTAGAGACGTGTTACTGTTCTATTTAAGAGACCCCTTACTTTCACTCCTCAATTAGTCCCTGCATCTTTCCATTAAAAGTTCCTGCAATAATCGATTTTGTGACTTAGTTCTCGGCGGAGGACTTCGACCATCAGACCGTCTCTTATCCGCTTTCCAAGGGCTTACTGCTATCTCTGGCCTTTTTTCCCGCGCTTGCTTCGCTTGGGTTCTTCGGTGGAGCGTCAAGACTCCCCTTCCTTACCGGTCCCCGATGACGTACCGGCTCTGGTTTTTTGACTCATAAATTTTTGCGGGAGCTACGCCGCGTCGGGAATCTCGGTCTCTTTTCCCTTTTTAGGCATTTCCGTCACTTGGCCTTCCCCAAGGTGTTGGGGCCGACATCAGTAAAGGACCCTCCTCGATTCTCGCCGTCAGCACGTCACACCAGCCCATGCCATGAGATCTCTTTCCTCGTTTTTTTTGTTGTTGAGGAGTTCCTCTAAGGGGCCTTGTCTTTTTTCCTTTTTCTTCATTTTCAGACCGACTTGCCGTTATCGACGCCAGCCGGGACCCCACTTACACACCAGTTGAGCGTTGACGTTAACTGCTTCGCTTCGCGTTTCGTCCCAGCGGTTTTTTTCCCCCCCCCGACCCGCCCGTCCGTCCGTGAGGACGCGCCTCCTTACCCTTTTTCCACCGTCGTGCCGCGATTTTTGCCGGCCTGAGTACCGCCCCCGCTTAGGTCGTTTTCCGCGAACCCTTTTTTTTTTCTCGCTTGACGATGTTTTGGTCTCGCAGGCCCCCCCAAACGTCATCGATCTTCGTCCTTGCCGATTTTCTTTTTTTTTTTTGTCAGTGTACCTAATTTATTTTTCTTGGTGAAGGAGCTCCCGCCTTGCCCGTAACGTCGTCATGCTTTGCCCGTTTCCTCTCACTCCTATCGATGAGGTCGTCGTACCATCGCTGTTTTGTCGTGGCTCGCTCCGTTTAGACTTTTTCCTTCCACGATCCCTTCGCGCTTCGCCTCCTTCAAATCATTGAACCCAATTCAGTTTTCTTTTTGCCCTATTCGGAACACCTCTCCTCGAGTTTTTCGCCGCATTTGAACGGCAATGATCCTCCTCCGCGCTTCCCCCCGTCTCTTTTACTCGCATCCACAATGTCGCTGTCGCCGAACTGGGGTTCCGTCGCCACGTTGCGCCTTTTCCTTTTGCAAAGCTTTAGTTTGGTTCGACCTCTTTCCCGAGCGCCCCCCTCGATTTTTCTTCCTTTGCCATCGACTGCTTTGACTCTTGATGGAAGCGCTAGACTTCCTGTTGCTCCCAGCTCTACAGGAAGGCATGCCTGGCCCTGAATGTCTAAGCTCCCCCTTCATACAATGGGGCGTCCCCTCGTCTTGTAAAACTCCCCCTTTTCCCCCTCTTTCTCGGGAATCCCAGGCTCGCAGATTTTCCACTCGGGCCAGCGCCCGCTCCATTCCCTTCCTCCCGGATTGCCGTTGGCGAGTCGCGCCCGAGCCTGTTTGTGCCGCCTTCTGTTGGCGCCGCAGGCGCGCGCTATCGATACAGCTCCCTTCCTATTCCCTCCCTTTTGAAAGGTTTTGCGCGATATTTTTTCGGAGTCACAAGCGCTTCAATCTCGTTTTCTTCCCTTCCCAGAGTGATCTTTTTGATTTTTTTCTTGACCCGGAATGTCGATTGAAAATTCCGCTCAGACCGCCCTTGATGCTGACCGCCTCAGATGTTCTCGATGGGACCTTCACTAACAAACATCCCTTGTATCGAAACTCTTTCTATTCCGAGTCTTGAATCAAGATGAAACTACGGACTACTCATTTAGCGTCTACTCACCACAGTTTTCCCAAGTTATCTTTCCTAAGAATGCTGATCGAAGGGCGTTCCTCTTTCGCGCAAAATTACTGGCGCTGACTTGGAACCCTCGGGTAGCTCCTCCCCCCCTCTAGAAATGAAAATCTTCACAATTGATAACCCTTATGTTTTTAGTCCCACATCATCATCATCGCCGTTTTTTTCTTTTTTGAATCGAGAGAAGCGACATTTAAATTTGTCCCGGTCCCCCAGCAGTTTGTCCTGTTTTTTTTTTCCCCCCTGCTTGACGCAGGCTTCGTTATCGCTGAGACTTCACGCTTGATTTCCCCTGGATCATATGCCCTTCAGATCTCAACTGGTCCGGTGTGCGATTTTTCCCGTCGGGCCGTCCGTCGTGCATGACTTTTCTTTCTGGGCTCCCAACGCTGCTAAAAAGGCTCACGCCTCCCGTGGTATCTGTTTGCGCTTGTCTCTTTTGCACTCCTTTCCCCCCGGTTGATGCTTTTATGTGGCAGGCCCCCCTTTTCCCCCTTTTTTCTTTCATATTTGTTTCTTTCAAAACGCTGCAGCGACCTTCGGCCCGGCCCATTTTTTCTAATTCCGCAGTCCTTTATCTCTTCTTTTCATTCCTCTTGTGTTTTTCTCTCGATGCTTTTCCACATTCAGCTGGGAATGCCCGCCGGCCGTACAGGCCCGTTTCTGCACTCGTTGCCGTCCCATTTTCTTGACCTACACGTTTTCTTTTCCCACATCCGACCCCGCTGAGTCCCATTTTCCTCATAGCGAAACTGAAGTATCTTCCGCCTGTATCCCTCCGATCTAGATCTTTATCCCATAAGAACGCACTGTGCCCTCGAAGCTCGTCGTTTAGACGGACAGTACCCCAAGCTGCAGTGTCTCGCGAGTCCCCGTCACAGCCTCTTCACGAAGATCCACGTCTTCTTTCCAGCCTTCCTTACAGTAGCACTTGGTAAGTAAATTCCGTCCCAGCGGGACAGGAGCTGGATCTTTTTTCGTTCATAGGCTATTTTTTGACCCAACTACTCTTTTGGAGTTTCGACCCCACCTCCCGTCCCTCCTCCAGGTCCTTTGTCTTTCATCTTTCCTGTGGCTTCTTCCCCTATACACGACTTTGAAAAAAACTCCCCTCTCTCCCTGCTTGGGTCGGAGTTCTTTGCGTCGACCTCTTTCCCTCAGCGTCTCCTCTCACTCGCATTGATGAAGAGACAGATGTTTATCCGGACTTCCCCGCGTTCTTCTCCCTGAGGCTAAGGAGTATGTCGTCGGATTGACATCTTTGGCCGCTACGACACGTGTTCTCCCTTTTTTCGTCCTTTTAGTCACTCCGGAGCGTCCCCTGACCTAGAGGTGAGGATGATTCCCCCGTTTTGCAGTCACCCTTTTCCTTCACTCTCCTCCCCTTCAACTGAAGAGCTCCCGCTTTTTTGAATCGATCGCGGCGCCCACGACTCTACAAGAAGTTCAAACCGTTTCTTCTTCGCAGCGATTCGGTCGTCTCTCTGCTGAAGTATTGATTCCAGATCGCGGCGCGGGCCCTTTGGCGGGAGCGAACACACCCAGGCCCCCCACTATCCTCGCCAGGTTCCCTATATCTCAAGCCACTAGACGCTGCTGAGCAGGCACATCCCCCCGACCCCTGGCTTTTTTTTCCCCCAATCTGTGCGTCTTTTCTTCCCCCTTTGCACTTTTTTCCGTTCACCTTTTACGACTGTTCAGCCCTTTTTTTCTCAACCTGGTGCACGTTCCCATCTTCTTCTTCATCGGGCAAAGCATGCCTCCTAGATGATACTTTTCCAGTTTCGCAATTCCTTCGCGCGCTCGACTCCCCCCCTCTCCCTGCCCGTCCCCCTGCTGGTGCCCAGTGCTCTCCCTCTTCTCCTCGCGCTCGGAGTCTTTCAAAATTCATTCCTGCTTTCAATTTGGGACTCCCTGTCTTCCTTGGGACACGGGTATATGACGACTTGTTTCGGCCTGCCCTTCTACTATCCGTGCGTTTCCCCCCCCTCTGATTTACCTGACCGATGAATACTCATTTCATCATTCGTGATTTTCACCCGGAGACTTAGGAGGGTTTGCGGGAGCGCGATCCCTGTATGTGGCCAAAGAATTTCAGCGTCCTACGACTTCCAAGCGCGTCCCTCCCTCCCCACCCGTCCTTTGGTCTATGTATCCCTTTCTTCGAGATCCCGGAGCTAACGGGCAATCGGATGTCTTGACCTGTGTGTCCATCACCCTGATGCGCCTCACTCCCATCAAAGGCGACCCTTCTGAAATGTCAAGTTCATGAGCAGAGTTTCCTAGCCTCTCGTGGATTGCGTTCAGAGGAGGCCGGTTTCTCCCTCCTCCCGTACTTCGCCTGACAGTCACCCCTGCGAATGTTATCCACTTCTCTTCCTGTTCTTCCCCCCATGTGCAAGCGATTGAGGCTGCGCTTTTTTTTCCTTACTTTGTGATTAAGTACCTCCAAGTCGAAAGGCTCCACTAGCACGGAGATTCTGGGTTTTTTCCAAGACGGTCTTTGACTTTTTTCGATGCATATAGAGAAGAATTGTCAAGATCTCAACCCTGAGCGTATGGTGGACACCAGTCAGGCGCGTAGAGAGTCGTTCTTCCGTTCATGCCGGTCCCCCCTTCCCCTGTTCTCTTTGTTAACTCCTCGTTGTTTTTTCTGAGTATCATGTGACTTCCTTTTTTCCTTTGGCCTTCGATGACGAAGTCCTTGACGGGCGCCGGAGATTCGTCCCCCCCCCCCCCTTACCCCCCTTGATCCCTGTCAATTCCTTCGGCCTGACTCCTTGAGTTTTAGCCCTCCCTTTTTTACAAGACGACCCAGAACGACCTTTAATAGTGAGACTTTAGACGTCCGCCCCCTTTACTTTGCCAAAAGATTTGCGCCGCAAGCGCGTGCACCGAGCGTCTCTCCGTCACAGCCCTTTGAGCAGCAAGCCTGTATCTGTACTCCGGCCGCCTCGCCACTCCCCGCCGCTTAGCTTCTCTTTAGGACTGTGACATGGCCTGGTCTTTTTTCCCATAATTGAGGGAGGCGGTTCGCTAAGTCGCGCGCATTTTGCCTCCCCCCACCGTCACGTGTCTCTCTTAACTTTTCTCTACGCTTTTCGCTTACATACGCCCTGACGCGCGTCGGAGCGTCCTCTCCTTTGCGTTTCGAGGGCGGTTTCGGCCCCAGATCGCGTTTTTCCCCTCCGCAACCCTTCCCCCCCCCCCTATGAACATCTCGGGGTTCAGACCGACCCTCGCGGAACCATCTCTCGGTCAGGTGGGTCGATCGGAAGGGTTTTTTCGGTTTTTAGCGCAGTTCCTCGGTCTACCCTGTGTCCCGCGTCGTCGAACTTTTCCACAGCTGCCGTCGCCACGGACTCGTTGTTTGTTACACCAGAGAGTATTCGTTCTGTCCCTTGGCATCGACTGCACCTCCCTTAAGCGTTCTCGGAGGTCCCGAGCGCGAATCGCTGGCGGTCATGAGCTGCGCGGCCGCATTTCCATCCGTAGCCTCATTTCCGACCCTTTTTTCTTTAAGTGTAAACGTCACGTCTTCCGCCTTTTCTGGAACGTCCGTTACAGCCGGGAGTCCCCCCTCTCCTGCGGCAGCCTCCCTGGACATCCTCTCTTTTCTGACGGTGGTGCCCGCCTTTTTCTCTCTCCTCTTACAGTCTCGCCCCCCGGATGTGGCTCGCCCTTCAAACTTTTCCCGGCTTTGAGATAGGCCTTGGGTGCCGCCGCTCCCCTCTAGATGCTCGGCTTTTCAGATGCCGGCCATGTTCTGCACTCGGATCCATTCCTCCCCCCCCGACCGGGCTGTCTTTTTTCGAGTTTACACCTGGACCTTGACCACACCCTTCCCCCATCACTCGTGCAATCGTTTCCTATGCGTCTTTTCTGTCCTCCAAGTGCATCGGAATATTACCTTTCCTCTTCTTTGAATCCCCGCGTGTGGAATTCGGATTCGCATATCAGCATGCCGTTATTCTTCTGGCCGGAGACGCTTCTCGCAAAACTCGCAGTGGTCTTTTTTAATTCCCGTTCTTTTCACCATCGTGTCGCGCTACAATTCCGAGCGACTTTTTTTTTTCCCCATCTTGACCACTGCCAGGGATGCCTATTGTCTACCCTTCTTTTCCAGCCCGCAGTTGTGCTGTTCGCCTTTATCAGCCCGATCACATCCTGCCTTTAAAGCTCCGCCGTTTGCGATTCACAGGAACTACTTGCCGCTCTGCCCGGTATCTTAGACCCCGGACGTCTTCTCTTTTTTCTTCAACGCTCGCGCACGCCCGCGCGCTTTTCTGTTTTCCTCCTTAGCGGAAGATCTCAGTTTCGGTCATTGGACTTTTGTTCATCAAGTTCAGCGCTAACCGAGTGACTCATGGTCTCGATTGGTCGTCCTTTTACCTCGAGAACGTTATCTGATGTGGCATCCTTCCTCCTTTTAGGTAACTTTCAGTTGGGCCAGGACCGATGCAGCTCAACGTGCCGGACTGAGGATTCCCCTTTCCCGCGGCTGACATTTACCACCTCTTTCCTCCTTGTTGTTTCTATCTCCTCCCCTCTCCGCGGGAATGATTTCCTGCTGATTTTTTCGTTTTCCTCCCCCCACGCCGATTGACTCCAACTTCCCCTTCCTTGCCTGCCATGACACTTCTTTTTTTCAACGTTGTCTCCTTTTCCCATCCGCCTTCTTTTTTCATGTTGCGCCCTTTTAATGTCTCTTCAGATTTGATAAAACTACAGGCATTCACGACGGCAGACTGCCTCCTCGGGATTTCCAGGCACCGTCTTCGCTGCGGCGCTTTTGCTTCAACGTCCTTCCGGCGGGACACGACGCATCAAACCGCTAACGGATACCCGCTGCTAGCACGGTCTTCTCCCTTCCCCCCCTTCCTCGCAGCGGGACCTTCTCAATCTGCGTTTCGAGACTTTCGAACAGCACAACGTTTTGAGGGTTTCGCCCATAGTTTCCTCTTTATCCTGTTCTGCCGCTTTCCTTTGCCCCTGTTCCTGAGCTGCTTCTTTTGAACTACTTCCTCCCTCTCCCCCCGCCTTCATTTTTTTTTGCGCCCCCTCCCGTTTCATCGATCACGCTTCTCTGATACGACGATGACCGGAAGTCCATTATGCTTCGCGGATTGAGGTCGAAGGATTCCGTCGATTTGCACCTTTGCGTCTGTTCGGCCTCCCTCCTCCTGTAGCTCCGGTTTTTCGACGTGGTCATTGAGCGGTACATTCCCGCCTCGATTTGTGGACGCTGATGTACTCCGTCCATCTCCCCCCCTCCTTTAAGATCGCGATGATTTGCTCGGCGCCCACGTTTTTTTACAAATCCTGTTTTCAACGGATGAATACCCGTTCGCTCCGACGTCTTTTTTTCTGCATGACGATTTCTGCCATCTCTCTGAGCGCACAACTTCGGGCCGTCTCCCATGGTTGCACCCAAATTCCAGGCGGAGATGTTTGCCGTCTGCGTTTTCCGCCCCCAACGGTCTTTTGAATGAACCTGCAGTCTCTTTGCAACGCTCATTTTGCTTGCGCACGCACCAAATTTTGAAACGTACGTTTAGCGTCCTTTGCCAGGGCCCCTTCGGAAATGGTCTTTTCTTGACAGAAAGCTCGGTCCCCTTGCGGTCCCTCCCCCCTTCTTTCCGTGAACCCTTTTCCTTAGTATGGCCACTATGTCTACGCCCTTATAGCGCGTCTTGCGGCCTCCCCCTTTCATTACCGGCAGAGCCGTTCATCAGGTTGACGCGAGTTCTTGGTGCGCTGTTGTGGCCCGCGCGGACGCCCTCTAGCTCCGCTGCCGCCTGGTCCCCTTCCCCAATCTGACCGATTGAATTATCCGACGTCGATCAGTAGTGCTGCCCGTTTTTTTCCTTTGAGGTTTGCTTTCCTTTCCCCGAGACTGTTTTGACCAAGAATCCTTCTACGGCCCATTCGACTCCGACCGCGTAAGCGATGGTCCCCTCTTTACTCATCGAGCGGTCCCCTTCCCCTTTTTTTAAACTGATGACGAGTGCCCTGTTCTTTGTTCCCTTCGCCGCGAGCAGTTCACGAACCTCTCAAATTATCCACTGTCCCCCATCGGGCAATTTCACATTCCCCAGAGCATTCTTCCCTTCTTGAGTTTGATTCGCGGCTGCACATAGGATTTGGATGTGATTGATCAAAGGGTGACCTACGCTCTGATGGAAGGTCTTTTTTTTCCCTGTCTTTTGGTGTTCTTACTCCCTCTTCCCCCCTGTTTTGAAGGCGCCCCTGATTTCCGTCCCTTCGGTGTTCGCAGAAAGCCGGCTGGAGTCTCCTCGGTCGGGTCAGCAGAAGGTTCACTCCTGTTTCTCCACGGTTTACTGGGGTTTTCGAAAGGTATTAAACGGCCGCTGACTCCAGGCAGCGTGAGAACAGGCCCGATTCTATAATCATTCTTTCCCACTTTCTGTCTAGAGATCAGGTGGCCTTTCTTGTTTTCCCCCTTTTTGATGCCGGACCGCCTTCTCGACGGTCTCCTCCTTCACACCCCAGTACCACCAGTGATCCCGGCGTGATGCTTCGCGAGAAGCCCTCGTGAGCCCATCGTCTTTCCCAAGCTGACCCCCCTCCGCTACGTTCATCGGGCGCCTTTCTCAGGCTTTCCTGCCGGACCTATTTCTAACCTCTCGGCGCAGCAAGAGTTTCCCCCAGGCCCTCCAGAGCGTCGAGCCGAAGAACATCCTTCAGCGAGACTCCGGTCGAGTATAGACGAGCCCCCCGCCCTCCTCCCCGAAAGACCCCGCGACCTCTTCCGCTTAAAGTTCAGAAGGATTCCATGTCAGTCTTGGTAAGTGTAACTCGAGGATTTCGGTTGACAGGCGCCTTCTTCGGCGCATTGTCCACCCACCTTCCTTTTCCCATGACCGGGGCCCGTTTCGCCCTAAAGTTTTCCGATGAGGGCTTTCTTTAATCTTGTCGGAGCGTCAGCGACTTGCTCGTAGCCCTTTCGTGTTTTCTGCCAAGATTTTTTAGCTTATTACCTCCCCCCCCCTCTAGATTTTTCCTTCACAAATCGCTTTCAGACCTCTTCATCCTCACGGACGATAAGGACTTCACGATCGGAAGGCCCTCCTCGGCTCGATCGCGCTCGGCTGCGCAACATTTTCCCCTGCCCGCGTCGACGAACGCCCTTCTTCAACGTACCCCTTTGTCACCAGTTTTTTGAAGAACTCCATTCCTTTCGCGAGCGTCTAGTCGTTTCTAGTGATCTCCTTACTCGGGATCGTTGTCCCCCCTTTCCCTCGCAGCGAATGCTTTTCTATTCGGTCATGAGAATCCGTCCGGCATGCCTTTGGATTCACTCGAGACTAAGCTTCTTGCTCCTTCTTCGTAGTTAAAGTCCACCGCTTTCCCGAGTGCGAGTTCGCTCGCAGTTCCCAGCCTTGATTGTTGCAGCGCTGCGCTTTTTCGCCTTTTTTGTCTCGCCCGAGCCTGGGCCTCGCTTTCCGGCTAGAACGACTTCGCTCACGTCGAATTTCAGGTTTCGTGCGCTCTCGTTTTTTGAGCCGCGCCGTTCCCCCAAAGCTTTTTGCTTTCACTCGCGTTCTTCAGAGTCCGGTCCCCTTTATGAAGATGACTCAATTCCTAGGGGCTGCATCAGATACATCCTAATCTCTGCCTTCAAGCCTCCGAAGTTCGTCCATTTCTGGACAAAAATCCTTCTTTCGTTGCCCGCGGACGAGCCGCTTTGCCGCTGGGTCCAATATCTCCCATACTCATTTTCCCCCCCGGAGACGACGAATCACTCGATGGACTCCCCTTCTCTAGATCTCAAGAAGGCTGGACTCGTAAAACCCCCCCCCAACCCCCCCCAAAACACCCCCCCCAACCCCCCCACCCCCCCAACCCCCCCCCACCCCCCCCCCCCCCTTTTCAGCTCCTCTTTTAAGGTCTCTAAAAACTTTCGTCCTGGCGCTTTGTTTGAAGTAAACACTCGTAGGCGACCAGTTCCCATGTACCCCATAGAGGCCCCGGTAGCCTATTTCCTATTTGGGTAGAATCTTTCCCTCCAGCATGTTGTGCTGTCGCTCGAGCACTTGCTCCTTGTCTTTTGCTGCGTTCGTCTGTCCTTCTTTTCCTTTTTCCGGCAGCGTCGAGCCAGCCTTCTTGTTGATCGTTTGGTTCCCTTCTCTTAGACGCCGCGCTCCTGGTTTCTTCCTCGTCGGACGCTTCCGATGTCACCTAGAATGGGATTTCGTTCCTTCCCTCTCCCTCTTTAACCTTGCGGACGCCCTACCTTTCTCCTGCAGGCGCGCGTGAATTCTGTGGCAGGAAGTCAGACGTGTCTTCCTTGGTCGTGGACGGCAACTACTACATTCTCCGGTTCTTTCCTTCCCTTTTCTCTC
>Ga0179593_1703507_pt1 | contig 15765 bp, 14 predicted proteins | sample CZODoug2_1_08_16_FD_185931 | JGI IMG/M metagenome (GOLD analysis project Ga0179593, IMG submission 185931) | Vadose zone soil fungal communities from Angelo Coast Range Reserve, California, USA - CZODoug2_1_08_16fungal (PacBio error correction) | ecosystem: Environmental > Terrestrial > Soil >... | reverse complement strand
CATAGCCTTGCGCTTCCACACACAAAAGACCATCAGTGGACAGGAATGAAATGCATTACTTGTGTTGTTTTTTTTTCCCTTTTCCTACTTTTTTTTTCACCCAAAAGCCTTCCCCCCTAACGCGTAAACGTAAGGCAACGACAAGGATCATTCTGCGACCTTAGGTGGTTCCCCCTGGCTCTCCCCCCCTGACTTGACTATGCCCGAAGGCGTTGCCCCCGGCCGAAGTGCAGATTTCGTCAAGGCCCTCACCTGTTTTCCTTTCCTAAAAAAACTCAGATATCCTTCCGAATTTTCCAAAAGTGTTAGTAATTTATTGGCGATTTAAATTCGACACTTCTACGTCTGGCAGACGCACCACTTTTCGCCTGGTGACTCCCCCTCCCCTCTTTTTATGATCTCTTCATCCCACCCCCCGGAGCGATCCTCTATGAGATCGCCTTTTCTTTATTGAATCCTCTCCCCATGTCTCTCCGCGGCCCCAAAATTCCCTTCTTCTTTCTGGCTGTTCCTGCGAGCTGAACTTCCTTTCACTGACTCACTTATAACAGTAAAGGTACGGTACGGCTTCGGGTCCTACGCCCGCTTTTTTACTGGAACTTGGCAAACTAAATTTTCGGCATTGAGTGGCATCCCATTTTTTCCTGGATAGTTTTTTTTTACCGACCCTTTTTTCCCTGACGAACTTCTCCTCCCTCCCCCTCACTCCGACACTTTGCATCTTCGATGGCGCTTCCAAAAAACTTTAGCCCCTTCGGATTCATGCTCTCGAAGAAGGCCCTCCCCTTCCTCTTACTTCTCTTTTTTCTAACTTTCCCTCGTTTCTCCCGGCCTTTTGCTGAATCTTCCGAGAAAATTAAGGAAATCCCCGCTGCTGGAATGTTTTTTTTGGTACGGCTGGTTTTCACTATCCCCTCTCTTTATGAGTGTCTCCCCCTCCCCAAAGATTTTTCCTTCTTGCTCAATGCTGCGGTGTTGACGTTTAATACGTTGAGACTTTCGCCCAGCGCAGCAGCAGTCCTTTGAAGCAGAATGATGGTTTTTTTTTTTAGACAAGGGTCCGTCTTTTCAGCACTCTGAGTGGTCATCTTTCTTTTTGCTCAACCTCTTACCCTGAAAATAGTCCCACAAGACTTAGCCACCGGCGCTTTTCAGTCCCCTCCTATAGTCCCTTCCCTGTCTCCCCGGGTATCGCAATCGACAAAAGAAAAGCTTGGTGTCGCGGTCTTCCCGGACTTCCCAGATGCCCCCGGCATCCCATCCTGATTCACGGTGCATGAGCAGAGAACTTTGCTCCTTGGACGAAGAATGGCAACGGCCCAATTTGGTCTGCTCCCTTAGTGCCTTCCGAATCTTTTTTACCACCGTTCTATAAGAAACAGCTCCCGATCTCTGCGTTTATCCTACCCGTGCCCCCTCCAGCTTTCCTCTCCCTCCCTCTTAGGAATCGTCCCCCCGACGCATAACCTAAGATAATAATCAGCGCAGCAATGATCGTCCCAGCACGCGAGTGGCCTCTTTTGTGAGCTCGTTCTCCTCGCTGAAAGGTTTCCTCTGACCCACTCGGTCAAAGTTCTCTTCAGCCCGGATAAATTGCGACCCCTAACAGCGAAAAGTGGGCGATTTAGGGGATATTCGCTAAGCTGATTGTTTTCACGTGCCCTTGTTCCCCTTCCACCACGAAACTCCCCCCTCTTTCCAAGAAGGTATTCCCGGCTGCCCCCCTATTTTCGATCAGTCAAACTCAAGCCCCGATTTGCTAGAACCAGCCTCTCTCTTCGTTAAAAGAAATTGTAAAAAAAACCAGCCCGGTTCCCCCTGCAAGAGTCCCTTCCTAGGGTCTTTGCGCCATCAACGACCGTGGCGAAGGGAACTTCCTTTCATGACTTCCCCCACCCGATTCTTCTCTCCTTCTTGTTTGGGTCTTCCCTGTCCAACCATTGTAGGCGTTTTCAAGAGGCAGGGCGCCTCGACCATACGGAGTTCTCCCAATGCTTTCTTGATCCCTACTCACGCCGCGCAATCTTTCGACAACCCACTTCCGTCCTCTCCTTCTCCCGCTTATTTGATCGCCGCCGGAATCAGAGGGCGCCACGGCGGCAATGGCTACACGCCCTACTTTTCTAAGTCTCCATTTTTTTGATGGCAGATCTGAGTTTCAATGATACTGACTAAAACTTCGCTTCGTCCATCATGTAATCTTTCCCGACGGCCCAGCGCTCACTGCTTCTTCCTTACGACTTTTCCCGTCGTACCCTTATTTTTTAACCCCCCCCAAAAGGTGTTCGGGGGTTTCCTCTTCTATACATCTCCGGTCCCAATAAAAAAAGAAAGAATTAGGATGTCTTCGCTGGAAGGCCGCCCGCTTTCTTCACTGCAGATTTTTTTCCCCCCCCCTTCCCCCCCCTCCTAATTTTTTGAGAGCTCTCCCAAAATTAGTTCCCTCCTCCTTTGCACCGCAGATTTACGTACAATTGAGCTGGGCATACTCTGTGTTTATTAGAAACTGCTGGCTATAGCCGATTGAACCCGGAGCCCCCCGTTTTTTTCTGAGTTTCGGAACCCGCTCCCTTTTTACATGTAGCCTCTCCTGTGGACTCTTCTTAGGGAGCTTCCTTACCTGAGGGAATAAGAGCAGTTTCCCGAATTGCTAAATCTTTTTTAAAACTTTTAAACCCACCCCTCACTTTTTTCTGACTGCCTCTCTTTGTTAGTGGTCCTCCGCCATTTCTTTTCTCTTAAGTCGAGACAAAACTTTTGGAGGGAAGGAGCGTACGAGGGGTGTCATTCTTTTTTTTGCAAGAACTATACCCATCGTGATTCTTTCGCGAATCTCCTTTTTCTTACAGGATCTGAATTAGGATAGAATCCTTGAGCCTGGAAGATGACAGAAGAAAATTCTGCTGACCGATAAGCTACCTGTCTCTCGGCTTCGGTCTTATTAGCTTCTAATGTGCTGTGTTTGGGAACGCCCGAGCTTTGATCCTTTCTCGGTGATTGTCAGACCTCCTTCCCTCTTGGGACCCCCTCCCCAGTGAGCGCCTCTTTGACGTATGAACTCTTCCTTTCCGGGCACTGCTGGCCGTTCGCTTTTCGAATCGTCGGTCAACCCTTCACCGGCACCCCCCTTCATCATGGCTTCTAATTCCCTTTTTGGTTTGGATTTTTTTTTAATTTTTGCTATCCTTTCTTCCATCCGCGCGAGTCGCCCAGCGCGCGAGACTTTCTAGCCGCAACCCCTAAGGGTCAATTTCGTTTTGTACCCGCTCTGTAAGCTGATTTTCTTAGTTCCTTTTCTGCATCCCAATTCGGCGATTCTTCGGACGGACTTCTCTGAAGAGACGGGTAAAGCTCGGTCTTTACGCAGAGACGACTGGCGATCTTTCAATTGTTCTCCCTCTCACCCTTCGCCCCGATTTTTGCTTCCTCCAGTCGTTTTGCTTCCTCGGTGCTGGTCTCCCCGGTCAGAAATGTGCCGGCCGTTTTTCTAAAGCCGTTTGTCGATGAGTCAAAGACCGCGAAACGGGTCTGACCGGCCTTCCCTTAACAGTTCTATGCCCCCTCTTTATTTGGAGGCCCCCCTTGTTCTTTGGCGCCCTTTACTGGGGAATATTTAGGGCTTGAGAAACGGATAATTACCCTCGCTCTTTCCGCTGGGCCCCCGGACAGCCTCCTAATCCCTTTAGACTCCCTCGAAGACTTCCGCGGCGCGCTGTTACTTATCTCCACGTTTCCTTCAACCAGCCCTCATTTTCCAGGACCGCCGTGCCTTCGGTCCCTTCCCTTTCCTCTTCTTGCAGATTTTTTTTTTGGACCCCCTGAAAAAATGCCCCCAGCTGATGAGGGAGTGTTCGCCTCTTGTCCCCTTTTAACCCCCTGCTTCCCCCCCCCCCTTTTCTGACCAACACATGTTAGGAGCCTCCACTCTTGCGAATACTCCGAGGTTCTTCTTCTTTCCCTTTTCCAGATCTTCAAGTTTTTGTTCCTTCCAGCACTTTCAGAAGGCCCCAAGGTCGAGTAGGATTCGGAGGCAGTTTTCTAACTGACTCTCTTACGGGCTCACCTTCCCCCCTCCCCGACGAGCGCGGCCACGAATTCTTTAATTTGCACTTCCTCCAGAACCCCTTTAGTTTTTCCTAGCACTTTTTACCGACCTTTCGTTGTAGAAGGAACTGTGCATGGCATCGATTCAGCTGCAACTGTGTTCCCCCTCCCCCTTCTATAACCATTCTCCTCTGTGTATTACTTACCCTTCGAAGGGGGAGAGTCGGAAGCCGCACAGCCCCCGCTCCTTGAGTTTGAGCAGGTCTCAGTCTTTTTTCTTTTAGATTCTCCCAAGCCAGCCCTTTCCGTCAGCTTTGGTCGCAAGGAGAAACGGTTTTGCGGTCCCAGAAGTATTTCGCGAATGGCCGACTTCACAAATTTCTCTCTTCGGAGTCTTTTGATTTTCTTTACACGCCCCCAGTTTCCGGTCCCGTGCTTGTGATCAATACTCTGCACTTCAAGGCTCAACCGCTTTCCCGTCAGTCAACGATTTCGTTGCATTCCCCCCCCTCCATCCCGCGATCCTTATAAGTCCTCTTTCTTTGTTTAGACTCTTGGGCGCACCGACCCAAGTGGACGACTGCCCATTTCCACCCCAGATTTCCTTCTGCACAGGCTACTTTACTCGGTTGGCGGCCTCTGTCACCGTGTTGTTTTTGTCGGAGAGATTCATTAGCCGTTCGACGACTTCACCACACCTACGAAGGATGGAACTTATTTTCCATTCAGTCACTTCAATTTTGAAATGTTCTTCCCTCTTTTTTGCTCCTTTTCCTTACTCCCCATCGCCAAGAACTTTTCTCACCTCGACCGAGGTTTTCCCCCAATGATCAGAGGCCACTTACAATCTGTTTTCGAAGGCGTTCCCTTCTCCAGATTTAGTCTCAAGTCTTCCCTTTTTTCGGCGACCCCCCCCCTCCCCTGTCGCTAATCACCGCCGGGCCCGAGTAGAATTTGGCCCCCCCACCTTTAATCGGAATGCTCGGGCCCCGGTTTTCTTCCTCCACGTGTGCGGTTCTCCCTTTCCCCCCCGGCAAGCTGGCGTCTTGGATAGGCCCTTTGCTTCACTCTCCCTCGAGCGCTGTGTGCGGCTTATTGGCCGATTCCCCAGTCTACTTCCGTAGATCCCCTAGCCCCCTCTGTGTTCCTTTTCTGTGTTCCCTCCCCCCCGCCATTGCATTCACTAGAGGCGCTCAAGTTAACGTTCTTAAAGTCGGTACCCCCTGAGCCCCTCATGACCCCGCAACCAGTTTAGACATGAGTGGCAGATAGCCCGATGTGAGCCCCTCCCTGCCTCTCCCCCCCAGCTAGACCTTTTGGAATCTCTTGGCTTTTTAATGACTTCCCCCAATGAGCGAGCGGATTATTCCAATCGAAGCCTCCCTCGACTTCTTTCTACTCTGTTTTTTAACTTTTTTCTTTCACTTCTTTGGATCCCAGGGCTGTGTGCACCGCGCGAAGTCTCCAGGCGAGGCCACTCCATTCGGGCGTTCGCCTTTCCTTCCTTGCTCGTTCGTGACCAAATCGCCAATACGAATTAGGGTCTGGTCCAATGCTGATTGTTACGAGGAATTCCGTTTTCTAATTGGACCTTCTGGCAATGATTTAGAGCGAGACTTCGTTTCCCTTCCCTTTCCCCCGCCCTAACACGTCCCAAGCGCGGTAATGATAGTCCATTGCCCACTGTAAAACGCTCCCCCCCCCGGCCCCCTTTCTTCCCAGGCACAAACACTTGAAGTTACGGCCCCGTGTTCGCGTCTCACCACGGAAGTGAGAGTCTTCACCAAACGGCTTCCGGCACATTGTCCCCTTCCCCCCTCCGTCAATTCCCTTGATTCAAAGGAGGAATCAATGTAGGGTGAGGAGCGTCGTTGCTGTCTGCGGAGACGATGATTTAGCTCCTTTTCCCCCTCCACTCAACATACAGCCCTACCCAGTCGATCTCTCTGCTGGACCCGCACGGCTCTTCCCGTCGCGGTATCTTTCTGCCTCCCCCCTCGATCTGCCTTGCCTGACGAACCGAAGTAAGGAAACATAAGATAATAATCAATTCGCCAGCAATGCGTTTTGCTTATTCCCTTTTTTTCGGCTCTCCCTTTTCTTGGAGACTCGATGGCCTTCTGATAAGGACCACGTTGATAAGCACGATCAATGCCCACTGACAAGGTACCACAAGTTGCGATTTGGCATAGGGAATTATTTACGTGCTTGATCTCTCTTGTGACGGTTGTTGACTTTCACGGCAGTCATTTCCCCTGCCGGCCCGGCCAAGTTCTCGTAAATCCAGCACGAGCTAGCAACAGGCAGATCGAGTCTTTCACCCAAAGGCGGACCAAGGTCGAGACCCCCTCGTGCCTTCCCAAAGTTTTCGCAAATCAAGATTGGCGACAGAGTCATCTCCCCCCGAAAGCCGTTTAGGAAGACGATATCATCTCAGTATCGGATGTCGTTAATTGTACTCTCCTCAATCTCGATGCCGTTTGCCTACCTCGATGCCAGTCTATGATTTCAGGCCGGCATCCGGCCGATCGCAAGTTTAGATTAGCTTACAGACCCACGATGGACACCTTCTACGATTCTAATTTTCGCTAGTGTGATGGCGCCTTTTTTCCACTTTAATGATTCACCCCTAACCTATAACGTACCGTGCCCCTTTAGCTGTGACCTCTGGATAACTTCTGAGTCCTTTCATTGTCTGATGGCATTCTCCTGACAGCGGCTTTGCAACGCGCTCAGCTCGATTCTTACATTCGTAACCATAATGTGGACCCCCCCTCTTCACACCAGATGGCTATTAACAGTCTTTTCCATAAACAAAGCAATCCCTGCGGGATGCCCTGACTAGAGGGGAAGGGACGAAGCGTTGAGCCGTCGCGTCGTCCCCTTTGACTCTGTACTTGTTTTGTTTTGTTTTGAATTTCGCTTCCTGGCTTTTCTTTCCACGTACCTTCTCTTTCATCCGCGGATTTCTGTTTTTCCCCACGGAGCTGTAATAGCAGGTTCACTGGGACCACAGGTTGGTCGTGTTTTCCCGTGGCGGACAACAGGGCTCTGTGGTTGCCGGAAATCTGCTCTCCTTCCCGTATCTTGACCCCCTTTTTACCTCCTCGCAGTTTAGTATTTAGCATTGCTAATGAGTAAAGGTCAAGTCAAGAAGCCGGAGGCTTTTTTTTTTCTAGTTATGTTATTTGTTTTTTTGATAGGCCCCTTTTTTTTCCTTCCTGCGACCCTGGAGGGCGGAAGAGTCCGGCCGGTGTCATATTTTCGGAAGATATCAGCATAGCAGGATCTTTATGCATGTAACCTCTTCCCTCTGGCGCCTCTGGTTTTTTCTTGTGATGAGCAATATTCGGTGGACTCGCCATAAGACCGCTCGGAATGATGATGTAGTAGCAAGTAGGTTTTAGGGATTCTCCTGTTTAGTTTCGCCTCGTTATTGATCATTTTCCCTTTAGCGGACGGCGTTTTTCCGCTTTTATGGTGAAAACTAGCGATCTGATGGTGATACCGATAGTGATTTCGTTTACCGTTTGGCCGCCCCGACATTGGCCGTTTTTATAATTTTTCTTTTTCCGGCGACGATCACCCCCCCCTCCGAACATAATGTCGTCAGCTATATAATATACCCTATGCCTCGAAATGGCGTTTGGAAAGGTCGCCTGGGCTGATAATCAACTTTACCTTTTTTCTCTACGACGCCGTTTTTGAGCGCCGCCACCCCTATTTTGAGCATTCTGGGAGTACGCTTGATTTATCGTATTTTCTTCTGTCGTGCCGGCACGGCCTTCTCATTTGACTTTTGATGGGGAGCCGTTTTTCTTTCAGAGATCCCGACGGTGCTGGTGAGGCGGTTCGCCGGTCTGTTCTATAGTCAGAGGTTGCGCAGAACTTTAGCACCTAAATGATGCCTTTTGGCCGGTCCTATCGCTGACGGCCTTTCGTCCCTTGTTAAGCAAGTGAAGCATGTTGATATCAAGACGGCTTCCCTGCCCCCGCTCCAACGGTGTGTGGTTCCCTCTCTGACCCTTTGCACAGTTTTTTTCCCATCTGATCGTCGTCGTTCCTGCGGCCGTCCCTTGACGTGCTTTCGGATTCTGGGCCGTGCAGGTTTGACTTGACTATCTGGGATCTTTCTGTCGAGAAGAATTTCCTTCTCGTCAGACCATAAATTTTGCTCGCCAGACTCCGAGAGCGCGGTGCCCCCTTTCTCTCAACTTATGTCTGACTGTTCATACCGATGTTTATACCTTTTTCTTTGCGCTGGATCCTTTTCCTCTGATCCGTACCAGCGAAATGACAAGCATGAGGGGATGGCATTTAGTCCCGCCGGCTTTACCCCCTTCCAGTGTCCCCCTAGGAGCCTCCTATCAGGGTTACGGAAGCAGGAATCGAGCCGTGGAGACTTATTCTTTGCGCAAATAGATCAAGCTTCCTCATTGGACGCATTTTGCAGCCCTCGAAGGAATTTTCCCCGGCGATTGAGGTCCATTCTGCGACCCATTGGTAGCTCCGCACAACTGACCAAGCAGCCCCCGATAGAGATCGATGTTCCGCATGTCGACCTTTGCCTTTCGGGCGGATTTTCGTATTCCCGTTTTAGATTGGTCATTGGAGGTTCATCTCGGCAATGGCTTTGCCACACAGCCGGGACATCCCCCCTCATCGTCTCTTTGCCGGTCGTTCCGGAGATTCTCGGAGGGCAAGAAAGCCAGCAACAGAGCTAATCTGCGAGAGGAGCGCGACTCGTGTTTGCCCCCCTATGCGAAGGACCGCCAATTAATTTTCTCTACCCAAGGCGAAACTGTTTGCGGATGACCCCGGAGAACGGGTCTTATTATGCGATTTCCTTTTCCATTCTGCTCTAGGAGTATGATCTTTCACTTCTGGTCATGGTCGCCGTTATAGGGTAATGTCCTTGAGTGCGACCCTATACAATTCCGGTCACTGACGTTTTAAGTTTCCCCTCTATTTTAAGTCTCAGCTCCTTCGATGGCCTGACGTTCCGCCGATTTAGGTTCTCGCCTCCTCGGTGAGAACCAAAAAGTAGGAAACTATCCGTTTAGAAGTTAAACTTTTTAACCTATTTCAAGGGGAACTTCCTACTTTCTTTGGTTCTTGCGTCGCCGGCCTATTGAATCCCTTAATACTATCATGTTGTTGTTGTTTTCGATTATAGCCGGCGACGACTTCCCTCTACAATTCTTGGGTGACCATTACCCTTTATCCTCTCCTTCCCTATGCAGGTAATAATGGGTCAGGTACCAAGCTTCTGCATACCATATTGTCACATCGAAGTGACGCTGTTCTTTCACCCCTGCTATCAGGAACGTCCCTTTTCTCCGAAGTGTCCCCATCTATCTTTCTTTTTCCCCAAGAAAGAAATCCCCTGCGTTCTTGCGACCCCTTGTACATCCTCCACCAGCCCCCCCTCTCAAGCCTTCCCCCTTACTTCCACGGCATTCCCTTCCATGAGGCAATCATACATTATGTTCCCTCCTCCCACCATGTTTGCCCTTTTCTACGACCCCCTTGAGGATTTTTGCGTTGTTCGTTCGATGATCGGCTTACCCCTTCGGCTCCCCTTTGTAATTGTCGCTGTGCTCTTTCTACACCTTCTCTGTCCGATATCACCCTCCGGGCAAATTTATATCGAATCTTTCGAACGGTCATGTCCCAAGCCCCCTTTTTCCCTTTTTCTTGAACCTCTAGTTGACCTCACTAAAGTTCTTTTTCTTTTTCTCTACTACGAGAAATTAGTCATGTCAGGAACTGAAAGTGATCCGTTCTCACGACTGTTGACCCCCCCCGCTAGTTTAGTACGTTGTCCCCCCCTCCAACAGTCTTTCGCTCCGTTGCTCGACTCATACGACGACATTTTGGCCTCTTCGTGTTCCCACCAACTTGATTCCTCTTTTCATCCCTTCCCCCCGGTCGCCTCGATACGTAGCCTCTCCTAGCTACCGAACTTTTTTTGTCCACTTCCCTCTATAAAGGATTTTTTTTGCGGCGACAGAGAAACTTCTCACTCATACATATCGGTGCTCTTGGTCCCCTTTTCTCTCTTTTGACGGACCCTCCTTTAGTTTCAAGGCTTTGGGAGCCCTCCATATAGAACTTCTTTTTTTATAAAATTTCTTTATGTGACGAGGAATACGTTTGCTCTTCCCAGACTCTCCCTTCCTCGAGACCCCTTTTTTAGCTCCCGGCCCTTCTTTCTCTTCTAATGTCCCCTAGCAAATTCCAATCGATTGTTTAATGATATTCAGTGGATTTTCCACCCCTCACCTTCTGAATTCCAATTCTTCTTACTCTATCTCCAGCCCCCCATAAGATTTGCGATCGAGAACCGGTGTGAAGTTTTTTCCCCCCACTTGTTATCCGACATACCCATCCCCCTCCCCTTTTTTTACCGCGCTATTGCCCCTTCGGCACCTTTTTCCCAGTTTTAGAAAACACCTCTTCAAGTGTTTCGCAAGAGACTTATCTCCGCACGGCTCTCTTTTTTTTCTTCGTCTTTTGCCCGTTTATTACTCTCCCTCCAAGAACCACATGACCAGTATCTATGAGTTAGACCCCCTTTTCTCCCCCCCTTTTTGTCTCCTCAGTTCCCCTCCTTTTGTCTTGTCCTTCCCCCCGGATCTCCAAACACTTCGATCATAATCAGATCGCCCCAGAATGAGCGGCCGCAATATCTGGTTAGACTTCTTGCGGTTTTTTATTTAGCATTTTTGAAATATTTCTAGCTCTTCCTCTCCCCAAGTTTCTAAGACGCATCAAGGCGACGGTCCCAAGCCAGGGCTCATTTTCGTATCGTTACGCTGCCGACTGTTTTGGTTGCGTGATTTTTCTTTTTGACTCCCCTCTCTTTTCTGCATTTTGGCACAGGTTCCCCTTCCCCCCAGGCGAGCCAAATCCAGCACGAGGGGGCACCAGGGCAGAGCGCGTCGTTACCCATGCGGAAACAAAGCCGTATTCCTCCCCCGCCTTCTCCCTTCTCTCGAATTTTCGTGGCGGCCATTCCACCAGAGTCTTGCAGACAGACAGAAAGACACTACAACGAACAGACTGGCTATTCATATAACTTCATTCGTAGAGTTTCCCAAGACAAGCGGCATCCTCCCCTTCTCCCATAATGAAGCGACAAAGGAGCCAGCCCGACTCGATGCTCCGACGGAGAATACCCTTCTTTTTTTCTCCTCATTCCTCCCACTCTTCCTTACTTTCCTCCCTTCAAAGTCACTTCCAGGCCTCAGACATAAGGGAGCCAAAGGGGGTCAATGGCTAAACGCCCATACCCCCCAGTCTCCCCTCCCCTTCTGACCTTCCTTTCCATGTCTCTATGTATCCCCCCTCGCTTCGTACAATTTAAGATGGCGCGCCTGGAACGGTTGCTCCACGGCCTCCGGTCTTTACGACGCGACATTCCACCTTTCTTACCCTCCCCCAAACAGTTGTTTCCTTTTCAATATTCTCCCAGCTCAGGGCTATAAACCCCCATGCGGATGCCCCAATTTTGAGGGGCCCAGAAGAGGGACGTTTTTTAGTTCTCTCTCTTTTTCCTGAAACTTTTTTTGTTGGGTGTGTTTTCCCTTTCCTTCATCCCCCAATTTTTTTACTCCGACGGCCGCCCCGCCGCTCTCCCCGCATCGAGTGTTTTCATCCGAGGCTCTTTTTTTATTAGCAACGGGGAGATTAAACCGGAGCAAGTTTGGGTGTGTTCTCTTTTTTTCCCCCCCTGGGTTTTCAGTCGCAAAATTTTTCTTTTTTTTCAGTAGAGATGGTCCCCCCCCTTCCCCCCCGCATGAAATCAAAGAGGGACTACGCGTCTCCCTTTCTGCATTGCTCATATGTTCCCGTTTAAAAACGAATTATGTTTCCCCTCTTTTGATGCGTATTTTTTGACTTTCTCAGTGGATCCCTCTATGCTTAAGGACGGTTCAATTAGCGGGGAGGCCATAGTTTTTCGTGCATATTTTCAGATATCTCTTGCTCTTTGTCCTTTTTTTGCAATACGGGGCTGGCATGAATTGGTCGCTACGGACTCCCTCTTCGGCTCCACCGCCGCTTTCTTCATCCACGGTCGGCCTAAACCTTCTCAATCACCCCCGCCTCCCTTTTATGCTTGCCCGCTCATGATGTTTCGGTTTCTTTCCTCCCAACCCCCCTGTCTGCCCCCCGCCTTCTGGTCACACACTTCCCACACACGTTTGTCCAGCTCTTCTTTACGATTTTTTCCTATGGCTGTATCATCATGTGGTGGTCCACATTCCGGCTAGTGTCGATGTTGGGAAGTTTGGGCACAGATTCTAGCCTGCACTAATGTGCCTTTCTCTTTTTTTTCACGAGAAGTTAGAACGTTTCGTGTTCCCGTTTACGTCGGCCAAAAATATGATAGTCTCAAATAGGCCCAATTCTCCCCTTTAGTTTGGGACCTGTGTTTTCCGCATTCATTGTTGGATCATCCTTCTTTCTTCTCTCATCGCGGCGAGTTGCTCGTCTTCCTCGCGTCTTTTGTTAGACCCTCGTGATGGTTTACGCTGCATTTGACTGTCCCCACGCTGATTTGATAGCCGGGTCTTTGCCGTTCAGGCGGCGATCCGTCTCTTTGATTTGGTAACTCTTTTTTTGTTCTACTCAGATATTACTTTTCTTTTGCTTATGTTTAGAAGGCTTTTTTAAATGTCGTTTCTCCTTGCTTGAAAAACTCTCTCCGCCGTCAGCCTCGTATCGATCAATTTTCTTTCTACGACCTTTTAAGGCGAGTGCCTGGTCCTTTTTGTGAATGCCCTGTGTTTGACGCGCTAGATTCGTGGATTTTTCTGGAATGCGTACCACGGAAAACAAACTTCCCCGTGTTGGGCTCGTCGCCATGTATTTCCTTCTTTCGGACGATCAATGAATCCTCCCCCTCTCTATTTGGGACTTTGATTTCTTTGAAATATTTTTTTCTGCTTTACCATCCGGCTTCCTCTTTCGTGACGCATTTTCCGATCGCTCTCGCTTCTCCCACTAGGATTGCGAAGTCTCTTTCTTTCTCTATTTCCCCCTTCATATCTATGATAGGCCCTTTTCTTGATTACGGACGAGAAGCCTTTCGACCATGTCATTATCAGTCTTCCCTGTCTTTTTCCAGCCTGGCCCCCTTCAGTGTACAACCAAACTAGTTAGGAGCCTACACTTTTTTTTTTTACCGAGGTACCTCCTCCTATCAGTTCTCTCGATTGCTCCCTTCCCTCTTAATTCTCATGAAACCCTTCCGTCAAGGCCTTTTTTTCGGTCGTAGGCGTTTTTAGCGGTGATTAGCTCCCTACTTTTCTTACAACGACCACGTCGATCTTCCCACGTCCTTACCCCTGTTTTCTTCCGGTTTTACATTCCCCCCCTCTTTCGTCAGCGACGAAGCCAGTACCGTGCCCTTTACTGTTGGGACTGAGGTAAGTCCCTTCAGCTCCATGTTCTTTGCTGGGTTTTTTTTTAACCTCCCGAATACTATCCCCCCGAGATCTCTACAGTCTTTCAGGTCCTATTTATTTTCGGCTCCTTCCTCCCTGAAACATCTCTCTCATGAGAGATTCTGCGCCTATTAAGGGGTAGCCGATCATCCTAAAAATAAGACCACATTTCTTTGTTTCATCTCCCAAGGTTTTGCGTCTGTCTGCCCTCTGTCTTCTTCCGCTTACACAACCCTTTGGCCAAATTCAGATAGAGACCGGTCTTTTTGGCTTTTAGACGGTCACACATGCTTCGAAACCTTTTTTACTTCCATTCAAAGAGGTTTCCGCGTGGCTCAATTTTGGACCCCCTCCCTTTCCGAAGTTATCCAAGCACTGGGATGGCTGACGTTACCCCGTCTTAGTATGAAGTCCTTTGTGCACAGACAAACACAGACCCCCCCCAGACTTCCAGCGTCCTGTCCCTGGATACCTTCTTCTTTCCCTTCCCCGACTTTAGTGTGTGTGTGTGGAAGGCTCTTCCTTAATCCTCATACTCTTTGTCTCTACTTCTCCTCCTGAATTCAGGTCTTCTTTCCCCCCTTCTCAATGAAGTTCCCTTTTCCTCTTGGGGTGGAAAAAATGTAGTACCAATAATGGGTACTTTGTCCCCCCACTCATGCCCATAGCTCTTCTGCAAATCTCCTTTTTTCTTAGAATTCCGCTCTAGTGTTCCACAATTTTAATTAAGACCCCCGAACATTAATCCTGTCTCCCGGAGAAGCTTTTGACAGGCATCCTTTTCGTTTTCTTCTTTTCCTTTTTCCGTAATTCCCCTGCGGGGGACCCTTTACCCCTGACGCCTATAATCCCTCCATTCCCGAGAACATGCCAAAACGCTTAGTAAGATTAAATTGAAGTCCCTTCTCTTGGAAGACCTCCCGGTCTCCCTTCCCCAGAGACTTGTAGTTTTTTGATCTGAAGGGTCCCCTTCTTCTTGCCTAGATAGAAGAGAAGAGATTTTTGAGTTTCTTTCCACTTTTTTTAGAGACTTAATCTCGACTATGTGATGCTTGTTTCTGTGTCCCCCTCCATTTCTTCCCAGATCCTTTACAAGTCTTTCTTGTCGGGATTCTCCTACGAGATCGTTAGTTTCCGGACCTGAAAGGCTGCATGTAGAAAGGGCGGTCCCCCGATCGAGATCTTTTGAGTTTTCCCTTTTGTTTTTTCCAAGCCTCCAAGCCTCCGCCTTCTTCTTCGCTGTCATGCTTCCAACCTTGGAGCCGCTGGATTAGATATTTGCATCAATCGTTGCTCATTTCTTTTTTTGGAATTTCGTATGTCTCCCCGTTTTTTTCACTTCGATTTGTCCAGGATTTTGTGTGTGAACGGCTCTAAAAAGGCGAATCCACTACCTCACTCACTCCCCCCGCTTTTCACCTTTCCCCCCCGGCCCTCTCTACCCGGGAATCCTCGCCTCAGCCTTTGCCAACCAAGGATATGAGTTTAGCAGATAGAAAATATCTCGGTCTTTTTCCAATGCTTTGGGTTTCTTCGTTGTTTCCCCTTTCCTGTAGTCTTTCCTTTTTACATTGTTGGGCGTAGAGAGAGCCGATTGAAAGGCTTGCTTTTTCTGTACTTCACCCGACATTATCCTTTCACTGGTCCTGTGGCTCAACCCCGACCCTCATTCAGATCCTCTTCTTGCCCAAGTCCGGACGGCCGCCCATATACGACGATCAGATTTCGATTCCCCCCCTTTAGTTGACGGCCCTTCCGAACCCCCCTACAACTCCCTGCTGTTCTTTCCGCGGCATGACACACAAGTTTGACCTAAACACCGGAAGGCACACATGCCCCTCTCCACCCTTTTCACCCCCTTTCTCTCGGATCTACAGGCGCTAAATTTCGGGGTTCTTGAGGTTGCATGAGCGATTACGATGATAACTCATGCTTCCCCAGAAGTTCAGATTGAGTAGCAACGGACTTAGTTCCCCTAGTACTAGACCAGCATTCCGCCGCGATTCTTCTCCTCTTGTCCTTCTTGAACGCACTATCATCATTTAGCCAAATTGCGAGAGAACAAGAACGATGATTGGCCTTTCCTTCGGTGGAGGAGTTTCTTCGCGCGGCGCTGGAATCTGTCCGTGAATATTCCCCCACTTACGATCTTTCCAAACGCCTTGAATTCCGGGGAACCGAGAAGCTTCCCGCTCATGAGTTCTGAGGTTGTGATCGTCGCGGTTCCGACAGTTCGACGCACTCGCCTCCAGGCCTTTTCGGCATTCGG